>PVBE011951336.1_pt1 | contig 18874 bp, 29 predicted proteins | sample 1631181 | NCBI WGS metagenome assembly PVBE01 (sample SAMN08397723, study PRJNA350692) | Marine metagenome, whole genome shotgun sequencing project. | isolation source: water | place: Pacific Ocean | collected 2012-04 | reverse complement strand
CAGAAGGATAAAACCTATCAAATATTGCATTACAGCCCCTTGGTTCAAGCTCATGAAGATAGGCCTTTAACATAGCTTCATATGCTATTTGTAATCTAGTTCGTTCTGTAACATCTTTATTTTTAGGTTTACTACCTTGTTTCAGGTATACCATAGGTTGTGGGCCTTTTTTTAATAGGCGATCTGCCAGCCAGCCCTTGCCCGAGCAGTCAATTCCTTCAAGAATTATCAACATATTTTAAAATCCCATCAGCTGTTTTATCTAAGTTATTTGAGGCTTTTAATTCCCTCATAGTTCTAGAAACCCTAGTTTTATGGGTTTTACCTAGTAAGTGCCACCCATACTCTTCATCTAACATTTGTCTTATTTCATGCTCTTGATATTTCCCCTCCTTTACAAGAATTATGATACGGTCTTTTTTAGATTCTCTCTTAGCAGTGTGAGAGGGGTTTCTTTTCTTTTTTTCTTCTTCTTCTAATTTAATTTCTGCTGTCTTAGCTTCAATAGTAGCAAGAGCCATTTGATAGGCATTGAATATTTCCACAACCATTTCTTCTCTAGAAACGTCTGGGTCAATATCAATATCCAGCTCCTCCTTTATTATTTTTACTATTTCAGCAGAATTTAAAGAGGGGGAATCAACAATATTCCTTATATCCTCTTTAGATAGATTCTCCATACAACCTCCTAGTTGTGTTTAATAAATTTATCTACAAAATCTGTAACAGTTGGCTTTTCTAGCTGAGCTAATTTCCAAGCCTTCTCTTCAAATTTCTTTTTTTCTTCCCTATTTAATCCATTAACAAAGCTTTTCATGCACATCAAAACAAAACCAGAGAAAGGCATTTGATATTCATCTTTACAATATTGTTCACAAATATTAATAAAGTTCCTCTCATGTTTTGGCACATAAATAGAAATACGGCCATATAGTTTGTTTCTCTTTTCCATTAACTTCTCCTGTTGTATCTAAAGCTGAATTTCTCATTAGGTAGTGGAAGTATCTTTAAAGCAGGGATTCCTTTCTTAAACTTTTTCCCTTCTTCATATTTATCTTTATCAAAATATAACTTCACTTTATAAAATTCTTCATTTTGCTTATCAATTACGTAATCTCGAGTGTTATCTAATAACCCTAAATGAAATAGGGCTGTTCTAGTGGGAACCTTCAATTCTAGTCCTAAGTCAACTTCAGTAGTATCTTTAGTCAAGATTAAATCTTTGTTTAGAGAAATAGCAAATCCAAAGCAAGCAGCTTTAAAGAATGCATCAGGTAACATCTGAACTTGGTCGGGGGGTACTATAAAGGGGGGATTTCCTTCACACCGATATTCTAGAACCATATGAACTGCGCCTGTTTGTGGATCACGATGCATCTATTTCTTTCTTTAAATCAAATGAAGGTTCAGATTTATAAACTTTTAATCGGGCCCTAGAGTGACGCTGTAGCATTCCACTATCAGCATCAAAGAAATCAATAATAGTAGCAAGAGACTTATTTTCAGCCCTCCTTAAAGCCCGACCAATCCTTTGAACAGTTTGTTTGATTGACTTCCCCCCGCCCGCTAAAATAATTACGTCTAACGCCGGTATATTGACCCCTTCGTTAACTACTGTGCTAATCATGATGGGGGTCTTTTTTTCTTTAAAAGCTTTTATATATTCTATTCTTAAACTACTGTCAGTTGAACCCGACATAAATACTGCTTCAGGCATCATCTCTTTTAATACAGCCCCGTGTTCAGCTACTCGAGTAACAGTAATTAATACTGATTTTCCTTCTCCAGCATATTGTCTAGCCAACCTACATATTAAGGCATTCCTTTTTGCATTCCTTAATATATTCTGTTTGTATGCTGCTTGCCAATCCGAGTAGCGCTGGATAGGAGTAATTCTATACATTTGAATTTCGGGTCTTGCTAATAGGCCCCGCTCAATTAATAAACTACTACTTACATGATGGAGGACCCTACCCGTAGCAGCCTCTAATAGTTCTCTATCTAAACTACCCTCATCTCCGGGGGTAGCGGTAAGCCCTATTTTATAATAGGAATCTAATTGTTGAGCAATCTTGAAATAGGTATTTTGTATTTTTCCTTTGCCTCCAATATTAATATGGTGGGCTTCATCTATTATTAATACATCACCCTCTTTAAATATTAAAGATAATTGATGATCATTCGCTTTTAATTTTGACCATAGGGACTGGATAGTTGAAACTGTAAATTGTGCAGGCTCCCATACTGAGTCTCCAATTTGACCTACTCGGTGTTCTCCCAACATCTTCTTTAGTTCTTCTACAGTTTGATGTAATAGATTTAGCGTAGGTACAATAATAATTGAATTGAGGTTTAAGTCTCTAAGGGCTGCAGCCATTACAATTGTCTTACCTGCACCCGTTGCGTGATGAATAATGCCCCTACCCTGCTCTAGAATCTTACTTAGGGCCTCTTCTTGATAGTCTCTAAGCTTTGGAATACTAAGCCCTTGAGTAATCATCATGGGTAAGGGCTCTGATTTGGGCTTTACTCTGCAATCCGTCCAAGTTATAGGAACTTCTCTAGCCTTTAATTTCTGGATAAACTTACCTGTCCAACCCGCAGGGAATTTAGCATAATTAAAATATCTAATACTATCAGTCTTCTTCATTCTTCGGGGAGGGCGTTGAGAGAAATCTAGCCCATAGTAGGTATACTCTTTAGTACACCACTCATTAATAAGCTTAGATTCTTCTGGGCTTACTTTACCAACAACAGCAGTATAGCTATTATTGATATTAAAGTGCATATTTTGTAGTGGCGAGCCCAATGCAATTTCTAATTGTTTCAAAATACCCCGATATGGCTGGTCTGGAAATTGTTAACATTCTAGCTATTGTATTCCTGGATATGTGAGGGAAAGCTAATTTGATTCTGAAAACTTTTATTAATCGTATATTCCTTTTTAATCTTCTTTCTACGTCTGCAACAATAGTCCAATACAATTCTTCAGACCATTCAAGGGTAGCAGCTTGGTAACTATCGCTAGAAACTAATTGTTGATAGATCATTCTCTCTACGGAAGGAGTCATATCTTGATGAGGGGCATGAATAGTGGTATCTAGACTAACTTTATAACCCAAGCGGGTGGTACGGTTGATAGCCCTCAATTCTTTTATAATCAATTGAGTCATCCGCATTCTAATCCAGGTTAATATGGTTGACCCCTTACCCTCTTTAAAAGTTTGGAGGGCCTGCCATAGACCAACTCGAGTAGCTTGAAGGAAGTCTTCTTGGTCCCTTGCCCCTGTTGGGTCAAAGTACTTGTACGGTTCTACCATATTGACTGTTGAGCTCCAGAGCTCCTCGAAAGCCTGGGAATCGTTCTTTTTTAAAAATTTGTCTGCTAGTTGTAAAGCTCGTTCGTTTGTCATTTGCAACTCCGGCTAATTGTCAAGTGTTTGTAATATAAAAATATATTACAAATATAATATCTGATGCAACTACTTTTTCTTCTACTTTCTTGCTTTTAGATAGTTATATTCTTGATTAAGGTTACCGTCTAGTATAAAATTTACTAAATTTTTAATGAGGGGAGACTTGATAAAAGACTCGGGATCATGGCCCTCATATAGTATTCCATAGGCTTTTAAAAAATCCTCCGTAAGTACTCTTGTGTTAAACTTAGTAGGAAGAATCTCCCAGCGTTCACTACAAACATTATCCAGAGTGAATAAAAGTTTTTCGATAAAGTTTCTTCCATCTCTCTCCCTTTTTTTGGGGTAGTACATATGGGAAGCAAAATGATAGTATGGTCCGACCTCTATACCTAAACAATGGGCTATATATCTCTGTAAAAATGTGTGGTGGAAAATATCATAGGGTAACAGGTTTATTACATCATTAGTCCGCATATTTACATAACAGTGTAATTTTTTATCTCTTATTATAAAATGCTGGACAAGAGTACAAGGTCTTCGGTTGAAATCCCGTTGATAGTGAAGATAGTCAGCCCTCCACATATTTATAATAGCTTCTCTTGAAGTTTTTTGTTTCTTTAATTGATTAATTACGGCAGGAACTTGTGAGTTATAACATTCACCGTAAGCATAGTCAAATCGGCCTCCCTCTTTTTCTAGTTTCCTTCTCCAGGCTGGCCTATATTTATAGGCCAGCCCTGGATTGGCGTACTCTTGCATCATAAATATTCCTGACATTCTATCAAATAATTCTTGAAAACACCACTTCCAATTTTTCTTTAAATATAATAAGGACTGGGTTGGGTCCTCCAAACATATATGAATACCGGTTAGCTCTCGAGTCTTTGCCTCTAATTTCCCCTCACTCGCTATGGTCTTAATAAGATCCCTGTATATGGGGTTTATATTATGTCCTTTAAATACGTGCATTAGAACTCTAATCCTCCTTCTCCTGGTGTAATGGCTAATATTTCCTCGTTAAAAGTCATATTTACAGTACCGGTTGGTCCATTTGATTGTTTAGAAATAATAATTTCCATCTCATCATTTAAAGAATCTTGAAAATAATATCGCTCTCTATACAACATCATTACCAATCGAGCAGTTTCTTCGTAGTTGCCTGAGTCTTTTAAATCACTTAGCTGGGGTCTTTTGTCCGACCTCTTCTCAACTTGTCTATTGATCTGTACTAGACAACAAATATGACAATCAAATTCTTCGGCCATTCTTGCCATTTCCCCCAATTTTACCCCTACGGTTTGAGCTTTATTAACACTAACATTAACATCTATTAGTTTATCAAATAGGTCAAAAAACACTACATCAATTTTTGAATGTTGATTTATTTGATATAAAACGCTCCTGACATCTGCCACAGAAATAGACCGTGAAGGAATAATATGATAATTCATTTCCTTATCTAGTCGGTGATTTGCCTTTTTTATTAAATCAAGTCTATAGTCTTCGGCTTTCCAAGCGTAAGACTGAAGAATCTCGGTTAGGGGAATCTGGGTCATCAGGGCTTCTAATCTGTCTTGCTCGGTTCTAAAGCCTTGTTCAATTCCAAAATTTACTACCCCATAGCCACCCTCTAACAAATTTAATATTATATTAGTTTTAAGAGAAGACTTGCCCAATCCGGGTCTTGCAGCAAGTACGCTGATATCACCAGGTGACATTCCGTTTGCTACAAGCTTATCTAAATTTTCCCACCCGAACTTGATAATCTTTTTATCTCTCCTAGAAATAAAGTCTGCTCTACGGGCCTCAGTCATTTCTCCTGAGCTAATAACCCTAATTGCACTAGAATAAAAAGGTGTGGCTTTCCAAAGGGTTTCCATAGTATGTTTTAAATAGGAGTCTTGCTCCATTACATCTTCATAACCCTTTTTCATAATATCATCTGCAGCAAGAATTATATTCCGCTTGATTGCTTTGTCTTGGAGGATGCTGATATAAGTATCTAATTCTGTGTCTGAAATAGAGCTTTCAGTTAATTCGGCTAATTTTAAAGGACCCCCTACTGCATCTAAACTATTAGTACTTTTTAGTTGTTCTGTCAATGAAACCAGACTTACATCTTTACTAGATTGAAATAGTCCTTCCATCCCCACAAAAATCAAGCCATGTGACCTTTTGTGGAAGTGTTCTTTTGATAAAAGACTCATGCCCTGCGCTAAACAAGATTTGCTTATTATCATTAAGCCTAATACAACGGCTTCAGCTTCTGGATTTTGTGGTAGTTTTTCTGGCATCTATAACTCTAAAAAGTCACAACTATCTTCTATTCTAAAAAAGTTTGAGTTACCTATAAAGGCTTCCAAATCATCTATATCACAAGAAACGGTAACGAAAATAGGCAGTTCCCTAGAATATCTCTCGTGTATAATAGTATATAATTTTGTTTGCTGGAACTCATTCCAACGAGTCAAGCCTATCTCCTGAAGAATTACGAGGTCAGAATTAACCAGATCTTCCTCCATTTTTGCTTCCATACTCGACCTCTCTTGGAAATCCAGAGTATTGATTCTAAGAAGGTAGCTTGGAATGTCAATAATGCTGACTCTATTTTTAAAACGCCCTTTTCTGAGAAGGTGTTCAACCGTTCTTCCCATTGTCTTGGTAGTAACCTTAGCATTACCAATAAAAGCCAACCCCCGAGGAGTAGGAAAACTATCAATATATTTTTCAATATGTTTAATAATGGTCGGAGAAAGGCCGAGCTGCTGGTATGTGGATTCATAATCGGTCTCCTTGAAGCCCCAAAGCTTCAAATATTTTTTAATCTTCTGTTTTGTCATCTGCTACTGAGGGGTGCCAGTGTTCTGCACTTGTTTTTACTTTTTCTAGTAATTCTTCGTCTGTCATATGAGTGGCATCCTCCGGTCTTTCTCTTTTCCTCCAAGGTCTTTGTTTTGTTCCACAAGCTTCTCCGTCGTCAACCAACCTTTCTGTGAAACCGAAGGGAAAAGGAACTAATTTTTCTTTTAATATAAATAAGTGATATTGATTAGCAGAGTCAACGAGCCTGCGTTCCATAGGGAATAATTCTACTCCCTCATTGTCTGGTCCAATAATATTGTTTTTAATTAATTGCATATCTCTCCAATCATGGAAAGCATTCCTATCAAGTCTCTTAATTGATAAGTGCCACATTTCAGGCCAATCATGATCGGGGTCAATTGTGGCCTCGAATATAGATACTTGATAAAGATTGTTCTTCATAATTTTCGAGGGAGAGTCGTAGTTTCCCGAAGCTTTAGAAATAGGGGTTTCTTTTGGGTCTACCTCATAAAAGGGTCCAAACCTAATCTTCCTCTTCTTAAGATATTTACAATATTCCCTATGGGATTTAAATTCTACTAATCCTTCCATTTTCCATCCTTAATTAAATGTAGTGTTCTATGCTTAATAATTTCAAACATAAGAGCGGCCATAGAGTTTGCTTCATAGACTCCAGCGTCACAATAATACCTATAGAGGCCGTCTCCTTTTCTTTCCTTTTTATATCTCTTTCTAAGTCTTCCCATTTAATTAAATATACAATTCTCTTTTTCTACTTGATCACTCGCACTCTCTTTTGCTTTGCCTTCTTTTTATGTTTAGCAACATATTGGTGAATGTTTGATTCTATCTGCTTTAAAGATTTTAACTTATCCTTCCAATAGTCTTGTTCTACAAAATAAGATATGGCTGCTTTCCATTCCCCTAAAGTAAAATTGTGTTCTCTTAAAATACGTCCAGCACATGAAATTTGAGCCCTCCGCCATTCGGGTGTGACTACAACCCCCCGTCCATATAATGTATTGAGTTCGTCAGCAAAATAATTTACTAACTCAACTCGTCGCCGCTTAGCATCTAAATCATATATTTTATCTAAGACTCTTTTAAATCTTAATGTAATATTATATATGTTTCGCTCCTGTCTTTTTAGTCCTATTAAACCTTTAGAAGTCTTACTATCTTTATATTTATTTATTATATATAATATATAATGCTGTTCGCCTCCAGTTCGATTTTTATCTTTTAATGTAAGAAGGGTACTTTTTCCTGAAAGCTGGTCTTTTAATTGAACGTTTTCTTTAGTTTGTTCGATTGCTATTAATTTTTGTTCGACTAATCGGGCGATCGAACAGGAAAATTCTAATTCTGTCTGGTGGGTTATAGTGGGTAGGTGGTCCAAGGGTATCCCCGATTTCTCTGTGATATAACGAGCGAACATCAAATAAATTGTCAGTTCCTTCTTAGTTAAACTATTGAAATATTTAATAATATTGTCTGAGAGTTGTATCATTATTCAAATATTAGTCAGGATATTAATTTTATTAAAAGATCTAAAAACTTTTTAATTAGCACCAGATATATTCAATTATATAATATGGACTATCATAAAATGAAAAAACTAACGTCAGAACTGGCTCTTCTAGCTACCTTTGTTATATTGATCTGCTCGGGTTGTGAAGACATTGTAGATGCTATTACGGGCTACGAAGAGGCTCAAGCAGAAGAGGAAATAGAACTAAGTGTTGTAACCGTCAGTGTTTATTACAGCAGTATGCAATACAATAATGGGGAACCTTATGTTACTGCGAGGGGGAAGGTGAAAAATCATGGCCCTAATCCCATATGGTCAATTAGAGTATCGGCTACTACCAATTGGGGGGTTCAAAGGATTGATTATTCAGACCCTCTTGATTTGGGGGTAGGGGAAATTGGGGATTGGGAAGTAGGACCCTTATTAGGCACTTATATTAAACATAAGGAGGCTATGTATGGGGAGTAAAAGTAGATTAAAAGAATTGTAAATTGTTATTAATAATTGCACTAGAAAAAAAAGGAGAAACGAATGCTGATAACGAAAATGAGAGACCAATCGGGGGAGCCCGTTAATTCAATAGAATTTATGACCCCTCACCTGATTGTTTATAACACAGAACGTCTTGAAGACGGTACTATTATTGATGGAAGATTTGGATTAGTATCTATGATGGACTATTATAATGAAGCAGGAGATATGCTTCAGTTTAAACAGGTTGAAGTTGAAGAGGGTTGTTTAAACTTTAAAGGCAATGCTATTGAAATTGAAACTAATCCAGAGGATACCGAGGAAACACTAAAACAACTACTAAGTAAAATACCTATTGTAAATAATGAAGAACTCAATTGATATTGACTATTTAAATTTGCTTTTTGACCAAGCAAATAAATTAGATCCCGGTGATGGGCTTTCCTCTGTTAGGTTAAAACTATTAGAAGCTTGCATAAAGTTTTTAGTAGCTCTTGATGCTGAAGGCTTAGCCCATGATATGAGATTTACACCGCCCATAGTTTCTTTAATGGAAGCATATGTTGAAATGATGGCCCTTTCTATGAAGAACCCCATCAGCGATGTAGAATTAGAATTATGTAACCAAGTAAACACAATAATAGGAGAAGCATAATGGCAGAAAAAAAGGGAAAGGGCGTTGATCAGGAACTTGCAGCTCAGCAAATGCAAGCCTTGAACTCAAGCCCTATAATGCATGTAAAGGAAATCTTAGATGCCGAAGGTAATATGGTTTCTAAAGAAGTTGAGGTTATGCCTCGTAACGCATCTTGCGTTGAATTCTGTATGGATTCAAAGGGCCAAATAAAGCCCAGAATAAAGGTATATCACGAAAGCCCCGAGGTTGCTCTTGAACAAGCCGTTGAGACAATGGCTGCTGCAATAGAGGCAACCAAAAATTTCCCTACGGAATAACCTCTTACTAGATATAAATTTCTAGGAAATGGTGAATGGGATAAGATGCAGGTTAACTGAAACATTTAACAGGTGGATGAGGTTGGCAATAGAAAAGGTTGGCACCTAATGTTTCTTATCCTTCACTGTTTCAGTAAAGCTAACTACTCTACATACTTAAATATAAGGAATAACATGGCTATAAATACAGACTCCAGTGATTCTCGGACTTACGCTTTTGATGTCATTGCTAACCATACTCGGAAAACTAGTCCCGTTGCCGCGGGCAACTGGGTTACTCCCGTTTCTACTAGTATTGGGGGAACCCGAGGGATTTGCTTCCTTCATTATGCTACCCATTGGTTAGGTACATATGACTATCATTATAAACTTACCTCTTCTGGTACTTTTCTTACTTTCCCTGGTGGGACTAATGTTGTTCAACCCCCCGGTTTCATTTTTCATAGAAACAATACTTCGGGCTTGGGCAGCTCTGTTGCTTATGATGGGAAGGTCCATTCTGACGGGGATAATTCGGACGAGACCATTACCCAGTTTACAGCATAGAAAGGATTTTATATTAAAACTATCTATGGTATAGACCCTGGTACATTTGAATCGGGGCTTGTTGGAATTGACCAGGATTTTAAGGTAAAGTATATCCTATACGATAAAAACTCTGTCGTAGAAAAAGCATTAAAAGATTTAGATTTGAAAGATTTCAGCCAATTAGCAATTGAGTTTGTACAGTCATATGGTATGGCCGTAGGCCAGTCCACCTTTATGACCGTTAGAGCTATAGGAAGGTTTGAAAAAAGTTGGGGAAATGATTCCTCAATTTTTTTATATGCTCGTCCAGCTATACTTAGTCACATTACTGGAGGGGTCCGAGGTAGAAAAAAAGGTGATATCATAAATGCACTCAAACTTAGGTTTGGGGAGTCAAAGAAGGGTCACCCTTTAGAGGGGATAAAGAAACACCTATGGGATGCACTAGCAGTTGCAGTGTATCATTTGGACGGTGCTAAACTAGGAGCAGTAGATTGGGCAAATTTAAATGAAAAATCTATGGATTGATTTAGAGACAACAGGCCTAGACCCCACTAAACATGGGGTAATTCAAATTTCCGGAATAGTGGAAATAGAGGGTGAAGTAACTGAAGAATTTAATTATAAAGTTAAGCCTTTAAAGGGAGACGGGGTTACTAAAAAGGCCTTGGAAGTTAATCAAATAACTGTAGAAGAGTTAAGGGAACGAGACGACCCTGCTTCAGCTCGCCAGAGTCTACTAAATATTTTAAATAATCATATAGACGCCTACGATAAACATGATAAATTTTTTATGCTAGGGTACAATTCAAAATTTGATTATGATTTTTTGAGGAAATGGTTTGAAAAGCAAAATTATGGATATTTCGGTAGTTATTTTTGGTTTCCCCCGATTGATATTATGAACCTAGTTGCATATCAGTCTCAATCAGATAGAATGAACTTTAGGAATTTTAAATTAGGGACCGTAGCCCAACAATACGGGATTGAGTTGCAGGAAGAAAGCCTGCATGATGCATTTTATGACATCACTATTACTCGTGAATTATATCATCGAGTTAAAGAAAAAGGACTTAATGGGTCGGTCTATAAAGCCACAAAATCAACCCCTCCCGGAAGCCTTTCGGACTAGGAAAGGTACTATTGGGGAACTAAAGGTCCAGACGGACCTAACCGAGAAAAAATTTGATGTATATTTGCCCCTAGTTGACGACTATGGGGTAGACTTAATAGTTGAAACTAAGGCGGGATTCAAAAGAGTCCAAGTTAAAACCATTCAATCCCCCGCTACTAAATCTAGTATAGAAGTAAGACTTCAAAAATACGCTAGGAAAAAACTAAAGGATCGGGTAGATATTTTTGCTATATTCTATTCCCCTAAAAATATAATTGCCTATGTAGAGTGGGATGGAGAACTATCAATTAATCTAGCTTTAGAAGAAGCATATAATAAACAACGTAAGGGAGTAAGATGGTTCTACCAATATATGAATTTTCCTTTTCCTCCTTTGAGAGACTAGCCTTTTAGATATATAATGTCCTAGCTTTTAGGGCAGTGGATTGTTTATAACATCCGATATACCCCCTATCGGACTCCTCTAAGCCTCCTTAATTCCACTGCCCATTTTTTGTGTAAAAAGTTCTTTTAGTTTTATTTCAAGAAATTCTTATTTTATACTATCTTAAAGGAGACAATATGGATGATAAATGTTTATTCCCTGATTGTGTTAATGGCCCCTCTACACGGGGACTATGTGGATTACATTATCAGTATGCTAGAAGATTAGTAACTCGAGGAAAAACTACTTGGACAAAGCTAGAGGAGGGGGGGAAAGCTAAGGCCCCAACCCGTCACCACAAGTTTGTATCTGCTTGGTTTTTAGGAGAACCCCACGAACAACGAATTATGGAGGATGTTGATGCCGAACAGCAAGGCAAAGGATCGCAAGAGGAACCGAAGAAAGCTTAATGATTGGCTGAATAAGAATGGCCGTACAGCTAAACAATACAAAAAGAAACTTGCAAAGAAAAAGACTGAACAGCCAGGGTATAGATCCTAGAAGCTACAAAGTTTCAGTATTTACCGCTGCTTATAATTCCGGAGACCTATTATATAGGAGCTTTCATTCTCTAAAGGCACAAACCTGGAGAAATTGGGAATGGGTGGTTTATGATGATTCTGATTTAAAAGATAAGGGAAACACTTGGGAAACCCTTAAAAAGTTAAGGGATTCAGACCAAAGAGTTAAAATTATAAAGGGGGAAGAGCATTCTGGTTTGATAGGGTTTACTAAGGGGCAAGCCTGCAGCAGAGCTACCGGGAGATTATTAGCCGAGTTAGACCATGATGATGAAATAGCTCCAACATGTTTAGAGACTATAGTTAAGGCTTTTAAAACTTATCCTGATGCAGGGTTTGCTTATACTATATGCTCTGAGCCTTTTGAAGAATCAAATAAGTTTGTGCAGTATATTGATGGGTGGGGCCAGGGAATGGGGGCTCATTACTATCAACTTATTGAAGGTAGGTGGATGTTGGTTGGTAATAATCCTGATATAAGACCCGAGTCCTTCTCTTCTATTGTCGGGTGTCCTAATCATATGAGGGTGTGGGACACTAAAACTTATTGGAAGGCGGGAGGGCACGACCCTGGCCTTAAGCATACCGATGATTATGATTTAATGTTGAGGACCTTCTTGGCCAGTAAGTTCATCAAGATACCCCAGCCTCTTTATTATCAGTATTATAGACATTCAGCAAATACTACAGATATGGGGGATAACCGAAAAGAGATTAATGCCACTTGGCCGATATTCTATGAAAAACACAATGCGGGTATAGCTGATAAGTTTAAAGCGTATGGGGTAGATAGAGAGCCTGAAAATATTCCTTATTGGCAACACTCAGATCATTATCCCGCCGTAAATTATTTATATCAACCCAACAAAGATTTAATTTCCATCCCTCTACCCACCTTTAATAGACCCGACTCTCTAAGAAAAGCTATCGATTCAGTTTTTCAACAAACATATGAGAATTGGGAATTACTTATAGTGGGGGATAATTGTTCTCACCTAGAAGGGGTAATGGAAGAATTTAAAGACCCTAGAATTAAGTGGTGGAATTTGTCTTCTAATTATGGAGCGGGTGGAGCTACTCCCCGTAACTATGCTCTAAAGATGTTATCTGTAGGTAACTATATTGCTTATATTGATGACGATATGAAGTGGAAATCAAATCATTTAAGTTCTCTGTTTGAGGTACTAAAATCAAATAAGGCTGATTATGCAATAAGCTCTATGGATTGGGGACCTTGGGGCCCCTTAGTCTGTCGTGAGCCTAAACTATATCGTGTAGATACCTCTTCAGTTTTACATAAAAAACTTCTTCTAGAAAAATATGGCTATTGGAAAAGCCGAGAAGAGACTTCCTATGCTCATGATTGGGAACTAGTTAGTAGATGGGGGGAGCACCCATACGCTGCTACACTAAAAGACTCATTGATTTACAACATGAATGTTCCCTACGACTTTAATAACCTTTACAATAAATATGGAGACCAAAATGGCTGACTATTTTAACCCTAAACTAACAGATGAAGTTTTATACTCCCTACAAAAGGAATTTACAGAAAAGAGATATCTCTTTATAGACTCTGTTCTTGATCCTACTTACCTTTCTGAAATGGAAAAGTTTGTAGTTAAAGATACTCCAGATGATTGGTGGTTGACCGCTTCAAAGTATGCATATCCTGGTGAAAACGACCCCACTTACCTTTTCTGCTATGAAGAAAACAGGAACCGGATTATAGAAGAATGGGAAAAAGCCCACGAGGCATTTAAAAGAGGGTATTTTTCTTATCAATTTGATAGAATAGATACAGAACATGTAGAAGGCTGTATTTGTTTTCAATGTGGTTTATCTAAAGGCTTTTTATCTATTCACGGCCCCCTTCAAGGGTTTTTAGAAAAAGTTACTGGATTAAAGTTTACTAAAGTAGGCGAGTGGTTCTTTTCTAGGTTCAAGGCTAATCAATTTTTAGCTCAACACCATGACAAAGATAAAGGAAAATTAGGGATGACCTTAAACTTAACAAGGGAGTGGCACCCTTCTTGGGGAGCATGTTTAAGTTTATATGATCCGGAGAAAAAAGAGGTTTTTGGAATATTTCCCCCAACTTTAAATAGAATGATAATCTTTCATTTACCTGAAGGGAAGGGGGTTGAACATTGGGTAAACCATGTATCTCCTAAAATTGAAAAAGCCCGTTACTCTCTAACTTGTTTTTTTGAATGAAAAGTAAATATTCAAAACCAAAAACTCCACGAGCTAAACGAGCTTTGTCTTGGAGTGAAATACTAATGAAGATTCAATACTGGGTAGAAGAGAATTCAAAAACAAGAAGTTAATAGTGATAGAGCTAAAGAACTTTTTGATGAATTATTTGGAGATAACTAATGTTAATGGAAATATTATTAGGAATTTTTATTGTAGCGTTTATAATTGGCGCATATATAGTTAGAAATTTAATAAAAAAAATAGAACGATTGGAAGATTGGGTAGAAAATTATACACAAAAAATCTATGGAGCTTATATTGAAATGAAGCTATTAGATGATAGAGGTATATTTGAAGCGGATGATGAAGTAGAAGAGAATTCAAAAACTAAAAATATAAAGAACTAAAATGAAGATTTTAGTCACGGGTGGGGCGGGGTTTATAGGTTCTAATTTAACTAAGTCCTTATTAGATGATGGACACTACGTATATATAATTGATAATTTTAGTTCTGGCTTTATAGAAAATGTTGACCCGAGGGCTCATCTATTAGAATTAGACTTGGTTATAGATAGAAAAATATGGACTAATCAGGTAAAAAACGTAGATGTAATCTACCATTTAGCTGCCCAACCCCGGATCCAGCCTTCTCTCCGTCTCCCCGTTCACGTTTTAGAAAACAATCTTTTATCTACCCTATATATTTTAGAGTTTACCAGAGATAAGGACATACCAGTAATCTATGCTGGCTCTAGTTCTTTTTATGGGGGATATTTTAATAGTCCCTATGCTTTCTCTAAACACAAAGGAGAGGAATTGTGTATACTTTATAATAATGTATATGGATCTAATAATACTGTTGTAAGATTTTTTAATGTTTATGGGCCTGGCCAAGTAGAAAAAGGTCAATATGCTACTCTATTAGGCATCTGGGAAAATCAATATAGAAATGGTCAGCCTTTGACTATTACTGGCGATGGTACTCAACGCAGAGATTTTACGCACATAGCGGATACTGTAGCGGGCTTAAAACTAATGCTAGGGCAAGAACTAAGAGCTGATTTATTTGAGCTTGGAACGGGTGAGAATTATTCTCTAAATGAATTACTTGAACAATTTACAGACGATGAGGGTTATATATGGCCCCATCAGTATATTCCAGGGAGAAAAGGGGAATACTCTAATTCTATTTGTAAAGATAAGACGGCCTATAAAGAACTGGGGTGGCAACCTCATTATAATATCAAAGACTACATTAAAAACTTGATATGAAATTATATGCCTTTATTATGTCCCCTGGCTCTGGAAAAACCTATAACTCAAAATTTTCTAATTATTTTATAGATGTAGATGAGGCCATTAAGTATTATAGTGGTGATGGCGGGTCACAATTTCGTGAGTTACTCAAGAATTTTAGACTGGGGTCATACAAACCCCAGGACTGGTATGCACTTAAAAAATATAAAATAAGGGCATTAAATAAATATATTAACGACCATTACAAGGAGGGAGAAACTCTAATAATTTTTACCCATTCCAAATCAGAGGCTAAGGCTGCGGGTGCTGAAGTGTTAGGCCATTTTAAAATAACAAAAGAAGAAATGGAAGAGTTAAAAGAAAAAACTAAGTCTAAAATAATGGAGCATGCTTGGTATTCAGCTAAATCAGCTGAAATTTTAACTAAAGAGGAAATACATAAACGGGTAATTGATGAAGCTACAAGGCTCCATTTAGTAAGGGATTAGTTAACCATGAAAATAAGTTTTATTACAGTATGTATGGGTCGTTTACATCATTTAAAACAAACTCTACCTAGAAATATTGAAGATACGGCAGATATAGATAGAGAATTTATTATTCTGAATTATAATTCCAAAGATAGAATGAATGAATATCTCTGGAACCACTTTCAAAAAGAAATAAAAGAGGGTTTAATCAAGTTGTACCATACATCTACTCCACGGTATTTCCGGACTTCTCATTCGAGGAATATGGCATCAAAACAAGCAACGGGTGATATACTATTAATTCTTGATTGTGATAATTTTTTAGTTGAAGGATTTAGTGAATGGGTTATAGAGGCTTTTACAGAAAATATAGATTCGGTGTGTAGCCACAGAAGTGACAGAATTAATAGTGTAGGCGGGAAGATTGCTATTTCAAGCGATAATTTTATAAAAATGAGGGGCTACAATGAAAAATTTAAGGGTTGGGGGTTTGAAGATGTAGATTTAATTATTAGAGCAATTGAGTTTGATGGGCTTACTCCTAAACGTATTCCCGTAGAATTTATGGAGGCTATTTTACATACTAATGAAGAAAGGTTTACTAATTATGAGGATGATAGTGTAACCGATGAGATAAAGTATGAAGAAGGGTGTGAGGTAATACGCTACCACGGAATAACCCAAAGGGAATTCCAAGCAAAATATGATGGTAGTAAATATTTTGAGAAGCCAGGGTTTGATTATTGGGCTATGGAATGGAAAAACGATCCTGAGGCGGTAGAATATTTTGGATATGCTGAATGGCGGGAACATATCCCTTTTTGGGATTTACACTATGTTCCAGCCTCTGCTCTTGAAAAGTTTGATAAATATAAGCCCCATGAAATAGAGCCTAAAAAATTAGTAAATCCGAATGGTTGGGGACGTGGCCGTGTTAAAAGATTGTTTATATGAATAGAGTTAATTTCTTAAACTTTTTTAAGAAAGCTCATATTGCAGAGTGGGATAAGTTTTACCTTTATTTACATGGTTCTATATTGACCGATTTTGACGCAGCTAAAGATGTCGATATAAAACTGGTCCCACGTCAAAAGGTTTCTTTAAAAGAAATAGAAAAGGTTTTAAAGCATACGCAGCAATCAGCAATTAGTTCTAATATCGATATAGATATTATTTTTTTGAGAAGGGTTAATCACTATACGCCTAGCAATAAGCCATCTATAGACCAGATTAAAGCCCATGATATACCTACATTATGGGCTGTTAATGAAAATACTGCTTCTGAATTACAAGATAAACAAATTAGGGAGGAGAAAAAATATGGGAGGGCGCATTTTTACCCCAAAGTTAGATATAAACAAATAGGGGGATTATGTTTTTTTAATACGGCTGAATGGGCTCCGGGTGGATACTACTTTAATCGTGAATACCATTATCATACTGTAAAAGGTAAGAAAGATTTAGATGTTACTAACATAGTCAATCCCCCTAACACTGATATACGTGATTTTGTTTTAAAAACCTTTGGACCAACCAGGGTTACCTTCTGCATCCATACTAATTGTCCTATCGACTGTTTTTATTGTCCTCAAGAGGTTCATCGTTCGGTGTATAAGGGCGACAGAAAGATGTCTTTAGAAACCTTTAAAATTTTATTAGATAAAATCCCCCCACATACTATTCTATCATTTTCTGGTGTTTCTGAGATATGGTTTAATTCACAATGCCTAGATATGCTAGAATATTCAGAAACTAAAGGTTTTAAGGTTGATTTATCTCACACCTCTATAGGCTTAACTCTTCCATTGATAAAGAGGCTTTCTAAACTCAGTAATATCAATAAACATTTAATTCATTTAGTTCCCGAGGGAGCTAATAAGGAAAAAAAATACCTTTATTACATGGAGGAGTTATTTAAACAGGTAAAAGACATAGGTTGGGTGGATCATGGGGTTCCCATATCCCCTGATGTTTATAGATTAGTACACCTATATAATTTAGATAAGATAGAGAGGACTTTAGATGATAGGGCGGGAAACCTAGAAGCGGAGGAGATTGATGAGTATAAAAGCCCTATCGGGGAGATATACTGTAGTTGGAATTTAACTGCTATGCCTTTTATATATCCGAATGGGGATGTTTATCTTTGTTGTGAAGATTGGGCATTAGAAAATAAACTGGGTAACTTAATGTCAAGCGATTTCCCACAGGTTTACTCTGTTAATAGTTATTATGATATAAAAAATAAACGGGAAAAGGATGGGGATGTTATTTGCAGGCACTGTATTCATGGTAAGAGGGTTTACTCTTAACTATGGCCCCACTTTACGTATAATGTTGTGGACATATGAGTAATATATGTTTTATTACGGGCTATTATAAAAGGCTAGAACATTTAAAAATTACTTTACCTAAGAATTTAGAAAATAATTCTAAGGCTGATTTTCTTATTCTGGATTATGGTTCATGTGAGGATTTATATGCCTGGATTTCACAATATAAAGATAATCCGCGCATATTATACTATAGATTTACTCTATCAACCCCTTTTTATCATAAATGTCATGCTAAGAATATTGCCCATAGGCTATCAACTCACCCTTTACAGGTAGACGTAGATGCTGATAATTTTACAGGTGAAGATTTTGATTTATGGGTAATGGATAATTTAACGGCGGAGAGGGTTATTTCCCCCGGCTATGATATGAAAAAGCGAAAATTAGTTATGGGGTGCGGGGGTCGAATTGGTATAAATCGGGATAATTTCATGCTACTTACAGGGTACGATGAGAGAATGACGGGTTGGGGGTTTGAAGACAGTGACTTTATTAATAGATCTAGGTTTTTGGGCTTAGAAGAAGTAATAATTCCTACCAGATTTTTAACTAATTTGACCCACTCTGATAGTATAAGATATAAATATTTAAAAGATCCATATTATTATAGAAATAGGGGGATTAGAAATGAAAACAAGAGGAATAAGACTACAATGGTAAATGATGATTTTGGTTATTACGAGAGTAGGTTTATAACTTCTTTTACTTCCTCCTCTATTTCTGCATAAGACTTTATTAACCATCCATCCTTTTCCTTACAGTCTTTCCAATTATCTAGCATCTTTTTCTTTATCCAGGTGAAGTTG
>PVBE010954261.1_pt1 | contig 18878 bp, 15 predicted proteins | sample 1631181 | NCBI WGS metagenome assembly PVBE01 (sample SAMN08397723, study PRJNA350692) | Marine metagenome, whole genome shotgun sequencing project. | isolation source: water | place: Pacific Ocean | collected 2012-04 | reverse complement strand
TGGTCTGTGGCATGGGCCTGGCCTTTTCGCTGGCGACGCTGCCGTCGCTCCTGCTGATTGTGCTCGCACTGATCAGCTGCCGTAGGGAGCTGGGACATACGTCGATGGGTGGCTGGTTCGCCGGGCTACTGCTCGGGCTGAGCCTGCCGCTGTACAATCTCCATACGCTCCAGATGTCCTTTGTCAGCTGGCGCGGAATGCCCCTGCACCAGATGATCGCAACGCCTGAGGAGTGGTGGGGTGCGACCCGGGGATTGCTCAGCCGCGAGAAACTGAACCAGTTTTCCCTGGGTTTGGCGGTGAGTGAGGGAAGTACCTCGCTGATGGTCTGGGTCCTGCGTGCGTACTGGCTCACGGTCTTGGCCGCCTGGGTCGCCTGTTTCTGGCCGGCTCGGAAAAATCCGGCCGATCGGTTATTGGTGAGCCTGCACGGAGTCTACCTGGCGGCCTACGTTTTCAACCGGCACGCCAACCCCTATCTGTTGCTGCTGATCGTCCCGTCCGGAGCCCTGTTGTTTGCCAGGTGCTTGCGGCGTTTGTGGGGAGTGTGGCACTGGCGTTCCGGGCTGGTCATCCTTTGCGCGTGTGGGTTGTGCGTTCTCGAGTTGCTGCCCTGGAAGCCGTTGTACGGCCGTCCAGTCCTGGAGGGCCTGGCCGACCAGAGGATGCCGGTCGCCGACAGCTGGTGGTGGCGCCTGCAGCCGTGGTCTGCGCGCTGGCAGGTAGCCCTCGTCCAGACGCTCGAAGAGGGCAAGCCGATGCCGCCGATGACCAGCACCGAGGCGTACAACGTCGGGCTGTTTTTGGGTAGCAACTTCGAACCGGTCGGCGTGCTGCACCGGTTGGATGCAGCAATGCCTCGAACAAGCGCGGAAAAGGTCGCGGCCGGCTACGGCTATGGGGCGGGCTGGAACCTGCGGGGCGACGAGCTGCTCACTCAGCTGGCCGATCAGGAGGGTCCGCTGGTCAACCATCTATTGTTTGGGTTGGGTCATGCACTGGCGGAGCGGTACTGGCTTGAGCTCGATGGATGGCTGAAGAAAGCGCAGGATCAGCTGACGCGCGAGCAACACCGGCGACATTTCATCCGGGGTATGGGGTTTGGGCATGGCCTACGGTTCTGGTTCGCACCCCAGCGTATATGCGAGATTCGTGACCTGGTTCCACAAGAGCACTGGCTCGATTTCTATTTGGGGCTCGTCCGGCGCTTGTGGCAGGATCATCCCATACCGCGTCAAGAGAAAGGCCTGCTGGCGTACCCACTCGCCACGCGGGAGTTCCCGGCCGAGTTGAGCGGGTATGCGCAGATCGAGATCCCGGCCTTACTGATGCACGAGGGCAATCTCCGTCGGCTTCCCGAGCGGGGGGAGGTGATCGACGGCGGTCAGCACCCGGCCTATGCGGGGTATCATTTCCGCGTTCAACGGTCCGGCTGGTACACTGTCTGGCTGCGCTATGCCACGCAGGATCCACGGCCAGTCAAGATCCAGCTGGACGGGCAGTGGGTCATCGGGCCTTCGGCGGGGCTGGCCACCGGTGGGTTTACCCGTGAGGCCCGGCTGTGGGTTCGGCTGCAGTGTCTCTATCTGTCAGAGGGAGCGCACCAGCTGGGTGTTCAGGCGGTCGGTCTCTTTCCCCACCTAGCTCAGATACGACTGGTTGCGGACCATTGAGCCCACACCCGCCCGCCTCTGGCTGGGCTCCTGGTGTTGCAGAGGGGTGGGTGGTGAACGCTAGAGCCGGTCGGGGTGCTCCGGTGGAATGTGTACGAGAACCTGCGAGGGCCGCGCGGCGGGATCGAAGGCAATGGCCAGCAGCTGATCGGCGACGTAGGCCGGTGAGTTGAATGCCTCCCGCTCCTGGTACCCCAGGAACCGGTCCTTGGCCGGAAATCGACTCGCCGATGTCTGCCTGATCGCCGCCATCATCTGCGTGTCGACAATTCCGGGACCGACAGCATGCACTCGCAGCCCGGCATCCTGTTCCTCGAGCGCCAGGCAGCGTGAGAGCTGGTTGACTGCGGCCTTGCTGGCGCCGTAGGCGGACCAGCCGGCAAGGGGGGCGACGGCGGCTCCTGACGTGAGGTTGAGCAGGACGCCACCGCCCCTGCGTGATCGGACGTGACGTGCATAGGCTCGGGCGCCGAGCAGGGTTCCCATCACGTTGACGTCGAGCAGCCGCTGCAGCTCGTCGGTCGGGCAGTCCCGCAGTGGGGCGACGGGGTCGAGCATTCCCGCGTTGTTGATCCAAAGTTCGATTGGACCGAACCGGCTGACAACCGCTTCGGTGAACTGCTCGAGGGCGTCGGCGTCGCGAATGTCGAAGGCCGCTGTCAGGCAGCGTTCACTTTCCGGGATGGCGCTGCGCGCGCAGAGGCCGAGCTTCATTCCTGATTCCGCGAAGCGCCCAGCGGCTCCCTCGCCGATGCCCCGGCTGGCGCCGGTGATCACGGCGACGCGATCGGTGTAGTCCATGCTTGCTGCCTGCTATCTGATCGGGAAGGTTCTGAGAAATGGTCGGTGCGCCGGATGACGGCGTCCGCATCCAGGTAGGAATGATAACCGACCTGGGCCCGTGGACAACGGTATCGGGGACGGCATCCTTGGCGCCGAGCTCGACATCTGGGGCTCGGCGTGTGGAAAATGAAGAAGGCACCCAGGCTATTGCTAGCCCGGATGCCTCCAACCGCTCAAGAGTTGGTCTTACGGCGCACTTGGCGTTCCACCCGGAACGTTACAGCCGCGCTAGTCGCGGTGGACGAAGCTGCCCTTGTTCTGTGTCGCCAGCTTTTTGAGGAAGTCGAGGTCGAGCTCGCCGGCCTTGCCCACCCCGATCACGTGAATCTTGATCTTGCGCAGCTTGTTGCGCATCCCCAGCTCGGTCAGGATCTTGGCCGTGTCCTTGATTCGTCCTGCGGTTGGTACTCCGTCGGTCAGGAAGAAGATCGTGTCCACGCCCGCCTTGTAATTGCGCTTCAGGCTGGAGCCGGCGAGATTGAAGCCCTTGTAAAGCGCGTCGAAGATGTTGGTCCCGCCATCCGGCTTCAGGTTATGGACCCAGGCGCGGGAGCGGTTCTTGGCGCTGCTCGTCGCGCTGACCATGCTGTTGCTGTAGATCTGCAGCTTGTGGTTGAAGGTGATGATGTTGTACTTGACCTTCTTCGACAGGCCGCGGAGCGCTTTTTTCAACTCGTACTTGGCGACGTCCAGCTTCGTCCCGTTGACTGGATACTTGTCCTGCTTGCCCTTGCCACCCGTTCCTGAGATTTCCAGGTCGCCGCGTGCGCGGCCGGCTTTTTGGCTCATGCTGCCCGACACATCCAGGATGAAGCAGATGCGGTTCGAGCGAATCTCGATCCCGTAGAAGGTGGTCGTCCGCCCGCCTTCCTTCTTGTCCTGCTGCTTGGCTTTCTGGGCGATCACCTCTTGAAGGCGGTTCTGGTTGGTCTCGTACCAGCTCTTCCAGCTAGCCGGATGACCCCCGAAGGAATATCCCGTGATCTTTCGCAGGGCCTCGTCGAAGTCTTGCTGAAGCCGTCCTTTTTGCTGCTGCAGAGACTGGACCAGTGGGCCCACCGACTGGATCGACTTGAATTTTCCGAGGGCCGAGGCGGCACTGGTGCGCACCTGCCAGTAGCGGCTGTCGAGCGCCTTGTGGATCGCATCGAGCGCAGCTCGGTCATCCAGCTGCGACGAGGCGTCGATCGCGCTCGATCCAACCATCGGGTCGCTGTCGCTGATCTTGTGACGCACGAATGGCTTCGAGGAACTGTGCCCGGCTTTACCCAGCGCGATCAACACCCCCGCGCTGACCTCCCAGCGTGGATTGTCGAGCCCGGTGGTGTGGAGGTAGCCGAGGGATTCCTCGTCCGTGGTTTTTGACAGCGCGCCGATGGCGGCGAAGCGGACGAAATTGCTGGCGGTGATCGACTGGTGAACCGATGCCAGCTGGGCCTGCATCTTGTCGAAGCGCTGCTTCTCGCTGGCGGTGACCTTGTAGTCGTTCTTCGCCGCCGCCCGGAGGAACTGGTCGATCTTGGCTAGCAGTACGTTTCGCTGACGCATCTGGGTGGATCCCGCCGAGTCTTTCCAGCCGAGGAGATTGACCAGCATCTTGACCGCCTCGATCCGGTTCGCTCGGCCCAAGGCCTGGACGGCGCGCGGCTTGTCGGTGACCCACTGCTGCTGAAACTGGCTCTTGATCGACTTCCAGCCGGCGTCGTCGACGCGGGCCTGGGAGGTGGCGACGAACGCCACGCAAAACATGAGCAGGGGATAGATCGTCCAAACAACCCGAGTGCGCATCAGTTCTCTCCTGTGGATCGAACGCTCCACAACATGGCTTTCTTGCACGAAGCCTGGAACTTTGATGCCCGGATCAATAGCAATTCGCGATCCGGTCGGAACAGAATTCTCTGCTGTCGATATAAGTCCTTTTGTCAGAAGCGATTACGAAGGCGGGCCTGACCTCTGGGAGGCGGGGTTGTCAAGTTGGCTTTACGAGGCGGGGGTAAGCCGGCTTTACGAACTCAGCGGCGAGGCCGTCTGGGCTGATAAATAGTGGCTCGCCGGGCGATGGTCATCTTCAGCGTCCTGCTCCCGTGGCGTTGAGTAACGACCTGGAGGGTGACCTGAGCGCCGGCCTGGTAGTAGCTGATGCGGTTGATCAGCACGGTCGATGAGGTGACCGGCTGGCCCTGAAAGTGAGTGATCAGATCTCCCGCTCGCAGACCAGCGCGCGCGGCCGGACTGCCCGACGTCACCTGGAAGACCACCGTCCCGCGCAGCTGGGTTCCGCGCTTCTCCTCGGGGGCCATGTCTCTCACATTGACCCCGAGATAGCCGGGCTCGGTCGATCGGCCTTGCTTGAGGGTGGGCAGCACTCGCTTGACGAAGTTGATCGGGATCGCGAAGCCCACGCCCGCGCTGGTCCCGGTACTCGAGCTGATCGCGCCGTTGATTCCGATCAGGCGTCCCTGGATGTCGACCAACGCGCCACCCGAGTTGCCGGGGTTGATCGCGGCGTCGGTCTGGATCGCGTCGCCGTAGCGCCGCTGTCCGCTGCCGGGCGTGACGATCCGATGCAGCGCCGAGACGATGCCGAGAGTGATCGTCGGTTTGCCGTCGAGCGAGAGGCCAAACGGGTTGCCCAGGGCCAGCACGACCTGCCCCAGTCGCAGCTTGTCGCTGTCGCCGAAGGAGAGGAAAGGTAGGTTGGCCGCCTGGACCTTGATCAGCGCGATGTCGCTGATCGCGTCCTTTGCCAGGATGCGCGCGTTGAATCGATTGCCGGAAGGAAAATGGACCACGATCCGCTGCCGACCCCCGACCACGTGGTCGTTGGTCAAGATGTACCCGTTGGCTGAGATCACGACGCCGGAGCCCGTACCGCGCTCGGTCTCGATCGATACCACCGCGGGGCTGGCACCCTGTGCGACGCGAATCAGCGCGGCCTCGAGAGAGGTTCCCGAGTTGCCCCGGATCGGGTCGGGTGTTGCTGGTGCGGTGGTGGGCTTGTTCCGGGCCAGCGCATCGACCCGTTGACCGAGTTGGCGTAGCTGATCACGCAGCTGTGCGAGCTGGGCGGGATCGGTGGTCACCCCGCTCTGGGATGTCTCCCGAGAGGACTGGGCGACCCGTGCGGGGGGACTGCTCTGAGTGGCCTGAACCGCCTGGAGTTGTTCGGCCAGCTGGGCATTCTGTGCACGGAGCGTCAGCGCCAAGATCAGCGCCGGAACCGCGACCAGCGCACAGACCCCTGCGGTGATGGAGGCCAGCAGGATGCCCAGCGGAGCGTGGCGTGCCGGCCTGCTCGAGCGTGACGCCGGTGCCGCCGGTCGCAGCTGGAGCATCCGGCCGCAGCGGGGACACTTGCCCTTGTCGTAGGCGAAATCTCCCTCGACATGGATGTTCTTGCCACAGGGGCAGGTGATCTTCTGGTTCACGACGAGTTAATTATAGGGTGATAAGAGCGCGTTCGAACAGTTCCGGATCTACACCAAAAGCCTCTCGCAGCAGATCTCCTTTCGTGGGATCGAGTTGCGTCTGGAAACGTCCGTCACTGCCAATCCTGTGATAGTGCACGTTACGCAGGTAGTGGCGTCCTGTAGCCGTGACGCGGGCCAGCACCAGCGACTCCATCATCTCCCACTCGAAGGACTCTAGCCAGCGGTCGATGAAGGTCGCCTGATCCACGGCTGCTGAGGCCAGTCGATAGCGGAACTTGCGATGCTGGCCGATCGCGGTGTACAGGCTCCAGCTTCCGCTGGCCGCTTCCGGCTCGAGAATCAGGTCCTCGCCGGGGCCGGGAAGCCGTCGCGCCCGGGTCTGGTCCAGCGCGAAGGGGCGGTCGAGCAAGTAGCCTGGGTCGGCGAGGTATCGGCGGCCGTCGATCGTCACCGCAAGGGCCGAGTGGGCGGCTTCCTGATAGGAGCGGTCGGCCAGCAGGTATTCAGGCTGGAAGCCGGCTTCGGTGAGAACCTCGGCGAGGAACCAGGTCAGCGCGAAGCAGGTGCCGCCTGCGCCATGGCGATCGTGGTCAGCGAGGACCTCGTCGGGCATGCGACGCTCTGGGCCGGTTTCGGCTCGCTTGATCCGCTTGGTCAGATTCTCATAAGGCAAGCGTGCGAAGGTTCGCAGAATGCTCGGCAGATCAGCCGGGTGGCCGACCCGATCGAGGAAGGCGCGAGCGGCGCGGCTCATCCGAACAAGTGGCGGACGTCGACGTTGCCCCCGCTGATCACCACGCCGACGCGTTGACCCGCCAGGTCGAGTCGGCGGTCGAGCAGAGGGGCGATCGCGACCGCGCTGGATGGCTCGATCAGTAGCTTGGTCCGTTCCCAGATGAACAGCAGGGCTTCACGAATCTCCGACTCCTGAACTCGGGTCACGGGTACCTCGTGCGCCGTGAGGATCGAAAAGGGTAGCTCCCCGAGACAGGTCAGCAGGCCGTCGGCGATCGTGTCGGGCACCTGCGATGTGACACGGACTCCGCTGGTCAGCGAGCGATAGGCGTCATCTGCTCCGGCCGGTTCGCAGCCGATCGGCCGAACGCCCCGAGCGACACAGGTCAGTGTCGTGCCTGAGAGCAGCCCGCCGCCGCCAACCGGTGCGAGGACGGCGTCCAGGTCTGGCACCTCCTCCAGCAACTCGAGCGCCGCGGTGCCCTGGCCAGCGACGATCCTCTCGTCGTTGTAGGGATGGACCAGCACCGCTCCGCTCTCCGAGACCAGTGCCGCCACCGCCTCCTCGCGAGACTGCTGCGCTGCGGTGCAGTTGACGATGCGCGCCCCGTACCCTTCGACCGCCGCACGCTTGACTGCCGGAGCCGTGTCGGGCATGACGACGGTCGCCGAGATACCGAGGGTGCGCGCGGCCAGGGCAACCGCCTGGCCGTGATTGCCGCTGGAGTGTGTGATTACGCCGCGCACCTGCTCCGCGTCGTCCAGTTGCAGGATCAGATTGGTTGCTCCGCGAAACTTGAAGGCGCCGACTCGCTGTAGGTTCTCGCACTTGAGAAACACCTCACAGCCGGCGCGCTCGTCTAGCGAGCGGTTGGTGACGACCGGCGTGCGGTGGACGTAAGGGGCGATGCGCTCGGCGGCGTCCCGGACAGCCTGAAAGGTCAGCATATGGGCAGCAGTTTATCGCTGATGCCTGCGATGGTCGATCCGCAAGCTGTTATTCTGGTAGATCTGGGTGCCCCTGTAGTTCTGGTGGAGCAGGCCATAGAGCCGCTTCGCCTCGCGCCTCTGGCCTGCCCGAAAGGCCGCGTCCGCTTGAGTCAGGAGTCGCTTGGCTTTTGCTTCCTCGCCGATGCCGAGCAGGTTAGACAGCAGATCGGTCACGTCCTTGAGCGGTGCGACTGCCGTGTCGGCGAGCTTGCCGAGAACTTGCTCGATCGCCAGCTTGGGAGTGCTACTGGTCCCGCTGACCGGGATCTTTAGTGCCAGGTTGGGAACGTACTTGAGGTAGGGGTACTTCTTCAGCACGCCGGGCGTCAAAGGGATCTCCAGTACCAGGTCGAGTGAGCCGTCCAGGCCGACCGAGCCGCTCCAGTAGGTCGGCAACTTACCTAGCTTGACCTCGACCCGATCTCGGTAGTGAATGCGACCGTTGCTGATCTCGAACCGCATACTCGCCAGAGAGAGCTCGGGGTTCAGGCTGACGCTCATCAACCCCAGCACGGTCCGCAGCAGTGGTGAGCCTTTCAGCGTGATGCCGGGGATCCGAAGCTCTCCCGTTCCTCTGAGCGGTCGCTTGGGCATGCCGCTCCATCCCTTCTCCAGGAGCTCGTCGGTCACTTTCTGTGCGTAGGTGCACTGCATCGTCAGGTCGATGGTGCCGCTGATGCTCTGAGCTTCCGACTTGACGAAAAACAACGGATGGAGCGTCGAGAGAAAGCCGGTCATCCGGGTCGCGGCGCGGATGTTGGTCAGTCGCACCCCGAGGGACGACCGTGCGTCCGCCGTGTCCCGCAGGTCGAGGTTCAGCTTGACCTCTGCGGTCCCGCCGTTGATTGTCAGCCGGTTGGCGGCCCTCAGCTGGCCGTCCAGCAGCCTGGCGGACGCCAGACCGCTGATCGTGAAGCCCTGGTAGGTCAGCTTGTCGGGGCGTGTCTCGGCGGTGCCCCGGAGCTTGCGTAGCAGTCTCACCACTCCACCCGCAGCGAGCGGGCCATCGAGTGCGAATTCGATCGGCAGCGGGGTGCGGCCCGGAGACTGATGCAGCAGCTTCCCGCTGAGCCCGCGGGCCGTTGGCTCGTCGCCCAGTGAGATCGTGCCATTGAGCACCCCGCCCAGGCCGTCGACCGACAACTCGAGGTCGTTGAGTGTGAGCAGGCGAGTCGCCGTCTCCAGTCGCAGCTTGCGTCCGGCGAGAGCGACAGCCCGGCCGTCCAGCTGGGTTCGCAGTCTAAGGTCGGCCGACAGGTTGCCCGGACGAGTTACAAAAAGGAGCTCCAGCGGATTTAGCACGACGGATGAGGACCGTGGCAGGACGACTTCCAGCCGTGACTGGGCGATGCGTAGGGTGAGCGCGTCGGGCAAAGACCAGGTGCCGATCAGGTTGAGCGGTTTGCCGGAGAGGCGGTGCCCGCGCAGGAAATCGGCTAGTTGAGTCGTGACCGCAGCGGTGGGGGCCGAGCCCTCGAAGTGGAGCGTGCCGCCTCGGCCCAGTTCGCCTCGCCCGTTGAGTCCGACCAGCGGACTGTCCAGACGAATGCGGTCGAGCGTGACCGGTTGCGGCCTCTCGAGGTCGAGTTGCCCCTCGAACGTCAGCTCGCCTTCGACCGGGCCGAAAGTCCGTCCGTCGTCGAACCGCAGGCGTGACACGGCGAGTCGACCGTCGATCAACTCGATTCGGGCTTTCAGGTCGGGCGGGGTGCCCCGGGTGTCGTCATGGCTCCGGAACAGGGTGGCGACCGTCAGCCGCCCCCGGGGGTCCTGGCGCAGAAAGAGGGTGGCTCCTTCGGCGCGGAGCGTTCCGCGAAAGCGGCCGCGCAGCGCGAGCCAGAGGTCGGCGTCGGCAAAGACCTTTTGCGCGGTGATGACCGTCTTGCCGTCGGCGTCGTTGAGTCGAACGTCGTCGACTTCCAGGTGCGCCGGCCAGGAGAAGCGCAGCGCCCCGATCTCCGCGGTGCCGTCGATCACGTCGGTGTTGAGTAAGGAGACCAGCCAGTTCTTGCCGTGGCGCGAGATGACCGTCGGGAGCGCCAGCAGGACGATGATCAGCAATAGTATGCCGAGCCCGGCCAGGTAGGAAAGCCGGCGGCCCCAGCGACGCGGTGGTCGTCGGGTGGGTTCCGGTTCGGTTTGCGCCGGATTTTCCTGGTGAGGCATTTGACGTGGTTGATCAGCGATGTCGCAAGATTGCGCGGGGCCTGGCGGTCTGCGTTTGGACGGCCGTATAACAGGGATTTGGCACCATATTCCCCCTGCATAGCAGCGAGATGCTCGGAGTGTCAAGTCGCTGCCGGTCGGTCTCGGGGGGGGCAGGTAATTTGCCCGGAGGCCCCTCGTGGCATTTCGAGCGATGCGTCAACCGTTGACCCGATCAGCTTGCCGGTAGATAATTCACCCGTGAGCAACGAAAGAAGAGCATCGGTGTTGGAACGCGTGCGCAGAGCGCTGGACGCGTTTTACATGCTTCAGCGGATCGATTGGGACTACGACATCAAAGAGGCCCTAGAGAAGATCCTGGAGCTGGCGGTCAAGGAGCTGAAGTTCAGTGGGGACCTGGAAGTCAAGCGGGCGATGATCGTTCTGCGTGAGCGCGACCAGAACCTGGCCTTCCACGCCGGCTGGTTCTCGGAGAACCAGGTCGTGCGCTACAGTTCCACTGTCGTCCAGGAGGTGCTCCAGACCGGGCAGCCGGTCTATTGCTTCGACTCTGGCACGGACAATCGCTTTTCCTCCGGGCACAGTGTGCGAATGAAGCGGCTGGAGAGCTTCGCCTGCCTGCCGATCGAAATCCTCGGGACGCGAGTCGGTGCGTTGTTTCTGGATACCACCGGCTCCAGCAGACAGTTCGAGAAGGAGGACCACCAGTTCCTCGCCGAGTTCATCTCGATCATCAGCCCCTACATCAAGACGGCCCTGGTCCATCAGCTGCATCTCGAGGAACTGCAGGAGAGGCACACACCGGTTTTTTGCGGGCTGGCTGGCAAGTCGGGTCGGATGCAGCAGCTATTCGACCAGATTCGTCTGCTGGCCAAGACCGAGGCGACGGTGCTGGTCACGGGCGAAACCGGGACCGGCAAGGAGCTGGTTGCCCGAGCGATTCACAAGACCAGCGATCGCTCCGACGAGCCGTTGGTTTTGGTGGACTGTGCATCTCTTCTGGAAGAGCAGCTGGAGCGGGAGTTGTTTGGGCAGCTGGGAGATGGTTCCGGGGCGGACCGTGCTCGCGACGGCTTGATCCTGGCTGCTGACGGCGGGGTGCTGCTGCTGGACGAGGTTGCCGAGATCGGGCCCAAGGTACAGGCCAAGTTACTGCGCCTGCTGCAGGATCAGGAGTTTCGGCCTGTCGATTCGGACAAGGTGGTCAGCGTCGACGTTCGGGTGCTGGCTTGCACCAATCGGGACCTACGTCTGCGGGTCGAGCAGGGGTCTTTCCGCCAGGACCTCTACTACAGGATCAACGTGCTGCAGATACAGGTGCCGGCGCTGCGAGAGCGACTCGATGACCTGCCGGATCTGGTGACCCACTTTCTCGCAGAGTACAACGAGAGCAACGAGAAACAGGTTACCCAGATCACAGAGGTTGCGCTGGCGGCCCTGCGACGCCATCGCTGGGATGGCAACGTGCGTCAGCTGCGGCACACGATCCAGCGGGCGGCGTTGTTTGCCAAGGGAGAGCAGGTCCGGCTCGAGGACCTTCCGGATGAGGTGCGTAGCTCGGGACCCTCGGTCGCCGAACACTACTTTCAGCGGACGCTGGAGGAGGTCCGCCGGGAGCTGGGCGAGACCGGTGAAAAGGAGTATGTCGAGCGCGCGCTCGACGCGGTCAAGGAGCAGTCGGAGGGTCGGGTCGAGTTGGTCGAGAAAGCACTGCAGTTGATCCCGGCCTGCTCCGCATCGACGCTGCGCCGCCGGATCAAGCTGCTCGAGATCGATCTCTCCAAGTTCGCGGCCAAGCAGACCGGCCGCAGGCGCTAGATCGTCTTGTTCTGAGGCCACCTGCCGGCAGGGGCCTTGCCGGCCGAGATGGAGCGGTCCGGCTAGACGCAGCTCTGGTAGTACTCATAGTACTGGTCCGCCACCACGCTGGCGCTGAACTGCTGCTGTCCGCGTTTGTGGCAAGCCTCCGCGGCGATCCGTCGGGCTTCTGGATCTTCCAGCCACTCGGTGATGGCCGCTACCCAGGCGTCGGTGTCGCCTTCAGGAGCGATCTTGCCGGCCTGGCCGATCACATGAGGGATCTCTCCACTGTCCGATCCGATGACGGGTACTCCTGAGGCGAAGGCCTCGATCAGCATCCTGCCGAACTGCTCTTTCCAGTGAGAGCGGGTCTGGCTGGGTGCGACGAGAAAGTCCATGGCTCGGACATATGAAGGCATCTCGCCGTGCTCGACGAGCATAAACCGGGCATCGATGTTGTGGGTACTCGACCAGCTCTTCAGTGTCTCTTGTAGTGGGCCACTCCCCAGGACCAGAAAGTGAAAAGGGTGCTGGATTCGCGGGAGGACCTGCATCAGCAGGGACAAGCCCTTCTCTTCGGTCAAGCGTCCGACATACCCGATAACCGGATGGCGAAAATCCAGCTGCTTGCAGAGCTGTTCTCTGGCTTCGCCGTCAGGATGGAAGCGTCTCTCGTCGACCGCGTAGGGGATAAAGCGGGCATTTTCTCGGGGATACCCTTTCGCGAGCCGGCTCTCCACGACCAGCTGTCCACAACCAACCCAGCCCGCTGCGTGTGCGTTGCAGTAGTCCTCGAACCGGGAAAAGGGCCAGGGATATCGCTTCACCAGGTTCTGGTCGGTCTTGTAGAAGTACGGGATGCCCGCCTTGACGGCCTGGCGGGCGATCTGGTACCCGGGGAGCATGTAGGGCTCCTCCCAGATGTGAACCAGATCGTAGGCTCCCTGCCTCATGGTCCGCTTCAGGTCCTTGTACCACAGCAGATGAATCCTGGAGTTGAAGCGGCAGTCGACGCCGATCAGGTGGTACTTCTCAGCTGTGTCGCGAGGCTCGATCTGGATCGGCCGCAGGTCTCCCCTGATGAAATTGGGTGAGATGACGGTCAGGTTCAGATCATTTCGTTCGGCCAGTCGGGCGATGACCGTGCGGTTGATCTTGACGACATAGCTATGACCGATCGTGAGGATTCGCATGGACTCGCCTCGAAGAGGTGTTCCAGTCTGCCGGAGATTCTAACAAGGCGCCATTGACGAAGCGACTATAAGGCCAGGATAGGCGCTGCGCAAACCGCAGGGGTCCGCGATGCCCTTGGAGGCCCAGCTGTTCGATGCAGTATTCCCGGCTGCGCTCACTGCAGACTCGGAGCTCGAGGGACTTGTCTTCCTTACTCGGTCCGGTTGCAGGCGGCGCAGTGATGGAGGCTCTGGAATTTGTCGGCTGCTGGCTGGCTGCGAAATTGTGCGTGGTGTAACCGATACGCCAACGCTTCGAAGAACCCGCCCCCCAACAACGACAACGGTTGCCCATGCTGGCCAGTATGGGCAGGGGGGGCGGCGTGGTCTTGCTGGTGCCGGAAGGGGACGCTGTCGCCCTGGCTCGGGGCATCGAGCAGATCCGCAGCGAAGCCGGATTGGTCCAGCGCTTGCGCGACCTGGGAGCCGCCCGGGCAGCCGAATTCGGCTGGGACAGCGTGGCTGCGCGCATTCGCCAGGCTTACCAAGTGGTGCTGGCTGATCGGAAAGTCCCGGGGTAGACTGCAGCAGGTTCCAGGCTCCGTCAGACCAGACCGCGGCTTGTGGGCGAAACCGGCCCGTCGATGACTCGTCTCGCGGCCTTGGTGCGCCAGAGAAACTGGTGCCGTAAAATCCGGATTCCAGCGAGACCAAGCCGGTGCTCGCGGAACGTGCCAACACATGGACTCTGCGCCCGATCGAATGGACCGGGCCCACCTCACATCTGGCCCCCATGCGCCTTGTCGACTGGCTCGAGAAACGCTTCAGCAAGTACGCCATTCCGCGACTGATCAACCTGATCGCGATCCTCAACGCATTCTTCTATCTGATGTCGATGATGCACGGCGACCAGGCGATGATGCAGCGATACGGGCTGGAGCGAAATGCCGTCCTCCAGGGTGAGGTCTGGCGGCTGGTCACCCACGTCGTCCTGTTTCCGCAGATGAATCCGCTGTTCATGCTGTTCGCGATCTATCTGCTCTGGCTTTACGGGACCGCGCTCGAGCAGGACTGGGGCTCGTTCCGCTTCAACCTTTTCTATTTCACTGGCGTATTGGCCACCACCATCGGAGGGCTGCTCGGCGGCGGGGCGACGTCTGGCTGCGTGGCGCTCAACACCAGCATCTTTCTGGCTTTCGCCGCGCTATGGCCCAACTTCGAGTTGCTGCTGTTCTTCCTGATACCGGTCAAGGTCAAGTGGCTGGCCTGGATCACCTTCGGCTTCTACGGGCTGACACTGATCAATGGACCGACCACCACCAAGCTGGTCATCCTGGCCAGCCTGGCCAACTACGGCCTGTTCTTTTGGCGCGATTTTTATCACGCGATGTCGGATCGCTCGCGTCGCGAGCAATTCCAGGCCCAGATGGCAGCCGAGCGATCCGCGAGCTTCCACCTGTGTGTTGTCTGTCAGCGCACAGAAAAAGACGACAACAGGCTCGAGTTTCGTGTCTGCACCGACTGCGGCAACGAATACTGCATGGAGCACCTGGATCATCACGACCACTGAGCCGGAACACGATCGCTTCGTCGTCGAATAGCCACGCAGCACCATCGCCGAGACCGAAGGACTCCACCTGTGATTCGCTCACGCCACCCCGGTTGCCTGCCGAACCGTCGACCGCTTTCGGTAAAGACCTCTTTACGAGATTCTGTAAACCGACCCTTGCACATGCCCCGGGTGAAAAGGAATTGTCAGACGCCAATAAACGACACAAGCCTTTTCACCTCTGAGCCTTGAGGCTTGTCACCTGGGATTGTTGGACGCAATTGGCAAGCCACTTGCGTACTAGCTTCGCCCGATGAAAAGGCAAGGTATGGTTGTTGGAATCACCTTGCCGGCTACGTTGTTGTTGCTCTTGGCGTGGTCCGGCGACGAGCCGAACCAAGACACCACACTCACTCGGCGCCGGCATGTCGAAACACAGCTTTCAGCGGCCTCGGATCGCCAGCCCCTTCAGCAGCGCCAGCTTTCTGTCGAAAAGACAATCGGCCAGCCGCGGTCATCGATTCGACAGGTCATCCGCGCCGAATCGGGCCGCCGGGCGAGCCCGCGGACAACCTCGCCATCGCGACGCCAGCAGTTGTTCCAGTTGATCAACAGCGGGAAGCCGATCGACGCCACTCTACTCGAGGAGTTGCTGGCCATCGCAACCAGCTCGACCGACATCCCCAGCCGGACGCTGGCTATCGTCCGCGCGCGTTCCTCGGAGGTTTCCTTCGACAGTGCGTCCATCGCCTTCCCGCGCGCACCGTCCCGATCACCCTCGCGCCTGCGCCGACCGTCGTAGCGTTCTCGATCCCGGTCGATGTGGATCTTTTTCCTGTAGCCCGGATCCCGCGCTGGCACCTCTGGCGCCTGGGCCTCGACCTCCATCTCCGAGCCCGTCGGCGGATCACCCTCCGGTTCCTTCGGCTTCTTCCGGGCCTCCTTGCATGCGGCACAGTACTTCGAGGCGATATGCCCTGCGAAGTTCCCGCCGCAGACTGTGCAGGTCAGGTCGTCCCGATGTGTCTTGGGTGGCTTCTGCTTCACGACTCTCTCCTCCTTCAAGGCTGGTGATCCGGCGGACGTTCACCGGGTAGCTCTCCGGACGACCAAGACCTTGCTGCTTGGCAGCTGGCTGGTCGTCGTCCCGATGCGCTTCTGACAGCGGACTGTGATCTTCTCCTCGTCCACCACCTCGACCGTCGCTCGGGTGTAGGGCGGCCCTTCGGTCAGAAGCGCCACCACGTCACCGGGCGCGATCCTTGCTCCCCGCCCGTCAGTCGCCACGATTGTTGCCTCTCATCTTCTCGGGAGATACGTACCGGAGGCGATCGGGAAGTGTCGGATCGCTCGTCGGTATTCAGGTGTGAACTGGCAATAGGCCGACAAAGCGCCGCTCGAGGGGAGGTCTGTGAAAGAGGGAACTCGCGAACTCGCTTCAGGCGCTGAGACAAGTCAGGCGGTGGAGGTGTTGCCGAGGGGCCATCGCGAAGGAGTGGCCACCGGGGGCTTCGGAGATCCTACCACCCCCGGCAGTCTGCTGCTCTTCGGCCCACCGGCACGGGGCCGGGGGCACAGGAAGCGGGCCTGGGTATCAAGTGCTCTGCGCCCCGGACCTCCTGGTGGAGTGACCGGAACGAGCTGGCATGCTGAAACACTGGCCGCGCGAGAACCGAGGTTGTTGTTGCGCGCCGATGGCGCGTTCCTGTTGCGGTTGGAGGACCGCGCGTTGATCGCGGTGTTGTTCCAGCTGCCCCCTCGGTTGACGCGGGCGCTTCGGCCCGTTCCCCTGGGTGTTGCCTCAGCCGAACCAGCTGCGACGTAGCTGGTAGGTGTTCCCGTGCGCCATGTGCGCCAGTACCGAGCGGTGTGACTCGCTCCCCGCCCCGCTGCGCAGCCGCGCGCGGGCGCGCCGCAGGTTCTGCGGCCGCAGGCGCAGCGTGTTCGCATAGACCTGCCAGCCCAGGTACGGCAGCCCGGTCCGGGTTGGGGCCAGACGCGTGACCCGCTCCTTGAGCCTCAGCTGCAGGGGGTCGGCCAAAAAGCCGCGCACCGCGACCAGCGCTTGCGACAGCTGGTGCTTGGTGTTCGCGAGCAGCACGAAGTCGTCCATGTACCTCAAGTACCCGGAGATGCGCAGTGTCTCGGTCACGTGATGATCGAGCCGGTCGAGCACAAGGTTCGCCAGCCACTGGCTGGTCAGACTGCCGATCGGCAGCCCAGCGCCGTCGGCGTCCCCGGTCCGCACGATTCGATCGAACAGCGACAGCACCAGGCGGTCCTTGATCACGCGCTGCAGGGTCCCGAGAACCACGTCATGGTCGAGCGACTCGAAGCAGTGCTGGACGTCCAGCTGGAGCGACCAGGCATATCGCCGGCATAGCCGCTGGGCCTGGCGCAGTGCGGCGTGCTGCCCCTTGCCCTTGCGGCTGGCATAGCTGTGGTGGATCATCCGGCGCTCGAATACCGGCTCGCAGACCGCGATCAGTGCCTGGTGTAGCACGCGGTCACGGAAAGCGGGGACAGAGATCAGGCGCTGCTTGGGGTCGTGCAGGATGAAGCTGACCAGCGGCCGAGGACGGTATCTGCCATCGAGCAGCTCCCGCTGCAGGGCGAGGACCTCCGGCTCGAGTCGCGAGAGAAAGTGTGCCACCGCTGGCCGGGCTCGCTTGCCGCGCGCCGCTCTCCGGGCCGCCTCGAGCAGGTTATCGAAGGCGATCACCCGGTACCATAACCCGCCGGCGCGTCTCATCGGCGGCCCCCGATCGCGGTCCGCCAGCCGTGGATCATCCGCCCGGCCTCGTCGATCCGGCGCATCGCACTCTCGAACGCCTTTCGCGATGTGGCGTTGGTCTTGCGCGCCAGCCGCAAGAGGAAGCGTAGTCGTTCGAGCCGCAGGTTGACATCCGCCAGCACGGCGGCACGCTCTCGCGGTCTGTAGCGCGCCACGATCAGCTGGTCGAGGATCTCGAGTGCGTGGTCCTGCACACGGCGTGTAAGGGTGAAGCGCTGCGACCGCGGCCAGCGTCCAGAGTGCTCCAGCAGCCAGCCGGCGGTCTCCTCCCAGCGCGCCAGCACCAGCAGCTCGGGGCCCGCCTGCGCCTCGTTGCCCCGCGCGGTCACTGCTTTTCCCGCAGTAGTTCGAGCACCGCCACCCCGTAGCGCTCGATCTTGGCCGGACCGACTCCCTCGACATTCGAGAGCGCGGTGGGGCTGGTCGGTCGCGCCTTCGCGATCCCGGCCAGCTCTCGGTTGCTGAACAGGATGTAGGGCGGCACGCCCTCCTCCCGAGCCTGCGCGTTGCGCCAGACGCGCAGCTGCTCGAAGATCGCTCGCTGTCCCTCGTCGAGTCCACGCACCGGGTTGGGTCTGGCGGGACCCGGAGGCTCGTCCGAGCCGTTGCCGGGCCGACGCAACAGCAGCAGGCAAGCCAGGTGGGCCACGCCGCCGGTCTCGAAGAAGTGCTCGCGCAGCTCGACCAGCGCGCCGCCGCGCGCCGCCTCGACCAGCGGGGTCTCGTCGAACGCGCCGAGGACCGGACAGTAGCGCAGGGTGATCAGCTTGACATCCAAGAGGCTTCCTCCGTCCAGAGCCGCGGCCATGGTGCACATGGGCCTCCCGCTGAACCCGCCGTCCCGCGCGGTCAAGCCGCCTCTTTCAGGATTTCATCCCCGACCTCGAAACCCGTTTTCGCCTCCCAATACCACCTGCGTGTCGCAGCTCAACCCTGTAGTGGTGAAGTGGTAAGGGAATCCGGCTCAGTGGATACCCCTGGCCGCGCGAGAACCGAGGCTGTTGTTGCGCGCCGATGGCGCGTCCCTGTCGCGGAAGGAGGACCGCGCGGAGAACGCGGGGGCGGTCCAGCCGCCCCCTCGGTTGACGCGGGCGCGCATGCTCGCATCATCAGGATAATTGCGCCACCCCTCCTCCCCGGAGTGCGGCTTCAGGTCGTAGGCTCGGTCGTGGAACGGGTCACGGCACCACTCGTAGACGTTGCCGATCACGTCGTACAGGCCGAACGCGTTGGGCAGGAAGCTCCCCACCGGCGCGTGGACCGCGTGGCCGTCGTCCCACGACTCCCCGGCCATCTTCCCCCGGGTGGCCCGTTTCATGCTGGCATCGACGACGTTCCCCGCGGCGGCCAGCCCGGCCGTGGTGTTTCCGGTCCACCAGACCGTGCGCGTCCCGGCCCGCGCCGAGTACTCCCACTGCGCCTCCGTCGGCAGGACGAGCCCCGTGCGGGCCAGCAACCTGCGGCACTCGAACCAGGTGACCTTCTCCACAGGGTTCGCGCGACTGATCGCGCGTCCCGCGATTGTCTTGCCCGCCGCGAACTTGCTCGTGTTCTTGCCAGCCAGCCGCACCCACTGCCCCTGGGTCAGCTCGTACTTGCTGATGAAGAACGCCGCGAGGGTCACGTCGTGGGCGGGCTTTTCATCGGCAACCGCTTGCGTAGCTGTAGCTACTGCGCCCATCCGGAACTTGCCGCCAGGGACCAGCACCAGCACGATGCAGGTCT
>PVBE012286400.1_pt1 | contig 18879 bp, 15 predicted proteins | sample 1631181 | NCBI WGS metagenome assembly PVBE01 (sample SAMN08397723, study PRJNA350692) | Marine metagenome, whole genome shotgun sequencing project. | isolation source: water | place: Pacific Ocean | collected 2012-04 | reverse complement strand
CCAGGTTTGGTCGTTAGATTCCTCGCCCAGTGCTAGCCCAGGGACGATGGACACGGAGCACGAAGTCGCCGGGGTTCTGCGCACATTGCGCGGCGTTCCCTTGCCCTTGGGGCGGCGCGATGACGTGGTTCCCGTCCTGATGGAGGCAGGCTTGTCGGAGGCCCTCGCCCGCTGGATGACGACGAGTACCGAACGCGCGCCCGACGGCTATCGATGGAGCCTCGAATTGGAAAGCATCGAGCAGCTTCTGCGTGACTATTTTGAGCGAGATCTCTGGCCCGTCTTGGAAGCGACCAAGACCAGGCCGCGCGTCCACGTCGTGGTGGCGGAACAAAGCGATAGGCTCTCCCCCCAAATGCTCGAGCGTGCTCGCTCCCTCGAGCCAGCAGGTCGCGTTCAAACCCATCTCGTTCCTGACGCAGGCCATTGGCTGCACGTCGATAATCCGGAATACCTCAGAGGTCTTCTTGTTGCGCACTTGTCTGGACGAGCTGGCTAGACCAGCATCCGCACCGCGCCGACCACCCCGCAACCCGAGTAAGAACATGAACACACGAGCAACGATTCTCCTGCTTTCGCTGGGAGCCTTTGGTTACGGCTGCGAGCAGTCGTCTTCGCCCACAGACTCTGGCGCGAGTGGCGCGCGCGGCACGACAACCGAGAGCAAGGCGGCGGCCCCCTACCCTGATGTCCGCAAGGACGGCGCCGCCTATCAAGAGCGCCGCGCTCGCCACGTCAAGGCGTGGGCTCGAGCCTCGGAGCTGCCGGATTGCGCCAAGCAACAATTAGCGCCTTCAGACGTAGCCCTCTGCGCTCGCGCTGTGGAGACGCGAGCAGCTCTCCGCCAAGCGGAGGAAGAACAGGCTACGGACGACGCAATACTGGACGCGGCCCTCGAGTACGCCGCGGCCGCTGAGGCGGCGCGAGCGCGTTTTCAGGGTTATGCGATGGTTTGGGTAATGGGTAAGGACCCGCGACAGCTCGAAACCGTCGAGGTCGTCGCGCCCAAGCCCAAGCCCAAGGCTAAGTCAGACGCGAAAAAGGCGGCACCCAAAAAGCATACGAAAGACGACGGGCACGAGCACTCTCCCGCCGACCTCGCGCTGAAATCCACGGGAACCCCTTACAGCGGCCTCCTCAACGGCTACGCCGGGGCTACCTCAGAGGGATTGCGCCGGCTGACCACGGCGGTGAGGTTCGCGCCACCCAACGTGCGGGATGCGGCGCTCGCTCGCTACGACGCGTTCCTCGCGCAGTACCCCACGTCGGCCGTTGCGCTCAGGCAACTGAAGGAGGCGGAATTCCTCGAACCCGATCGCGCGTTTCGGAGCAAGATCGCCGAAGTCCGATCGAAGAAGCGCGCAAAAACAAGGACCGGCCAGGACGCAAGTCCGGCGCCGAAGCCGACGACGCCGGCGCCGAGGCCGACGACTAAGCCACTTCCAAAGAGCGCGCCGCACGCGCACTGACGCTGCGGCCGAGCAGCGCTCGCCTTGCCAACTAGGGCTCGGGCTTGATCAGAAAATGCGCGTTGGCCGCAGCGATGGGCGAGGCTGGATCCTCCTGCCAAGCCTCGACGCGGACGCTGGCGACGCGGCGGCCTTGCTTCACGATGATCGCCTTCGCGAACGTGTCGACAGGACGCGCCGAGCGCAAATAGTCGATCGTGATGTTGATGGTTTTTGGCAACAACACCGTCTCCGCTTTCCACAGGAGACAGAAGATGCCGGTGGATTCGAGCAATGCCCCGGTGGTTCCCCCGTGCAGGGCGGGCAAGACCGGGTTGCCGATGAGCTCGTCCCTAAAGCGCATCATGCCGCGGAAGTCTCCGTTGTTTTCGGTGACGCTGATGCCCATCCAGCGGGTGTAGGGGATCGCGTCAGTCAGCAGGCCCGGATTGTTCTCGTCGCGCGCGCGCTTGACGAGGGCGAGGAGTTTGCTCATTTGTTCTTCCCGACCGCGGAGTCCCGTTGCTCTTCTGTGAACACCACGAAGGTCCCCGATGCGGAGATGACCGGGTCGTTCTCGTCGCCGTCGTGAGCGATGCCTCGAGCGAATGCGATATTGCGCGTCAACTTGTAGCACTCGGAAAGGGCCGTCACATCACAGCCTTTTTTGGCGGGCCTGAGGTAATCGATGCGCAAGTCGAGCGTTGCGATCCGCCCGGCGCCGCCGAGCTTCATGAAGATCGCTGCGCCACAGCAGGCATCCATCAGACTCGTGATGGGGCCGCCGTGCAGGATCCCGGTTTCCGGATCGCCCACCAAGTGCTCCGCGTAGGGCAGGGTCATGCTGGCCGTGCCCGGGCCGTAGTCAGTGAAGCGGATACCGAGGGCGGAGTTATGCGGAATGAAGCGGTTGAACCCTTTGTCCAGCTTGCCGACCATCTCAGCTCTTTCTTCTGGGCTCTTCGGGAATTTCATCGCTCGGTACGAGTCTATACCACGTGACCTTGGCGCCGCCCCTTTGGCCGCAGTTTCACCGTCACCGTATGCGGCACGCGACTTACAGCGTGCTAGTTTGACCGGATGTCGGAGTACTGCGTCACGCTGGCCGACGTTCGGACGGCGAGACATCGCATCGCGCGGTGGGTTCATCAGACCCCGGTGATGACGTGCGCCACTCTCGACGCACTCGCCGGGACGAAGCTCTTTTTCAAGTGCGAGAACCTGCAGAAGATCGGCGCCTTCAAGATCCGCGGAGCGACGAACGCGATTTTGCAACTTGGTGACAACGTGAAAGGAGTGGTGACGCACAGTAGCGGCAATCACGCGCAGGCCGTCGCGCTCGCCGCCCAGCATCGCCACCTGCCCGCAACGATCGTCATGCCCTACACAGCCCCGGCGCCCAAACGCGCGGCGGTCGAGGGATATGGCGCGACCATCATTTCCTGCGAGCCAAACGCGGAAGCACGCGAGGCGAAAGCCGACCAGGCTGTCCGCGAGACGGGGGGCGTGCTCATTCCGCCCTTTGACCATCCTCACGTCATCGCCGGCCAAGGCACAACGGCTCTCGAATTTCTGGAACAAGTTGCCGAACTTGACGCAATCATTGCGCCCGTTGGGGGTGGCGGACTCATCTCTGGGGTCGCGCTCGCGGCTCGCGGAGTTTCGCCGCGCCTTCGCGTCTTTGGTGCCGAGCCGCTCGCCGCTGACGATGCGGCTCGCTCCAAGGCTTGCGGCAAGCGACTGCCGCCAGGCAAACCGAAGAGCATCGCCGACGGGCTGCTGACCGGGCTCGGCGAATATACGTGGCCCGTGGTGCGGGACTGCGTCGAAGCGATCTACACCGTCACAGAGGACGACATCGCGCGGACGATGTGGCTCGTTTGGGAGCGAACGAAGTTGATCATCGAGCCGAGCTCGGCGGTCGCGGTAGCGGCGGCGCTGAGCGGGCGACTGCCTCCCGGGCTGCGTCGCGTCGGCGTCATCTTGACTGGCGGCAACGTTGACTTCGAAAATCTCCCGCGGCGGGCGCCGCGACCGCCCTCATAGGGAGTTTCGATACATGCTGCCGCTTCAGGGCTCGTCGGCGCCGCCCAAAGGCCCTTTGGCGCCCGGGCCAAGGGGTTGCCCAAAGCTGAACTCTACGGTCAGTCCGTTCGGATCCCGAACGCCGCAGTAATACCCGACCGGGAAGGGGCTGTCGGTGGGGGCCCAGACCAGGATCCCTTCGCGGCGCCCGCGCTCTGCAATTTCGTCCACGCGGGCGCGGCTCTCGACGGCGAAGCCGAGATGCCCGTAGTCGTCGGAGGCTTGCACCGAAGCTTTGCCGTTGGCGATGAGCACGAATACCAATTCCTCCTCCCTCCCCGTCTCCGCGAGCCAAATCACGCGCTCTGTCCCATGGCCACGCTCGTGGACCAGGCGAAGGCCGCAGTAGCGCTCGTAGAAATCTACGCAGGCATCGAGATCCTGCACGTGGAGGGCAACGTGCGTAAGTGCCGGTGACACCCCAGGCAGGCTAGCACGGGCTTCGCCTCGCCCCCTACCGGTCGGTACGCTCTGCTAAAAGGGGTCGCGCTCGTTCTGGTTAACGTTCCTTGTCCTGACGGGTTATCGTCGCTTACTTGAGCCGAAGATTGGGGCCAGAGAGGTGACACGTTGAACTCACCGGTGTTCGAGTGGGTCGCCCTGCAACTCGAAGAAGCGACCTCCTTGAGTCGCCTCGAGGCGCGAGGGACCGTCCGCTTGGCGCTGGCCGATGTGGGGCTCACCGTGAAGGGCGTCGCCCGCCGGCCCATGCTTTTTGTGCTTGAGCAGATCCTGCCGGGATTGCTCCGCTCGAGAAATGTCGAAGACGCTTCGGCGGTCTGCCAAGCCTTGACGGGCCGCCTGGCGAGCGCGGAGCTTGGAAGCGTGGCTGATAGCCCCGAAGACGTCTTTGCTCGGATGGGGGGCGATTCCACTCCTGGCGCAACCTCCTGATCACGCCGCGCACAAAACGCTGACCGCGCGAGGGTTCGTACCTGGGCGGATTCACAGGTATGACCAGTCTGCGGGCCACCCGGGCGGGAGTTACCACGTCAGAACTCCGCAACGTCCCGAATCGGGAGAAGTCGAGCCCCGACTTTCCGCGGTGGTTCCCGTTACTGCCAGTTTCTTGGCACGGGCCGCGACTCAATCTGGGACCGGGTTTTCTAACGACCCTAACGGCAGTTCAAGGAGAGTGCCGTTTCTCTTTATTGAGGGGGCAACGCGGCAGCGAGGTGCGGGTCGTACGCCAGGTGCTAGGAATTTAGTGAGGAGCACTTTCCCTTATTGGACGCGAAGAGATGCAACTAGCGGTTATTTCGGATCTTCATTTGGGGCACGGGGACGTGGCCGACTGTTTCGGTCACCGAGACTCAGACTTTCTGCGGTTCTTACATTTCCTCGAGAGCAACTTTGAACGCATCGTGCTCCTGGGTGACATCTGGGAGACGCTCGCGAATAGGCGACTCGGAGGCTACGAGACCCAGGCGGCCTCACTGCGTCGCGCGCGTCGCGCGCATCCCGAGATCGCCACGCGTTTCGAACGCTCCAGGTATTCGTACGTTCACGGCAATCACGACATCGTCGCCGCGCAGGTGGATGAGGCCCCAGAGGAGCTTGTGATCAACGCTGATGGAACCCGCGTGCTCTTTACCCACGGTCACCATCACGATCTGCTCTTTCGTCGCGGCCGGCTACTCTCCGAGTTCGGCGTATGGATGGGCGGCTGGGTTCGTCGCTTTCGGCTATCGCGCCTTCACGCGTTCATGACCCATCTCGATAACAACGCGGGTGGCGTCAGCGACGATCACAACCGGTGCACGTTTCAACGCTGGGCCGTGACTGCCGCAAGAGCTCGCCAGGCCGATGTTGTCGTTACTGGCCATACTCATCGCGCCACCACCGCCGAGCACGGGGACCGAGTGTTCATGAACAGTGGTTCTTGTGCCGATGGAAAGTACACCTTCCTGAGCCTCGACACGAGTCGCGGCAAGTACCTGCTGAATTCCAGCTGGTAGCCGCTCGTTCTTCGGCGACTGCGCCCCCAGAGTGTGGTTTGCTCCGGCGATGGGTCGGGTGAGTTTTGCGACATGCAATTTATGTGAGGCCTGCTGCGGGCTACGCGTCGAGCACGATGGCCGCACCATCTCGAGTATTCGAGGCGACCACCACGACCCGATGAGTCGCGGCTACCTATGCCCCAAGGGAGTCGCCTTTCAGGGTGTCGGGGTGCACCGACTTCAGCGGTGTGCCGGTGACCATCGTCCCTCTGCATGACGTCGCGACCGTTTCGGAAGAAGACGGTCGCACCGCACCGGCAGCGCCTCCGGCAGAATAATCACCCGTGCGCGACGACGACGTTGCCGGCTTCCTCGGTACGCGCGGCGATGAGCTGCGCAAAACGATCGAGCAGCAGCGCGGTCGTATCGCCCGTTTGTCGGAAGAGCCGCGTCTTGGTGCGATAGTAGTCGCCTTCATCGCCGCCGATGAAGTCGGCAAGAGAGTGAATGCGCGAGATGGCGTCATCGGCCGTCAAATCCGGGTGGAATTGCGCGGTGTAGAAGGGCGCGTCCTCAACCTGAAATGCTTGCACCGTGACCCGTTCTGAAGAGGCGAGCAGTCGGGTGCCGGGCGGCGGCTCCACGACGTGATCCGTGTGTCCCGTATGGGCCGCGAAGGGGGTTTCCAGTGGGCCGAAGATGCCGTCCTTTGCTCCCTCCGCAGAGAGCGAAAACTCGGTGGTCCCGAACTCGCCCAGATCCGTGTCGTGAACGACGCGTCCGCCCAAGTGGTGGCCTGTGAGTTGATGACCGAAGCAAATCGCCAAGCTCGGAACGTTGTCGTGCAGCGTCTTTTCGATCAGGCGACGCAGGCCCGACACCCACGGCTTGTGGTGATGATCGAGGAGCGAGAGGTTTCCGGAGCCGCCGATCAAAAGTCCATCGTAACCCTCGATCCAGCTCGGCTCGGCTCGCTCCCGCAGCGCGCAGCGCGCGTCGAGCGTCACGGTGCCGGGACGAAAGTGGCGGCGGAAGCAACCCGCTTCATCAGCGGCGACGGTGCTTTCCGGGGGGCGCACTTGGATGAGGAGGAGCTTCTGCATGGTCGTGTGAGCGTCGCGCGTCGCCTTACTTGGTCTAGGCCGCGGAGATGTCCGGGCCAGGCGAGTCGGTCGGGCCGGGCGAGTCGGGCGAGCCGGACGAACTGGGTCGCGGTGTCTTGCGGTGTGCGTCGAGGTCGAAGGGTGTCGTGTGCCCAGCGTGCAATATGAGACGCAGCGCCGTGAATGGGAAGTCGTCGCGACCCAGCACGCATTGCACCACCTCGCGCATCTTTGCGCTGCCCTTCGGAGCGATGTGCATACGGACGACCAGGCATTGCATGCGTCCGACCAAGCCGGCCGCCGTGAGACTGCGCAAGGCGTCGTCTCCGCCGAGTTCGGCGTGCGCGACATGCTCGCGCACGTTCACGCGCTTGCCGATCCCCTTCACCTTCCTCACCACCCAAGCTTCCGGCTGCGCGAGGAACGCGTCGACCTTTTCTTGGAGGCCCGCTGTGCCACCCTCTTCGGCGAGCGCATCGCTGGAGAAGGCGACGACGTATGTTGCCCCGTCGATGAGCTTCGAGAGTGCCGGGTCCAACGGACCGAGCTTGAGCGCTTGCGTAAAGCGCAGCCCGTCGCCGCACGACGCGTTCAGTTTCTCGAGGAGTTCGGCGGGCTCAGGTGCGTCGATCAGCTTCAGGTCGATGGCTTCAGCAACGCTCGGCGCTCCCAGCGACAGAGCCGGCGAGAACGAGAGCGCAGGTTTGGGATGGAACCCCTGAGTGTACGCGAGGCGTTGACCCGCCCGCCGCACGACCCGCGGAAGTTCACGGATCAAATCGAGATGTCCGAGCAACGCCAGCGGCCCCGTCTTGTCGAAGCCGAGCCTCCAGCGCTCCGGCGGGCTTCCCGCGCGAACCGGTCGCAAGTCCTCGGGGCGGCGCTTCCTCTTCGGCACGGGGGGCTCGGCGTCCACTACCGGAAGACGAGGCTTCGCCGGCTCCAGCGCATGCATTTGCGCGAGGAAAGTGGTGCGCTGTTCCCGCATCTGTGTGAGGTCACAGGCGATGCCGCAGTCGTAGCAAACGAGCCGGCGCTGGTCGGCTTCGGCGTCTTGCTTATTGTCGTGGTGGATGAACATCCCAGCGGCTTTTCCGCAGGGCGGACTCAGGCGGCTGCGGACTGCTTTGCGGTACTCGCGAGCCAGGAATCCGTCTTCGAGTCCAACGTCGACGTGATCCCAAGGCAGACGTGCGCCAACGGGCAGCGTTCCGAGGTACTTCGACGTATCGATCTCGAAGTGCTCAAACGCCTCGCGCCAAACGTCCATCTGGAGTTGGTCCTCCCAGGAATCGAAGCGAGCGCCTTGACGGTAGGCACGCTCGATCACGTCGCCGATGCGACGGTCTCCGCGAGCGATGATCCCCTCGAGTAGGCTGGTCATCGAATCGTGCATTCGCAACTTCAGCGCGCGGTGGGGTCGAATCGTGTCGCGTAGCAATTGCTGCTTGCGCGCGATCTCCGCGCTCGAGTCTTGTGCGCACCACTGAAAGGGCGTGTGGGGCTTGGGGATATGACTCGATACGCTGATCGTGATCGCCGGCGGTCGGCCGTGAGAAACCCGCTTGCCGGCGGCCAGTGCGTTCTTGCCCACGCCGATGATACCGACCACATCTTCGTCTTCCTCGGTAGGCAGTCCGATGATGAAATAGAGCTTCATGCGGTCGAAGCCCTTGGAGAAGACCCGCTCGGCGGTCTTGAGGAGCTGCTCTTCGGTGACGTTCTTGTTGATGACGTCCCGCATGCGCTGGGTCCCGGCTTCGGGGGCGAACGTGAGGCCTGCGGCGCGCACCTTCCGCATATCCGCGAGCAAATCGTCGGCGAGACCGTAAGCGCGCAACGATGCGACCCCCAGGCTGACGCGCTCCGGGGCGGTCTTTTCGACGAGCTTTTTGATCAGCGGCGAGATGCACGAGACATCGGCGGTAGAAAGTGCGGCGAGGCTGACCTCGTCCTGACCGCTCTTCTTGAGGGCGCTCTCGACCGTTCTGATGACCTCATTAGGATCCCGCTCGCGAACGGGCCGGTAGATCATGCCGGCCTGGCAAAATCGGCAACCTTCGGTGCAGCCGCGCGCGATCTCGATGCTCATCCGTTCGAAGATTGCTTCGGGGCCGCCCACGGGTCCCGAGTCGGGGAAGGGGAACTTGGAGAGGTCTTCGAGAAGCCGGCGTTCGATGGGAAAGGGTGCGTTCGGCGTTCGTGGGCCCGTGACCACCTCGAGGCCCGTCTCGGGGTCGACCTTCGTGTCGTAGAGGGAAGGCACGTAGACGCCGGGGATGCTGGCGAGTTTTTCGAGACGCTCGCTTCGGGACAGCCCCGCCCGCTTGCCCTCCGTCCACGCGAGCGCGATCTCCGTAGTCGCCTCCTCGCCGTCCCCGACGAGCAGGGCATCCAGGAAGGGGGCCATCGGCTCCGCATGGGTGGCGACGGGACCGCCGGCGATCACGAGCGGGTCGTTTTCGCCGCGGTCGGCGCTTCGTAGTGGAACAGAGCCGAGCTCCAGCATCGTGAGGATGTTGGTGTAGGTCAGCTCGTACTGAAGCGAGAATCCCACCACATCGAAGTCGCTCAGAGGGCGCGAGCTTTCGAGAGAGCGCAGCGTTTCGCCGCGCTCGCGCAGCTTCTCCTGCATGTCGAGCCAAGGCGTGTAGCAACGCTCCGCCAGGGTTCTCGGGTCGTCGTTCAGCACCTGATAGAGGATGCGGTACCCGAGGTGGCTCATCCCGATGTCGTAGATGTCTGGAAACGCTAGGCACACGCGAGCCTGCACGTCCGCCCAATCCTTGCGCTGGACCCCGTGCTCGGCGCCTGTGTAGCGGCTAGGTTTCTCCACTTCGTGGAGGAACTCGGCGTAGGGGTGGTCGAAGAGCTTCGGCACGGTCGTTGATTCTCGTCTCTGTCGCGGGGGTCGCGGGGGTCGCCGGGGACGCGATGGTGGCGGTGGTCGCGTTGGGCGCGTCGGCCGTGTCGGCCGCGCGGGTTTCAATCTGCTCGGCCTCGGTCGGGAAGACCATCTTGGCGCAAGAACGCGGATTGTCGCGAGGGCGCACTGGCGGGCGCGGAGATTGTCCCGCGCGCCCTTTCTTGTCAAATTCTGCTGTAACTTTCCGGGCTAACTTCTGAAACCGTGACCAGCAAGTGTCTGTATCCCTCCGAACCCCCGCTTGCTAGCGTCCTTCAATCGGACGGAGGGACAGAGTCATGGGCCGGGCATACAAGAGAGCAGCGATCATCGTCTGCGCCGCCGTCGCCGCGGTCGCCGCTGGGGCGTGCGGGGGTAGCGAGAACACCGCCGGGGCGGGCGATGCGGGCAACGATCAGCAGCCCGCGGGCGGGTCAGGCGGGTCAGGCGGGTCGGGTGGAGATGCCGGCGGTCGGCCGCTGCCCGTTTCGAACCTCTGCGCCGAGACACCGCCGGAGGGTTCCATCCGCCCGGCTGCGCTGCCCGGGTATTCGGGAGCCGAGTGTCCGACATTGGCGCCCGGCGTCAACGCTATCGCTTCCGGGAGCGTGGACCGCGAGTTCAGCTTGTTGATGCCAAGCGATGTTGGCAGTGACGAAACGCTGCCGATCGTCTTCTTCTGGCACTGGCTCGGTGGAGACATGGACGATTTCATCGAGCGGGGCGAACTCGCCGCGGCGGTGAACGAACAGCGCTTCATCGCCGTCGTACCGGCGTCCATCCCGACGCCCGTATCCATCTACCCAGATCTCGATCTCAAGTGGCCCTACGACATCACCCAGTCGGCGGCTCGAATGGAGCAGGAGTTTGTCTTCTTCGACGACATGCTGAGCTGCGTTGCCGAGCAGTTTCCGAGCAACACAGACTGCGTGTCTTCGGTGGGCGTGAGTTCGGGGGCGCTCTTTACGGATCAACTTGCGGCGCACCGCTCGCAATACCTGGCTTCGTTCCTCTCGCTATCCGGCGGAGTGGGCAGCGGACAGGGCGGGCTTTCGGACGTCATCAAGCCGTGGAAAGGGGCCGAGCACAAATTGCCTGGCCTGGTGCTCTGGGGTGGTGACGCGGATAACTGCTTCAACCTGCTGAAGTTCAAGGAGCAATCCCAGGCGCTCGAAAGCTCCCTCGAGGCGGACGGCCACTTCTTCATCGAGTGCGTTCACAATTGTGGCCATGCGCAGCCGCCCATCGACGCCCCCGACGGCATGTCGGTCTTTGCACCGCTCTGGCAGTTCATCTTCGACCACCCCTATTGGCTCGAGGCCGGCGAATCTCCGTACACCCAGCACGGCCTGCCGGAGGACTTCCCGGCCTGGTGTGGCATCGGCATCGAAAGCGCCGTCCAGCGTACGGGCGTCTGCGTAGACGATAGCGAGTGCTGACACGACTCCCCTAGGCGATAGCGCGCCCGCGCTATCGCCGATCAGGAATAATCGGAAAACGTTCCCGCGCGCGCGCGACGACCTTCGGATCGATGTCCGCGAGGATCATCGTCTCCCCACCGGCCGCGGAAGCAAGCGCTTCGCCCCAAGGGTCGAATATGACGCTATCGCCCGAGTATTCGACGCCTCCCCCCTCACCGACGCGGTTCACGCCGACCACGTATGCTTGGTTTTCGATGGCCCTCGCCGCCAAGAGCGTTGACCAATGGCGTCGTCGCTTTGCCGGCCAATTGGCAACGACGACGTAGCAGTTCGTTTGTTTCGCCGTCTGCCAGAACTCGTCGGCGAAGCGCAGATCGTAGCAGACGAAGAACGTGCACTCGACGCCGGCAATGGTGCACGTCAGGAATTGCGTGCCCGCTGCGTAATGTTTGTGTTCGTCCGCGAACGTGAAGGGATGAATCTTCTGGTAGCGATGCGTTGTGCCGTCCGGGGACGCGATGACGAGAGAGTTGTGCGGCTTCTCCGCGCCCTCTGCGCGTTCGGCGATCGAGCCGCAGATCCACGTTTCGCAGCGCGCCGCTTGCTCGCGAAGAAAGGCCGACGTCGGGCCGTTCACGGGCTCGCCGATCCGCTCCGTTTGCATCGAGAAACCGCAAGCAAACATTTCGGGCAGCACGATAAGATTCGCGCCGGCTGCCGTAGCCGCATCGATCCAGGGCGTGACTCGCTTCAGGTTCTCTTCGCGGTCTTCCCACGCGATGTCGAGTTGGATTCCGGCAACTCTCATGGTGAGAGTCTACCCATATTGCTCGCGATGCGCTCGATTGCCTGCTCGAGAACGGGGCGCGTCTTGCAAAACGCAAAGCGCACGTAGTGGCGACCAAGTTCGGGGTTCAAGTAGAGCGCTGACGCCGGCACCGCGGCAACACCGACATCCCGCGGAAGGGCCCGGCAAAACGCCTCGCCGTCGTCAAAGCCTAGTGGCCGGATATCCGCAAACGTAAAGTACGTGCCGGCGGGCGTCAGCACGTCAAAGCCCGCCGCGTCGAGTCCGGTGCAGAGGAGATCGCGGCGAGCGCGATATTCGCCCTTAAGCTCGTCCAGGTACGTTGTGTCCTCGGCGGCGAGCGCCGCCGCCACCGCATGCTGCAAGGGCGTTGCGGTCGCGAACGTGATGAATTGATGCGCGCGCCGAATCGCTGTGCTGAGTTCTTGCGTCGCGCAGGCCCAACCGATCTTCCAGCCTGTGAGCGAATAGGTCTTTCCCGCAGAAGAGAGTGCGACCGTTCGTTCCCGCATCCCGGGCAGGGTCGCGATGGGAATGTGCTCGCCCTCGTACACCAAGTGCTCGTACACCTCGTCAGACACCACCAAGAGATCGTGCTTTCGGCAAATGCTCGCGATGTGTTCGAGTTCGTCGCGGTCGAAGACTTTGCCGGTTGGATTGTGCGGGGAGTTGAGGAGCAGCGCGCGCGTGCCGGGGCCGACGGTCGCCTCCAGGGTCTCTCGGTCGTATTGCATTCGTGCGCCGCTGAGCGCGACGGTCCGCGGGATGGCGCCCGCCATCGTTATCGCGGCGGCATAGGAATCGTAGAGCGGCTCGAATACGATCACCTCGTCGCCCGGATCGCAGAGGCCTTGCATCGCCGCAAAGATGGCTTCGGTCGCGCCCGACGTCACCGTCACTTCGGTCGCCGGATCGTACGCGAGTCCGTAGTGGCGCTGCTGGTGTTGCGAGATGGCTTCGCAGAGCTTGGGAACGCCGGAGCCGCGCGCGTATTGGTTGTCGCCGCGATTGATCGCATCAATGGCGGCCCGCTTGATGAACTCCGGACCGTCCGTATCGGGAAGCCCTTGGCCCAAGTTGAAGGCGCCGTGGGCCACGGCAAGTTCGGTGATCTCGGTGAAGATCGTCGTCCCAAATCCTTCGACGCGTGCCGAGCAAGAGCGTGCCACGGGCGGGAGTCTGCGACCCCGACGAACCCGCCGTCAAGAGTCCGACGCTTGCAGTCTCCGGCTATCGAACACCGAAAGCGTCCGTACGCGAGCGATAGCGACGGGGTATGCAGAGGTGGGCTCCGCGCGGCTTGCAGACAAAACACGTCCCGCTAGCGTGCGAGCGCACGACCGGCCGGATCGGCCAAGCCGCGACAGCCGTTCCGCTGACGCAAAAACGTCGGCGCCCTGTTAGCAAATTCGCGAGCCAGGCCGTACACCTGAGTCGGGGCGACTTTCCATTTTTCGCAGGGGTGAGCGACAGGGCGCTGCGCGCATTCTTCTGTCGTCGGCACGCTTTGGCGTCTCATCTGTTTCGCATCGAGACGGGTGGTGTTTGCGTCGTGGAAACGATCTCCTCTTGCGCGAAGCGGCGCGGGCCGCGTCCTCGTCGAAGTGTTAGGGTATAGGGTGAAAGCATTGCGTTGGCTCGTGGTTGCCGCGTTGGGGGTAGGCTGTGGAACAGCCCAGTCGAGAGAAGCGGATACGAGCGCTTCGGTGAGGAACGGGTGGGAGGTTCACCGCTCCACTCCTGGCTCTTATCAGGCTGAGTTTCCCGGCGTGCCGCAGATGGAACGTTCCGAGGTGCCAACGCGTCTGGGCGCGGTGGTGCTCAGCTCGGAGCGTCTCGCGACGATCGAGCCGAGTGCCGATCGAGCCGACCGAGCCGAGGTGGCCTATTCCGTGAGCTACTTCGACTTGCCCGGCCAAGTGACGGTCAGTAGAAAACAGCTCATCGACATCGCGCGAAAGAACTTCGCCGTCGAGGCGGTCTCTGTATTGTCTGAAGCCGAAGTCGCGATCTCCGGGTATGAGGGTCGCGAACTCTTCGTGGACTTGGACGGCGTTCACGCGCGAGGCGTTCGCGTCGTGCCTGCAGGCAAGCGGATGTTCTACGTCGTTGTCGAGGGTGATAGGGAGGCCGTGCTCGGCAAGAAGGCTCGTCGCTTCCTGCGATCGTTCGCGGTGTATCCCGGCTGGGATGCCCACGAGAATGATGGGTTTCGAATCGACGTGCCGACGCTCTCCTCGCATAGCGTCGTCTGGCGGCAAGTGGCCGGCATGCCGACGCAATACGATCTCTTTGATCTCGACCGCGGACAGAATCCGCCGGTCCAGTACTTCGTCGCGCAGACGCATCTGCCCTCCGAAGCCGTGACGTCCACGTCGCCGGAGCTCTTGCTGCGCTTGACGGAGGCGGCGCTTCACGAGGGCACGGAAGTCGTCAAGCGCGAGAGCGTTTACGCGGGCAATTGGCCCGGGCGACATTATACGGTTCGGCTGCCGGACGGCGGCTCCGGCGAACTTCGAATCGTCGTGGCGCGTGCCGAGCTCTTTCAGCTCGGCGTGCTCACGCCGGCGAACGGCGGCATCCCTCTGGAGGGCGAACGCTTCTTTTCGACCTTTGACACGGTGACGGCCAAGAAACTCCCCGAGACGCTATCCGAACTCCAGCGAACATTCGGACCCCCGACTTGGCGCGGACCGTCGAGCATCGATGTGACCCAAGTCGCCACTCCCGTTGACCCGACTGAGCTGGAAGCGGCGCTCCTCGCCGACATGGGACGAGCCGCCGCCACCAGCGCCCTGCTCTCAAAGCACCGCGTATCGAACGTACAGGTACGCTAGCGCCAGCCCCGAGAGCGCGACGATACCGAGCAAGCTGAGATTCATCAGCCAGCGCGGCGGACGCTTGTCTTTCGGCACCTCGCGACCGAGCACCGCACGGTGATTCAAGATCGCCAGCACCGGTGCGGTCAGAAACGAGAGCGTCGTTGCGATATCGACGAGCCTCATCAGCGACGTCAGGATCAACGCCAGCAGGACGATCGCCCCGGCGCACATCACCAGGAGCGCGATCCAATACGATCGCTTCTGTACCGACTCCTCCATCTCTTTGGCGCCCGGCACTTCGTCCGTGCGAAGCCGGGCCACAAGCACTGCGATCGCGCGCGGAAATCCGTCGGCGACAGTAAGCGTCGTCGAGAACATCACCGCAAACGCGGAGACGCCGATCACGGGGCGCGCCCACTCGCCCAGAGTGGACGCGTACAAGGATGTGACCTGTTTCGCGAACGGCCCGGCTCCCTTTGCGATTTCGATGCCACTGCCGTGCATCACGCCTGCTCCCAGAACCAGAAAACACATCGCCAGGAACGCCGTGCCAATGTACCCAAGATGAAAGTCTAAAGTCGCCTCCTTCATCGTCGGCTCGTGCCCCGTATCGGCCCGCTTTGCGAGGCCCCAGAGCGATTGCCATACGGAGACGTCGATGGCAGACGGCATCCAACCGACCAGCGCTGCGATGAAGAATAGCGTCTTAGCGTCGATGGCGGCCAGCGGCGGCATCAGCGACTGCCCGGCCCAGTCGATCTTCGGCAGCGCCAGCGCTGCGGCAGCGATCGTGGAAAGGGTCAAGACAGCGACGAGCACCTTGGTGATGCGATCGAGCCAGCGGTAGTGGCCAACGAGCAAGAAGGCAGCGCAGACCGCCAGCAAGCCCGCGCTCGTCCAAACCGGATTCCAAGTCACGCCCACCACGTGGATCGCGAGACCCGCCGTCACAAAAGTGACGGCCGCCAGCACCGTGAACATCGTCCCCAGCGTCACCAGCGCGTAGAGCCAGAGTGCCCACGCTCCCTGGCTCCGATACCCCTGCAACAGCGATGTGCCGGTCGCCGCCGCGTAGTGGGGCCCAAACCGAAAGGCCGGATACTTAGCGATGTTGGCGAGCACAATGGGCACAAACATCGCCAGGCCATAAACCGCCCCGGCACGGGTGGACTGGACCAGGTGAGAGACGCCTACCGCGGCCGCTGCAAAGAGCAAACCGGGGCCCAGGGCCTTCATCATGGATCGCGTCTGGAGCTGGGAGCCCGGGCTCGCTTGCGTCATCGTCACGACGGCGGACGATAGGGGATTTGAGGGCTCCTGCCGAGGGGGTTCGCGTTTGCCCGTTTCTGCCTGTCTGCCAGAATAGATAGGGCATGAAGGCGGTCTGGATCACCAAGCATGGGGGCCGGGGAGTCCTCAGGGTTCGTGAGACGCCCGACCCTCCCCTGGGGGACGGCGAAATTCGCATTCGCGTCAAAGCATGCGGTCTCAATTTCGCCGAGGTCACGGCGCGCCAAGGCCTCTACCCGGATGCGCCCAAACCGCCCTGTGTCGTGGGCTACGAGGGTGCTGGAATAATCGAGGCTGTCGGTCCCGGCGTCGCATTGAGCGAACACGCAGACTGCACGGTCGGTTCGCGGGTGCTCTACCTCTCGCTCTTTGGCGGGCACGCTGACGTGGTCTGCGTTCCGGCTAGGAACGTATTTCACATTCCGGATTCGATGAGTTTCGAAGAGGCCGCTGCGCTTCCGGTGAACTACCTCACAGCGCACCACATTCTCTTCGAGATCAGGCGAATCAAGGCCGGCGAGCACGTCCTGATCCATGCCGCTGCCGGTGGCGTAGGCACGGCTCTACTCCAGCTTTGCCAGACCGTTCCTGACGTCGTCACCTACGGCACGTGCTCGGCCGCGAAACAAGACTACGTGCGTGAGCAGGGATGCGATCATCCCATCGACTATCGGAACACGGATTACCCACCAGAGATCATGCGCCTCACCGACGGCAGAGGCGTCGACCTGATCATTGACTCCCTCGGAGGCCCCGATTGGAAGCGCGGTTTTCAACTCTTGCGTCACGCCGGGATGCTCGTTGCCTCTGGCGTCGCCAACATCAACAAGGGCGAGAAGCGACATCTATTCCACGTGCTTTCCACCCTGATGTTCTCGAGCCGCTTCAGTCCGCTCAAATTGATGGACACCAACCGAGCCGTAGCCGGCCTGAATATGGGCCATCTGTGGAACGAACCGGGGCTCATGCGAGGGCAGATGGAGTCCGTCCTCCGCTACTCTGAGCAAGGCAAGATCAAGCCTCACGTCTTCGAGACCTTCCCATTCGACCGCGCTGCTGACGCGCATGCGGCCCTCGAAGAGCGCCTCAATGTCGGCAAGGTCCTGCTGATTCCGCCCGATCGCGATGCCTCGCAGTCGGCTGTTGCCGAGACGCCCGCGCGTAAGCGGGATTCCATCTCGCCCTAGGGCGCGGGAGATCACTCGAGGCCGAAGCGGTCCCGATGCTCGCCCACGAACGTCACGTAAAACGCGCTCTCTTCGTGTCCTGGGATTTCTCCAGCATCGACCGCCGCCTCCAGCGCGCGCTTGATGTCGCCGATTTTTCGAGACGGCGGGATCCCAAACGCTTTCATCAGGTCGTCGCCGACGCCCTTTGGCAGCGGCGGCACGATGGCGTCTTGTTCGGCGAGGACCGTGATGCGGTCGGCCAGGCCGTTGATCATCGAGACGCCGCGACGCTTCTTCTCGGGGCGTTTGGTGGTGATGTCGGCCCGCGACAGGCAGAGGAGTTCGTCGAGGTGCGGGCCCATCTCGCGGGCGAAGCGCCGCACGGCGCTATCCGTCCACTTTCCGTCGTATTGACTGGCGCGCAGGTGGTGCAGCACGAGGAAGCGGACCGTCGTGCGGAGCGCCTGGTCCTGCGCGAACAAGCGCTCGCGCCTCTCGAGACTGTCGAACATCCGCGCGCCGACCTCGGCGTGGCCGAAGAAATGGACCTCGCCATTGTCGCCGAAGCTGCGGGTCTTCACCTTGCCGATGTCGTGAAAGAGCGCCGCCCAGCGGACCTCCAGCGTCGCGGCTGCCTGGCGCACGACCTGCTTCGTGTGCTTCCAGACGTCCTTGTGGCGCCATTCGCCGTCGCCGAAGCCGACCATGGCCTGAACTTCTGGGAGCAGCACGTCGAGAACGCCGCCCGCGAGCAGCGCGTCGAGGCCTTCGTCGGGGTTCTCGGCGACCATCATCCGATCGAGGAATCGCCGGATGTCTTCCGGCCCCAGGGCCGAGAGATCCTCGGCACTTGCGAGGATCACGGGCCGATCAGGGTCTCCGCGCTCGGCGCAGGCGACAGCGCGTTCGAGCACGTCCATCGCGCGCTCTGCCTGGCCTGGTTTTGGAGCTGCGTTCGGCATCGAATGGGAGGAGTTTGGGTGGCGTCGCCGCGTGGCTGGGCCCGGGAGGCGCCGGCTCGTCCAGGTGTAGCGGAACGAGGGACGCCCCTCTAGCACAGCTTGCGCCGGAATCTCAGCTTCGCCAGCTCCAGCGTGGATCTTCGTCTCGTGCTCCGTCAAACGCACAAAACACGCTCGCCGATTGGATGGCCATTCGGTGAGGGGCTGCTAAGGCTTGGAACCGCCCCGTTTTCCGGGCAGATGTTCACAGCTGGACGTCGGGCTCTCTTAGGAGATCGAACGCGGCTACTTAACGCGCTGAATACGAACGATGGGCAAAGCCGGAAGCAACAACGGGCGAAGACGAGGGCGATGGATCGCGCTCGCCGGCCTGCTCCTGCTCCCCTTCCTTCTGATGGGGCTGGCGAACTCGTCTCCGGTCCGGGCCTGGGCCTTGCAACAAGCCCAGCAGGTGCTGCGTGACCAGCTCGGCCTGGCCGCCGAATTTGAGGTTTCGCTCAGCTTCTGGCCGCCAGCCGTGGTCACCGAAAACGTGGTGGTGCCATCCAACGACGGCGGGGAGCCTTTCCTAGCCGCCGACCGCATCAGCATGCGCCCCGGCTGGCTCGCCCTGCTCAGCGGCGACTTTGTCGCGGCCGAGCTCGTGGTGGAAGACGCCGCGGTTCGTGTTGTTTTCCGCGACGGCGCGCTGGCCAACCTCACGTACCAGCTCCCAGAAATCGTCGATGATGGGAAGCCGGCGAAGGTGCCCTTCTCCGAGATGCGCTGGCTGCGGGGGCGCGTTCAAGTCGATGTAGACGGGGATCGCTTCGAGGCGGGCGCCATTGATTTTTCAATCGATGCGCGCCGTGCGGACCATCCCTTCGTCGAGCTCTCGGTCGCCGACCTCATCGTCAGTCGCGAAGCTGAGGGAGCGAGTCATGATG
>PVBE011064737.1_pt1 | contig 18886 bp, 19 predicted proteins | sample 1631181 | NCBI WGS metagenome assembly PVBE01 (sample SAMN08397723, study PRJNA350692) | Marine metagenome, whole genome shotgun sequencing project. | isolation source: water | place: Pacific Ocean | collected 2012-04 | reverse complement strand
TGATGATGCTCTGCACCATGTCGCGTGCAAATTCCTTAGTGGCTGTCTCAACAATGGCTTTGACATCGTCAGGCAGTGCATTCCACTTCTTCATGTTGACTGCAAAATCGGCCGCCGGTGCTGAATGAAAACCCGGATACAGTGGATAAGGGGCAATCTTGTGGTAACCCAGATCCTGGTTCATGCTAAGCGTGCCCCAATCAGTACCATCGATGACACCGCGCTCAAGCGCTGTAAACACTTCACTACCGGGCAAAGTGACAACGCCCGCTCCGATACGGCGCCAAATTGCAGCACCCATACCTTCTGGTGCCCGCATCTTGATGCCTTTCTTCTTGAAGTCATCGATCGAGTGCAGCGGCTTGTTAAACGGCATGGATTCTTGCCCAAACCAGACTGGGCCTACGTAATAAACACCGAATTTTCCATAGGCTTCCCGGCACAGTTCGGTGCCGCCGCCATATTCAAACCACAGCTGCGCCTGGTAAGTATTCTCAAACGCACCGTTCAGTTCGGTACAGACCTGTAGACCAGGCTCTTTACCCGCAAAATAAGCGCCACCGGTGTGCTGTGCATCCAGAATACCGGCACCCACCGCCTCTAATGTCTCGGTGTGCTTTACTACCGAATGCACCGGCAGTGTCTTGATCTCCAGCCGCCCGTTGGTCATTTTATTAACATTGGCCGCAAAACGCACAAACGCTTTTTGATTAACCGTTCCATCTTGCCACAGTGACTGCGCTTTCCAAGTCCACTCGGCTGCTTGAGCACTAACCCCCGCGAAGGCTATCGCCACACCGACAACAGCAGTGGTAAGTGTTTTCTTTACACTGTTTCTCATCACTTCCTCCCTTGTACATCGCCGTACCTACATGAATAAGGGGTGCTTGACTGTATCCGTGCACCGCTACCTTTGATCTCTCATTGAGATATCAGTTAGGCTACTTAATCAGAGTGTTTGGAAGCCCGTCAACCTTATAGGCCATATGGAAATAAGCCAATGGGAAAACTACTCAAGCCATCGTCGACAGAACAATACGTAGAGAAAGGTTATTGCCACCCGATTGATGTCTTAACGCGTGAAGAAGCCACGGTCTGCCTTGCTCACTTAGAACGCTATGAGTCAAACATAGGCCAACCGATCGATGGCAAGTACCGCCACAAACCCCATTTGTTGTTTCCTTGGTTACACGACCTTATCAGTCACCCGCGAGTGCTTGATGCGGTCGAGGACGTACTAGGCCCCAATATCCTGTGTTGGGGGTCAAGTTTTTTTATCAAGGAACCCGAGGATCCCGGGTACGTCTCGTGGCACCAGGACGCTACCTACTGGGGACTAGATCAACCTGACGTCTGCACCGCCTGGGTCGCATTGACGCCCAGCACGCGGGCCAATGGTTGCATGCGTGTGGCAAGCGGCAGTCACGGCGAGCAACTAACCCATACCGACACCTTTCACAAAGACAACCTGCTAAGCCGTGGTCAGGAAATCAATGCCGAAGTCGACGAGATAAATGCGGTTGACCTGGAACTCTCACCGGGCCAGATGTCGCTTCACCACGTGCGCATCATCCACGGATCTAATCCCAACCCGACAACGACGCGCCGGGTTGGTTTTGCTATCCGTTATATCGCCGCGACGGTTTGCCAGTCACTCGGACCACGGGATTTTGCAACCCTCGTCCGGGGCAATGTTGTCAACGATTTCTGGGAACTCGAGCCACGCCCGAAAGACGAGCTTGACGCCGAGGCACTCGCCTATCACGAACACATGTGTGACGTACAGGCAAAAATGTTGTTTGCTGGAGTAGAAAATGCAAAACCCTTTCAGGCCCGCTCCGAGCGCTGATCACCTCTTTAGACTGGACGGATCCAGATTCGATTGTCGTGAAAGGCCGCTCCCCCGACCGGAGCCACCCGGTCAGCGCCAGTTAACACATTGATGCCTTTGCCATCTTCGAATGCACTATTGGGCCAGATGCTCTCTACAATCACGACGCCACGCTGAACACCGTCGAATACCTGGGTACTGATCTTTAATTCACCCCGCGGGTTACCCAGTCGAATCATGGCACCATCTGTTACGCCCAATTCGTGCGCATCCTCCGGATGCATCATGGCACTAGGGCACTGCTCACGCCGAATAGAGGTGGGTGTTTCGTTAAATGTTGAGTTGAGGTAATGACGGCTTGGCGCTGTCACCAGCCGGTAGGGCATTTCTGCGTTCGCTTCTTCAATACTCGGCCAGTAATCCGGGAGACTGGGTAACACGGTGTCAACTGGCCCAAAACCATGCGGCTTGAGGGCCGACCAGTCTGGCGAAAAGCGGTACTTGCCATCGGCATGAGCAAACCCATCAAGATAGTGGGCCTCACGAAACGGTGGCTGGCAGTCAATCCAGCGCTCGCGTGCCAAGGTTTCGAGATCGCCCCAACCCGAATCACGCAGCGTCCGATCAATCAACTCGCGCTCGCTCATGGCAAAACCGGGGTGCTCAGCACCAACCCGACGGGCGAGCGCGCAAACCACTTCGTGGTTGTTACGACAACCTTCTGGTGGCTCGACAATCTTGGGGCCCAGTAAAGCATGCTGGTGACCACCGCCCTGATACAGGTCATCGTGCTCGAGAAACATAGTGGCTGGGAGCACGATATCAGCCACCTCGGCAGTCTCAGTCATGAACTGCTCGTGCACGCAGACGAAAAGATCTTTGCGCGCGAAACCCGCGTGCACTCGATTAAGGTCCGGTGCGACGGACATCGGATTGGTGTTCTGAATAAATAGGGCGGTGATCGGCGGTCCGTCACCGAGATCGCTCGCATCCCCTGTCAGCACTGCACCGATACGCGATTGGTCGAGGATACGCACGTTGCGGTCGCGCACGTCCAGCCCCTCGATCATGGTTCGATCCCAATGATAAATATCACCGTTGTTGTGGAACGCACCGCCGCCTTCGTGGCGCCAGGCGCCTGTCACCGCCGCTACTGACAAAGCGGCATGCATGTTGAACGCGCCGTTACGTTGGCGAGTAAACCCATAGCCAAGGCGCAGGAACGTCCGGGCAGTGGTGCCGATCATGCGTGCCAATTCTTCGATCGTCTCGACCGGTACTCCAGTAATGGCTGATGCCCACGCAGGCGTCTTTGACTGCAGATGTGCCTCGAGCGCGTCCGGGCAATCGGTGTACTCAGCCAGATAATCACGATCAGCATGACCATCGCGAAACAAAATATGCATCACACCGCACGCAAGCGCCCCATCAGTGCCTGGTCGAACACACACGAAAAGATCTGCCTGCTTGGCGGTTCCGTTACGGTAAGTATCGATAACCACAATCTTGGCGCCCCGATCACGGCGCGCCTTTAACACATGCGTTATGACGTTGATCTGCGTACTCGCGGCGTTGGATCCCCAGATCACCACCAAATCTGAACGCGCCATCTCACGCGGGTCGCTGCCCGCAAGGCGACCCGTGCCGGCCATAAAACCGTTGAAGGACAGCGTGGTGCAGATCGTTAAGTACTGCCCGGAATACCCCTTGGCGTGACGTAATCGGTTGATGCCATCACGCATCACAAAACCCATAGTTCCCGCATAAAAATACGGCCACACCGCCTCAGCACCATGCACTTGCTCAGCCCGAAGTAACGCCTCGGCCACCTCATCCAACGCATCGTCCCAACCAATCGGCTCGAAGGTTCCATTGCCCTTGTCGCCGCGGCGGCGCAGCGGCTGAGTTAAGCGTTCCGGGTGATAAAGGCGTTCGTGGTAACGGGCCACCTTCGAGCAAATGACGCCGGACGTGTAAGTGTTTTCCCTAGCCCCTCTGACACGAGTAATGGTGCCCCCGTTAGCGGTTTCGACCTCCAACGCGCAGGTGGACGGGCAATCATGCGGACAAACGCTGTAATGGATCACGCGATCAACTCGAAGGTTAGGGACAACTGCTCATTCTACGGGTTTTTGGTCGCCTTGACCCATTCGCCCTTCGCTGCAAGCAGGCGATAGCAACAGACACCCTGATATGCTCTCATCTATCGATCCCCATGACTCGCAACACACGCACATCATGAATAACCCCAGAAGCCGCTATTCCTGGGCGCTCTACGATTGGGCCAATTCAGCATTTGCCACCACCGTGATGGCCGCGTTCTTCCCGATCTTCTGGTCAGACTATTGGAGTGGCGACCTCAGTCCCGAAGAGAGCACCTTCTGGCTGGGTGCGGGCAACTCGATTGCAAGCCTGGTGTCAGTGATTCTGGCCCCGATCTTCGGTGCCATGGCAGACGCGGGGGGCCTTCGCAAACGCATGCTGGCCGCATTTGCCTGTCTTGGTACGGTTGCTACTGCCGGGCTTTTCTTGGTCGAACAGGGTGCGTGGCCGCTTGCGATCCTGCTCTACGGCATCGCTTCAGTCGGTTTTAGAAGCGGTAACGTCTTCTACGATGCACTACTCGTCCTGGTGGCGCCAGCATCGATTCGACACCGTGTGTCTGCGCTCGGCTTCGCGCTCGGCTACCTGGGCGGGGGGCTATTGTTCCTGATCAACGTGGCGATGACGTTGAAGCCAACCTGGTTTGGCCTCGCCGATGCCGCCAGTGCCGTGCGCTGGTCGTTCCTCACCGTAGGTGTCTGGTGGCTGGTGTTCTCGCTACCACTCTTCCTGTGGGTAGACGAGCCATTGCCGAAAGGTCAGCGCCGGCGGGTTGATATCACCCGCACCTTCGCAGCCCTCGGTCACACTTTCCGGCACCTTAGCGAGTACCGCGCCGCATGGGCATTCCTGTTTGCCTACTGGCTATACATCGATGGCGTCGACACCATCGTCATGATGGCGGCGGACTACGGTAAGAAACTCGGTTTCGAAACGACAATACTGATCGGCGCCATCCTGATGATCCAGTTCATCGCGTTTCCTGCCGCTCTCGTCTTTGGACGCCTCGGTGAACGCTACGGCCCCAAGCGCGGCATCTGGATCGCGATTGTCACGTACATGGGTGTCACCGCTTACGCCAGTATCATGACCACGCCTGTTGAACTGCTAGTACTCGCCGCCATCATCGGCCTGGTCCAAGGTGGGATCCAGTCTCTCAGTCGTTCACTCTTCAGCCTGCTGATCCCACAAGACAAGAACGCCGAGTTCTTCGGCTTCTACAACGTGGTCGGCAAAGCCGCTGCCGTGATCGGCCCCATCTTGGTGGGCTTCGTGACCCTGACAAGCGGCAATCCGCGCATGGGTATTGCCTCTATCCTTATCCTGTTCGCGCTTGCTCTGGTATTTTTCAAGCGGGTCGAGGAACCGCACCCACACTAAGGTGCCGAACACCACAGCCCGCGTGCTTCGAGCACAGCCTTCAGCCGTGCCGGGTAGTCAGTCATCAGCCCGTCAACACCCAGATCAAGCAACCGGTTCATTTCGCTCACCTCGTTCACCGTCCACACATGGACCGGTATAGCGCGTGCATGCATTGCACCAACGAAACGACGATCAACCACCAGGATGCCGTTCCACCACACCGGCACCTGCGCACAGGCGGCGCCACCGCCGCGCCACGGCAATCCCAGGCTGGCAAACCGCGCACGGGCAGACTCGGCCCGTGCCATCGAGGTGCAGATACCGGGCAATGCTTGTCGTACCCGTTTTAAACGGTTGCCGTTAAACGAGCCTATGCAGACACGCGCTTCGGCGCGTGTGCGACGGATAACATCAATCAGCGGGCCAACGGCAGCATCTGATTTTGGGTCGATATTGATCCGTGCGCTAGGAAATGCGCCAAGTAAATCTTCTAGCAGGGGAACCGGCTCGCGTCCCCCGACTCGGGCACAGCGTACCTGATCATAGTCCAGTTCAGCAATCGTACCGCGCTGATCGGTCACACGGTCGAGGCTGGTATCATGGAACGCGAGAAGCACGTTGTCGCGCGTGACATGAACGTCTGTTTCAAGATAACGAAAGCCAAGCCGCAGCGCACCCTCGAACGCGACAAGGGTATTTTCCGGACCCGCCGAGTGGTCACCGCGATGCGCGAAAGCAAGCACCCCGTCGTGTTCAAGAAACGGATGCGCGGCCATGCTTTAGCGTTCCTACTCTCAATTGGTCAACAAAACACATAGTCATCATAAGGAATGGCCTACCCAACGACTCGGCCTCAACATCTTTCTTGATGGGCCATTAATGATCTAGTGTCGTCGAATCGGCCGGCTTGTTACGCAGCTTGGTCGCAATAAAACGTCGGTGGGGGATGTGCAGAAGCCGCTGAATCTTACGCATCAGGTGTACCTCGTGATCATCCAGGCGCCCGTCAGCATAGACCACTCGCCACATCCACTCGACCAATTTTTCCCGCTCATCGAGAGACCAATTGGCGTTGATCAGGGCCGTAAAACCGTGCAGATCAGTTGCTTCACGCGCCGCGCTCTCAGCGAGTTGTAATAGGGTAGATGCGCTGCTTTGGTCGAGACCAAACTGCTGGTTAACCAACGATTCAATTAATGCTTGCTCTTCAGAGTCAAGGTCATAATCGGACCGCGCGACCTCAAACAATAGCGCCGCTGCCGCTAAGTTGAGCCGCATAGGCGCTTCCGTTTCGTCGCTCTCGGTCGGCGACACCAGATAGGTGTTAAAAAACCGCTGGAGGCCTTCAATCATGCAAATCCCCCTCAGGAACTCGTCCGCACACCACTATCCATTTCCATTATAGAGATCACCATCGCGCCCACACGACGACCTTCAATCCGCTTCACGCGATACGATTGGCCCACAGGTTTCTCGCTGGCGATCGCGCTGACTGTCGTAACGAATCTCACAGGTAAGGGCCTTGTCACCCCGTCCAAGCCGATAGGTCGAGATAGAGACCCTGCGCACCAGATGCTGATAGGGCGGTAACCCCGCGCGCGACTCTACTCGGTCAACCTTCTGTGTGATCATCCACCCCTGCTGCTGCAGGCGATAGACACTGTCTGCGACAACCCTGTCTTCGCTCGCGACAACAACGGTTGCCAACAGCACGCTTACACAGCCTGCCCACGTTCTCGTTACCACGCTCTGCCGCTCCGGAAATATCTGCCACCACAGGAGTCTAATCGCGTGCCGGTAAGACTGACAATCTCAGAGCATGTTTTGCCGCATGGACGCGTGGCTGCTGGAGCGTCACACTCGGCTCAAGCACACCATTCCAGCATTTTTTCTATGAACACACGGAGTGCGCCGTATCGTGTCGTTTTCACCGGCAGCGAATGCACCGGAAAGAGCGCACTCGCCCGTGCCCTATCGGCCGAGCGACTGGCGCCTTATTCCGACGAAGCCGCCCGACTTTTTGTCACGGAAAAGGGACGCGAGATAGTTGAACCAGACGTAGCAGTGATTGCCGCTCGTCAGCGCACACTCGAAGACACCGCGATCGAAATGAGTACGGTGCTTGTGCTGCACGACACCGATCTCTTTTCGACCGTGATCTACGCTCAACATTACTTCGGCAACAATGCAAACGAGGTACTGGCTAACGCCCGAGAACGACGGGCCGACCTCTATCTGCTTTGCGATACCGATCTACCGTGGCAAAACGAACCCCTACAACGCAGCAAAAGTAATTCGCAAGACCGGGCAGCACTCACAGCTGCATTTAATACACTGCTACAGGCCGAAGGCTGCTGTGTGGAAGTCGTTCGCGGCATCGGCGCAAGCCGTCTGGCCAACGCCCGTGCCGCACTCAAGCGACATTATCCCCATTGATTGACCACGCACATATTTCTCTCTAGATTGGTCGCTGTCATCCGACGGGGCGCCTGGGTTAGCCAGGCTGAGAAAGTAACCCGTTGAACCTGAACCGGCTAATACCGGCGGAGGAATCCGGATGATGGCCAAACGGCCCTCCTCCGCCCTTCACTTCTGAAGGAGCTTGAAATGAAGTGGGTCTACCATCTATTGGCAACGACTGGCATAGCGTTGGCCAGCGCGAGTGCATTGGCCGACAAACCCGCGCTCACCGTTTACACCTATGACTCGTTTGTTTCCGATTGGGGCCCGGGACCCATCATCACCAAAGCGTTTGAAGCGACCTGTGGCTGCCAACTGAAACTGGTCGGCCTCGAGGACGGCGCGGCGCTGCTCAGTCGTCTTAAGATGGAAGGCAAACGATCGCGTGCCGATGTGATTCTCGGTCTTGATACCAGTTTGACCGGCGAGGCCGCCGCAACGGGTTTGCTTGCTCCACATGGGGTCGAGCTAAGCCAGCTGGACCTTGCCATTAACTGGTCGGATAAGGTCTTTCTGCCCTATGACTACGGCCACTTTGCCTTTGTCTATGACAGCGAGCGACTGACTGCACCACCCACCAGCCTACGTGCTCTAGTCAACGATGCGGGCGGGCCGAAAATTATCATCCAAGACCCACGGACCAGCACGCCGGGGTTGGGATTCTTACTGTGGATGCGCCAGGTATTTGGCAATGACACGTCCGAAGCCTGGAAGAAGCTGGCACCCCGAATCCTGACAGTGACCAAGGGCTGGAGCGAAGCCTACGGCCTATTTCTCGAAGAAGAGGCATTGATGGTGCTCAGTTACACCACCTCGCCGGCCTATCATCGGCACGTCGATAAAACCGAGCGCTACCGCGCGGCGGCTTTCAGCGAAGGCCACTATGCGCAAATCGAAGTGGCGGCCAAAGTAGCGCATTCGCCCAATCAGTCACTGGCTGATCACTTCCTTGCTTTCATGCTCACACCCGAGTTCCAGAACATCATCCCGACAACCAACTGGATGTATCCGGCCAGTCGTTCTCACAGCGCTTTGCCAGCCGCCTTCAACGACCTGGTGAGCCCAAAAGCCACGCTGTTGTTCGATGCGAGCGTGGTTGCCCACCAACGGAAAATATGGATCCGCGAGTGGCTGGACGCGCTCACCGACTGAATCCGTTTAGCCTGTTGGTGCGCGACGCCGGCTGGTTCGGTGTCGTCGCCATCATCCTATTGATCGCTCTTGTCGGCGGCACACTACTCGTTTTGCTCACCGCCTCACCCGCGGCGGTGCTGTCAACGCAACTTGCTGACCCCTACCTTTATCGAGTGGTGGGCTTTACCGTGTGGCAAGCCAGCCTGTCGACGTTGCTTAGCGTGCTCCTTGCCATTCCGACCGCACGGGCCTTCGCGCGACGCGACCAGTTTCCAGGGCGGGGCGCTTTACTACGACTGATGGGATTGCCGGTCGTGACACCAGTGATTGTGGCAGTGCTCGGCATCGTTGCCGTCTACGGTGAATCCGGCTTGCTGAACCGTTACCTAGAACCGATCGGTTTGTCCTGGCGAGGTCATTTCTACGGACTCACGGGCATCCTCTTGGCCCACGTTTTCTTCAACTTGCCGTTGTCAATACGCATGCTGTTGCCAGCGTGGGAACGAATTCCCGGTGAGAACTGGCGCCTGGCAGCACAACTGGGCATGACCGCCGGCCAACGATTTCGCCAAGTCGAGTGGCCCGCGCTGGTTGGCGTTCTCCCCGGCACAGTATCGGTGGTGTTTCTTTTGTGTTTCACCAGTTTTTCAGTCGTGCTAATACTTGGCGGCGGCCCACGTGCTACCACTATCGAGGTGGCCATCTACCAGGCGCTTCGTTTTGATTTCGAGCCAGGGCTCGCTGCCTGGTTAGCGCTGGGCCAACTCGGCATTTGCCTTATCCTAGTGGTTGCCCTGCATCGATGGCTACGCGCACCGCCGGTTTCACGCGGATTGAAAACCGGACAACCACGAGCCCTCGGATTTGACAGCGTGAGCCAACGCTGGTTTGACGGCATCCTACTTACTGCGGTGTGCGGCTTTGTTGCGCTACCACTCGCTGCGGTGATCTGGCTTGGCCTAAACGGTCCTCTCGTGCGGGTCCTCTCGAATGCCGCCTTATGGTCAGCCGCCGGGCGCAGCGCATTAATTTCCACACTGGCGACCACTTTGGCGCTGGCGCTGGCACTAGGCCTGACACTCAGTGCCCGCCGACTCCGCACAAGGCACCGGCAACGAGCGGCAGAGGGCGTGCTACTGGCTGGCTCCATGACGCTGGCCGTGCCACCAATGGTGATCGGCAGTGGGCTATTCCTGCTGCTCTTGCCACTCGGACTCACCTTCGACATTGCCACGGCACTGGTGGCAATCGTCAATGCCACACTGATACTCCCGTACCTCGTGCGCACGATCGGCCCTGCGCTGATGAACTCGGGCGCACGTTACCAGCGCCTCTGCCTGCAGCTGGGACTGACCGGCTGGCACCGCTTCCGGCTAATCGATTGGCCACTGCTGCGTAAACCGCTTGGCTTCGCGGTGGCACTGGCGGCGACGCTATCCTTTGGCGACATGGGTGTCGCGGCACTGTTTGACACCACCGGCATGCTGACCCTGCCGGTAATGCTCTACCATCAACTGGGAGCCTACCGTTTTAACGAAGCCGCGGTCACCGCGCTAGTACTGATTGTTTTATGTGCACTGGTGTTTATTGTTGTAGAGCGCCTGGTGGGTCGATGGCGTTCCTGAACGTTGACCAACTCCGATTCGGACAGGGTGAGTGGCGACTCTCCGCCGACTTTGAAATCGAACGCCACTCACTGACGGTTGTCATCGGTGCAAGCGGGGCTGGCAAGTCTACGCTGCTGGCGCTGATCGCGGGATTCGAACAAGCCGCCGCGGGTCACATCGTGCTTAACGGAATAGATATCACTCAGCTACCCCCGTCATCGCGTTCAATCACAACACTCTTTCAGGATCACAATCTGTTTGCGCACCTCTCGCTGAAAGACAATATCGCTCTAGCGCGTCATCCAGGCTTGAAATTAACTATCGACGATTGGCATCAGGTTGATCAGGCCCTTGCCCGCGTTGGCCTAGAAAATATCGCCCAACGGCGCCCAGGCGAGGTCTCGGGCGGCCAGGCACAGCGCGCCGCACTGGCTCGGTGTTTGTGCCAAGAACGCACGCTGCTATTGCTGGACGAACCGTTCACCGGACTCGATCCCGCCCGGCGAGCCGAAATGTTTGAGCTGATTGATGGTCTGCGTCAAGAGCGCGGCCTCACCATCCTCCTCGTCAGCCACAATCCGCAAGAAGCCCGCTACAGTGCAGCAAGCGCTCTCTTTCTTCACCAGGGCCAAATCAAAGCACGGGGTCTGCTCTCGACTCTGCTGGAGTCGCCGCCATGCCTAGAACTTACCGAATATCTTGATCAAGCCCCGCCTGCGAGATCGCCTAATTGATCACCGGTCATAGTACCCGTGACGCTTGACCTTGACTGTGCCTGTCCGTTACATCATCCACCGGGTTGCTCATCATCCACCCTTCACATGCTAACGCACAAAATAGCGCATTAACGAAAGGCACTTATCTCATGCAACCGCTTCGCTTTTTATGTTTTATCCTGCTCGGCGTCAGTTGGATAACCGGTGCTACGGCCAGCGACTGTCCTGACACGCTGGCTGTTACCAAGCGCTATCTCGCCAGCGAGGAAAAAGTGCGCCTGTGTGATGCCTTTACCGGCAAGGTCCTCTTGGTCGTTAACACGGCCAGCTACTGTGGGTTTACCCATCAGTACGACGGGCTTGAAAAACTCTACGACCGCTATCGTGACCAGGGGCTCGTGGTATTGGGTTTCCCATCAAACGATTTCCTACAAGAGCCTCGAGCAGAAAAGAAAGTGCAGGAATTCTGCCGCTTAACCTACAGCATCAAATTCCCAATGTTCGAGAAAACACGAGTCTCTGGCAATGGTGCCGGTCCTCTGTACCAGGCGCTCGCCGCTCAGGCCGGAGAATTTCCGCGTTGGAACTTCCACAAGTACCTGCTCGATCGCAACGGCCGGGTCGTAGCCAGCTTCGGCAGCACTGTGCGGCCGGACAACGTTGAACTCGTCCAGGCCATTAAGTCACTGCTGTAAGGCCGAAAACTCCACTGATGACTCGCTCAGCGGTGTTTACCGACCTGGATGGCACACTGCTAAATTCCAGCCAGCGGTTGAGTGACATCAATCGGCAGACCCTGACTAGCCTTGGGAGAGCGGGTATCTGTCGTGTCGTCGCCACCGGACGATCGTTGTATTCTGCCAGGCGCGTGCTGGACGACGCGTTCCCGATCGATTACCTGATCAGTTCGACGGGGGCCAGTGTTTCCACTTTCCCACAATCACGACTGTTGCGTGCCGTAGCGATGACGTCAGACGAAGTACAAGAAAGTGTCGCCATACTGTTCGAACTGGCGCTTGACTTCATGATCCAAGACCCCGTTCCTAACAACCATTGCTTTGCCTGGCATGCCAGCGGTCAGCCAAACCCCGACTTTGAGAGGCGCCTAGCACTATACGATGCCCATCAGCGGCCCCTGGTTTTACCGTTAAATGATCCAACCCCCGCGACGCAATTACTTGCGATTGCCTCCGCCCACGCTGGCCAACGACTACAACGCACACTACAAACCAGATTGCCAAAACTGACCGTGATTCGCACCACTTCACCGTTAGACCATCACAGCACCTGGTTAGAGATTTTTCCAAGCAACGTGTCTAAATCAAAGACTGCCCGCTGGCTGTGCGGAGAATTAAACCTCGACACCGAGCAAACAGTTACCATCGGCAACGATTACAACGACATCGATCTGCTTGAGTGGGGTGCCTGCAGTTACGTGGTTGGCAATGCCCCTGGGGATCTTCGGAATCAATTCATGCCCGTATCGAGCCACGATGACAACGGCTTCACCGAGGCTGTCAACCGCTGGCTAGTCGGCTCATCCGTCTCCCTACCAAGATAACCTCCCCTCGATAAAAGCCCTCCCTTCCGCAGAGGCCGGCGCTGAAAAAAAACGCACCTTGGGGGTCTGTTCCAACAACCGACCCTGGTGCAGAAAGACCACCTCATCGGCCAAACGCCGCACCTGCCCCAGATCGTGTGACGCCACCACCAATTTGGTACCACTCTCACTGATGCGAAGCATGATGTCCTCGACTGCAACGGTACCAGCGGGATCCAAAGAAGCCGTGGGCTCGTCAAGAAACAACACTCGAGGCTCCAGCGACCAGGCCCTGGCAAGGGCAAGGCGCCGCTGTTCCCCACCAGAAAGCACTCGGGCCGGGCTACGTGCTAGCGCCTCCAAGCCGGTTTCACGCAGCATTTCGAACGCGCGTTCTCGGTTAGCACGACCACGAATACCGTGCACCTTCAGCGCATACGTCACGTTATCAAGCACCGTGCGCCGAAGAAGCACCGGGTGCTGGAATACCATGCCCTGACGGCGGCGGTGTTGAGCCCCCGGATTGCCGTTCCAAACAATCGTCCCCGCACTCGGTGCGAGCAGGCCGTGACACAGTCTAAGCAGCAAACTCTTTCCGGCCCCGTTAGGCCCAATGACAAAAGTTCTTACTCCCGCTTCGAAGCGCAAACGCACACCAGACAATAAGTGACGACCCCCCGCTTCGAATCCGAGTCCAACGACCTCCAGTGGCAAGATATCTGGCTCGGGCCAAGTACGCTGAGCCACATCAATGTGATCAAGATGATCGTTCATCACCGGCCCTGCAATCGGGATGCACCTAACCGCACAACGACGGTCAAGGCATTCACCAAGACCACGATCAAAACCAGTATCAAGCCCAGACCCAGCGCCATCGCTAGATTGCCTTTACTGGTCTCCAATGCGATGGTCGTTGTCATCACCCGCGTGAGGTGATTAATGTTACCGCCGACGATGATCACGGCACCCACCTCTGCGCTGGCGCGTCCAAAACCGGCGAGCACCGCGATCAGGAGGCTAAAACGTCCATCCCACAACAAGGTGGGAATCGCACGCGCAGAACTCACACCGAGTGAACGCAACTGTTCTTCGTACTCACCGTAGAGTTCCGACAGAGTCTGTTGCGCCAGTGCGGCGATGATGGGCACCACGAGCACAGCTTGGGCAATGACCATGGCCGCTGGCGTGTAGAGCAAGCCATGCTCGCCGAGTGGGCCAGCACGTGACAGGAGAAGATAGATGAGGAGTCCCACCGCCACCGGGGGCAACCCCATCAAGGCATTTAGCAAAACAATGCATGCACCACGTCCAGGAAAACGAAACACCGCAACCGCCGCGCCGAGCGGCAATGCCACCACTGTCGCGATGAGCACGGCAGACAGACTGATTTTGAGTGACAAAACCACAATCTCAACGAGATCGGCATCGAGGCCGATCACGAGCTTCCAGGCAACCGCTATCGCGTTACTGAAGTCATTCATTGCAAATCTACAGTGCCCGGCACAAAACCGGCACGAGGATCAAACCTAGGTATGGATCAATGTGCCAACACCACCATCGGTCAGCGTCTCAAGCAAAATTGAGTGAGGGACTCGCCCGTCGCTGATAGTCACTCCGGCAACGCCACCGCTTACCGCATCCAACGCACACCGCACCTTTGGCAACATACCGCCAACGATCACCTCGTCCTTGATCAATCTCTCTACATTCTGTCTGGAAAGACCGGTCAGTAAGTGACCTGCCGCATCCAATACCCCAGGCGTGTCGGTCAGTAGGATCAATTTCTCAGCGGCCAAGGTCGCGGCTAAGCACCCGGCCACCGTATCGGCATTGATGTTATAGGCATTGCCATCCTCGCCCACTCCGATCGGGGCGATCACGGGTATAAAGTCACCCTGGTAGAGGACATCGACCACTTCGGAGTTAATTGATTCAATCTCCCCCACGTGCCCTATGTCAATGCTTTCACCCAGGTCCGTATCAGTCTCACCCTGACGCAGCAGGAGTTGACGGGCACGGATCATGCCGCCGTCCTTTCCAGAAAGGCCAACCGCACGGCCTCCTTGAGAGTTAATCAGCGCAACAATTTCCTTGTTGACCAGGCCACCGAGAACCATCTCGACCACATCCATGGTCTCGCGATCAGTCACCCGTAGCCCCTCGACAAACTCACTTTTCTTTCCCATCCGCTCAAGCAATTGACCGATCTGCGGTCCGCCACCGTGGACAATCACCGGATTCATGCCTACCAGCTTCATCAGCACCACGTCACTGGCGAAACTCCGCTTAAGTGCCTCGTCTGCCATCGCGTGGCCACCGTACTTAATGACAATCGTCTTGCCGTGGTAACGCTGGATATAAGGCAACGCCTCCGCCAGTACCGTAGCAGCGTCCAGCGAAGCGTTGTCAAGTGTGCTCATGGCCAAAAAAGAGAAAGGTGCGAAATCGGTAACGAAGTATACCGCCGCACCTGCGCGAAGAGATTGCGGGGACGAACAAGAAAGGGCCGCATACTCGGCCCTTTCTTGTTCCTCTGATATGACTCGATCAGTGAATCTTGACGTTTACCTTCTTTGGCTGAACCTCAGCGGTCTTTGGCAACGTCAGCAACACGATTCCATCGCGATATTCTGCCGAGATGTTCGCCTCATCGATGCCTGCCCCCAGACGCAACTCTCGGGCAAAGCGACCCGTGATGCGCTCCTGACGCAATAACCGATCGCCCCCCGAATCGGGTGCCGCAGAATTCGTGTCGGCAGCAATGCGCAAGACCCCCTCGTCCACGGTAATGTCTAAAGTGCTTTTGTCGATGCCTGGCAGTTCGGCTTCGACAACATAGTCAGCGTCGCCCTCTCGAATATTAAGGGCGGGTGTGCGAGTATCGCCACTGGCCCCCGAATCACCGGCTCGAAAAGCTGGTGCCATCGCGTTAGAAGCGGCGCCCCAGAAGGTCGCGTATCGATTGGGGTATCGAATGCTTGTGCTCATGATCAAAATCTCCCTGTCGTGGATTGCTTACGGCGAACTGTCTGTGTTCCGTCCCGTTTCTAATCCAAGAGATGGGGATCCATCCGGCGCATTTCAACCACAATAAGGCCTCGTTGCCTGCCTGTTTTCTCCGCCTAATGGCATTTGATTTATAATCACTTTATCGTAATATAATTATTTCTTTATGTAATGATTTAAGTGATAAATTATTTTGTTATGTTTGAATATATTTTTTCGGCTTTTTTATGTTTTTCTTATGTTCTTATTTTGTTTTATACAGTTATTTGAATGTAATTTAATAAGATTTTGGTAATCCTAAAACATGATGACTGAGATAGGCCAGCACCAAGTTCGTCGACACCGGCGCAGTCAGGTAGAGCCTGGCCTCGCGCCACTTACGCTCGATGTCGTATTCGCGGGCAAATGCAAAACCGCCAAAGGTCTGCATGCATGCCTCAGCCGCATGCCAACCCGCCTCGGCGCAAAGCAGCTTCGCCATATTGGCCTCGGCACCACACGGGACTCCCGCCTCGAAGAGTGCCGCCGCCTTGCGGGCAACCAGTTCCGCCGCCTCGGTCTCAGCATAAGCGCGTGCCAAGGGAAATTGGATGCCTTGGTTCGCACCGATAGGTGCCCCAAACACTTCCCGTTCCCGAGCATAGTCTGACGCCCGCCGCAAGAAATAACGCGCATCACCCGTGCTTTCCCCGGCAATCAGAATGCGCTCTGCATTCATACCATCGAGGATATAGCGAAACCCCCGGCCCTCCTCGCCGATCAGACTGTCCACGGGGATCAGGGCATCGTCGAAAAATACCTCGGTAGTATTGTGATTGATCATCGTCTCTATGGGACGAATCTCCACACCATTGCCTTTGAGTTGGCGAAGATCAATCAAGAACACCGACAGCCCGTCACTTGGTTTTTTCACATCCTCGCGCGCGGTAGTCCGAGCCAGCAACAGCATCAAATCAGAATGCAGCGCGCGACTGGTCCAGATCTTTTGGCCATTGACTCGGTAGTGATCCCCGTCGCGTACGGCGCGGGTGCTAAGCCGAGTGGTGTCGCTACCTGACGCAGGCTCAGTCACCCCAAAGGCCTGTAACCGGAGCTCGCCGCTCGCAATACCGGGTAGATAGGCTTGTTTCTGCGTCTCGTTACCGTGGCGCAGCACGGTACCCATTGTATACATCTGGGCGTGACAGGCGGCAGCGCTGCCGCCGCTCGCGTGCACAGTCTCTAAAATGACCGCTGCTGCGCGTAGCGACAAACCGGTGCCACCATATTCCTCAGGAATCAAGCAACCGAGAAAGCCCCCTTCGGTTAGGGCGTTAACAAAAGCCGAAGGGTAAGCGCGCTCAGCATCAAGTTCACGCCAGTATTCGTCCGGGAAATTTTCGCAAATACGCCCCACCGCCTCACGAATCTCAGGGAAATCTTCTCCCAGCACCATGTGGGTCATAGCGGTTGTCACTGATCGTCTCCTTTAAGGACAAAACATTTGAACGGCCATCTATGCGCCAAGGCAATCGGTTAAGGCGATATAACAAACCGCCCGGCACCCGTCCCTTGTCAAAAGCCGGCTCGTGACCGACACGATGCGGTGCATTTCAGTAAGCGGCAGACGCTTTGAGTGTACACGAACGATTAGTGCCCAGTGCCCAGTGCTCAGCCCCCGTACGTGGGCATGCTAGAGTGAAACGAAGTGAACTATCTTGCCCATCTGTACCTCGCTGGACCCTCGACCGACCTGATCACCGGCGGCTTTATCGGCGACTCCGTCCGCGGCGCTTTGCTTCAGCAGTTACCGCCAACGGTACAACACGGCGTTCTCCTACATCGAGCAATCGATCGCTTTACCGATCAACATCCCGTCGTCCGTGGTTCAGTGGCGCGGATGCGCCAGCGCTTTGGACGCTACGCCACGGTTGTCGCGGACGTATTCTATGACCACTTTCTGGCCCGCGATTTCAGCCACTACCATGATCAACCACTTGGTGATTACGCCGCCGCCATGGCCGCCCTGCTCGGCAAGAATGTCGACACCTTTCCCGAACGCTCACGCCGCTTCTACCGCTATATGGTGGCTAACAACGTCTTGGTGTCGTACGCCAACGTGAGTGGCATTGCCGAGGTACTCGCCCGCATGGCCGAACGCACAAAGTTCGTTTCCCACATGGATCAAGCCGGCGAAGAGCTTCGGCACCACTACGCAGACTATGACGCGGACTTCGGTCTTTTCTTTCCGGAACTGTGCACATTTGCCAGCGCCGAACGAGCCATGCGCGGTTTCAGGTGAAGCCGACCACAGAAAGTTCCAAAGTGCTCAGGCCGAACCGCTGTTGGAGTCAAGCGGTGTGTGGTAATACTCGCTGTCTTCGGAGAATTGCTGTACTTCGACGATAAGCTTTTTCATGCGCAGCTCTGCGGTATCGATTTCGTCTTCTGAATCGTTGGCCAGATCTCCCGTGGGCTGGCGCGAGTACAACCAGAAATGCACCGCACCGGCCAGTAGGCCAGAGGCCACCTCCCAGCTGTCTGCCTCTTCATCGTCATCCAGCAGGCGATTACCGAGCTCCACCATCTTCTGTGCGGCCTGTTCAAACTCACTGGTTTCTAATTCGGTGCTCATGGCGTTCACCAAGGGGGTAACTTGCGCACCATTGTACTGTTGGTCTGTACGTAACGGCGCGCGACCAAACCCAGGGTAAGTCTTTTCAATAAGGGGCGTCGCCAATCACGGTACAGCGACGCACTACCCGTCTGTCATTGGCCGTATCAAATGGCCGCGCCCGATGCATGACACAGCGGTTATCCCAGATCATGACGTCATCTCGCTGCCAGTGGTGGCAATACACACGCGCCGGATTGATGACCTCCCGATTGATACGATCGACCAGGTTGCGACCGGCAAGGTAGTCCATGCCGACGATGGTCTCTGCGTGATCGCCAAGGTATATACAACGCCGGCCAGTTTCTGGGTGAGTTCGCACAAGCGGATGGTCAACCGGCGGCACAGCATCTCGTTGAGCAGCGTTGAGGGGCTCGTGTGCTGGATAACGGGAACGCGAGTAGTCAAGGTTGTGGATCACGCGGAGTTGCTCATAATGATGACGCGTTGCCTTGTCCAATTCGTGGTAAGCCC
>PVBE011673874.1_pt1 | contig 18888 bp, 12 predicted proteins | sample 1631181 | NCBI WGS metagenome assembly PVBE01 (sample SAMN08397723, study PRJNA350692) | Marine metagenome, whole genome shotgun sequencing project. | isolation source: water | place: Pacific Ocean | collected 2012-04 | reverse complement strand
TATTTGGCGATGTATCCTGATGCTGGTGACGCGGCACATTACTATGGTTGTATTACCGAACTCGATGAACAGGTTGGACGTATCCGCGCAACGATTGAAGAGCTTGGTGTTGCAGATAACACGCTTATTTTTTTCTGCAGTGACAACGGCCCTGAAGGCCGAACTGGAACGGAAGGGCGTCGCAGAGGTGTGACTGATGGGCATCGCGGGCGTAAGCGCGACCTCTATGACGGTGGTGTTCGCGTGCCAGCCTTTGCGGTCTGGCCCGGTAAAATTCAAGCGGAAACCAAAAATGATTCTGTTCTGACGACACTGGACTATTTCCCGACGATTGCTCGAGTTGTTGGTTATCACATGCCAGACCGTCGTCCGATTGACGGAGAGGATGTGCTCGATATTTTGACTGGGAGAAGCAAAGCACGCACCAAGTCGATCCCCTTCCGATATAACGAGAAACAGTCTTCGTTGGTGAAGGGGGGCTATAAGCTACTGCTTCCAGCGTATGAATTGTATGACCTTTCTCACGATCGTCCGGAAAGGAAAAACCTTGCTGCAGCGATGCCGGAGAAGGCGCGGGCAATGAAAGCTGAGCTGGTGACTTTTTTCGAGAGTGTAAAGAACAGCCACTCCGGTTCAGATTACAACGACCCGTCGTTCAAGGCGGTTGATCCGTGGCAGCCACTGAAAATAAAATAACCTCGACTGTGAATTCTCAAATAAATGAGACCACAGGTATCTAAATGGATATCGTCTCGGTGTAGATGATAGAAGGACTTCAGTATCCAAGACACCTGAAGTAGGGGCCTCTTCGGTATGAATAATTGGGAGTTGGTGAAGAGTATGACCATTGACACAGTGGCTGCTACTGGATGTGAACTTGTTCGTGAATACCTTTGTCGAACCTTGGGGGCAAGGAATGTACAATTTGAATTTGTTTTATTGACGCAGTCGACGGAATAATTGAAAATTTACCAATCTGGAGGGGAAATGAGAGGGGTGTACAGGGTTCCTCTGAATCACTCTTTGCCAAACGGTTGGGCAGGCACTTCATGCGTCATAGGCGATCGAAGCAATTGTTGAGAAGACGTGTTCGAAATTGTCGTGCGCGTGGAGCTCATTTTGAACAATTGGAATCACGCATTGTTCTTGATGCCACGTCACTCCTCGATCCTCTGCCAGCCGAATTCATATCAACAGATAGAGGAGCGTATTCAGCTGTTCCTTCTCATAATCTTCCCAAAGGGGGTGAGAGTCTTCTTCCGGATGTCTCGCCAGTAGATGATCTGGTTCTTGGTGGAGCTGCTGCCGACACGGCTATTGTAAGCATTCATTCGCTGGGGAATCAGTCCCTGCCATTTTCACAGTTTGTTCGCCTTGAGATACCTACGGCCCCAGCACATCCATGGCATATTTCACTCTCGCTCGATCCTGTTGGTGAGCTTACGCAGGGTGATGTTCTGTATGTCGGTTTTTATGCGAGGGGGGAACATCTTGATACGACTGATCCGTTTGAGGCCAAGGCCTACATTCAAGAAAATGGATCCAACAAGAAATTGTTGACACTTCCGGTGGCTGGTTCAACCGAATGGAAAAGGTTTTCCACCAAGGTTGAAGTTGAAAAGGATGTCCAAGCTGGTGGTTACAAATTTGTTCTCCATGCTGGTTTTGCACCACAAAGACTAGATGTTGGTGGTCTTGTTATTGAAAATTATGGACGGCTCGGCCACCGACTCTCTGATTATACGATTGCCGTCCAGGATATTCATGGTGCTCCTCTTCCTGAAGCGACGCTTGATGTTGAGATGACTAACCACGGTTTCAAATTTGGGACACAGGTTCGTGATCATCTTTTTGCCGTGTCGGAAGCAGCATTCAGTACGATGAACGATAGCCAGAAAATGGCGCTTACGCCAAATCTTGAATCATCTTTTGGCATACCCAGATTTGTGCCGACGTGGACAGATGTGGTCAATCATCGCACTATTGTTCGTGAGCATTTTAATCATGTCGTACCAACAACTGGACTGCAGTGGATTGCTCTGGAAAATAATGGCAGCTCCATTCCAGAGGCTGCGATACTGGAAGCAACTCAAGGTGAACAGACAGTAACGGCTGCGTCTGTTGTCTGGCAAAAAGATCGATGGCCGACGCCCGAAGCATTCCGTTCATCTTCTAACCCTGACGCTCAAGCATTCCACGATGCTCTCGTGACAGCACGATTAGGTCCAGTGAGTGTCCTGCAACAGTTTAGCGACGCAGGCTCAGGCCCCGCGATTTATGACTGGAAGCTTCTGAATGAACCGTTACATGAAGATTACTACCAGCAAGTGTTTGTAGAGGCTGGTATCTATAGTAGTGAAGTTGATGCACTCGCGGATTATTTTAAGCGGGCAGATGCCATCAGGCCGGATGTTACGCTTTCAATAAACGAATACAATGTCATTAATTCAGCGAATGATAACTTTGCTATCCAGTATCGTAACTTAGTACAAAGTCTCCTCGATGCTGGTGCACCAATTGATCGCATTGGTATTCAGGCTCATATTTCGAGGAATGATATTTCCAAGGAAGACATTGTCAGGCGTCTTGATATTTTGGCTGAGACAGGTCTGCCGATAGAGATCAGCGAGTTTGATACGCGTGATGATGCAGACGTGCCTCAACTGAATGAAGTCGAGCAGGAACGTATGTTTCGAGATATGCTTGAAGCATCATTTGAGCATCCGTCAGTTGATGGATTTATCCTTTGGGGTGTTTGGGACAAGGTTCATTGGCGTGGGAATGCCCCGTTGTATGATGCCGACTGGAACATCAAGGCTGCAGCTGCACCTTGGTTTGATCTTGTTCGCGATCAGTGGATGCCCAACTTAGCGGATCAGTCGGTTAATGCCGATGGAGAGTGGGTAGCGCCAATAGGACTTTACAACGGTGCATATCAGATTACGGCTGAAGCCAATGGCGTGTCTTCAGTTGCAGAAATTGACATAACTGAAAACGGAAATTATGTCCTTACGGTCAACACCGTTGCTTCGTCAACGATTCCAGTCGTTGATGAGGTTGTTCTTTCTGAGACTGCGGCATTCATCGTTGGTGAGACAATTGGCATCACTGTAGAGGGTGCAAATTTTGACCCAGATGCAACCGTTTCACTTTCCGGGACAGGTGCGGTGATCAATTCATCAAGTCACACGAATGCATCAACGATAGAGTTGTTTGTCACATTGTCAGAATCGGCCTCAGAAAGTTCACAGACGTTGACGGTTACCAATCCCAATAATGCAACCGCTCAGAAAGTCTTTTCGATTCCACAACTGAGCTCAAACGAACCACCGACGCTTCATCCCATCGGTGACATGTACGTGAATGAAAATAGTCCACAGCAGACAATCGCTTTGACAGGGATCACGTCTGGTGATCCTGCGGCGCAACTCTTACGAGTCACAGCAGAGAGTAGCAATACAGGATTAATTCCACATCCTGTTGTTACCTATGTTTCACCAGATGGAATTGGGAGTCTTTCATTTACAGCTTCCACCAATACGTATGGAACATCGGCCATCACAGTGACTGTTGAAGATGCTGGGATGGATGCTGAGTTCGGAACAACACACGATAATGCTGCAAGCACTCAGTCCTTTGACATTACAGTCCTTGAGTTACTGCCCAATCAAGGTGCGATAGCGCTCAGTAAGGATGGATCCGGGCAGTTGTATGCTGATGCCCAGCCTGTGATGCATCAGCAGCAGCAGATGACTGTCAACTTCTATGGTTGGCAGGTATTGGGTGCGGAAGATGACGGTGAGCGGCATTCGCTCCTGGCAACGCGGCATGGTGTCACCAATCGCATCATCACAGATGATACATGGCGTGTGACAAGCCTGTTTCATAGCTTGGCGAACGAGTCAACGATCCCACTTCAACGTGAAAATCGTGGAGCGGCATTTCATTCCAATGTCACTACTGGGCCAGGGGCCTACATCTTTGCTGGGACGTCAAACCCAACCATCACGGTCTATCGGGGCACCACCTATACCTTCAAACTCAATACTCCGGGACATCCATTCTACCTGCAGACAGTCGGAGGTGGTTTCAATGCCGATCTCATGTATGCCATCGGCGTGATTGGCAATGGTTCTGATTCAGGGATGCTCACGTGGCATATTGCAGAGGATGCTCCAAATGAAATCTTCTACCAGTGTCAATTCCATGTCGGGATGGGTGGAAGAATCATCATTGCACACCTGCCTTCGAATATTGGCTAGTTGTGTGAGGGAGAAGAGACAAGAACGTTGGTGTGTTTAAAAATGCCCTTAAGTTCTTTTATTTGTTTTCAGCCAATGACCAAATAGAGCACTTCATGTTCCCATGCACACTTTCGAATCATCCGGTGGCTTTCGTATCGGAGGACATTTATGGACGATTGTTCTTCGTTTTTTTAGCTTTGGCTGGAAAGTAGGGCGATTCTGTTCTTGCTGTGGCAAGGAATGTTTTGATTGTTGAAATGACCGATGGGTTTGCCTGAGCAACATTCTGTTGTTCGTGTGGGTCGTTCTTGAGGTCATAGAGCTCAAGAGGTTCTTCGGTTCCAAAACGAATTGCTTTCCAATCACCAAATCGAACAGCTTGCTGGAAGGGAGAATGAATCTCCCAATAGTGCATGTCACGTGACTTCTGAGTGCGACCCATGAGTGTTGGTACGACCGAGATGCCGTCTAGATTACGAGGTGTGGTGGCACCGCCTAGTTCACAAAGCGTTGGGAAAACATCCCGCATATCCCAAATAAAGTCGCTCTCGTTCCCTGCTGGAATCTGTCCAGGCCAACGGACGGCCATGGCAGCACGAATGCCTCCTTCATAGAGGAAACGTTTAATACCCCGAAGACCTCCGGCACTGTCGATTGCTTTTGCAAATGGTGGGTTTGGCCCATTGTCAGAGGTATAGAAAAGAATGGTGTTTTCATCGATGTCGAGTTCCTTGATTAAGTCAAGAATTTTGCCAACCATCTGGTCAGTACGGGTAATCATGGCGGCGTAGTGCTGTACGGTTTTGCCACCAGGTATTCCTTCATACAGTGGGAACGTAGCATCGCTTGTTGGGATAATGTACTGACCATGCGGTGGTGTAACAGCAAGGTATAAGAAGAATGGTTCGTTCTTGTGTTCACGAATCAGTTCAAGTGCTTTTTTTTCTTGCTCGTATGGAATGTAGGTTTGTTTCTTCTTCCCTTTATTGCCTGGGACCGGTACCATTTTCCCACCATCCCAAATCTCAGCTGGGTAGTGGTCATGGGCATGAACCTGATCGAGGTAACCGTACCAGTAATCAAATCCCTGGTTTTCAGGGACGCCGGCAGATCCAGGGTTTCCGAGACCCCACTTCCCAACACCAGCTGTGAAATATCCAGATGCGTGGAGCGCTTCCGCCACCGTGACATCTCCATCCTCTAGAAATACAAGTGGACGTCCGTTTGTTTCACTGAGCTCTTTCGTGAGTGCTTTCGCCGTATTATCTCTTCGTCGACAATGTCCAGTATGGAGCCCAGTCATAAGGACACACCGTGTTGGTGCGCAGACAGCCGATCCCGAATAATGATTTGTGAATTTCATGCCCTCTGAGCAAAGGCGGTCAAAGTGTGGTGTCTTCACAAAGGGAGAACCAAATGCCCCAAAATCTCCGTACCCAGCATCGTCAAGCATGATGTAAATAATGTTTGGTTTGTTTTTGGGTCTATCTTTTGCACATGCATGTGAGGGATGCATCAAGCCGAGGAAAATAATTGCAGCGATGAGGCTGATATTCATTCTGTCTTTTTTCATGTCAGATATATGTTTCATTGGTGTGTTGTCGTAGTGGAATGTTTTTCGAGTGCGAGACACGCAATGGTGAGGGATTGGATCATGCCACGTTCATACTCGCATCCGTAAAATGTATCTGGTGCCTGCCGCCAGCAAGATCATAGACCGATCGGGATAAAATCCATGGTATTTCCAGCTGCGAGTTTGGGAATAATCTTTCGAACCAACTTCTGGTGCTCGGGATGTTTGTTGTAGGCCATGAGATCCTCTTTTCTTTCAAAGACAGAAATTTGCCCATATTGAAACCCCCGATGCAAACGCGCCTCATTTTTTCCGACCAGTAATTCTCTGAGAACGGGAATCTTCTTCTTCAGGCCAGCAAGCTCATTCATTAACTCTGCGATTTCTTTATCAGAAACGCCATCCTTGAATTTAAAATTGAAGGCATGAATGAAGTGATCCTTGTAACTCATGACGCCAAGTTTTGTATCTGGCTCACCAATCGGAAAAAAATCCATCCCATTCCCGATGTCCAGTCGCGGAAGAATATGTTGTACCAGTTCTTGGTGCTCGGGATGTTTTTCATAGAGCATCAGATCTTCTTTTGTATTAAAGACTGCAATCTCACCATACTGAAATCCAAGTGTTTTTCTTGCGATGTTTTTCCCGATAAAGAACGCCTCAAGAACAGGAATCTTTTCTCTGAGGGCAGCCAATTGCTGCATCAAGGATGCGATTTCCTCATCTGGAACATGACTTTTGAACTTAAAGTTGAACCCATGGATAAATGGTTGTTTCGTAGCGTCGAAAGCATAAGTTTCTTCTTTGATTCCGAGAGCAGCTAAACCGCTTAGCTTTATAAAGTGTCTTCTGGAGTTCATCACAGTGGCCTTCGCAGATTCTTTTACACCCATTTCCAATCAGATATGATACCTGCTTTTGTCAACATATGTGAATCATCGTTCGGCTTTCCTGTTCTGCTATATCTAAGTTGGTCATATTTTTATGATCACTCAGCCGAGTGACATATCTAATTTGTAGGACAGAGAACTCAAAGCAATGGTAGGGGTATTTTTCTGAGCTTTCTGTCTAAATGCACACTATTTTGTCACAATACAGTTTTGGAAGGACTATTTGTTAGTCTCTTTCCCGTCTCGCTTGAGAACTCTAGTTTTTGAGATGTTTGCGATGAAAAAGAGCTAACATAAGCAATAAATTCTAGAATGGCGTTTGGAGGCAGATTAAAAGAGCCAATACAAAGTAATGTTCATGGAACCATTCTCATTAAATGATGCTTTGAAATGATGACACAAATTAATTGGTTGATTAGCGTTAAATTGAAGATTGTTTTTTCTCATCATGAATAGCAAGATCTAGAGTATCTTTTGAATAAACATTATTTGCAATAATTAATTCATTGATACCGCTATTGAATATGTAAGCAAGCATCCAAGACCAGAGAGCCGCTAGGCGGCTTCTAAAATTTATCAGAAAGTAAATGTGCGCTATTGCCCATATTAGCCAAGCGATTGATCCAGAAAGCTGAATCCCAGACGCATCAAGCACTGCATATCCTCGGCCCACTGTGGCGATCGCTCCTTTATCATGATATTTGAATGGACCAATTCTTTTCTTAAGTGTTTTGTTCTGTATTGAAAAGTTGATTGAACGCCCCGCATAACGACCCATCTGTAATGCAGCTTGTGCAACCCCGGGTATTTCTTTCTTCGTTTGAGGATCTTCTAGTTGGACTAAGTCGCCGATAACTCGAATATCACTTCTGTTGGCAACAGTTAAATCAGGGTTAACAGGTATTTTTCCACTACGAGATAATTGGATTCCTAATGGGTCAGCCAGTTGAGCTGCGAGTGGGCTTCCAGCTACGCCAGCTGCCCAAATGACTGTACGTGTTGGAATTGAGGTTTCGTTAAGTTTTATATATGTACTTGTTACATCAGTTACTGCAGTATTCGTTAAGACTTCAACACCATAGCGTTCAAGTGCATGTTGCGCTGACGTAGAGGATTTTACAGACATCGAGCTTAAGATCCGACTTTTGCAATCGACAAGTAAAACTCGTGTTTTAGTCATATTTATGTTGTTGAATTCTTGGCTGAGCCTGTTGACTGCAAGTTGTTTGATTGCTCCTGCAAGTTCTACTCCGGTAGCTCCTCCCCCAACTATTACAAAAGTTAGCCAACCATCAACATCTTTGTCTTTGCCTAATGCGAATGATCGTTCTGCGTTCTCGAATGCAGAAAGAATTCTGGCTCTGATATTTGAAGCCTCAGCGACCGTTTTGAGGCCAGGGCAATATTTTTCCCAGTGCGAATTACCAAAGTAATTATTTTCCATGCCAGCAGCTACAACGAGATAGTCCCAATAAATTAGACTATCACTGAAACGCAAAGACTTTTCATCGACATCGATTTTCTTAATATCTGCCATTAGTACAGTTACATTATTCTGTTTTTCAAAAATTCGACGAAGAGGTGAAGCAATGGCATTTTCAGAGAGTACGCCAGTAGCAACTTGATAGAGAAGAGGCTGAAAGGCCATATGATTATTTCGATCTATAACGATAACCTCTGCATGTGACCTTCGGAGATTTCGAGCGCATTCTATGCCACTAAAGCCACCCCCAATGATGACTACGCGAGGTCGGTTCGCTAATCGTTTCGATTTCGTTTTTTGTTCCATGAACCTGACTGCCTCAAACATCGATCAGATTGATGTAAAACGTTTGACAAGGCCAGTTCCGTTAGAATGAAAAGTTGTAGACCTGACTAAGCAGTTGAGCGAATATTTATAATGGTTTTTTATAGTAAATATTATGATTACACAACTAACATACGAGAGTAGTATTTCGATAGCTATGATTAAATGACATTAGTTGCTCCTTTGATCAAATAACAAATTGAAGTGAAGGATGTCTGAAGGTGTTCTTAGTTATTCATAAAGTTCATTTTTAGCGTCGAATGCAAGACAAATTATAGAAGTCACTCGGTAACTATCAGGAAATCGGATGTGAAGTATGGCAATAACTAATTGGACTCATCAGTGTAAGGAGTGTGGTGCAACGATAGCACGGCCGTTTGATGCGTCAATTCAAAAGTGCCTGCGCTGCCATGGAGAAATGCTACCGATTGAGACACATCTTTTTCAACTTGATAAACAAAAAGAAGTGAAGAAAAAGAAGAGTAATCGAGTTGTTTCGTAGCTAAAAAGGAAAAGAGTGAAGGCGGCTAATTTCTACACTGTGGCACAGCGAAATCGAAATACTATAACGCGACAAGTAGTATGACGCCTTTGTACTAAAGTAATTGTTGTGTTCGGTGGGGTATGAGTATGTCAAATTCAGAAATAATCCAAAAACCCTTTTCAGTACAGCGACTGTGTTAGAGTGAACATAGATTCGTACAAGGTAAATGAGTTATTGAGATAGTTATTTCTTTCCTGATTTGATTATCAGATTTGTTTGTGGGCCTTCTTGTCGAGAAAATTCCTCCCTTTCATAACTATCAAGAACTATTGTTTAGGTTTTCGATTCGATGTGGTGTTCGATGAGGCGTGGTGAAATGTCTGATTAGTTGTTTTTTTCGGGTTATTTAGCAGATCTGAGAAGATGAGGATGACAGTTCAGAACAAAAAATTTTTGCGGAACACTTTTTTTTTACGACCTACCTGAGATACTTAATGAGAATGAGTCTCATTAAGGCAGTTTATTTGTTCCTGAGCAGGCTAGTGAGTTGTAAAAGAGCTTTACGAAGCTAGCCATGAAACCGCAATTTTGTTTTTTGGAGTCGACCAATAACCCTGAATTAAAGGATTTTTAATGTTTCCTGATCTCGTTTTGAAGCATGTCAAGGTTCTTATTTGTGTACACGTGATCATTTTTCTTAGTGGCTGTCAGCAGCAGGACGCAGATTCCAAATCAGCTGAAGAAATGCCAGTAACGATCACTCAAAAGTGGGTTGCAACAACTGGCCATATTGCTGATGCGCTTCAAAAGATTTCTTCGGGTGCTGATGTTGATATAAAGCTGCTTTGTGGCCCCGGGATTGATCCGCACTCGTATAGTGCCAGTACAAAAGACGTTCAAGCAATAGCGAATGCCAACGCGGTATTTTTTAATGGCTTTCATCTTGAAGCCCGATTACATGACTTATTAGAGCATGAGTTCGGTGATAAATCGTGGTCAATGGCCACAGCTTTCCCTGCGGAAGCACGACTTGATTGGGTGGAGGATGGCGAAATAGATCCAGCAGCACCTTTTGATCCTCATATTTGGAATCATCTGCCGGGTTGGTCACAATGCGTGGAGGGTTTGATAAAAAAGACGTGTGAAGTCGATCCAGAAAATGCGGAACTCTACCAAAAGAATGGTCAAGCATATATAAAAGAAATTTTAATGGTACATCAGCAAGCAGCTGATAAATTTTCTTTCATACCTAAGGAACAAAGGGTGCTGGTAAGTGCACACGATGCATTTAATTACTTTTCAAATGTATATGATTTCGAATCTATTGCGGTATTAGGAATTGGTAACGATGCAGAAGCTGATGTGAAGACAATCCGTGAAGTCTCTGAAATAGTTTGTAATCGCAAAGTACCAGTCATTTTTTTAGAAAATATTACAAATCCGAAAGTTACTTCGGCTTTACAGGAAGCCTGTATAGCTCGGAATTGGCAAGTGAAAATTGCAGATCAGCCGCTGTATTCGGATGCCTTGGGTGTAGAGCCACCAACAAATACATTTTTGGGCGCATTCAAGACTAATGTCGACCTAATTTCAAAATCGCTAACACCGCTAACACAATAGACAATTGGTTTGCATTATGGAAATTGCGATCGACATACACGGACTGACGGTTTCTTATGGGGTCAATACGGCGCTATGGAATGTTTCAACACAGATACCAGCACGGCAAATTAGCGCTATTATTGGACCGAATGGTGCTGGCAAAAGTACGTTGTTAAGAGCCATGCTCGGGATGGTGCCAAAACTCTCTGGAAAAATTGAGTACAAAGGCGTGGTAGGAAGTGATGTGCAGCAAGACAAAATGCTCGCTTCGAAAGTGGGATATGTTCCGCAATGTACTTGCGTGGATTGGGACTTTCCTATCAACGTTCTTGATCTCGTTCTGATGGGTACATATGGACGACTGAAATGGTTTCAGCGTCCAGGAGAAAAAGAACGAGCAGATGCCTATGAGGCTCTCGCTAAGGTTCAGATGCAAGATTTTTGTGATCGACAAATTGGTCAACTTTCTGGTGGGCAGCAGCAGCGTGTTTTTTTAGCAAGGGCATTCGTACAGCAGGCCTCTATTTATTTGCTCGACGAACCTTTTGCTGGCGTCGATGCGGCAACAGAAAAAATGATTGTCGATATTCTACATGGCTTACGTGATGCGGGTAAAACTGTCTCACTTGTACATCACGATTTGACAACAGTGAATCGTTATTTTGATCATGTGATTTTATTAAATAAGCAACTTATTGCCAGTGGTCCTACCGAAACAACTTTTACATCGGAACATATTCAAGCGACATACGGTGTGACGAGCATGCAAATTCATGATGTGTCTAAGGATGCAATAGATGTTTGACGTATTGAGTGATTACACTGTGCAAATTGTTGTGTTGAGTAGTGCATTAATTGGAGCAACGAGTGGAGCCTTAGGTTGTTTTGCCTATTTGCGTCGACAGAGTCTTGTTGGTGATGTCATCTCCCACTCCTCCTTATTGGGTATCGTTGGATTTTTTTGGTTGTGGTTTTCATTAACGGGAAATGGGAATAAATCTTTGTGGCTCTTGATTCCAGGAGCTATGGTGGCATCGATTGCTGCGATGATTCTGACGCAGTGGATATCGAAATCAACCAAAATCAAGCCTGATGCAAGTTTGGGTGTAATGCTGGCGATTTTTTTTGGTTCTGGCTTGACGCTTTTGCGTTGGATTCAACGGTCTTCGGATCCTATTCCAGGGCAAGCAGGGTTGGAAAACTACTTGTTTGGTATGTCTGCAGCGACGACACTTGCTGATCTTTGGATGATTGGAATTCTGATGATTCTTTCATCAGTCTGCTTGGTTGTTTGTTGGGCTCGTCTAAAGTTGTTGACTTTCGATTCCGCTTATGCTGCTGGATTAGGAATATCTGTGTGGTTTTGGGAATTGATTTTACTTACGTTACTTGTCATTGGTATTGTCATTGGTTTGCAAATGGCTGGTGTTGTGCTCATGGTCGCTCTCCTAGTTGCTCCAGCAAGTGCGGCCCGGCAGTGGACGAACTCACTTGGGGAAATGGTTTTATTGGCGGCAACTATAGGAGCATTTTGTGCCGCGACTGGTGCTTTTTTCAGTTCGGTCAAAAAAGGCATGCCTACCGGTCCTATGATTGTGGTTTTTCTAATGCTTGTGGTGTTGATATCTGTTTTGTTTGCGCCTGGACGAGGTATATTTTCACGGAGGCGAAGCCTTGTCACTTGAAGTCTGGACGTTGCTGATTGCAGTGGTGGCTGCTATTTCTTGCTCTCTGTGTGGCAGTTTACTGGTGGTGAATCGACAGGCTATGGTTAGCGAAGGGCTCAATCACGCTCTGCTCCCAGGATTAGCTTTCGCGTTCTGGATATGGCGTGATTACAACTCGCCGTACTTATTAGTTTCTGCTGCTTTTAGCGGATTGATAATGATTTGGTTGAGTGAAGCTTTTCAAAAGACAAAGCTACTCGATGCAGATGCAAGCCTTGGAATTGTTTTTTCAGGAATGTTTAGTGTTGGAGTTCTTTTTGTAAGTAATTTTCTAAAGCAGACACACTTTCATCAGGATTGTATCATTGAAGGTAATTTAGCTATTGCATCATTCGATCGTCTTAAGATTGGTGGTTGGGATTTAGGCCCAAAATCATTAGTTGTGCTGCTAATTATATTGTCTGTGCAGTTGTTGTTTATTTTCATTTGCTATAAAGAGTTAAAAGCTGCATCATTCGATCCAGAATTGGCGAGTCGATTTGGATTGCGACCGAAACTTTTTCAACTTTTTTGGTTGTCGATTGTTTCTTTAACTACAGTTGCTGCATTCAATGTAGCTGGATCAATTTTGATTGTTGCATTAATGATTGCTCCTCCTGCAGCTGCTTATTTAGTAACGACACGCCTGCATTATCTTCTACTCGTAGCCTCTGTCATCGGTGCCGTTTCTGCACTCATTGGATTTTATATTTCTTTATTTTTGGATATCGCACCGACTGGTCCTATTGCGTCGTGCTCTGGCATTGTCTTTCTCACTATTCTAATTTTTTCACCTCAAAATGGCTTTTTAGCAATTCAATGGGGGTATTGGCGACGTAATCGTGAGACATTGGAATGTCTTGTTCTGCAATGGATTCGGGATGATATGCAAGATCTAATGGTCATTCCGTCGAGCACCACCAAGTTTTTCTTAAAGTGGCGACATATCTTAATCCGGTTGAAAAAGAAAAGATTAATAAAGCAGTCAGGTGATCACTATGCATTAACACTATCTGGTTACAAAAAATTGACAGAAAAGTTAGCCGAATTAGATCCGTCCAAGAAAATTGTTCTGAATTGAATAGATTTTGATAAGAAACGCCTAAAGTAAGTTTCTTAAAAATGATTGTTTTCACATCATGATGATGTGTTTTTTGCTTAGTCGCAAGCTATGGCATCATGCGCTCAATTGAGAGTTTTTTGACATCAATTTCAAATGTTCCAATATCTTGTGGTTCTTTTGAATCAATAATTTCACATGTCAGTGACTCATCATTCGGTACGGCAAAACGATTCTTGAGGCGATCCTTCGGCGTCGGATCTAAAAGTGTCTTTTGTGGTGGGGCCCACCTGAAAGTCATTGCGTAGTTGCCGGCGGGCGCACCGTCGTCTGTTTCGTATGTGGTCAGTTGAAAAAGGCCGTCTTGGTCTGAAGTCCCAGAGGGTCGAAATGGGTCTCCTTCAGAAATAATTTGAGAAGAATGCAGCGTAACGCGAACGCCTGCTGCTGGAGCACCATCCTTCGTCAGAAGACGGCCAGTCACTGGGTATGTGACGTTTGGATAGTCTGTTTGGCTACAGCCAAGTGGCAGTACAAAAACAAAAAGTAATAAGAGCCTAGGCACAATAAATCTATGACCGTCATTCAGGGGTATTGACTGAATCAGTCACCACCATTTCGTGTAATGGAACCGACAAGCGCTTCAATATCGATATTTTCATTGATGAACCGAACCGAGCCATCAACGAAAGCGGCATTTGCCCCACTCGGGTGAAATGAATAGAGTCCATGGTCATTGCTGCAATTCACGCCACATGCACCTGGTCCAGATGTGCCATCAGGTATGCTTCCAAGAAATTTCGTTCCACTCGTTGTCGCATCAGCCCAACCACCAAGTCCACCAACATTTCCTGGGATTTGGGATTCAGTACTCTTTCCATTCCTCCACACGGTATCCTTGCCGGCAATCTCAGCTAAAAGAATCGTATGGGACGTTCCATCCACAATTTCTGCGTAGCTTGTTGTGTCATCCGCTTCGAGACAACCCGCACGTTGGTCGTCTGTGGTGGTTTTGCCAAGATAGACCATGAGTTCTTCGGTGACTCGTGCGATTGGCGACATGTCTGAAACGTAGGCAGTCCAAGTAACACCATACGCAGCCAATGTGTAGGTATAGGGGCCAGTTGGATCAGGGCTTGAAGGGCAAAGGAAATCCTCGATGCGAGTGTTGGAGACAGTTTGATTTTGAATGCCGTATGCGAGGTTGTCATATGAAAAAGGCGCATCAAAAGAGTACTGATCGTAGAGAGCATTTTGCTCAATAAATGGCAATATGAATGGTCCCCAACCACACGATTTGGTTGGGTCTTGGATCATCCGAGGGGCAAATTCATTATTGTTCGCTGACGCTTGATTTGAATACGCAAGTGCGACTTGTTTGAATTTGTTTTGACAATTGATCCGGCGTGCTGCTTCTCGAGCCTGCTGGACAGCAGGTAGCAATAAACCAATAAGGACGCCAATAATTGCAATGACAACTAACAGTTCAACAAGTGTGAAGCCTTTTTTCATGACGTTGTACCAGGAATACAGGGAGCGGTAGATGGCGATAGTGCCAAAAAAATATTTCTATAGTGTAACGGAAAATTGTTCCTTCTTGCAGAAGTTTTTTTCAAGGCGTGTATGAGCCGATGCACAGCTAGAAAAATTGTGCAACAGGTAGCACGATGATGCAGCATAAGAGAGTCGGCTAAGGCAATACTGCTGCTTGGGCCATAATCGATGACATCTGGTGGAGAAAGAATCAGTGCACTTTTTGGAAATGCCAAATCATGTGTTCGGCAGTTCGATTTCTTGGTGGACCAAAATCACAGCATTCGGTGATCCTGCTGTTCATTGAATCCATTCCAGTACCTGTTGTACGACGAGTTGTTGAGCCTCGTCCCATGTCATGGAGGGTGACCCAGCACTACCCGACACCTGCTTGAACCCGTGGCCGGCATTTTTGACTTTGACCAATGTCACATCAATGCCTTTCGCTTTGGCCAGTTCATATAAATACGTAGACAATGCGATGGGCACGACAGGGTCGGTATCACCATGCACCAACAGAATAGGTGGGCTATCAGCTTTCAAATATTGATCAGCGCTGATGAGTTTCTTTATTTCTTCAGCACTCATGCCATGTGATGGTTTGAACAGCATCGCACCTTTTGATTCACTCCGCCCCGGAAATCTCTCGAGCCGTTTTTGCCAAAGTTCTGGAACGAGGAAGGTGGTGGCACCATAGAACGAGATTGCACCGATCACTGTGTGTGCGGTTTCCGTTCCAGCATTCTCACCGGGCAGAAAGTCACTATTTGTTAATGCCGTAACCAGTGCTTTGGAACCCCCGGCAGAAGTCCCCCACGTGATGAACTTGTGTGGGTCGATCTCGTATCGATCAGAATTTTTCGCCAGGAATCGCAATGCATCTTTGCAGTCCTCGAATAGTTGATGGAATGCCAACTCTTCCCCAGCACCAAAGACCCTATAGTCAATGGTGGCCACTGCAATACCCGATGCTGTCAGTTCTTTAAGGATCAACGAACTTTTATTATAGATAGCGTTTTTCGTACCACCGGTGTTGCCGCCACCATGGATATAGATGAAAAGCGGGGCTCGTTCGTACACCTTTGTTTTGGGGTAAATGAAGTCAAGTCGGTTTCGCTGTTGTTTCGTGTTTTTTCGATACGCAATATCCAGTTCACCTGTGAGGCCGAGCTGTTGGAGAACTGCATCTGCACTTTGGTTATTCGTTCCGGAGCGGCTTGCTGAACTCGGTCGTTGCTTCCTGCCTCTTTGTAAAGCCTTTTGAATCAGATCCTGTTTTTCAGTTTCTGAAAGCACGCCGTCACCATTCTGGTCGGCCTGCGGATACCGTTGAATCATGCGTTGGCTTACAAAAGCGTCTTCCTCCTCAGAAAGCACACCGTCGTTGTTCCTGTCTGCCTGAGGGAAGGATTGAAGAATTCTTTCTGCAAATGTGTCTTCTGCCTTCAAAAAAGGCACTCGACAAACAAGGCAACACACCATAACAATCGGGATACAACAAGAACGCTTTTTCATGAGACAACCGAGAGAGAACCGAGGAATCCTGAGATAACACATGCAGAAGTGGTCATGCATGTATTAAACGGCACATGAACTATTTTGTTTCGCGATGAAACAGATGTGAAGACGAGAAAAATCTCTCATCACTATGTGTTACTCAGATAAAAAGGGAGGTCGAGCGTATCCATCCTGAAATACACTCGTGTGTTCAAGCAGGAAATTCCTTTAAAATCAGCATGAAGTTGCCCACGTGTGCACAAGCCCCTTCAGTTTCTTCACCACTCCAGAATGGTGCAAAAAAGTTTGATTACTCAGGCATCTGTGAAGAGTGATGTTCGACAATCATCCAGCGTTGACCATTCCATCGGTAAACAAAAGTAAATCGTGCAGAGACGGAATTGCCATCTTTGAAAGTGAAGGTGTAGATTCCTGAGTTTATAGCCATTTGGCCAAAGGTCCGAACATTTCCTTCGTCAATTTTTCCTGCCGGACCGTTTGCTAGGAAGCGAACAAAATAGTCTTCAATTTCGTTGTGATTATGCCGAACGTTATTGGACAACGTTGGTAGTAGAATGCCGTTGCTTTCGTAGAGAGCCGTTACCTTTTTGGGATCACCCGTCTGAATCGCAGCATTCCACTCATCGAATAAAGCAGTGATCTCATTCTGGCTCATGTCACATCTCCTCAGTGCAAGTGATGAGGCGATTGCCTCATGTGTCATTCCTACAAGTCGTACTCGATCTTAACGAAGGTCAGCATTAATCATTTTTTAGCAACGCACACCAATGGTGAAAGCTGTTTTTCATGAACGAAAATGCCACAGAACCCCCTGAGTTGGGAGTGCAACCTTTCTCGTGATATTGTTTTTGATGTGGTCGCCTTTGGTCAAGTGTGGTGTTTGTGATCGCTGAACGACACAATAAAATTCTTAGCGTTGTTTACGCCCATCCCCAACCACAGACATGCCCCAGAAATGTGCCGAGTAGATGTCACCGTGTGGAGTATTCTTCGGCTTTTATCCACACGTTGAAGACGCGTTCGAGAGTCCGTTTTTATGTTTCGTTCAAGAGCACGCTATCGAATGATGCGGGGCTGGAGATGGCGAGTCAGTCATCGCCAGGCACATCGATGACCACAATCCGTCCGAAGACATTCTCATCAACACCAGATTGATAAAACAACTCATCCGGTGCATCATCAGGAACGTTCCAAGTGTATCTGCCTGAGGTATGTCCATTCCCATCGAACCCTGTGGCATAGACAAGTGATGCCTGATAGCCACCACCGGCTGTCTGCAGATAGAACGGATGATCTGGCGTATTCAGATCAAACGTGTAGGTCTCATTTCTGCGAACGGTGATGGTTGGAGCCTCAACACCAGCCACCATGAAGGTCCCTTCGTTACTGATGGTGACCTCTGAGATATAGGCTGAACCACGGGCGCTGATATCAAGTTCCTGAACATTCGTATTCCCGAGTGAATGGAACAAGCTTGAAATCTTCCAGGTTTCATCAGCAATGAGGCGGTAGTCTGTCATCTCACGCCTGACAATCAGGGCATTGCCACCGTCATCTGATTCCGCTGCGAGAGCAGAGAATCCATTGATGTCAATCTTTGATTGCTCATCTCGATGCACAATGGGCTGCGTATCGGCATAGATATTTCCACTGCCATCCTGACTCAGGATAGCCGTGCCATCCTCTGAAAGAATATCGAGTACCGTGACTTCAATGGCATGTGTGGCCTGACGGTTATCGTCAGCGTTTGCAAAACTGTTGTCCGGTCCACCATCTTCAACCTGGACTGTCAGTGTCGCGGTACCGGCTGCACCAACAACGGGTGTAAATGAGAGTGCCCCGGCAACGTCTGTTGATGCATAGACGGTTACTGGATGGGGGATCAGGTTCGCATCACTACTGGTAGCTGTCAGCCGGGTGGCAAGACCGTTGACAGGCTCACCATTGATGTTCATGGCTGGAATATGATAGGTCGCCACCGTATCTCCGGAACGACTCTCATGGATAAACATTCTTTGAAGTGGTGCGGGTGATGCAGGTGGAGCGTCTGCATTGGGTGTGACGGTGACATCAAAGCTCTGACTGCATGTGGCATTATCGCCTTGTGTTGTCAGATCGTTATCAAAGCCACCATCAGTAACGGTGACCGTTAAGGTTGCAGCACCATACTGGCTGGGGTTTGGACTGAATCCCAAGAGACGCATGTCAGCGCCGAGTTCAGGAAGAAAACTGACAGATGCATTGGAGATCAATGTTGTGTTGCTACTCTGGACATCAACGAAGAGTGGCTGTTCCTCACCACCGCCAGCTGTGATATCAGCGAGACGAATCAATTGGGTTGGTGAATCTTCTGCAAGCACAAGATTGGAGAGTGGCGTGAGTGTTGGTGCATCGTTGACCGGGGTTACTGTGACATTAAATGTCTGGCTAACGGTCAGGTTGTCTTGTGTTGTATTGAAATCACCATCTGT
>PVBE011750591.1_pt1 | contig 18890 bp, 17 predicted proteins | sample 1631181 | NCBI WGS metagenome assembly PVBE01 (sample SAMN08397723, study PRJNA350692) | Marine metagenome, whole genome shotgun sequencing project. | isolation source: water | place: Pacific Ocean | collected 2012-04 | reverse complement strand
GTCCCCGCGGACTACGTGCCTTTCCCATGTTCCGACAACGACTAGTCGCGACCCTCGCCGTCCTCGCCGTCCTCGCCGCTTGCGGAGAAGACCCCCCCGAGCCAGGCGTGCTCGATATCGGCGTCCGTGCCGACGACGGCACGTTCCAGGCCCTGACGCCCGGCCAGGCGGTCGCGGTGGAGCTCGGGGCCAACGGGCTGAACATGATCGTGCCGAGCCTGCGTGCGGTCGACATCAACCCGAACGCACCCAATCCGGAGATCCTCGTCGAGGTGAGCGGGATCGTGATGGCCGCCGACATCGAAGGTTCGCGGGTCGACATGGAAGACACCGGCGACGGGCATGCCCTGTGGGACCTGCGGGTGCCCTTCCAGGCCAACCTCTGCTGCTACGTGTGCCGCAACGCGGTCGTCCGAGCGACGGTTCGCGACCGCTCCGGGCGGGACTTCATCGGCGAGGTCGACGTGCGGCTCGAGCGGGGTGGCTGTCCCGATCCGGACGCATGTTGCGCCGACGAGAGCGCCTGCCCCGATGTCTCGTTGACCCAGGTCTGTGAGTGAGTCGGCGGTGGGCCGTCGCCCTCTGCCTGACGGTCCTTCTCGGCGCCTGCTCCCGCTCGGACCGAATGTGGCGCGATCAGTACGTCTTCGTCGGCGATTCCGGCGAGATCCTCGCCCTCGGATTGCAGCGGAGCGGCAGCGGTTCGGCCGAGGCCAAGGGGTGGCTGAGCGACCGGGACCAGTGGCGCTCGGCGTTCTATCATCGCTTCTCCGTGAGCGGCCGAGGCGGCGACGAGCACGCTGTCCTGTCCAGCTTGTCCGATAGCCCCGGAACACCGGTCCGCGCCTCGCTCTCTCGGCCGGGGTCCGGCGTGACTCTGCGCCTCCGTACCCCGTCGGCGGCCTTGACCCTCCAGGCCGCGGAGATGACCCCTCTCGGCACCGCCCGCGATCCCGAGGGGGAGTCGGAGTACCACGCCGGGAGGGCGCTGCTCGAAAGCGGAGCCGAGCCGGTAGAGGGCTGGTTGATCAGCGAGACGACGCCCCATGCACGGCCGAGACGGGAATTCGTCGCCTTCGGAGACTTCGTCTTCCTCGTCGCGGCCGACGCAGAGGTCGGTCCGATCGTGCTCAAACACTCCGTCGCCCTGCCCGCCTACGACGTCGCGCTCACCCTCGGCGCCGAGGGCCGACCGAGCGCCGATGTGGACGTCGCGATAGAGACCGACCGCCTGCGGGTGACGGCAGACGCCCTCGGGCTGGATCTCGCCTTCGCGGTCCACGACCGCGACGCCACCCATGGGGTCGCGCCCGACGGCTCGGCCGTTCGCTACGACACCCTCCTGCTGTCGGGCGACGGCAGGGCCGGCGTGGCCTTCGCAATCCGCCCGGAAGCAGATGTCGAGTCAGACTGACGGGTCGTCGACGCCCGTCGGCATGGGCGGCGGACTCCTGCTCGGCGGTCGCCGACGTCGGCCGGGCCGAGGTGTCAGGGCTCGGCGGTGAAGCTCGGATCCCAGGTGGCCGTCCCTGCCGTCGTCACGGTCACCTCGGACGTCAGCTCGCCGTAACGCTCGTGCCACGCGCGCACCGTGTACGTCCCGGCCGGTACGTCGGAGAGCGTGAACGAGCCGTCCTCTCCGGTCACCCCAAAGTACGGGTGCTCGAACACGTGTACGAACGCTGACATCCAGGTATGCCCTGCGTCGCATTGGACCGCGACGATCCCCGGGCGGGTCAGCCGCCGCGGGATCTCGATGCCGGCGTTGGGCAGCGCCAGGTTGAAGACGGTCCGACGCTCCTGTATGCCGTGGGTGTTGTGCAGCGTGCTGTCCGACGACGTGATGACCATCTCGCTTCCGCGCGTCGTGGCGGCCACGTGGGGAGTGTAGACGCAGCCGATCTGGTCGAGCCGCAGGTTCCGAGGCTCGGCGAGAGCACCGGACGTGATCCCGTCGATCCACACCACGACGTTCGCGAGAGAGCCGTCGGCCCCGACGATGACCTGCTCGTTGCGGACCGTCTCGCCGCAGACCGGCACGAATGCCTCGTCCTCGACGACGTGGGGCTCCAGCGTCGGCGGCGTCCCTTCGAGGCGAACGGTCCCGGCGATGGCTCCGCCGCCCTCCACGGCACCTCCCTCGTAGCTGCCCATCAGCAGCACAGCACCGGCCGCCAATGCCGCGAGCGCGGCGATGCGGCGGGCTCGTCCAACCAACTGTCGTTTCATGCGCACTCTCCTGGGCAACGCGCTCGGGTCAACCTATCCAGGGGCCTTGTCGATTTCAACCGCGCCACCCGCGCGGGCAACGGCGCCTCAGTCCACGGCACAGGGATACGGCACGAAGTCTTCGCGAACGGGTGACGGGCAGTTGAAGAAGAGCTGTCCAGAGTCCACGGGTTCGACGCCGCCGAAGACCGAATTATTCGTCTCGGCACGCGGCTCGCCGAGAACACCCGCATCGACGGCGAGTCGCATCTCGCCCGCCGACCGGACATCGGACACGCGTTGATCCCCCGTCGTGTCGATGAGCGACACGACCGAGTTCGGCAGGACGTCGACGGCGCGCACGGCCCACAGGGGTGAGTAGGCTGGCTCGTCGACGCGCGGACTCCGGTCGCAGGGCAACGAACCGACGACATTGTTCGTGTCGCTGGCGTCGCCGTCGCCGTTCAGATCCTGACCGAGGCCTCGTTCGGAGACCGGACGGCGGGTGGGGTCGGCAATGGTGATGGCGCAGATCTCCGGCTCCGGGTCGGCTTCGCATGACCGCCAGTAGATGTAGATGTTGGCGAAGGGCATCCGCGGACGGTGCTCGCTGTCGCCGGCCGCAGGGAACACACCCTCTGCGGGCGAGAAGTCGATGACTTCGACGCGGAGTCCCTGTCGCCAGGCGACGTGCCGCTCCAGGCGGAGCCGGTTGCCCGAGCCATCGCGCATCGGCCCGCCGTTTCCTTCCAGCTCGGTGCCGCGGAGCACGACAGGGAAGTGGACGACCGCGTCCCGGACACCGATCTCCTCGCCGTCGACCGTGCCGAAATCGACGACCGTCCGCTCCACCCGCACATCTTGGCGCCCGACGGCGTCGAAGAGCTCGCCGATCGTCTTGATGGAGTCAGGCTCGAAGTCCGGGCCCACGACCACGGTCCACATCTGCCAGAAGTCGGAGTAGCGCGGATCGCCCGGTACGCGGGACAGGAGCGGGGTGCTGGCGAAGCGGTCCCAGTGGAGCCGGCGAAGCCCGTCGAGGGGGCATTCGTCATCGCCGTCGGCGCAGAACCAGAACGCATCGGTCGTCTCGCGTGTGCCGAACCCGACGAACCAATACGACGCCGGCCGACCGCGGCCGAAACCGCCGATCAACGGGATGATGCGTCCCTGCTCGGTGTCGACCCCCGGCCAGTGGATGCGGTCGGCAGCAGAGAGGGTCTCGTCGACCCACTCCGGCGCGCTGTTCGACTCGGCCGACTGGTCGCCGCAGGCTCCGAGCGCGATGCCGAGCAGGAACGCGGCCCACGAGTTCCGGTTCACTGGGGTTCGACTTCGAGGATCGGTGAGTTGGAGCAAGCGTGGTCGGCGGCGACGAACTGCCACGGCCCCGTGTCGTCCGCTCCTTCGGGGAGGAAGACGGTGAGCGTGTAGAGCCCGTTCGGATAGTTGCCGTCGATGACCGGCCCGGGCGGGTTCATCTGTTGTCCGACCCCCGAGGCGATGTGATACGCCAGGACCTGCACCGAGAGGTCGCCATCCGGGTCGTCCGCCATGAGTTCGAGCTCGAACGCGCCGGGCCCGACGCGACGGACGACCGGATCGCTGATCACCGGATCGTCGCTGAGGTCGAGATCCTGCCCGGGCGTCAGGATCTCGATCACTTCGGACTGCTCGACCCACTCGCAGTTGCCCCCGCGGTCGCACATGAACTCCCAGTCGACGTCCGTCTGGGTGACGGTCGTCATCACGCCGTCTTCGACCTCGACCTCGATCGGCAGGTAGAGGTACGTGTCGGTGAAGTAGGCGTGGAATCCGTGGGTGCCGGAGTCATCGAGGCCGATCGAGAAGGTCCCGTCTTCGGCGATCAGGCCGGCACGAATGAAGGTGCCGTCGTGGAGCGGGCCCCGTTCGATGAACACGACGCCCGGCCCCGCCGAGAGACGGCCCTGGACGCCGTTGACGAGATCGGCGCCCCGGTCGACGCAGCCGGTGAGCGCCGCGAGGAGGACCAGGCCCGCGTAGATCGACGCGCCGCGCTTCGCAGGCCGGGCTGACGGCGCCAGGCCCAGGATCCGTTCGGTGTCGGAGAGCCAGGCCGACACACCCTCGAGAGCGCCGCCGCGGGCGGCCGTTCTGGGGTGCCCTGGCCCGGTGCTCGCGTCCAGAATTGAGATGGGAATCATGGCCGCCGTGGTCCTCGATTCGGGCCACCATACACCTCTTGTACGTGCTGGCTACATCTGTTTGGCTGACGCCGTGAGGGCTCTCTGCCACATCCTCCCCGCGGCTCTCTCGCTCGCCCTCGCAGGTTGCTACGACCGCGGCGATGAGGCCGAGCCTTTCGATGTCATGCCGCACGATCTCGCACCGCCGGATCTCAGCGGGTGCGTCGAGGGGCCAACCGCGGCTTCGAGCACCGGTCCGCAAATCCGCTTCACCACCATGGACGTCGATCGACGGTTCATCCAGGTGCGGTCGGGCGAGGCCGTGACCTGGACGAACGGCGATACGGTGGTCCACACGGTGACCGCGGGCGAGCCGGAGGCCGTTCTTCCCGACGCCGCCGGGGGGTTCGACAGCGGGGACATGGCCCCCGGGGCTCGGTGGGCGTATCGTTTCTGCGCACCGCGCCAGACCTTGTACTTCTGCCGAACCCACCCCGCACAGATGAGGGGCTACTTCATCGTGGTGACGCCGTGACCCAGGTTCGTCTCGTAGCGACTCTCGCATTGCTGCTGTCCGGGTCGTTCGCCGGATGCGGCCTCGTCGATGCCGGCCGAGGCGGCGCGCCGCCGGGGACCCTTGCCGGCGCCGTGCATTACGAAGGCGAGCTGCCGACCGCCGGCCGCGCCCTCGCGATCGCGGTCTACGGTAGCTTTCCGCCGACGGGGCCGCCGCTGCGGGCCCTGTTACTGGAGCGCTACGAGCTCCCGCAGCCCTTCGTCTTCGAGGGGCTGGCGTCGGGGAACTACTACGTCGGGGCGCTGGTCGATGTCGATCGGATGGACACCCGGCATTCCGGCATGTTGAACGCGGAGCTCGACCCGTACGGCTACTTCGGCGGCGGGCAGCCCATCGCCCTCGATGCTGGCAGCGGTGCGGCGAACCTCGATGTCGTGCTCGAGGATCCTCGATGACCCGGACGAGATCACGCTCGACTCTCAGTCCGCGGCTCTGCGGTGCCGTCGCTGCGACCGTGCTATTCGTCGTGCACGCCGGATCGGCGCCGGAGCTAGGAGCCGAACCGCGTTTCGCGGTGCGCGAAGGCGTGACATGCGCCACGTGCCACGTGAATCCGTCGGGCGCGGGTCTGCGCAACGACTACGGCCGATACGTCTACGCCGCGACCCAGCTCCCATCGGGCTACCCGGCCGACGGCGCCGTGCGGGAACTGCTCGACGTCGACCTCGGCGACAGCATCGATATCGGCACCGATGCGCGCATGATGGTGTTGGAGCAATTCCCCACCGATGACTCCACCGAGGGGCTGAGCACCTTCTTCCAGATGCAGGCCGACCTCTACCTGGCCGCGACGCTGCTCGACGGGCTCACGATCTACTACGATCAGAGCCTGCTCGGGTCGTTCGAGGCTTTCGGGATGTATCGGTTCGACTTCGGGAACCCGGTCTTCGCCGCGTACCTCAAGATGGGCCGCTACGTTCCGCCGTACGGATTGCGGCTGCCGAACCACAACGTGTTCACCCGCGACGAGATCGGGTTCGGACCTCGCGACAAGGACACCGGGCTGGAGCTCGGGTTCGAGCTCGGCCCGCTGTTGGTCCAGGGGAGCGTCTCGAACGGGGCTGGCTCCGAGCGGCTCCTCGACGACAACGCCGAGGTGGCCTGGATGGGTCGCGCCGAGCTGATCGGGCGTCTGGGCGCGCTGCGCCTGATGCTCGGCGGGTCCGTCTACAGCAACACGACCGGCACGCGAACGGAGTTCGTCGGCGTCGTCACCGATACGAGGACCGACACCCTGCGCGCCGGTGGACATTGGGGCATGAACCTCGGCCGATTCACCGTGCTCGGCGAGGTCGATGTCGTCGACGTCGAGGCGTCGGAGGACAGCCTGGACGCGGCGAACAACAGCCTGCGCGCGTACAACTCGGCGTTCATCCGGTTGTTCCGCGGCCTCGAGCTGATCGCCGGCCACGAGTACCGCGACGCCGACCTCGACCTGAAGACCGGGACCGCCCATCGGCTGACCGGCGGCCTCGACTGGTTCCCGGTCGCCCAGATCCAGCTGACGACATTGTACCGGCACATCCTGGGCGCCGGTCGTGACGAGGGGCTGAACGACGGCTTCCAGGAGTTCCTGGGCATCGTTCACTTCTACTACTGACGATCGCAGCGCGGCCGGCGGCGCTCTACTCGTCGCGGCCGGGACCGAAGAGCGGCGGCACCGGGTCGAGCCCCGCCAGGCGGCGGCCGAGCGAGCCGGCCCGAGAGAGGCTGTCGGTGTAAAGGACCAGGTCCCAGTGCCACCGTCTGGTCTGTTCCGCCTGCTCCGCCGGGTCCATCGCCGCCGCCTCCTCCAACGTCGGCAGACCCTCGGCAAACTCCCGAAGCGCCTCGAGTTCGTTGTCCTCGAACTCTCCGCCGCTGTAGGTCGTGAGCTCGTCATAGAGCTGTTGCCAGGCGACCTCGTCGGGTCGGGAGAGAACGACCGGGTGCAGGTAGGCAGGCATCGGAGTGCCGTCGAGTCCCGTGGCGAGTGTGCGGTACATGTCGGTCGCCGTATCCCCACCGCGGAAGAGCCCCGACGTGAGGTTCCACGGGACGACTGGCTCACCGGTGTCGTCCGTCAGCACGTCGGCCTGCGGTCCGCTCGCAGCCCCGTCGACGCCGTGGCACGTCCAGCACCGTTGCATCAGGTAGATCTGACGGCCTCGGTACAACGCCTCGTCCGTCGCCTCGGGTTGCTCGGTCGGCAGTGACGCGACCTCCGGTGGGTACTCCTCGTAGTCGTCCCAGTAATCGGAGAAGGTGCGCAGGTAGGCGACGGCGTCGGCGATCCGTCGCTCGCCGAGGACGCCAGCGAACGGGGGCATCGAAGTGCCGGGGATGCCTCTTCGGACCGTGCGCTCGAGGTCTGACATCAACGGGAGGTTCCCCGAAACGGTCGACCGGAACTTGAAGTTCGCCGTCGTGAAGTCGCGAGGCCGAAACCGGGAGTACCGGTGCGCGGTCGGCCCCTGGCCGTCTCCCAACAGGCCGTGGCAAGTCGCGCAGTAGCGTCCGTAGACCGATTCGCCGCGCGTCGCGTCGCCCACCACGGGAGCAGGCGGCGCCAGGATTTCCGGAGCTTCGGGCCCGCCGCACGACAGCGCGAAGGCCGCCACGAATCCGACACCGATGGCAATGCGAAGCACGGGCGATGCGGAGTGGTGAGGAGGGGTGTGCGGGGCCGGCTATCCTGGGCGGGAGTATTCAACCCCAGCTCTCCGAGCGTCAAGCACGCGAACCGAAAGTCGGTGCCAGGCCGCCTTCCACCTCACCGGTCGCACTCCCACGGCGACTGCGCTAGAGTGCGCGCTCCCGTATGGTCCTCCGTACCCGGTGCGCGGCCGTGGGTATCGAGAAGTCTCGACGAAATCTCTTGTTACGGTGCCTCTGGCTGGCTGTAGGCTTGGCCGCGGGGATGGCGGCGTCATGCGGCGGCGAGGAGCCATCGCCCGATCCGGATCCCTCCGGGGACGCCGGGACGGCCCCCTCCGCCTCCGGGCCACCCTGGATCGCGGTCGGCACGGGTTTCCCGGACTTCGAGCCACTCGAGGACGGCCAACAGGTGCCGATCATCCGCGGAATGCAGGGCGGCTACCACGTCTACGGCGGCTTCGAGGTCTCCGGGATCTCCCCCGGCGACGTCACCATCGACTTCGAGATCCTGCTCGACGGGGAATCCATCGCCGTCGCCGCCTACCAAGACGTCTTGCAAGGCGACGGCCCAACGTACCGATACGCCGGCGTGGCCGTGATCCTGTACGACAACGTCGAACCGGACGACGTCTCCGAGCGAACCGTAGAGATGACCGTGCGGGTCGAAGACCGCCGCGGGGTCGTCCTCGAAGATTCCATCACCCTGGTGCCAATATGCTGCGAAGTCTGACCGCCCTCACGCTTGCGCTGGGTCTCATCACCGCAGGCTGCGCCGACGACACGGCGTCCCCGGAGGCTTCCGACGCACCGGCCGACGCGGCGGGCGCCGATGCCGCCGGCGATGCCGCCTTCGACGTCGCCGAAGACGCGGGCGACCTCGGGCCGTGCGACCCCACTCCCGGTGCCTGTGAGGGCGCAGGTGACGACGGTCCGGGGCGCATCAGCGAGCACGCTGCCGCCTACGACGAGGGCACCCTCCAGATGCTCGTCTTCGGTGGTTCGTCCGCGGTGCCCGAGAACTGCGACCCGGCGGTTCCAGCCGCTTTCCTCGCGGACACGTGGCTCTGGGACGATGTCTGCGACACCTGGACGGCGGTCGACGGTACGGGGCCGAGCGCCCGCGGGCGACACGTGATGGCGTCCGGCAACGGCTCTGCCTGGACGTTCGGCGGTCGCTTCCGCGCCGACGGCTCCACCGGCGGCAACTACACCCTGTTCCCGGAGCTGTGGCGTTTCGACTTCGCGACGCGTGGGTGGACCGAGGTCGCCGTCACCGGCGCGGGTCCCGACGGGCGAACGAACGGGGCGATGGTCTGGGACACCAGCCGCGAGCGCCTCTGGCTCTTCGGCGGCAACACGTCGGGCAATGGTGGCGCCTACGCGCCCGAAGACGACGTCTGGAGCTTCGACCCGGCGACGAGCACGTGGACCGAGCACGCGGCACCCGGGGGTCCGACGCCGCGGCTCTTCCATAACGCGACCTACGACGCCGCGCGGGATCGGCTCGTCGTCTATGGCGGCCTCGACGACCCGGGGTTCGTCGCCCCGCCGGATTACTTCACCGACATCTGGGCGCTCGACCTCGACGCGCTCACCTGGACGCAGCTCCAGAACGAGGTGGGTGCGCCCGACGGCCGATTCTGGGCCGGCCTGGTGCACGACACCACGTCGGACACCTACCTGCTCTTCGGCGGCCACGACGCGACCGACGTCGGCAATCGCAACGACTCGTGGATCTTCTCGGCCGCCAACGACGTGTGGCTCCGACTGGTCGAGGGCGACACGTACAACAGCCCGCAGATCGGGCCCTGCGACTTCCCACCGGACTTCACGACCGTCGACATCGCACAGCCCGAGCGCCGCAGCGGCCACACCCTCGTGTGGGCCGAGACGTGCGGGCACGCCCTGCTCTTCGGAGGCAAGACCGATTGCGGGGCTGCCAACGACGTCTGGGCCTACCAGGACGAGACGTGGACCGCCGTCGCGACCGCGACGGCCGGCGAGGTCTGTCACCGCTTCCGCCCCAACCCGGACAACTGCGCCAACCTCTGCTTCTGAGGTCGCACACCGGGCCGCGAACGCCTTGACAGCCGGGGGCGCCGGTGGGACACGCCGCGCATGCCCCGACCGTGGAAAACACTAGGCGATCGCACGATCCACGAGACCCCGTGGCTCCGCCTTCGGGAGGATCTCGTCGAGCTGCCGACCGGCCGACAGATGACCTATTGCGTCGTCGACACCGGCCACTGTGCCGGCGTGCTCCCCTTCCTCGATGACGGCTCGGTGCTGCTGGTCCGGCAATACCGACACATCGCCGAGCGGGTGACATGGGAGATGCCGACCGGCGGCGTTGGCGAGGGCGAGACCCCGGAGCAGGCCGCCCAACGCGAGCTCGCCGAGGAGGCGGGCTATCGGGCGGCGCAGCTGCAGCACGTGTGCACCTATCACACGTCGAAGAGTTCGATCGACGAGACTGCACACCTGTATATCGGTACTGGACTGACCCCGGCCGAGGCGACACCAGACGATACGGAGGAGATCGAGCGGGCCGTCGTCCCGTTCGAGAAGGCCGTCGCGATGGTCCTCAGCGGTGAGATCACCGACTCGATGACGATCATCGCCGTGCTCCACGCCGACCGCATGCAGCGCTGACGCTTCACCGCTTCCGTCGCTTGCCCCCACCGCGGCGTCTGCGCGCTCCCTGCTGCGGGCCGCCTCCTTGCCGTGGCCGGGCGCCACTCCCGCTCCGCCCTCCGCCCCGGCGCCCTTGGCCCGCGACCGGAACGAGGCAGCGGTCGGCGTCGCCGATCAGGTCGGTCCGCCCCATTCGGCGCAAGGCTTCGCGGAGGAGATCCCAGCCGTCCGGGTCGTGGTAACGCAAGAACGCTTTGTGCAGACGCCGGACGCGCCCGCCCCGAGGCACATCCAGCGCGTCGCTCTTCGCGCTGACCTTCCGCAGTGGGTTCTTGCCGGTGTGATACATCGCCGTCGCCGTCGCCATCGGAGACGGCAAGAAGGTCTGTACCTGGTCGACCCGCATGTCCCGCCGCTTCAGCCAGAGCGCGAGCTCGAGCATGTCTTCGTCGGTGGTCCCCGGGTGCGCGGCGATGAAGTAGGGGATCAGGTATTGCTTCTTGCCGGCGCGCTTCGACGCTCGCGCGAAGAGCTTGGCGAAGCGGTCGTATGCCGCGACGCCGGGCTTCATCATCGCCGCGAGCGGCCCGTCGGAGACGTGCTCGGGGGCGATCTTGAGGTACCCGCCCACGTGGTGTGTCACGAGCTCGTCGATGTAGCGCGGATCCTCGTTGGCGAGGTCGTATCGCACCCCGGACGCAATCGAGACCTTCTTCACCCCGGGAAGAGCCCGCGCGGCGCGGTAGAGGTCGATGAGCTCGCTGTGGTCGGTCAGCAGGTTCTCGCAAACGCCCGGGAAGACACACGACGGACGTCGACACGCCGCCTCGATCGCCGGGTCTCGGCAGTGGAGTCCCCACATGTTGGCGGTCGGCCCGCCAAGATCCGAGATTGCACCTGTAAAACCAGGCACATCATCGCGGAGTTTATCCACTTCTCGGAGTATCGAATCCTTGGAGCGACGCTGAATGATGCGCCCTTCGTGCTCGGTGATCGAGCAGAAGGTGCACCCGCCGAAGCAGCCCCTTTCGATGATCACCGAGAAGCGGATCATCTCGTACGCCGGGATCTTCTCGCCGGAGTAGCTCGGGTGCGGCACCCGGGCGTAGGGCAGCCCGTAGACGCCGTCCATCTCGGCGGTGGTGAGCGGTATCGGCGGGGGGGCCAGCCACAGGTGCCGATCGCCGTGGGCCTGGACCAGGGCACGCGCGTTGCCCGGATTCGTCTCGGCGTGGAGCGTGCGCGAGGCCTGCGCATAGGCCACCGGGTCTGCGCGCACCTCTTCGTATGCGGGCAGCCTGACCACCGTCAGATCGCGCGGGCGGCTTCGGCCGACTTCGCGTGCAGAACCCACGTCTCGTGGGTCGATCTCCGCGAAATCGGCGGGCAACTCGCTGAGCGGATAGGCCGTGCCGCGCACACCCCGGATGTCGGCGATCGACTCCCCGTCCGCCATGCGGTGCGCGACCTCGACGACGGCTCGCTCGGCGTTGCCGTAGAGCAAGAGGTCCGACCGCGCGTCGAAGGCGATGGAGCGTCGGACCTTCTCGGACCAATAGTCGAAGTGCGCGACCCGCCGCAGGCTGGCCTCGATGCCGCCGAGCACGATGGGTACGCCCTTGTACGCCTCGCGGCAGCGCTGCGCATAGACGAGCGCGGCGCGGTCTGGACGTCGGCCGGCGACACCGCCGGGGGTGTAGGCGTCGTCGCTCCGGATGCGCCGCTCCGACGTGTACCGGTTGACCATCGAGTCCATGTTCCCGGCGGTGACTCCGAAGAAGAGCCGCGGACGCCCGAGCAACGTGAACGGCTCCGCACTCTGCCAGTTTGGCTGCGCGATGATGCCGACCCGAAACCCGTGCGCCTCCAGCACCCGCCCGACGACCGCCATTCCGAAGCTCGGGTGGTCGACGTAAGCGTCTCCCGTCACGATGATCACGTCGCAGGCGTCCCAGCCGAGCGTGTCCATCTCGGTGCGTGACATCGGCAGGAAGCGTGCGGGCGCGAGCTCGTCGCGGTAGCGCGGGTAGCCGAAGAGCGGGGGTGCCTGGAGCAACGGGTATCGTTGGGGAGAGCAGTGGGTGCGGGCACGAGTGTACGGGGTTGGCCTTCCCACTACGGCGGCCCTCGAGTCCTGGCAAGTCGCGCCGGTGCGTCGAAACGTGGCGCACCGTTCGCCGGTTGCGCCTGGAAACTCCTGCTCGTCCGCGGCGTTGGACTCTGATAGCCTGAGCAGCCGGCGGGGTCGACGACCCTCGTGGTCCGCGGACAAGAAACCGGAGGGAAAGGATGAAAACGATGACGCGCCTTTGCCGTACCGCGCTCCTCGGCGTGTCGCTGACCCTGCTGGCAAGCGGCCTGCACGTTCACCGCCCCTCCGCTGGGGGGCAAAGTCGCTCCCTACAGCTGCCGTAGCGACGATGACTGCGTGAGTGGGTTCATCTGCCATCTCCCGTCGGAACCGCAGGCCACACTCGGGTTCTGCAGTCAGTACGGTGCACCTTACAAGTGCGACGACAACGACGGGGACAACGCGTTCGAAGGCGCACAATGCGTCGACCAGTTGCTGGACTGCGACGACACGACGGCGTCGGTCAGTCCGCTGGCGTCCGAGGTCTGCGACGGTGTCGACAACGACTGCGACGACGCGATCGACGAAGACCTGGTCCCGGTTCCGTGTCCGTTGCAGGCCGGCGTATGCCGCGGCAGCCGGGTCTCGTGCTCCGACGGCGCTCTCGCCAATTGTGCGACGGCGGGTCTGTACGGCCCCGACTTCGAGCTGACCGAGGTGACCTGCGACGGCCTGGACAACGACTGCGACGGCCGCGCCGACGAAGATTGCGAGTGCCGACCGAACGTCGACATCGCCGTCGACTGCGGGACCGACACCGGAGCATGCACCCGCGGCGTACGGTTCTGTCAGCCGGACGGCTCGCTGTCGCAGTGCATCGCCGCCGCGCCGGGCCGGATCTGCGCGGACGGAGAGGGATGCGAGACCGACGGCGACTGTGCCGACGGTTCCGAGTGCACATTGGAGCGCTGCGAGTTCGACGCCGACTGCGCGCTGGGTGGATTCTGCGTCTCGGAGCAACTCGAGGTCCCGGAGGACCTCTTCGATGATTGCGCGGACGAGACCGATCCGGGATGTCAGCGGCGTGTCTGCCGACACCTGGTCGGAACGGCCGAGTGTGCGTCCGTCGACGATTGCGGCCAACACGCTCTCTGCCTCGACGGTCTATGCGAGCCGCTCGCGACGGACCGGCTGGCCGAGGTCGCAGAGGTCTGCAACGGCATCGACGACGACTGCGACGGACAGATCGACAATGACGCTGACCGGCGCGAGATCTGCGGCCCATGCCCGTTCAACATGGCGTTCCTGCCAGTCTCGACCCCCACCGGACAGGACGAGTTCGTGTGCATGGACTGGTACGAAGCGGCGCGACCGGACGCCACCGCCGACCACGCGGGCGTGCTCGAGCACCACGCAATCTCGGCCCCGGGCGTGCTGCCCTGGACCAAGGTCACCGCCGACGTTGCCGAGGCAGCCTGCCGAGCGGAGGCGTACCGTGACCTCGCCCCGTCCAGCGCGCTTCCAATCGTGACGCGGCGTCTGTGCAAGACGTACGAGTGGCACCAGGGTTGCGGTGGCAAGCGAGATACCACCAACCATGTTCGCTATCCGTACACGCTCCCCGGCACGGAGGAGGTCTTCGTACTCGGTGCCTGCGTTGATGGCTCGACGGGCTCGGATTCGCCGAGCGCCACTGGAAGCGCGCCGGAGTGCTGCAAGGGCAGTGTCTGCGACGCGGTCGGCAACGTCGCCGAGTGGGTCATCGGCGCTGGGGACGCCCCGATGGTCGCCGGTGGGTCCTTCCGGGATACCGACCCCGACACGCTCTCGTGCGGAGACGGATTGAGTTACCTGCCACCCCCGGACGATCCGGCCACGGCTGACGAGATCGGCTTCCGTTGCTGCGTGCCGGCTCGCTGAGCGCCCGGTCCTCTGCTTGCCGCCGTGCGATGCGAGGAGTCAGGGGGCAACCTGGCTTCAGAGACTCCAATCCAGCCCGCAGCGACGGCAGAACTCCGCCCCCTCGCCGGTGAGCAGGCCGATCCGGAGTGCGCGGTAGCGGTCGCCCCGCCAGGTCGCGGCGAACTGCCCGTCGAACGCTGGCCCCATCGCGATTTGCTCCAACGGGGTGTGGAAGGTGCCGAGGCAGCAGGCGACGGCCTGTCCGTCGGCCATCACCACCGCGGACTCCCACGTGCGACGGCAATCACGCCAGGGCGCGTCGTCGTCGGTGCCGGCGAGCATCTCGCGCGGGGAATGACCGCCCGAGGCGCCGAGCCGGACGCCGAGCGCCTCCGCCCGCTCCGCGGCGGCGATCAACGCGTCCTCGTGCTCCTGCGCCAGCGGACCGTGCAGCGAATTCTCGGAGGTCGCGAGCCCCTCGCCGAAGAAGACCATCCGTTGCAGGAACACCGCCTCCGCGTCGACCCGCGCCGCGAGCTCGACCAGCCCGGGCAGCTCGCACAGGTTGTGTCGGTTCGCGGTCATCCAGAGGACGACGCTCGGAGCCTGCTCACGCCGCCGCCGAGCAGCCGCCAGGTTCTCCAGGTTCCGCTCGATGATGTCGAACGCATCGACGCCGCGAACACGGGCGTAGGTCTCCGGGGTGGCCGCGTCGACGGATATGTGCAGGCGGTCGAGCCCGGAGTCGAGGAGCCGCTCGCGCCGCTTTCGCCGCACGGCCACCCCGTTCGAGTTCAGTTCGACGTATACACCACGAGCCTTCGCAAGTTCGATGACCGGGACCAGGTCCGGGTAGAGAAGCGGCTCGCCGTTGACCTGCAACGCGACCGACTCGAGCGTCGGGAACTGGTCGAGGACGCTGGTCGCCTCGGCGAGCGTCATGTCGCGGTCCGGCTTGGGATCGGCCGTGCGGTAGCACGTCGCGCAGAAGCTGTTGCAGCGGTTCGTCAGCTCGATGTGGAGCCGGCGCGGGAGCGGAGGAGCCAGGTCGGGGCGCTCGGCCATCAGCGCGGCGAGCACCCGGCGACTCCGGCCATCGCGGCGCAGGTAGGGCGCGGCGAGGCACAGGTCGTCGAACGTATCGACGTCGTCGAGGGCGCCGACGGTGGCGATGCGGAGACCGAGCGCCTCGGCACGCCGCCGGGTCGCCTCGAGGACGCCGGACGTGCCCATCTCGACGCCGGTGAACACGTCGTGGGGCTCGCGCATCGCGATCAACCAGTAGCCGCCGTCCGGGCACGGCCCGAGCACGATGTCCACGGTGTCCAGCAGCTCGAAGGCGCGGGTCAGCTCGCCCGGCCCAAGGTGCGGAGAGTCCGCCGACACGACCGCGACAGGACCGTCCGAGCAGAGTGCCCGAAAGCCGGCGAGCAGATCGGAAGCGAGATCGTGACCGGGGAGTGCGACCCGGTGGGCACCGCCGGCGATGCCGTCCAGCGCCGCCACCTCGGCATCGGACCGCGGCGGGTCGTGCACGATCATCGGTTGGAACCCGGCGTCCGTGATCGCCCGAAGCTCATCGTGGAGGAACGCTTCGTGCAACCTGGTTGCTGCGGCATCACCGACCGTGTGAGCGAGTCGGCGCTTCGTCTGCCCCTCGCGCGGTACGCGGGAGATGATCGCGACGCGTCCTGTCGAGGTCATCGCCCCGCCCTCCCCGCTCCGCGCATCGCGCGGCCGGCGATGCGTGGTGCGCACTCCCGGGCGAGCACCCGCAGGAAGTCGCGGGCAGCCCCGGCCCGGCCGCGGACCGTGCCGGACACGAGCGAGTGCCCAATCCGCGGCCTCGGAGACACGTCGACCTGTTCGATGCGGAGCCCGTTCGCGCAGGCCCGGACCTGGACCTGCAGCGGCCATCCGTAGGCGTCTTCGGTGATCGCGAGTGCGCGATACGCGGCGCGCGTCACCGCTCGGGGGGCGCCGACATCGCGGTAACGCACGCCGTGTGACGCGGCGACGACCGCGGTCGCCAACCGGTTTCCGAGCCGCTGCATCGCCCGCTGGGTCTCCGGCGGGCGCACTCCAATGACGAGATCCGCCTCGTCGTCGACGACCGGGCGGAGCACGGCCGCCATGTCGGCCGCGCCGAATACGCCGTTCCCGTCGACGATCAGAAAGGCCTCGGCGCCGATGGCCTCGGCCGCCTCGACCCCGCGTCGAACGGCGAGTCCGTACCCGCGCGTGGGTTCGACGACGACGGTCGCACCGAGCGCTGTGGCCGCGTCGGGCGTGCCGTCGACGCTCCCGCCGTCGACGACGACCACTTGCGGACATAGGCCCGGGTCGATCTCGCGCAGGGTCGTCTCGATCGCCTCGCGCTCGTCGAAGACGGGGACGATCGCTGCCGCGCGCAGCCTCATCCTCCACCGCCAGAGCCGGGCGCGACCACCTCGAGGGCGACCGCGCGGTCGAGCGCCGGGCGGCTCTCCGGGTCCGGGCGCGCCTTCGCCATCGTCTCCCGCAGCGTCGCCGTGCCGACGACGCCAAGGCCGACGGTGTAGAGGACGAGGAAGGGGACGAAGGTCACGATGCCACGTGTCAGGAGCCAGGCGGCGGTCACCGCGCACACCAGTGCGCCGGCAAGCTCGACGAACGCGAACCCGTCGGCGCGGGTCAGGTAACTGGTGGTCCGGCCGCCGCTCTTGGCAGTGCGTTCGAAGACGGCCGGGCGCAAGCGCAATCCCTTGAAGACAGCCACCGTGTTGGACATCGCGAGCCCGGTGCCCAACACCATCATCGCCCCGACGTCGCGAGCGATGCGACCGAACGGGAGGCCGCGCTCCCGACCAGCGACCACCGCCATCGAGATCACACCGCCGGTCGCCATCGCCAGCGGCGGCAAGATATGCCACCACGGCGCGGGCCCGGGAACCACCAGCGCCAGCGGAACGACCATGAACGCCGAGGCGAGCATCAGCGGATGCACGCCGTAGTGCGTCAGGTGCAGCGTGGCCTGGATCTTCGCGCCCAGCTTGTGGTTCGAGCGCCAGACACGTCCGAGGAGTTTCCGCGCGGTCGATGTCGAGCCGCGGGCCCATCGTCGTTGCTGCGCCTTGAACGCGAGCATGCTCTCGGGAATCTCCGCCGGGCACTCCATCGCGTCGGCGTACACGACCCGCCAGCCCCGCAGCCAGGCGCGATACGACAAATCGAGGTCTTCGGTGAGGGTGTCGTCGGACCAGCCGCCGGCGTCGATGATCGCCTCGCGCTTCCACACGCCGCCGGTCCCGTTGAACACGACGACCCACTCCGCCGCGCTCCGGGCGCGCTGCTCGACGGCGAAGTGCAGGTCGATGCCCAGCGCCTGTCCGCGGGTGAGCGGGCCGGCGTCGCGGTTCAGATGTCCCCAACGCGTCTGGACCCCCGCGATGTCGTCCGCCGCGAGCAGCGGGACGCACTCGAGCAGGAAGTCCGGCGGGGGCACGAAGTCGGCGTCGAAGAGCGCAAACACCTCGGCGTCCGTCAGCCCGACGGCATGGGCGAGCGCACCGGCCTTGAACCCGACGCGCTCGGCGCGCCGCACGTGGTTCACCTCGAGACCGCGCTCCCGCAGCTCCGCGATAGTGCCGGCGGCGATCGCGGTGGTGTCGTCGTCGGAGTCGTCCAGGAGCTGAATCTCGAGCCGCCCCGGATACTCGAGTGCGCCGGCCGCCCGGAGGATGCGCGTGACGACGTCGCGCTCGTTGTAGACCGGGATCTGGACCGCCACATGGGGCCAGCGCGCATCGTCGCGCTCGGTCGGCGCCCGCCACCCGCCACGCCGTGCGAGCAACACATAGCCGTTGATCCCGAACGCGAAGAGCGCGCCGATGACCAGGCCGTAGGTGATCGAGATCGCGAGCGCGAGCGTCATCGTGTGCACACCCCGGTCGCTCGACGTGCGCTGACGACGGCCGGCAGGGCCGCTTCGAGCAGGCATTCGAACATCGGGACCCAAGCCGGCATCACGTCTCCGGGCGCGCCGTACTCCAGGCAGGAAGGCGGTAGCGGACCCACGATCCAGATGCCGACCGCGCTGGGCGCAATCGCGAGGAGCGGGGCGAGCCTCGCCGCATACCACGTGTGTGCGGCCGTCCGCAACAGAGGGGCGGGCGTCTGTCCGGGAGGGCGCCGGCCCCGCGCCCAGCGGCTCCTCGCCTTGACCCGGAGAGCCCCCCATGCTCTGGTGGCTGGCCGAACGATGCCAGGTCGACGAGGCCCGACAGGGGATACGATAGAAGCCCACATCCGGACGCTCGGACCTTCTCTCAATCTTCGCTTGGGCGCTCAGCCTCACGGTCTGCCTGGGAGCGTGCAACGACTCGGTGTTCGTCCCGTTCTCGGTGGACGCGAGTGCGACGGAGAGCGACACCAGCGAGCACGACCAACCGGACGCCGCGGGGAGTGACGCCACGGAGGGGGAGGTGGTCGGTGGTGCGGACGCGACGGAAACCGACGCCGGCGGTGGTGCAGACGCGACGGAAACCGACGCCAGCGATGGTGCGGACGCGACGGAAATCGGCGTGGTCGGCTGTCCGCCGACTCCTTCCGGGACGTACTTCTGTGCCTTGTCATTCAATCTGAACAGGGGAGCACCGATCTACCTCGCGATGGACCTCCGGCTGCAGCCGAGCGGAGACATGGAGGTCTCGGC
>PVBE012476766.1_pt1 | contig 18896 bp, 20 predicted proteins | sample 1631181 | NCBI WGS metagenome assembly PVBE01 (sample SAMN08397723, study PRJNA350692) | Marine metagenome, whole genome shotgun sequencing project. | isolation source: water | place: Pacific Ocean | collected 2012-04 | reverse complement strand
TGTCGAGGCCCGCATCACGCGCCCGACGCTCAGCTTCCTCGGCCATCGCTTCAGAGATGTCGCTGGCATTGATGGAACCGGCTCCCATGGCTGCCAGAGGGATGCTGAGGCTGCCAACGCCGCAACCGGCATCGCAGAAACTCACGGTGTTGCACTCGCCGCTTTCCTCGATCCAGGCCAGCACCTCATCAACGGTTTTCTGGTGCCCGACCCTGATATTGCGCTGCACCTTGTTGACGTCATTGCTCTCGCTGTAAATGCGGTTCCAGCGATCGAAGCCCGTGGTTTCGAAATAGCCCTTCACCTCCAGTTTCTCGGCCTGCTTGTCATTCAGCAGTTGCTCGGGGGCCATCAATTCACTTGCAGCGGCGGAATCTTAAGCAGCCTCCCGCCAGGTCAGCTGATGTTCTGATTCACTCCATTGCCAGCGCAGCAGGTCGCTCAGCACTTCTCCGATCAGAACCTGATGGTGAAGGTTCTCTCCCAGCATGTCTCTGGGCGCCATGGTCGCGGCCCAGATCGCACCATCTGCATCACCGCTCCAGCGAGCCAGACGGCAGGAGCCTTCAAGCAGTGGGAGGGTCACCCCGGCCAGGGTGCCGTCCTCCAGTCGACAGGTGCCGTTGTTCACCAGAAGCACTCGCTCGTCCCAGCGATGTTCCCCGTCAGCCAGCCCGTAAGGCGCCAGGGCATCACTGACAAGCACCAGTTGATCCCCCGCCATTCTCTGAAGCAACACAGCGGTGGTGGGATGCACATGCACTCCGTCGGCAATCAGCCCAAGGGCGATGTCGCCGCGTCGGCATGCTTCACCCAATGGCCCGGGAGCGCGGTGGTGCAGTCCAGGCATGGCATTGAAGGCGTGTGTGATCATGTCGACCCCCTGGCTGAAAGCGAGGGCTGCCTGATCGGCGTTTGCGGTGCTGTGACCCAGTGCCACATGAATGCCGAGCCCCTTCAGCTGGCTGATCAACTCCTGAGCCCCGGGTTGCTCCGGCGCCAGGGTGATCAGGCTGATATCGGTTTCAAATCCAGTGATCCTTTGATTGAGGGCTGCGACGCTGGGAGCAGCGATGTGCTCCAGCGGGTGTGCCCCACGCCGTGCTTCTGCCAGGAACGGCCCCTCCAGGTGAGCTCCCAGCAGCTGACAACGGCCGACTTGATGCAGGTCGCGGGCCTGCCGGAGCACGGCCAGGGATTGGCGTAAAGGCCCCACTGCACAGGTGACCAGGGTCGGAGCGATCGCCTCGACTCCATCTCGCCAAAGCAGTTCCAGCAACTGAAGCAGCCTTGGCAGATCCTGTTCCGACAGTTCCGTGAAGGCCAGGCCAAGCCCACCGTTGATCTGCAGATCGACCCCCCGACGACTGAGTCTGTCTCCATGCCAGCTTTCCCCGGCCATCGCTCCGCCGATCGGCATGGGACCAGCGGCTTTGATCAGATCGTGATCATCCACGCTGAGCCAGGACAGACCCTCGGGGTCGCGGCTTCCTGGGCGCCGGGGCAGACGCACATCGGTGATCCGACGCATGCGGTTGGGCCGGCTCAGGCCGGTGCGGGACGATGGCAGTCTCGCTGTCCTTCCGGTTCTTGCCTGTGGCCGAGTTGCCATCCCCCACCGTTGATCCAGGTTCCGCGCCCAGGGTTGCCGTCATCATGGGCAGCGATTCCGACCTTCCCAGTCTCCATCCCGCTGTGGCGGTGCTGGAACAGCTGGGGGTGGCGGTGGAGGTACGGGTGCTCTCAGCTCACCGCACCCCCTTGGAGATGGTCAGCTTCGCGCAGCAGGCCCGCCAGCGTGGGCTGGCAGTGATTGTGGCCGGTGCCGGCGGTGCAGCCCATTTGCCTGGAATGGTGGCCGCGCTCACCACCTTGCCTGTGATTGGCGTACCGGTGCAGAGCAAAGCACTCTCAGGTGTCGACTCATTGCATTCGATCGTGCAGATGCCCGGTGGTATTCCCGTGGCCACGGTGGCGATCGGTGGAGGTCTGAATGCAGGTTTGCTGGCTGCACAGATTCTCGCTGTGGAGGGTGGTGAGCTGGCGGAACGACTGGAGGCCTACCGCCAGCAGCTGCATGACGCGGTCATTGATAAGGACGCCCGCCTGAAGGCTCTGGGCAGTCGTGACTACCTCGAGCGAATGCCTTGATCTACAGCCATTGACGGCGTTCGCTGTTGCGGCCAGCCGGCATTTTTGGTGCCATGAGGTGAGTGCCGTGTGCAAGCTGAGCTCCCTTTGATCCGCATCTTCTTCAATCCATGATCCAATCGCCAGCCTGGCTTCGCTGGGGATTGGTGCTGCCGTTGCTGACCCTCAATCTTTTTGTGATCCGTCAGCTGCTTCTCCCGCTGGCTCCCTTTCCGGGCTTGTTTCTCACTGCGGCATTGATCGCGTTCCTGCTGGACATTCCCTGCCGTTGGCTCACTGCTCGAGGCCTCCGCCGCTGGGTGGCGATTGTCCTGGTCACTCTCGCCACGATCGGGGTCCTGTTTTTTGCTGCGTTGACCCTTGTGCCGCTGCTGATCGAGCAGCTAGGCCAGCTGATCAACGCACTGCCAGGACTGCTGTTGACAGCACAGGAATGGATCAATCGTGTTCAGGAATGGGCCTCAATCCGTGGTCTGCCCACTGAATTCGGAGACCTCAGCAGTGATCTGCTGTCGCGCGCAAGCACCGTGGCCAGTCAGCTCAGCCAGAGCTTGCTCAGCATTCTCGGGGCCACCCTCGGCACCACGATCAACACGGTGATTGTGCTGGTGCTGGCGGTGTTCTTCCTGATCGGAGGCGAGTCGATCACGATGGGTCTGGCTCGCTGGCTGCCGGATGAGTGGCGGCAGTTGGTAACCAGCACCCTGGTTCGTACCTTCCGTGGTTACTTCGGCGGGCAAGTGCTGCTGGCTCTGATCCTGGCGCTGGGTCAGATCGTGGTCTTCACCCTTCTGAAAATCCCCTACGGCGTGCTGTTTGCCGTGCTGATCGGTTTCACAACGCTGATCCCCTATGCCAGTGCTTTGACAATCGTGGCCGTGAGCGGGTTGCTCGCTTTTCAGGATCCCAGTACAGGGCTCGAGACTCTGTTGGCTGCGATCGTGGTCGGTCAGATCGTCGATCAGGTCATTCAGCCGCGTCTGATGGGAAGCATCGTTGGGCTTCAGCCGGCCTGGCTGCTGATTGCCCTGCCACTGGGAGCGAAGGCCGGAGACCTCTATGGACTGGGAGATCTGCTGGGTCTGCTGCTGGCGGTACCTGTCGCCAGCTGCCTCAAGACGTTCGTGGATGCCTGGGCTGAGCGTCAGGGCATCCACGCGGTTTTTAGTGAGGTCGTCAGCGAGGTCAGTGCTGGGCAGGAATGATGTTCCGGGAAACCAGTTCGTTCACCACCTGATCCACGCAGTTCTCCAGGTCTGCCGAGCCGGTGTCCACGGAGAGTTCCGGAGTGTCTGGTGCTTCATAAGGGCTCGAGATTCCTGTGAATTCATTGATTTCTCCTGCGCGTGCCTTCGCGTACAGCCCCTTGGTGTCGCGCTGTTCGCAAACGTTCAGATCCGCGGCACAGAAAATCTCGATGAAGTCACCCTCGCTCACCAGCGAGCGCGCTTTGTCGCGATCAGCACGGAACGGTGACACGAATGCCGTCAACACGATCGTGCCGGAATCAAGAAAAAGCTTGGAGACCTCACCGATGCGGCGGATGTTTTCCTCCCGGTCAGCATCGGAAAATCCCAGGTCTTTGCAGAGACCATGGCGAACGTTGTCGCCGTCTAGCACGTAGGTGGCAACTCCCCGCTTGAACAGGGCCTGATTGACCGCATTGGCAAGAGTGCTCTTGCCGGCGCCGCTCAGGCCTGTGAACCAGAGAATGGCACTGCGATGTCCCCGTCGTTCAGCCCGGGCGGCTCGGTCAACCGATGCCTGGTGCCAGGCGATGTTGGTGGAGGCACCCTTGTCGGTGAGCTTGCTGTAGCTGGACGAAGCGGACATGAGGATTCAGCTTTCTTGGACCGCCATTGTCCCTCAGCTTCAATCGTCCTCAGCCACCAGCGCGCCTGGGTCTGTATCCCTCCTTCGTGAGCAGTTCCAGTGCGAGCTCCACCTGATCGCCCTGAAGTTCGATCAGACCGTCTTTTGCTGTGCCACCGCTGCCGATCCTTGTCTTGAGTTTCTTCAGAAGTGCTTTGAGTTCGTTTGGGTCGAGCTCCAGACCCCGGATCACCGTCACTGTCTTGCCGCCCTTCCCTCCTCGGGTCGGCTGCACGCGAACGATCTGCTGGGATTTTGCGGTCGGTTGCTTTGCGGGACCGCTCGGCCTCTGCAGACTGTCTGTGTTGCTGAATTCCTGCCAACCGCCTTTCGGCATCGCTTCCGCGCATCCGACCCCATCCTGCCGTTCCCGTGATGACCGACTCCGCGTCCACGCCTCGATGGGCTGACTCAAGCCAGGGCCTTGGTCGCTGGATCGAGCGTTTGATCGGTGTCGCTCTGCTGAGGCGCCCGCTGTTCTTTCAGGCACGTCAGCTGATTATCCGAACCGCGGAACGCAACGGCATTCCCTGGAGACTCCGTCGCCGGGAACTGCAGAAGGCTGCAGCACCGTTGTTATCGAGCACCATCACTCCCGGCCTTGTGCCGCCCGACTACTACGTGGCTCGTTTCCACGCCTACGAACAGGGCAATCTCTGCTGGCAGGCCGCTGCTGAAGCGGAGCAGGCCACCGATGCAATGGCCCTTCGCATCTGGCCGGAGGAGGCGCTCGCACCGTCTGTGGCCCAGTCCCGTCTGAGGGATGAGATCCACCGCGCTGTTGCGCCCGTGCTGAACGGATCCATTGCTCAGGTGCTCGATCTTGGCTGTTCCGTGGGAGTGAGCACGCTGCATCTCGCCCGCTGGTTATCTGAGCGGGCGAAGCAGCGCCGGGAGCCGCCACCAAGGATTCAGGGCCTGGATCTTTCTCCCGACATGCTTGCGGTGGCCCGTGTGCGTGATCGGGAGGGACTCGTGGATGGCTGGTTGCATGCAGCGGCGGAGAACACGGGTCTGGCGGATGCCTCCTTTGATCTGATCAGTCTCCAGTTCGTCTGCCATGAGCTGCCGCAGGACGCCACCCATGCCGTGCTGGGGGAGGCTGCTCGATTGTTACGGCCAGGAAGCGCTCTGGTGATGGTGGATCAGGATCCAGCCTCCTCCGTGCTTCAGCGGTTTCGGCGGCCGTGGCCACATTGCTCAAAAGCACCGAGCCCTACATCGAGCAGTACTTCAGCCTCGACATGGCTGCGGCCCTGCGGGAGGCAGGGTTCCGGAATCTTCAAATCAGTGCCTGTGATCCACGGCATCGCGTGATTGCCTGCTTACGCTGAGCCAACGCTTCAAAGGCCGCGCGCGCGGTCAGTTGCACCTTGACCAGCACCCTGCCACCCAAGCCCACTGCTCAGGATCTGGCCGTCAGCTCCAGGCCTGCCTCCTCGGGGCGTTTCGGCCGTTTCGGTGGTCAGTACGTGCCCGAGACTCTGATGCCTGCCCTGGCTGAGCTCGAGACTGCCGCGGCTGAGGCCTGGAACGACCCTGCTTTCACCTCAGAGCTCAACCGCCTGCTGCGCAACTATGTGGGCAGGGCCACGCCTCTTTACGAGGCTGAGCGCCTCACCGCGCACTATCGCCGCAGTGACGGCGGACCCAGGATCTGGTTGAAGCGTGAGGACCTCAACCACACCGGCGCCCACAAAATCAACAACGCGCTCGGGCAGGCGCTGCTGGCTCTGCGAATGGGCAAAAAGCGGATCATTGCCGAAACAGGAGCTGGTCAGCACGGAGTTGCGACCGCCACGGTCTGCGCCCGCTTCGGCCTGGAGTGTGTGGTGTACATGGGTGCTGAAGACATGCGCCGTCAGGCTCTGAATGTGTTCCGCATGCGTCTTCTTGGTGCCAGCGTTCAGCCTGTGACCGCCGGCACTGCCACGCTCAAGGACGCCACCAGTGAGGCCATCCGTGACTGGGTCACGAATGTGGAGACCACCCACTACATCCTCGGGTCCGTGGCAGGCCCCCACCCCTATCCGATGCTGGTTCGTGATTTCCACGCAGTGATCGGAGAGGAGGCTAGGGAACAGTGCCAGCAGGCCTTTGGTCGTTTGCCGGACGTGCTCATGGCCTGCGTTGGTGGGGGGTCCAACGCCATGGGTCTGTTTCACCCCTTTGTGGAGTGCAGCGATGTGCGTCTGATCGGAGTTGAGGCCGCCGGTGATGGCGTCGCCACAGGTCGTCATGCCGCCACGATGACCGAAGGCAGGGTCGGCGTGCTTCACGGTGCCATGAGCCTGTTGCTACAGGACCAGGACGGACAGGTTCAGGAAGCTCATTCGATCAGCGCCGGGCTCGACTATCCCGGTGTCGGTCCTGAACACAGCTATCTGCGTGAGATCGGCAGGGCCGAGTACGGCGCCGTCACCGATGCTGAAGCGCTCCAGGCGCTGCAGCTTGTGAGCCGACTGGAGGGAATCATTCCCGCCCTCGAGACAGCGCATGCATTCGCCTGGCTGGAGACCCTCTGTCCAACCCTGCCGGATGGCACTGAAGTTGTGTTGAACTGCTCAGGGCGTGGCGACAAGGATGTGAACACGGTCGCCGATCAGCTCGGGGATGCACTCTGAGGGTTCAGGGTGTGTTTCAGCTGAGCAATCGCTCCAGGGTGACTGCGACTGAGTTCACGGCAGCACGGGCTGTCGCGTAGGCCATTCGCATCGGACCGATCAGGGCAACCTGGCCCATGCCCCCGTCTCCGCTGCGATAGCTGGCCTGGACGACCGAGCAGCGGCTGAGGGCTGTTTCGGGATGCTCTCGGCCGATCCACACTCGCCCGTCCGACCGGGCAGGAGCAGGAACAAAGGCTGCCGGATCACTGTCCATCAAATCGAGAAGAGGTCTCACCCTCGCGCTGTCACTGAATTCAGGTTCGGCCACGAGGCGCGACACCCCATGCACCAACGGTGCCTGCTCGATCGGGCGTTGGAAGGGATTCCCGTTCTCAAGTGCATCCTGTAGCGCCCTTCCGCAGGACTGCAGCTGCTGGGGCAGACAGCTCCACTCCAGTTTTCCTCTCTGCACCAGCTGGTCGGAGGTCCAGCGTTCCAGGGCTTCCACCTGACCGGAACTGCCGTGGGGCAAGCGCAGGTTGAGGTGATGGGCCTGGCTGGAATCGCCCACGAGCATCACCAGCAGCCGGTCCTCACTGCGCACCAGGCGAATGGTTCTGAGCTGGCTCTGGGATCGTTGCGGCGGACTGATCAGGCTCATCAGCCCCGTGAAATCCGTCAGCCGGCGTGCCAGCTGCAGTAACAGGTCATCCAGTGCCGCCCAGCGCAGGCTCAGCTGGGTCAATTCCCGCTCGAGGTGATGGGCACCCGCACCAGGCTCAGGCAGAAGGCAGTCCACATAGTGGCGGTAGCCCTGGGGGCTGGGCACCCGCCCCGCAGAGGTGTGTGGCTGGGTCAGGAGTCCACGCTGTTCAAGGGCTCCCATGGCCGAGCGCACCGTTGCCGAGCTCGCTTTGATCCCGAATCGCTGAACTAGAGCCCGGCTGCCAACCGGTTCGATGGTGTCGACGTAGTGGTGGACCGTGGCCTGTAGGACCTCCTGCTGACGGCGGGGCAGCGGCTTCACGGAGCTCAACTCGCGGATGTGGATCCTACGGAGAATCAGTAAAGGGGAAGGTTCCTGTCATGAATCCACGCCGTTCGTTCAAGCGATGCGGCGTTCAGTAGCGCGGTACTGAGGAATCCACCTCGACGCTCCAGGCGTCAATGCCGCCCTCAAGGTTCCAGACATCCAGTGACGGTCGATTGTCGAGCAGCCAGCAACCGAAATTCCAGCTGCGCACTCCGGCATGGCACAGCACCACGATTGAGCCACCCTGCGGCAGAACCTCATCGATGCTCCCCATCCACTGTTCAGCATCACTCAGCGGCAGATGCCTGACCGGATGTGGAAACGGAGCGATCGTCAGTTCCTGCTGCTCCCGCACATCTACAACCGTCAGATCGGCATTCTGATTGAGCCAGTCGTTCAATTCGCCGGCTTTGAGGGGTTTGGGAGTGGGTCCGTTCATGGCTTCAGTCTGGCTTCGGACTGGCACAGCACAGTGGATGGATAGAAGATGAGCACCATGTGCTTCACCGCCTGTTCATGAAAGGGCGCTCGTTCCTGCTGGCTCTGGTCGTTGTGGCGATGGTGCTGCTCACCCTTGCACTCGGTTTTTGGTGGGCCATGGCCCGTCAGAGTCCGCTCCGGATCATGGACCGGTCACTTGAGCTGCCCCGGGCGGCACGTTTCATGCCCACTGATGCGGCCCTGACGCTGCACTGGCTGGTCGACCCCCGTCAGCTGCCTGCCTATGCCCAGGCTGTTGCGCCGGTTCGTCAGCGCCAACTGGTGCATGAAAGCACCCGTCAGCTCAGAGATGGTGCCTTTGCCCTGGCCGGACTTGACTTCAATACCGAGCTGGCCGGCTGGATCGGGCCTGAGATCAGTTTTGCAGTGCTTGACGCTCCTGCTCAGCAGTCCGGTGAACAGCCAAGGGAGGGCTGGGTCCTGGCACTGTCGAGCCGCGATCAAGACGGGGCCAAGCGATTTCTGCAGCGCTTCTGGCAGACCCGCAGCCTGGCAGGCACCGATCTGCAGATCTCCCGTTACAGGGGCATGGGACTGATCAGCGGTCGTGGTGCACTGCTTGGCAGGGATCCACAGCCGATTGCCACCGCCTTGATCGATGACGATCTGCTTTTGCTGGCTTCGGGACGGGGGGTGCTTGAACAGGCGCTTGATGTTTCCCAGCTGGAGAGTCAGCACCAGCTTGGAGATCCTGTCCTCGCCTCTGATCTTCAGAGCTTTGATCGTGGTGCCGCTGTTCTGACTGCCAATCCTGGAGCGATGGACCGCTGGCTGGGGGTCCCTTCAGCGATCGCGGCCCGCGAAGACCTGCAGGGCCTGGTGGCATCGCTGACTCCTCAGGGTTCTGATCTGGCTCTTGATGCCGTGGTCCACTTCCGCGATTCGAGTGTCCCGCTTGCGTCTCAGGTCACGGACAGCGATGCGCTGCTGAGAGAGGCCGGCGGTGATGCGCAGACAGTCGCTCTGCTCTCGAACCCTGCGTCCCTGTTGGCTGCCGAGTCCGAAGAGCCCCTGGCCCAGTGGATCGCTCCCCTTCTGCGGCAGTCGATGGAATCCATCTCCACTGAAGCTGCGGCTGAGGTGGTCGGACTGGATGAGGGGCCTGTCCTTTGGCAGCAGGGTCCTCAGGGCTGGGTGCTGGGCACCCGGCCCAATCGCCCCAACCCGGAGATGGTCGATGGTCGGCTTCAGGAGCTTGGGTTGACCGGCTCGACTCTCGACAGCGAAGGCGAGGCTGTTCAGGTCTGGACCCGTCTTGCTCGTCAGCGACGTCGAGGTGAAGAGTCGCTGCAGGCTGAGCTGGCTGTCGCCCTGGAGCGGCATACCGATGTGAACTGGTGGGCGGAGACCCTCGATGGTTTACGCCGTCGCGGTGAGAACGGTGACCTGATGCAGCGTCAGCAGCAGCTGCAGGCGCTGCAGTCCTCTAGTCAGTCTGCGCTGGCTCAGCAACTGGCTCTCGCCGCGGCTCCTAGTCGCTCACGCCTGGGTCAGTGGCGACCCTGGGAGCTGGTGCAGGGCGTGGCTGGTCGATCACTGCTGCCAGCTGTGCAGGGGCTTGCCATTGCCGCCGGGGGTGACCAGAACGCGTCCTCTGTGCAGGATGAACGTGTGAGCAGCCTGCGTCTGCGTGCGCGACTCCAGCTCGGTTGATCTCTTTCTTCTGCGTCATGGCCTCGCCGTAAAACGGTTGTCGGGCCGTGATCATCCCGATCGTCCCCTGACCGATCGCGGCGTGCGACGAACTCTCGGGGTCGTCCGACAACTGCGGAGGCTTGATGTCGAGGCGGACATGCTGATCAGCAGTCCTTACAGGCGATCCAGGCAAACCGCAGAGCTGGCGATCCAGGCTGGTCTGGCGCCGTCGATCCGCCTGGACTCAGCCCTGGAGCCAGGCGGTGACCCTTGGCCGCTGGTCTCCAGCGTGTCCGGCTCCTGCCTCTTGGTTGGCCATGAGCCGGATCTGAGTTCCATTGCGGCGACCCTGATCGGAGCACCCACTGGAAGCCTTCGCCTGCGCAAGGCCGGTTACTGCCATCTCCGCTGGCCTGCTGGCCTGAACGACCCTCGCGGCAAGGCTGAACTGCAGGCATTGCTCGGCCCTCGTCTTTTGCTCCCGCGCTCCGTTTAAGTTGCCCTTGCGCTGAAGCGGAGGTTGGTGAGTCAGAACGATGGTGCCGAGATCCGTCATGAGCGAACCGGTCTGGTGTTCCGCCCCGGACTTGAAGGGGTGCCTGCTACGCAGTCATCCATCTGTGACATCGATGGTTATGCAGGCTGCCTGTCCTATCGCGGCTATCCCGTCGACGATCTGGCCACCCATTGCAGCTTTCTCGAGACCACCTACCTGCTGATCTGGGGGCAATTGCCCACCCCTCAGCAGTTACGCGATTTTGAGGACGAAGTGCAGATGCACCGACGCGTGAGTTTCCGCGTCAGGGACATGATGAAGTGCTTCCCCTCCGATGGGCATCCGATGGATGCTTTGCAGTCCAGTGCAGCGTCCCTAGGTCTGTTTTATTCCCGTCGTGCCATCGACGACCCTCAGTACATCTATGACGCGGTTGTTCGGTTGATCGCCAAGATCCCGACCATGGTTGCCGCCTTTCAGCTGATCCGCAAAGGCCAGGACCCCATTCAGCCCCGGGACGATCTGGCGTATTCCGCCAACTTTCTCTACATGCTGATGGAGCGTGAGCCGGATCCCATGGCTTCACGGATCTTCGATCAGTGCCTGATCCTGCATGCGGAACACAGTCTCAATGCCAGCACCTTCAGTGCCCGTGTCACCGCCAGCACTCTCACCGACCCGTACGCGGTTGTCGCCTCCGCAGTCGGCACGCTGGCTGGCCCCCTGCATGGCGGGGCCAATGAAGACGTTCTGGCGATGCTCGAGGAGATCGGCACGCCAGATCGTGCTGCGGGTTACCTCGATGAAGCCATGGCCAGCAAGCGCAAGATCATGGGATTCGGTCACCGTGAATACCGCGTCAAGGATCCCCGTGCTGTGATCCTTCAGGCTCTTGCGGAAAAGATGTTCGACCGCTTCGGTCACGATGAGATGTATGACGTGGCCAGAGCTCTGGAGATGGCGGCGGAAACCCGTCTCGGTCCGAAGGGGATCTATCCCAATGTGGATTTCTATTCCGGACTTGTGTACCGCAAGCTGGGGATTCCCCGAGATCTGTTCACTCCGGTCTTTGCCATCGCAAGAGTGGCCGGATGGCTTGCACACTGGCGCGAACAGCTTGGTGCCAATCGGATCTTCAGACCATCTCAGATCTACACAGGCAGTGATCTGCGCCAATGGACGCCACTGGAGGCCCGTGTTCCAACCATCACCACTTAAGTTACATTCATCACACCTTTGCTCATGGTGACTCTCCTCGCCACCAGCGCACCGGCTCTGGTCAGTCCAGGCCTTGATCTTGAACGAAGTTTCAGTCAGGCTCTCGAGGGCTTCGGTCTGTCCGAGCAGGCGGCTCGGCTGATCTGGTTGCCACTGCCAATGCTCCTGGTGCTGGTTGCGGCAGTAGTAGGGGTTCTTGTCACCGTTTGGCTTGAACGCAAGATTTCAGCGGCGGTCCAACAGCGCATCGGACCTGAGTATGCGGGTGCACTCGGTGTTCTTCAGCCCCTGGCTGACGGGCTCAAGCTTCTCGTGAAGGAAGACATCATTCCCGCGAGGGCCGACAGTCTGCTGTTCACGCTCGGCCCCGTGCTGGTCGTCGTTCCTGTGATTTTGTCCTGGCTGATCGTCCCTTTCGGTCAGAACCTGCTGATCAGCAATGTGGGCGTGGGCATTTTTCTCTGGATTTCACTCAGCAGCGTTCAGCCGATCGGCCTGCTGATGAGTGGATACGCCTCCAACAACAAATATTCCCTTCTCGGAGGTCTCAGGGCTGCTGCTCAGTCCATCAGCTATGAGATTCCTCTCGCTCTTGCTGTGCTGGCGGTGGTGATGATGAGCAACTCTCTCAGCACCGTCGACATTGTCGATCAGCAGACCGGAGCGGGAATCCTCAGCTGGAACATCTGGCGTCAGCCCGTCGGTTTTCTGATTTTCTGGATCTGTGCTCTGGCGGAGTGTGAGCGCCTGCCCTTTGACCTCCCCGAGGCCGAGGAAGAGCTTGTTGCCGGCTATCAGACTGAATACGCCGGAATGAAGTTTGCGCTCTTCTACCTCGGCAGTTACATCAATCTTGTGCTGTCAGCTCTGCTGGTGTCAGTGCTCTACCTCGGAGGCTGGGGCTTTCCTCTGCCGGTGGAGTGGCTGGCAGGTTGGTTGGGTCAGTCGGTCGATGCCCCCCTGGTGCAGGTGATCACCGGCACAACAGGCATCGTCATGACCGTGCTGAAGGCCTACCTGCTGGTCTTCATTGCGATCCTTCTGCGCTGGTCCACGCCGCGCGTGCGCATTGATCAGCTGCTGGATCTCGGCTGGAAGTTCCTGCTGCCACTGGCTCTGGTCAATCTGCTTGTGACCGCCGCATTGAAACTTGCGTTCCCGGTCGCCTTCGGGGGTTAGGTTTTATTACCTAGGCTCTTGCTCAGCGCTCTCTCCGTCTCTCCTTCCTCAAGCCATGTTCGGTTTCCTCAAACAGGTTGGTGACTACACCAGAGATGCCGTTGATGCGGCGCGCAATCTCACGCAGGGTCTGGCTGTCACGTTCGACCACATGAAGCGTCGTCCTGTGACGGTGCAGTACCCCTACGAGAAGCTGATTCCCTCTGAGAGATACAGAGGGCGGATTCACTACGAGTTCGACAAGTGCATTGCCTGCGAGGTGTGTGTGCGTGTCTGCCCGATCAATCTGCCCGTGGTGGATTGGGTGATGAACAAAGCCACCAAGAAAAAAGAGCTGAGGAATTACTCGATTGATTTCGGAGTGTGCATCTTCTGCGGAAACTGCGTGGAGTATTGCCCCACCAATTGTCTTTCGATGAAGGAGGAGTCGGAGCTGGCGGCATTTGACCGTCACAGCCTCAACTACGACAACGTTGCCCTGGGGCGTCTTCCCACCAGCGTGACCACCGACCCGTCAGTTCTGCCTCTGCGGGAACTTGCTTACCTTCCTGCCGGCGAAATGGATCCCCACGTCGTGGATCCCGATCGTCCACGTGCCGGTCAGCGTCCCGATCAGGTGCTGGCTGCCATGAAGTCAGCCGCGGCTGTTTCAGCAGTGGATGCGGGAGAATCGACCACGGCGTCCACGGATCGCAAGGAGAGTTCTGAATGACGATCGCAGCATCAACACAACTGATCTGCTTTCTGGTGCTCAGCTCTGTGATTGTGCTGGGAGCGCTCGGAGTGGTGCTGCTCAGCAACATTGTTTATTCCGCGTTCCTGCTTGGGGGTGTCTTCCTTGCAGTGGCAGGTTTGTATTTGCTGCTCAATGCCAGTTTTGTGGCGGCAGCGCAGGTTCTGGTTTATGTCGGAGCTGTGAACGTTCTGATCCTGTTCGCGATCATGCTCGTCAACAAAAAGGAAGATCTTGCACCGATTCCAGGGTTGACGTTGCGTCGCCTGCTTTCCGGTGGCGTCTGTGCAGGCCTCTTTGCTCTTCTGACAAGGGTTGTTCTCACAACCCCTTGGGCTGATGGACCGGAGCCGATCGGCGAAGATGCCACGATCCGAATCGGTGAGCACCTGTTCACTGATTATCTGCTTCCTTTTGAGTTGGCTTCAGTGCTTCTGCTCATGGCCATGATCGGAGCCATTGTGCTGGCTCGACGCGATGTTCAGGCTGTCGATCCAGGGACAGGTGAAGTCGCCGATCAAGGCCTGATTGAAAAGGCCCGGACTCCACTGCTGGTTGATCAACCCCCTTCCTGACCTTCCCCTGCTTCTTGTCATGCTCTCCGAGCTGCTGTCCGGTTCCGTTCCTCTCGAGGCTTATCTGCTTGTCGCAGCAGTGCTGTTCTGCACGGGTGTCTGGGGTCTGATCAACAGTCGCAATGCCGTGAGGGTGCTCATGAGTATCGAGCTGATGCTGAATGCTGTGAACATCAACCTCATGGCTTTTTCGTCCTATGTGGATGGCCAGTTGATCCGCGGTCAGATTTTCTCAGTGTTCGTGATCACTGTTGCTGCGGCTGAAGCTGCCGTTGGTCTGGCCATTCTTTTGTCTCTCTATCGCAATCGCGTCACAGTGGACATGGAACGCTTCAACCTTCTGCGCTGGTAGGGCCGGCGCCCTCGTCATGCGCCTGAATCGGGTCTGGTTGATCTACAGGGCTGAAAGCCCACTGGCCTTGAAAGAGGCCAAGGCCTGCGCCAAGACGCTGAAGTCACTGGGTGTAACGGTGTCCGTCGCGATGAGCGGTCTCAGTGCGGATCCCTTCCCTGGCTTGCTCGCATCTGAACCGGAGCTCCCTGACCTGGCAGTGGTGCTTGGAGGAGATGGCACGGTTCTTGGTGCCGCAAGGCATCTGGCTGTGTATGACGTACCGATTCTCTGTTTCAACGTCGGCGGTCATCTCGGTTTTCTCACCCATGAACCTGGTCTGATTCGGCGTGATGGTCTGTGGCAGCGCCTGCAGGATGATCATTTCGCGATGGAACGCCGCATGATGCTCGAGGCTGTCATCAACAGGGCGGATGATCTCAACTGTTCCGTGTCTGGAGACGAGCGGCGAGCAGCTGATGACACCGAGCGTCACTGGGCTCTGAATGATCTCTATCTGCGTCCCTATCAGGAGGATCTTGCGCCCACCTGCACCCTTGAGCTGGAGATCGATGGGGAAGTGGTCGATCAGGTCCGCGGTGATGGTCTGATCCTGGCGACCCCAACCGGTTCAACCGGCTACGCCATGGCAGCGGGCGGACCCATCCTGCATCCAGGCATTGACGCCATCATTGTGAGCCCCATCTGTCCGATGAGTCTCTCCAGTCGTCCGGTGGTGCTTCCACCCAGATCGAGATTGGTGATCTGGCCCCTTGGAGACGGGTACCGGCCGGTGAAGCTCTGGAAGGATGGTGCCGGTGGGCCGGTGCTGTGTCCTGGTGAATGCTGCGTGATTCAAAGGGCTCCTCACCATGCGCTGATGGTTCAGCTGGAGCAGTCGCCTTCTTACTACCGAACCCTTTCACGCAAATTGCACTGGGCCGGCAGCCTGGTGGACACGATGCCCTCGCCCAACTGACAGCTCAGCGATGCCACTTGAGATCGAACGCCGTTTCCTGGTGACCGGGCCCGGCTGGCGTGCTCATGCAGAAGAGCCACAGCACCTCAGGCAGGGCTATCTGGCATCCACTGAAGACGGTTTCACGGTGCGGGTGCGGCTTCGGGCGGATGGGAAAGCCTGGCTCACGCTCAAGGCGCCTGCTGAGGGGATCGCGCGTCATGAATTCGAATATGAACTGCCGACCGCCGATTCCGAAGCCCTCTGGACTCTCGCGCCCCATCGACTGATCAAGACCCGTTATGCCTTGTCACTTCCAGGTGGTGATTGGGTTGTGGATTGCTTCGAAGGAGACAATGCACCCCTTGTGCTGGTGGAGGTTGAGCTCAGTGACGCTGCAGATGCCTTTGACCGACCGGATTGGTGTGGTCAGGAGGTCACGGGCGAAGGGTGCTGGAGCAATGCGGCACTGGCTCATCAGCCGATTTCAAGCTGGTCTGTGGAGATGCGACAGCGCCATGGTCTGGCGCTCACCTGAGGCAACCAAGCCATGCCCCTTGAAAGAGTCTTTGGTTTTCCTTTAGATTTGGTATGGGAATTGTGAAGTGATTCGTGCACGGCCTCTACGACCACGATGGAATCCTGAGGTTCATCGGACTGGATCGAGAAGCCTGTGTCGCGTATGCCGAGCTGTTCGATCTTTCTCTGGCCAGATGTTCCCTGATGGATCTGCCTTTACCACTGCCGCTTGCGGTCAGGACGCGTCGGCGGATGAATCCGGGAGCAGGCAGCAGTTGAAGCCATCGCGGCAGATTTTTCCGTGATCCATCGCCCAGTTGAGCAGGGCGACTCTGTTCTTGGAACCAGTCTTGGTGAAGACGTTGCTGACGTGATTGTCAACCGTCCGTTTGCTGATGGTGAGCCGTTCGGCGATCTCCTGGTTGGTCAACCCTTCTGCCACAAGCTCGATGATTTCAACCTCCCGTGTCGAGAGTGAGATGTTCGAGGACCCGGATCCATCGCCATTCACCATGCTGGACACCGACGATTCTTCCAAACCCATCCTAGGCATTCATTCCTGACCGGCGGTCTTCCATAGTGGCCATCAGAAGCATTTGAAGGGTTTGGGTTCAGCGCTGCAGCGCAGTCTTGAGGCTGGTGCCGTCACAGTCACAGCTGAGGTGATGCCGCCCAGAGGGGGAGATCCCAGTCATACCCTGGCGATGGCCAGCCTTCTGCGAGACTGGGTGCAGGCCATCAATGTCACTGACGGCAGCCGCGCAGTGATGCGCATGAGCAGCCTCGCGGTCTGTCGCCTGCTTTTGGACGCCGGCCTTGAGCCTGTGCTGCAGATGGCCGGGCGTGACCGTAATCGGATCGGGATTCAGGCCGATCTGCTCGGGGCCCATGCGCTTGGGATCCGTAATCTTCTCTGTCTCACAGGGGATTCAGTGAAGGCCGGAGATCAACCTGACGTTCGCCCGGTGCATGAACTGGAGTCGGTGCGGCTGCTTCAGCAGGTGAGCGCCTTCAACCGTGGCGAGGACCCTGTCAAGGAGAGCCTGCCCGATGGGCCTACAGCCTTGTTTGCTGGGGCTGCCGCTGATCCGCACTGTGCCAGCTGGTCGGGTCTCAGGCGCAGGCTCGAACGTAAACGTGACGCAGGTGCCCGTTTCGTTCAGACCCAGATGGTGATGGATCCCCAGGTGCTGGAGCGTTTCTGTCAGGACATGGCAACTCCCATGGAGCTGCCTGTGCTTGCAGGGGTGTTCCTGCTCAAATCAGCCAGGAATGCCAGTTTCATCAATAAGAAGGTTCCAGGAGCCAGCATTCCCGACAACCTGATCGCCCGACTTGAGGCCGCTTCAGATCCTGCGGCTGAGGGCGTCGCCATCGCCGCTGAGCAGGTTCGTCAATTCTCCGGAATTGCAAGCGGCGTCCATGTAATGGCTGTGAGAGCGGAAGAGCGGATCCCTGAAGTGCTGGAGAGGGCTGGGCTCAGCTCGCAGCGGTCGTGAGATCGGTTCCGAGCAGTTCGGCCATTGCTTTCTGCTGAGGGGAGGGCTCGATCAGATCCTGGCGCCTGGCATCGGTGATCAACCAGTCGAGAGCAGCTTCCTGAAGGTCGAAATGGTCGCCATTTTTGCCGACGCAGTAGCGGCCGAACACCAGCTTTTCAACGAGCTGAACACCTGCACCGATGCGGGAGTAGTCGAAGATGATCGAGTTATCAATTGTGGCGCCCTCGCAGATGTGGCAGCTCGGCCCGATCATCGTTGGCCCGATCAGCGTTGCACCGTCTTCGATCTTGGTCATGCCGCCCACATAGACAGGGCCCTGAACCTCGATGCGGTCCCAGTTGGCGGCCACATTCAGACCGGTGTAAACGCCTGGCCGAACCTCTTTGCCAGGAATGCCCACCTGGCGAACATCCCCTTGAAGCACGCTTCGGATCGCCCTCCAGTAATCGGGAACCTTGCCGATATCGACCCATTCGAATTCCATGGGAAGGGCATAGAAGGGTGCACCGACCTCCACCAGCCTGGGAAACAGATCCGAGCCGATGTCGAAGGACTCACCCGATGGAATGTGCTCGAAAATCTCCGGCTCGAACAGATAGATGCCTGTATTGATGGTGTCGCTGAGGGCTTCGTCCACCTTCGGCTTTTCCTGGAAGGCCTGAATCCGACCCTCGTCGTCGCTGACGACGACTCCGTAGCTGCTCACCTGATCCTTGGGGACGCGCTTGGTGATCAGGCTGGCGAGAGCGCCTTTCTCTCTGTGGCGTCTGACCGCTTCACTGAGATCGAGGTCGATCAGTGCATCCCCGCACAGCACCACAAAAGTGTCGTCGAAGAACGTCTGGAAATCCTGGATTTTCTTCAGTCCGCCAGCGGAACCGAGAGCGTCACCGATGAGTTCCCCATCCTCGATTCGCCCTTCGAAGCTGTAGGCGATTTCAACACCAAAGCGCTGGCCGTCCCGGAAATAGTTTTCGATCTCTTCAGCCAAGTGCGAGACGTTGACCATCACCTCTGCGAAACCATGCTCTCTGAGCAGTTCCAGCAAAAACTCCATCACCGGCTTCTGCAGGATCGGAATCATTGGTTTAGGGATCACATGCGTGATCGGCTGAACCCTTGTTCCCTTGCCCGCGGCCAGGATCATCGCCTTCATCGGCGTTACAGGCTTACAACGGTCAAGCCAACATAAGGGGGTGATTAAGCAGCCACGGCCCCCTTGGCCGGCAATACAGCTGGCACGTCCAGGCTGGTCAGAGGCATCTGGGCCATGGTCCCGGGGGCGAGCAGGCGCTTGAGCCGGATCGGCCCGTGCAGAGAGTCCATCTGCTCCAGTTCAACCTGGCCTTGTGAAGACAGGAACAGAAGTGCCCAGAACACCCCCACGCGGTCTTTATCCAGGTCTTCATCGGCAATGTCGTTCCACTGAACCACCAGCTGTTCGAAATTGACCCATTGCAGGGCGGCTTCCCAGCCATTCAGAAAGACACCCATGGCAGCTGTGGTCTCCGGCAGTTTCTCTCGATGGGCGAGAGCTGCTACCTGAGCGATGGCTTCCTTGTTGGAGTAGCGCTTCTGACGCTGACG
>PVBE011318150.1_pt1 | contig 18901 bp, 18 predicted proteins | sample 1631181 | NCBI WGS metagenome assembly PVBE01 (sample SAMN08397723, study PRJNA350692) | Marine metagenome, whole genome shotgun sequencing project. | isolation source: water | place: Pacific Ocean | collected 2012-04 | reverse complement strand
GAATGTATCAGTTTTAAAAATTCTTCTGTGCCTGCAATATCAAGAGAACTATCAAACACTTCATCAAGTATCAATAGATTGGTATTGGTACTGTTTCTCATCTTTGCGATTTCACGCCATGTAAACAATAGAGATAAATCAATACGCATTTTTTCACCTTCACTAAATGATGCGTAACTAAATGCATCACGATTTCGAGACTTGATTGTTTCTGCAAAGTTTTCATCAAGTGTAAAGTTTACAAAAAAGTCCATGGCACCAAGATACTTATTTACTAACTTATTCATGATAGGTAAATACTGTTTGATTATTTTTGTTTTAATACCTGTATCTTTTAATAGATTTGCTACAATCGTATGATAGTGTTCATCTTCTTTAAATGTAGCCTTACTTTCTGAAAGTTCTTTTATCTGTTCTTGTAAGTCTGCAAGTTGTTTCTTATCACCAGAACCATTGTATTGTGTCTGTAGTTTAGATATTTCATCTTGTATCTTTGCAATAAACTCATTGATGGCTGTGATTAATGAATTTCTATTTAATATATCGTTTTCTCTTTTCTTGATAGTTTCTATAATCTCATTAATTTCTTTAATTCGTTTATTCAGTTTATCTTCTTCTTTTCTTAAATCAAGTAAACCTTTTTGAAAACTATCTAACAACATTTGTTTATCTAATATCATTTTGTTTTTAAATTCTTCTGCAATATCTTGAGAACAAGTAGGGCAGTTTTCATTCTTTTCAAAAAACTTCTGTTCTTTTTCTACCTTTCTATGATTGCGATAGATTTGTTTTTCGTAACTTTCAAGGTCTACTGATTTTTGTTGCACAGCACTTCTATCTACAATCTTAGTAGAAAGTTCACCAATATGTTCTTGTATTTTTGTAATATCATTTTGATGATTTTTAGACTCGATTTGATTATCGTCTATTTGTTGTTGATAGTCTTTTATTTTATTATCACGGTATTTTTCCCATTCACCTAAATGTTTATTCTGTAATGAAATCTTTTCTGTAGTAAGGTCAAAATCATATTGAACAGTAGTAATGGATTCTTTCAATGCACTCATTTTTTGTTTCACAAGAACATTCATTAAAGAAAATATTTGTATGTCTAATAAATCTTCTATGATGATTCTTCTGTCTTTGGCTGATAGTTGCATAAACGGTATAAAGGAAGAATTACCAAGAACAACAATCTGTGTAAATGATTTGTAGTTTAGTTTTAAAATGTTTTGTTCAAGATACTTTTGATAGTCTCTTGCCTTCGCATCTTGATTTAACATTTTGCCATTTAGATATATTTCAAATATATTTGGTTTGATACCACGAATTACTTTATACTTGTTATTGCCTATACTAAAAATTATTTCAATTACACATTCTCTTCCATTGATAGAGTTTAATAACTGTTGTCGATTGACCGTACGAAAAGGTTTACTAAACAATACAAATGTCAATGCGTCTAATACAGTTGATTTACCTGCACCATTATCACCTATGATAAGTGTGTTTGGTGATTTTATGAAATCAATCTCAACACCATTATTACCTGTTGATATAAAGTTTTTATATTTTAGATTTTCAAAAACAATCATTCTATCTCAAGTGCCTCCACATAGAACTGATTCAATATCGTTTTGATACGATTGGAATCTATCGTTTCTGGTATTTGTAAACCATCAACATAATCAGATAAAAGTTGTACTGTAGATTGAGCCATATCTATTTTTTCATCTTCATCAAATTCGTATTCGTTAAAATCTTCTACAATAGATAAATCGGCAAGTTCTACATCATATAACTTATCTAATACTTTATCAAAATGATATGGGTTTGTTTTTTTTGCGACAATAATTTTTACATAACAATTACGATACGGTTCTGCATCAAACTCATCATACTTTTGAATCTCATCATTATAATATATCTTGTGAAATATTTTGTGAGGATTTTCAATGAAGTCTAGTTCTCTTGTTGTTGTATCAAATATATGAAAACCTCTTGTCTCACCATAATCAGCAAATGTCATTTCGTAAGGTGCACCAAGATAAAAAATGTTTCTATCATTAGAACGTCTATGAAAATGACCTGACAAGACCATATCAAATTTAGAGAAGTATTCTTTTGCGAAACCTGTATGACTCAATACGCCCGGCATCATTTCAAAGCCAATGATTTCTAAATGACCCATGAGTATTTGTGCTTGTGTGTTTTTAATAAACTCTGTTGTGATATCAAAGTTCTCTGGTGTAATCCAAGGAACTAATGCGATATTCAAATCATCAATAGTAATATTCTGTGCGTTTTCGTAAGAGTGTATATTTCCATATTGATTTAAGAGTTCGTTCTGTGAATTGATTTCATTTGTATTTTTATAGAACGTATCGTGATTACCAACAAGAATATGCATAGTAATACTTTTTTGTTCTAATACATTTAAAAATTTTGTTCGTAGTGTATTTAAAGTATGAAAGTTGATAAACTTTCTGCGATCAACAATATCACCAAGATGTATAATAGTATCAATATTATTTTTTTCAAGATATGGAAAAAATACTTCTTCGTGAAACTTAACCATATATTTGTTAATAGATATATTATCACCTCTACTACCGAAATGTTGATCGGTAATAAGAGCAATTTTCATTTACTTCTCCATAAAGTTTTCAAGAGATTTCTTTTTTACGGGTTTGACTCTTTTCTTTTCTCTTATTTTTTCTTCAAACGTATGTATTTCTTCTCTTGCGTATTCTAGATATTCTTTTGTATGTGAAGAAAAGCCATCCATTTCTTCTTCAAAGATACCTTCGTGTTCAATGGATTTATGTTTGATGTATGTTTGTTTCTTTTCTTTTTGAATACGTCTAAGAAATGCGTAGTATATGATTTGTGTGAAATATGCGAAAGGATTATTTGATTTTTTAGGATCAAAATTATTAATATACATGAGGCAATTTTCTATACCGTCACCAATCATTTCTTCTTTATAAGTGTAGTTGATGAAATTGGGTTTGTATGAAAGGTGGGTTGCAATATCTAAAAAACATTTACCTAGATAATCTGAGATGCCTGCTTTTTTATTTCTTTTGTATCTTTTGATATGTTTCAAAAACTCTTTATTATCTATGTAATTGTTTGCCACTGAAAAGTTCCTATGGAATGTGATATAGTATATATAAAAAAATTATCGACTGTCCAGCCGCAACACTGGACAAGCCGTTGGAATAAGTTTTGTTCTCTTAATGAAGCCTCTGAGGTGGTTAAAGGCTCCTCACCGATAACCTTCTACATTTTAGAGATTATTCCTAGCGTATAATCGGCAGTCTCATTCTATTATAATATATGGTTATAGTTATTTTGTCAACACCAAAATGAAAAGTATAAATTTACATCAAGTCTGTTTTTGGTCTTGACAGAAACCTAACATTCTGATAAACTAGCCCATGTCGTGGTGCATATGATAGATTAAACATTATATGCTGATGTTCCTCACTATGTAGTCAAATGATTCATTGTTGTATGTTTCAACTCTGCTCAAGAAATGATTGATAGTATAATTCTTTTTTTGTTTCCAAGAAAGATTATCAGATATATCAAATAACTTAGCTTTAGTCTTTTTCTCTCCCAGTCTTAATCCTCTACCAATAGATTGCAAGTTTCTTATCTTAGATTTAAATGGTGAAGCAAATATTATATTATGTAGATTCCGAATATTAATTCCAGTAGAGAAAGTTCCGTATGATGCAATAATGATTGCATCTTTTTCTTTTTCAGCAACAAAACGAATATGTTCTCTGGCTTCTGTTGCTGTTCCACCATACACAAAAAATACTTTTCTTTTCGTATTCTCTAATTTAGTTTTCATCATATCGTTCAATGGTCTACCATGTTTCTCAACATAGTTATATAGTATCAAAGTATTTCCTTTTAAATTCAAAGATAGATCCGTGATAAACTCATTTCTCTTTTTATAACCTACAAGAAAGTCTAGTTCTTCTGCATACTTACATTTAATCACTTTCTTTTTTATTTCATCTGGATACTGTAAAACAATACATTCTATATCTAAAGTAGAGATATGTTTTTGTTCCATTAGTTCTTTGGTTGTAGTTGCACGATACACAGCACCGAACAATCCTTCTAACACAAGTTGATGTGTCTCTGTACCATCAAGTGTTCCTGTAGAACCAAAACGATATGCACAGTTTGTAAGTTTTGTCATTAATGTAGTCAATGATTTTGCTTTGAAGAAGTGAGCCTCATCTCCAAAGACTGCACCGAATGGCTCAAAGAACTTTTTTTGTAGTCGATAAACAGATTGCCATGTAGAAATGATAACTCTTTTATCTGTTTCTTTTGCATGACCTGCATATATTCTATGGCAATATTCTTCTGTATTCCAATCATTTTGTTTTGAGTAATCTATAAAATCAGAATATAACTGTTCTACTAATGATGTAGTCGGAACAATAATCAATACTTTCTCTTGTATGAGGTCTAAAAGAAATCGTAATATACAATATATAATTAAACTTTTACCAGACGCAGTAGGAGATACGATTAAACATCTTTGATATATGATGCCATATTCTACAGCATTCATTTGATAATCACGAATTTCAAAAGGTAGATTTAGATTTTTCACATACGAATGTATATCAGAAACAGTTCGGCCTTCAAGACACGCTGGTGAAAAGTTTGTATATTCTATTTTCCAATCACTATCTTTTGCATATTTTTCTATGTAAGGAAGTAGACCTGAATAGATGTGCCCGTTTGTAATAGAGAATAATCGAATGTTGCCGTCCCAAATTTTATTTCGATAGGCTGGCATAAACTGAAATCCCGGAACACGAAATGTAAAGTAATCGTTTAGTTCGTATGCAACATTCTTTTCAGAATGAACTTTTACATACACTTCGTTTATCTTCTCTATAGATATTTTTTCCATTATGCAAATGCAGGTCCTAGGAGATTGCCTGAAATAATTTTTCTATCTCCGCCCATAACGGGACTAAATCTATAATAAAGAAACGAGGGAAATACAATGAGTGTTCCTTTTTTAAGTTCATCAAATCTGTTTAAATAGTTTTGCGTCCATGGTGCACCATATGCAAGTTCAAAATAACAACCATGATAATCAATATCAACTTGATTTAAAGACAACATGAAACTAATCTTATTCATCTTTTCTGGATTGATAGAAGGTTTACTTTTATTATTCATTCTCCATTTATGATATTGATGCCACCCAATCTTTTGATAATACATTCTATCGTGATGTTCTATTATATAGTTCCAACCATTATCTTTATTGGCTGTATTTACAATAGAACCGATTGCTTTCATTAAAAATCCATGCGTTATTCCTGATTTTCTGTCTAGACCATTCCATTTAATTAACTTTTCACCTTGTTCGATAATCTCATCACAAAGATTATCTGGTATAATACTATGATGCACACTATAGGGGTATTCTAAATGCATTATATAGGTCCTCCCATCATTCTTTCAAAATCAATTGCGTTTTTTATTTGAAATCCTCTAGTCTCTAACGACTTGAGAATCTTTTCTAACATAGCAACTTTTTCTGATTGATAAGATATTTTCATCTCATGTTCACAAAGTTCATCATCTGCTTCCAAGTAAACTGGAATATCTTGTTTAAGAATCTTTAGATCAAAGGGCGTTTTTTTATATACTTCTGGATCAGACTTACCTGTGTAGTATTCCCATTTAAATTTTTTAAGTTTGCTTTTTTCGATATTGAATCTGGTGAGCATCATCTTTTCTTGTGCGTAGATTTTTAGATACTTGTTATAGATGTCTGGGGTTTTAACTGATTCTTTGGCAAGTTCAGTTTCATCTATTTGAGAATCTTGATCCCATAGTTCTTGAATATCTTCAATTTTCATATTGTAGTCTCATAGAGAAAAATATAGTTATTACTATTATACTACAGTTTTTATAATTTTGTCAAGACCGTTTTACTGTTTAGAGAAGTCGGCAGTAGCTGCACCTGTTGTACTTACAGCAGTTCTGGCTGCATTTGCACTATTAATTGAATATGTTGTATATTTAAATGTAACAGTTGCAGATAATGTATCGAGTGTAGAACCACTATCAAATTCAATAGAGGATAGACTTGTAGGGAATACATCATCAAATATAATTTCTTTATTTGGGTTCATGTTGTTATTCAATATCATAAGTTCAGCAGAAGAAAATAAATTACCAGTACTTCTTCTTAATGTTTTATTTGTGTCTCTTTCCGTTTTGTATTGTGAAAATGCTTTTGGTGCAGTAAGTGCGCTCATCCAATCGAAGATTTCTTTATAGGCTTCTAAATCTTCATCAACAAGAAATCGAATAGTTAAATCTTCATAGACTAATGTATCACCCGGAATATTAATATTTGTAAATGGTGTTCTTTGTACTGTTTCAGGAAATGATATTCCCGGAATGTTTACGGATTGACAGAAATATATAACTTTCGGTATTTTGCGAATATTAAAACGATACGCAATCGGTGTCAAATGATTTACATTTGTTGGTTGTCTTTTTACATCTACCATAATTTCCTCTTATATATGCAACGGACTCTTAATACTATTTATAAGACTTTTCAATATAACTTTTTCCACTTTCATCTTTTTCAGTAATATATGTTTTTGTTTTATATAAATTTCCTGTTCTATCAAAAAATGTCCACATACCTATACGACTACCTGTATCATAATGACCTCTTTCCATAGGCATTCCATTGTTATGAAATAACTCTACAAATCCATCTTCTTGGCCAATCAATGACTCTGGTGAATGTTGTTTCTCATCAGGAGTGTCTATAAAATTTATATCTTTAAATATCTGACCAGTTTTATGATACCAAACACATCTTCCTGTTTTTGTCATACCATCTGTTTCATAATCTTTAAATTCTTTGACTTCATCTACTTTCATATCTTGATGACGGTCATCATTGTCTTTATATTGTCCTGTGTATTTTAATTGATTTTTTATAATGTATCGTTCTACTAAAATAAGTTTATCATCAAGTTTTCTAACGATTGTTTTGTGTGAGGGTGTGTTTAATAAATCATACATAATTTGTCTCCCAAAAAGAAAAAGGGCTCTCTTTCGAGAACCCCATTCTTAAATATGAAACTAACCTTACATTAAATTTGTGACGAGCACTCTGCGGTAGTAACTGTTTTGGTCGCCCGCAGCAGTTGTACCATCAAGGTCTAAACCACCGTCTGCATTACTTGTTGCAAATGGGTTTTGAACCATGCCGTATCGTGTTTTAAATCCAATTTTAGGTTGGAAACTATCTTCGCCAACAGCACGAACCATTTGTAACGGAACGTATGGGCAATAGAATATACCAGCATCAAATGGTGAAGAACCTCTATAACCAACAACATAGAACTGACCAGCAGTTACATTATTGATATAAGGGTCAACGTACACTTTAAATCTACCATTCAAAACACCTGCGAAAGTAGTTGTTGTGTCGTCTGCATTTACACCTTGAAGTGCTTGGTTGTAATCTAATTGTCCTGCCATCGCAAGAGCGGAAGCAACATCTGAAGAACAAACTATGATGTTACCTTTTCCTCTACGAGTTTGTTGACCAACTGCGTTTGCATCACGTTCTATGGACATAATAAGTCCTTTGAACTTCTCAACAGACCAACGACCATTTGAGTCGGTGTCTAAATCGAATGTTCCTGCAGTTGTTGTATTAATTTGTGCGCCAGCTTTTGCTTGTAGGTAAATAGTACGAATAACTTCTCTGTTAATTTCTGCAAGGATTTCAGAACTAAGAATATTAGCAAGTTCTGTCTCAGCGTCAAGACCGTGAACTGCTTTTAAGTCTTGTGCTAATTCCATTGTGTACTCAGCTTTTAAAGCACGAGTTTTTGCAGTAACAGTTACTTTATCAATATTAAATGCCATTTCAGCAAATTCGTCTGTACCATCACCGAGAGTCTCACCCTCAGCAGTAGTCATACCAGTACCAGTTAAGAAGTTCGCAGAACTACCAGTATCAGATGCGATTGCAGTTCCTGTGTGTGCAGTTGCAGAACCTGTATTAGAGGCCGCATCTTCACCAGCGAAATCTGAATCTGCTTCGTCAAACAATGCCTCTGAACCAGTTTGTGATGCGTAACGTGCTTTCATAGCAAAGATAAGTCCTGTAGGACCTGTCATTGGTTGAACGCCTGCCACATCATAAGCAATCAGTTGAGGTACTGCTCTACGAATGAGTGAAATTAGGATTGGATCGTAGTTGTCTACGTTTCCACCCGTTTTGTTTTCTGGTGCCGCTTCATAAAGACCCTGTCTTTCCTCTGTCATGGCTTTTTGCTGATTCTCAAGAACCATCGCCGTAACGCTACGTCTGTATGCGTCTTTGATTTCTGGAAGGTCGGGGTGTTCTAGAATCGGCTTCCATTTCTTTTGAAGTTGTTCCGATAAAAACATTTGTTAAATCTCCCTATGTTAATAGAATATAGTTTATACTTGTGTATTAAACCTGTTAATTGCCTTGTAATACGTTGCCATTGGACCGTTTAAATCATCTTCTGGTGATTCTTCCACTTCAACTACTTCTTCTTCTGCAACTCTCGTTTTAGGGAAATAGTTTTCACGAAGCGTAGAAATAGCCTCTCGATAAGAATCTTCATCTTCAAACTCGATTCCTTCTCCAAGACTTTTCATTTTCTCAATTTCAGTATCAGCAAGTCCGTCTACTACATCATTAAAAACTTCTGATGCAGAAACAGTATCTTTCTCTTTTTTGAGTTCGATATTCCTGTTGATTTCATTATTTACTTGTTCTTTTAAATCTTCATTTTCTTTCGTGAGGTCAGATAATACATCTACTTTTTCCTCAGGAATGTCTATATAATGTTCTTCAAATAGTCGTTTCAAACCAGAGATAAATTCTTCGGTCACCTCTGAACGTATTCCACTCTCTATAGCAACTTCGTTGTCTTTTAACCATTCTTCAACAACATAGTCGAGATAACTGTCTATCTTTTCTACGAGATCATCACGAACTTCGTTGACTTCTTCTGCAACCGTTATTTCGTATTGTTTTTCTAAACGGTCAACTTCGGATTCAACTTTTTCACGAACTGCTGCTTCAAAGATTGTGGTAGTTTTTTTCTTAAATTCTTCACTAATATCTTCTTCGCCGTTAAGAAGTGCTTCAACGTCATCTTCTACATTGACTTTGATACTTTCTTTAACTTTGACTGCACGAGCATTTTCTTGTTTCTTAGATGCTTTTGCGGATTCAACAGTAGTGAGAATATTTTTGTGTGCTGTTCTAATTTGTTCTTTTGTTAATTTGTTCATGCCTTTAACAAGAAGTTCGATCATGGCTTTCTTAGTCGTAGGTAATGTATCTTCATAACCTGCTTCTAAATCTTCGTCATCTTCGTCATCTTCTTCCTCATCATCTTTTTCTTCTTCATCATCTTCTTCTTCATCTTCATCATCATCTTCTGTTACTACATCTTCATCTTCTTCTACATCTTCATCTTCAGCCACGACATCTAAATCTTCATCTTCTTCTTCATCTTCTTTCACAGCACCCATAGCATCTGCTTTGGCTTTTTTATCTGCTTTTCTTCCTTTGTCTTTCTTCACTTTATCATCAGCCTTTGAAGCTGGTGATGTGCCTTCTGGGTCAACATTTGCTGGACCCAAATCTTCGGCATCATTTTTTAAACCACTAGACTCTCCGCCACTTTTATCTGCTTTACGTTTGGCAGGAGCCTCCATAATTTCCTCTTCAGGTGCTTCGTTTCCTTCAGCGACCATCTGACGATATGCTTGTTCAAGTTTACTCATTGAAGTTTCTCCCGATTGATAATGGATTTTTCTCGAAATCTCTCTTATATTATTTATAGTTATTTATTATTTCACTAACTTTGAAAGTAAGTTATAAAACCCTTCTAATTTGACTTTTTCACGTTCTTTTCGATTTGCATCTTCTATTTCTTTCTTATAATTTTCAACGTCTACAGAAAGAAAGGTCCCACTTTCATAAATCCACTCTTTATTCTCCATAACACCTTGCACAAATGCACTTGGTGCCGAAGGGTCTGCAACAATATCAGCCGCAGTAGCGAGATAAAAGTCAGATTTTACATAGTTTGTGCCATTCTTTGATTCTAATGTTCCCATACCTCTAGAAGAAACGCCAAGTTTTGCACCTTCCCTTAACAGATTTTTTACAATATTTCCGTAAGGTGTGTCCATAATCTTTGCTTTTCCTATAAAGTTTCTACCATCTTCTTTGAGTTCCTTAATCATATGTGAAACTCTCTCAAGATTGATAGTTGGTCCATCTGGGTGTCCTAGTTCTCCGTATGCACGATTCTTATTAATATATTCTTTATTATACCTTGCAACTTCTTTTTGCAAAGTTTCAAAAGGATAAACTCGACCATTGCGATTTTTTACATCAGATTGAAGAAAGATACCCTCTATGAAGTATTCCTTCTTTTTAGAACCGCTACCTTCTACAAGGACATTGATTTCTTCATTTACTTCTGTAATTAGTTTCATTTAATTATCCTTTTTTCTAAGTCTTTCTAATTCTTTTTTACGAACAACTTTTATAAGTTTTCTGGCAATACGATCAATCATAGCGCCTTTTTTCTCTAATCTTTTTTCAAGTGCCATCTTTTCTGCATTTGTTAAGTCTGCAATTGATTTTTTCGCATACTTTTGTTTCAAATTTTTAATAGCAAGTTTTCTTGCTCTTTGTTTTAACTTTTCAGGTGATGCCTTCTTAAACTTTGCACGTTTTATAGCAATTCTTCTCTTGGCTGCACTTTTTCTAAATGCGGCTTTCTTTTTCATTCTTTGTGCAGGAGTAAGAATTTCCTCCAAGTAATCTTTAAAACTTAACATGGTCTACCTAAATAATTTACGTTGCCAGTATTTTATAATTCTTGGTTGTGGAAGATTCCACCCTATTAACAAGCCTATAATTAAAGACAACCAATAAAACATTATAGTGGGTGTCCCATAACTATTTCTTCAACAAAAATCGCACCATCACTACCAGCAGTTTGGTTCATAGCAGAAATACTAAAATTAGAACGAAGTGTTCCAAATGTAAATGCACCAGTTGATGTTGAGTCTGGTGCAATCGTGATAGTAGTATCAGAAATAGCACTTATGTTTACATTAGTTATAAGACTATTCCATGCTCCAACACTACAATCTGTCATAGCAACTTGATCACCAACTGCAAATGGGTGACCTGCCTGATCAACTGTAAGAACGGCTGGGTTTGCATTTGTTGCAGATATTATTTTTATAGACTTTGGTCTTTCTTCTGGTATAATTTCTATTGATGTATTTGCTCTTAAATAGATACCATTTGATACATCAGATGAATTAGTAACAGCCGTGCCTTCATTGGATAGTTTGACAAATAAATCTTGTCCACCATACTCACTTACTCGTACAGAACTGTTTGACCCTATAGGCCCAAGACTAACTGTATGTTGTGCATCATCAGCAGTATCACTTGCTAATATAACTCCTAATCTTCCTATAAATTTAAATGCCATAGTTGACTCCTAAAGTCCTTTATTGAAATTGGGAAACAAATTCAAGAACTTTGTCGTATTCTTTATCATCATCTAACATAAAGTCTATTCGTTCTTGATTATCTTCGTTTAATTTATCGTAAATTTCTTTATATTTATCAGTAAATTCCATGATTGCTGTCTGATAATGATCATAAAGTGTGTTTGCAATTTGTTCTTTGTCTTGTTTTGATGGTTTTACTACATCAAATGTTTTTGAATATTTTTTAATACCATCTGCAACAGCATACGAGAACGCCTTGATTGCAAGTTTCTTATCAAACTTTCCACTTGCAACTTTTCTTTTCATATTTTTGATGACAGGTAAAATTCTTGATTTGTATATCTGTGCATCATTCAGTATGAACATAGAAAGTTCTGTTACAAGTTCTTTATCAAGTGCCTCTTTAATTTGTTCTTCTGTATCTTCTGGTTCTTTTTCTTTTTTACCAACTGTTGCATATTTCATTTTGAAATATTTTTTCTTGTCGGTATCTGTCATTCTTTGAATATCACCAATATCATCTACATTTTTTAATTTTTTTCTAAGACTTGAAAGAACTTCTCCTTTACTGGAACCGTCTATAACAACTTTTCCAATTCCTTCCAAATCAACTAACCAATTTAGTTCAGAAAGATTATCTGCAGCCTTTTTCACTAAATCTTCAAATCTTACTTTTTCATTTTTGATTTTCTTAATCTGAGAAACAGACATATTGTGTTTATTCATAAGTTCTGTGTGTGCAGCTTCTGAAATAAATGGAATATCTGCTTTTACTAATTGAATAAGTTCATCTTTACTGAACTTCTTTACCAGATTACCCAATTTTTTTAGATGATCAAGACTAACTCTTTTATTTCGTAAAGGTTCATATTGTTTTTTGAGTTTCTTAATAAGAGAAGAAGATAATGCTTCATCAAGTTCAACTTCTTCTTTGATACCAAGTTGTTTTGCTACATTTTTTACATCTTTTGAATCCGAAGATTTACCAAAGTTTTTACTTGTGAAATTTTTTAACCATTTTTGGACAACGACTCTTGCATCACCTTTAGGGTTCTTTTTACCTGCAGCAACCAAGGCATCATGTAAATCATCATCACCAAATATATTATATAATGCTGAAGAAGCATCATCACCATTTTTACCTAATGCAAAAGGTTTCTTCATAAAGTCTTTTGCCTTTTTTATCTCTCTTGAGTTTGATGGAAAAGCCCAAGTACCTTCTACAAGTTCTTCTTCTGTCATAACTCTGAGTTTGCCAGCAACATAAAGAGGGTGATTTTTTAACGCCTTTTGAGCATCTTTCTCATCATCAGGAGTAATTGTAACTACAAACTTATTACCTTGTTTTGAAACTTTATTATTGATTTTTACTTTACTAAGTATTTTTTTAACATCTTTTTCGACAGTTTTTAAGTTTGCCTCATCAAGTTCATCTTTGTCTGCAACTCTTTTACCACTTCTTTTTACAAGTTTATGATAGGCACCAGCATCATCTTCTTTAGGAGTATGATCTTCAAAATCTTTCATAGTGCGTCTTTGTAATTCTTCTTCACTCATTTCTTTCTTGGCCATGTTCATAGCAGTAGCGTGCATTACTTTATCTGCATCTTCGCCATAACGATCTTCAAACTCTTTTCGTTTCTTTTTGAGTTCAACATATAGTTCTTCTTTTCGTTTTAGAACTGCATCAGAAACTTCTTTTTTGAGTTTTTTCGATTCTTCTAATATCGACTTAATCGTTTTCATTAGACTTTTCTACCTCAGTTTCTTCTTCGGGTTGATTTTCTGGGAACATAGCTTTTCCCATTTCCATCTTTTTTGCAGTTAATGCATCACCTACTTTATCTAGAACTGCCTTTTCAAAAGCACTCTTGAACGCAGTAGGATTCTCTTGATTCGCACTACTAATCATTGATTGTATTGATTCAACTAAATCAAATTGGTTCATAATCTACTCCTTATCTTCGACTTTTTTCTCAGTTTTTTTAGATTTTGATGATGTAGTTTTCTTAGGTGTTACAGGTTTTTCTTCTTCTATTACAGGATCTGGCATAGGTCTACCACCTGCACCTACTCTAGCTTGTCCTTTTTGCCATACCATTGAAATCTCCTTTGTATCCTTACAAATATCTATCTTTATTTATAAAATACTAGAACTCATCTTCATCTTCAGACTCTTGTTCTTTTTCTTGATTGATTTGTTTATTCATTATTTCTATTTCATCATCATTTTGATGAAGAACATTTCTTCTTACCCATTCGTTTGAGTAATATTTTCCAATATATGATTCTGCATTTTGCAAAGTTTCTAATCTATCTCTTAGAACTTCTGAATCTTTGAGTTCTGTGAAATGAGAATCTCTTACATAATCAAAATTAATTTGATCTTTCATCATTTCCCAATCGTTCAAAGTAACAACACCTTTTAAAAGAAGTTGTGTTTTGAGTATATCAAGAAATAATAAATTGAAACGAACTCGTAATCTACTTACAAATTTTGAAAACTTGAGTTCATCACGATTAATCTCTGCGGCTCTTCCAAGTTGAAACCCGCCCGGTTCTTGTTCTAGTCGTGATGGTGGTACATGAAGCGATTGATACAACTTTCTTTGGAAATACTTGATATCTTCAAGCTCTCCAAGATTTTGTCCGCCGGGAAGTGTTGTAATTTCTGTTCCACGTCCACCCTCACGTCTTGGTAACCAATAATCTTCTAACATAGCTTGATGTCTGCGGTCATCTCGTATTGTACCATCAGAAGTATCGTAAACTAATTTGTTTCGATATCTTTGCATAATACCTTTGAGATATTGTTCTGCTTTCATCTTTGGAAGATTACCTACATCAATGTAAAATATTCTTCTCTCTGGTGCTCTTGATACACGATATACGACAATTGAATCTTCAATCATACGCAACTGATTCATCGGTTTTAATGCTTTATGTAAGTAACTAAGTACTTTACCTTTTTGATCTGCGATACCAGAAGTTACGTTTGCGATAGAATCTTTTGCAATCTTCACACCATCACCAGTGGAACCTATTCCTGCGGAGGTATCATTGAACAAATAATATTCTGTTATAGATTTGATAACTTCAACACCACTTTTTTGATCTTTGTCTTTATTGACTTTTTTCATTTTCTTAATGAAACGAGGATCAATAGGTCGAAGTTCTTGAATTCCTTTTTGTGGACTTTTGTCGTCTATTACTTTGTGATAGAATACTCTACCATCAACATACCATTTACGAAATACATCATGACCTCTACTATTGAAGCCCATTAGACGACATACTTCCATAAATTCTTCGTTTATCTTGTCTCGGATTGTATCGGGTTGTTTCAAATTATCTAAATTAATTGATACGGGTGGTTTGACTTCATCACTTACGATTGCTTCATTTACAATATCGTCTATTGCCTGATCAACTTCAAAGTTTAGTGATGCTTCTCTATATTTGTTGATAAGGTCGTTCTCACTTCTTGCAGAACCTTCTAAATCAAGATAGTGTCCAAAGACACCATAACCACTATCAATTATCGCACCATCTGCTTCTTCTTCAGCAGGAACTACAAACGACTTGTTTGGTTGTTCTTCGTCCCCGCCATTATCTCTACCAATGGAAAACCCAAATAATCTAATAGCCATATATTACCTCACGTTTGGGGGTTGTATTATGTTGTAACGCCAGCTGGCGATTCTACCTCAAAATACTGATATGCAAGAGTTACATCAAACTCTTGAATTGTATCAGTTGTATCATAACTCAACGGGATTGCAGCCACAGTAGTCGGGAACATATCACGAATTACATATGTGCGAATTACAGAACCATCTTTTGCAAGTTGATCTACTCGACCATCTTTCATGTATGTTCTTGTATCGCCTGCTGTGATATTTTCTACCATACCGTTTATAGCATTTGACCATCTTTCAAATGCGTTACGAATCAGATAATCTTCATCATTAAGTACTGTTACTGACCAATCTGCAAAAGTTCTATCTCCTGCGAGTTTGATAATTCTTCCTCTATAGTTTATTGGAATAGTTCCAATTGTAAATTCTGGAAGAGCAGTAGCCTTGATGAGAAATTCTGCTTCTTGTGCCGCAGATGCTTCTCCTAACTGTTCTGGGAAAGTCATTCTTACTCTGAACAGATTTGGTCGAGCACCGCTGAACTCTAATCTACTCTTAAATTCGTTAATATTCATTGAGAAATTCTCCTAGTGAATGATTCTTATATATTTATACGTTATCCACCCACTTCATCAAAACTGATACCAGTTCTTGTTGCGATAAAGTTTAGTGTAATGAAGTTAATAGAACGTGCAGGTTTAACAAAAATATCTGCAATAAATTCATTTCTGTCGATTACATCACCTGTGTTATTTGTTGTATCACAAACAACTTTAAAGTCGGTAATACCTCTACGTCCTTGTACATCTCTCAAGAATGGTTCAACCATATTTACAAATTGTGATCTTGTAAATTCATCATTGAACTCGAATAATGAGAACTTAGCGGCTGTTGCAATTGCTTTTTCAAGAACAATAAACAATCTTCGCACATTGATTCTATCAAATGCACTTGGTCTATTTAACATAGTTTTATCACCGAACAATACTACACCTTGTCCGGGAAATGAAACTACAGGGTTGACACCAGCACGATACATATTATCTCTTTCTGCTCTTGATGGGTTGAATAGAAGTTTAGTTAAATTCTTAACACTTCCTCTATTGAAACCAGCAGGTGAGAACCAAGGTTCTGCAATCAAATCAGTTCTTGCAGTTAATCCCGCAACATCACCAGCGAGAGCAATATTTCTAAACACATCATTGTATTTGTCGTATTGATATTTGTAACTACCATCAAGAACTGCGTATGAACTACGAGTTGTTGTAGTAGTATTTGCATATGTTACAAGAGTGTCAGCTTCTTTTCCGGGATATGAGGCATTGTTTACTGTATGATCTTCTGGTGCTGAAATAAATGCAACACAATCTTTTCTTACTTCTGCAATATTCTCAATAATGTAGTTATTGATAGTTCCGTCTGCTGATTCAGCAGGAGGACCAATAATCAAACTTATGTCTATAGAATCTGCATCAGAAAAGTTGTTATATGCGATTTGCATTTCGCCATCTGTTGGTGAGTTATCATCTGTTCCACCAGAAAGACTAGAATATGCAGTACCTTGTGCATCAAACGCATCTGCTGCGGCTTGTCTTGTTGTTGTTGAAGTACCCCAATCTGAGCCAGAAGTTGGGTGATCTGTCCACCAATCATATGCAGATTGATTGTTTAATACATCAACGTAATAGTTAGAAGAACCATTTGAGTTTTTTGCATCAGATGCTTTAGATAAAAATTCAAATTTTTCTAGAACTGCACCTTTTGTTCCTGTCCATTCACCATCTTCATCTACGATAATGAAATGAATTTCATCAAGAAGTGCTGTACTACCAGCGTTATTTGCGTAATCAGAAGTTCCGGGTGCTGAATCAAAATGATCATAATATCCAAACTTACGAATAGTAGAACTTTGAGTAGAAACAGCTGCAAGAGCACCTTTTTCTGTACCTGTTCCTTCTAGAATACTTGTAATTGTTGCAGAAGTATCACTTGCAATAGCAGTAACTTTTATATATTGATATGAATATGGTGCAGAGTGTCTTAATTCTACAATATCACCTACTTTTAGTTCTCCATCAAAATCTGTACCAGAACCTGTCATAGTTGTTGCAGCTGCGGATACACTTACTGTTCCAGTTAATGTGGAAGAGTATGCGGCTGAAGTATCAAGCGCACCAAGGAGAATGGCTTTCTACTGCGTTTTACGGAGGACATTCCCCTCCCTTTGCTGAGATAGATAAAAAAACCACCTTCCACAAATGATCTTTTTGCGTCACAATTTATTGTATGTGTGTACGGGGGCAGACTCGCAATGGCTGGCTATCATTATTGCCAGTCTTTCTTGCCTGTCTGTGTGGCCTCGCCTATCTTTTAACGGATCTCGCCTGGGCGAAGGCCGCGCCGAATCAATCACTTTGGAAACACCTTTCCTATAGTGCGGCGTTGGAAGAGCTGGCGTCGATGGCGCCGATTCCCGGGGCAGCAGTGCCAGAAAAAGCCGTGCCTAAAACCTTGGTTTTGTCGCCGATGGACAAAAAACGTACGCCCTCGCAACTGCCGGGCCCCACGGTTCGCTTTGCGGTATTACCCTTCCCCAATTACTCGCCCAATCCCCGTTTGGATTGGCTGAGCGCAGCCTTGCCTTTTTTTATCGCAGAACAATTGGCGATATTACCCAATTTTGTTCCAGCCCATGGGCCCCTCATCATTCCCAAGGGGTTTCCGAGCAATGCCACCCCGAGCCGGGTCATTGAATTTGCCGAACGCATGGGCGTGGCCTATGTATTGACCGGTTGGTTTCGCTACCCCGCATGGCAATTGCAAGCAAATGCCACCTTGTGGGAGAGCCGCCATGGCGAGGCCCGTCGCATCGCATCCTTTTCCGGGATCCATATTCTACAGGAGCTTTCGGTGCTCACCAGCCAACTCGCCTTGGGACTCGCTGAAAAGATGGGCGCAACACGCTCCCCTGAAAGCGATAAAGAAATGACCCGCGTATTTGCCACAGACCATTATGCCGTCACCCTCTTTGGACGGGGCCTCGCTCGCTTCGCGGGCACCAACGGTAACGCGGATCCGGTACTGGCCAAGAAAAACCTGCTTCGTTCCATTCGTATTGAACCCACCTTCGCGGAGGCCCACCGCGTCTACGCATTATTGCAAGAAGCCATCGGCGATCCCAAGGCGGCCAAAGCACATCGGGACCAAGCCTTATCGGCCCACCCCCGCTATTTTCCGGTGATTCAACAAAATGCCCAGATCGCCCTGCAATCGGGAAAGAAAAAAGTCGCCCTCGCCCTTCATCAACGGCTCATTTCCCTGCGCCCATGGGATCGCGCAATTCGCTACACCTTGGCCGATTTATTATGGCACGATGGCCAAGGCGCCCTGGCAGCGGAACACTTCAAACACCTTTCCCAAGGCGCCCCCAAGAACCTTCGCTACCGCCGGATGCTCGCGGTGGTCCATGGCGAGGACGGCAATCAAGAAGCCCTGCTCAAAGAGTTAGAAGCCATCCACCAACAGGTGCCCCATGACATTCAAACCCTCCTGGATCTGAGCGCCACCCACGTGGCCCTCGGACATGCCTCGAAAGCCATCCTGCTCTATAAGCAAATTCTGAAACTCGACCACCAACACCT
>PVBE011775996.1_pt1 | contig 18904 bp, 13 predicted proteins | sample 1631181 | NCBI WGS metagenome assembly PVBE01 (sample SAMN08397723, study PRJNA350692) | Marine metagenome, whole genome shotgun sequencing project. | isolation source: water | place: Pacific Ocean | collected 2012-04 | reverse complement strand
TACCTGTCTCAGCTTGTTCAGGATTTGCTCTGGTGAATGCCCTCTTCTCGGCATGTCTTCCCCCTTCTGGAAACGTCCAGTCTCTAATTTATTGACTGGTACCGTCTGAGGGGGGCAGGTCACAGTGACGATCGTTTCTCGTGCGGGCCGAAGGGGGGGTACCTGCTTGAAGCAACGGATGGCTCGCCGATGGGACCTCTAGCTGTACAAGATCCAGCCCCGGATTTTGAGAATCTGGCGATTACCTGAGATCCGAAACGAAACGACGTCTCAGTCACACAATCCGCCATAGCCCGTGCCGTCGGATGGCTACTCACATGGATCTCATGACCTGTTTCATCGTGGTCGATTACCCTACCGGCCATGTTCGGTACACCACCCGGCTATGGTCGGAAAAAAAAGAGGAAGAGTGAGGACCCTGACATCGAGATATCGGTAGACGGGATACCGACAACTCTCAATGAGTTGCGCGCTCAAAAGAGCATGGAACATTGGGTCGACTTGAGAGACTACGTCACTTCTGCCGAGATCATCGAACTCTTGCGCGTCGATCACGCGACCCTCAAGAGATGGCGAAGGCAAGGAAAAATTCACCCCAAAAAAATGGGTGACAGGTGGTACTACGCCGCGGCTGATCTACCAAGGCTGGCGAACGAGCCTTGAACCGAGCAGGCTGATGCCCAATTCGTAATATCGATGATTAGTGATGTCACAGCGTGAAGTTTGATGGTGTTACTGGCGAGTAGAGGTCATCTGATCAGAGATCGGACTTGGGGAAGTAACCGCACCGGAGGAGAGAGATGCTCAACTATGATTTTCTGAGTGATGTCCCCTCAAGAGGATCATGGCCTAGTCCCGCCGGGACGCCAGCCTCCATCACGCCGGTCCAATACTGGCTCAATCAGGACGCCGCGCCGCCGGATTGTAACGCCGCTACGGGGCACGGCGGGAACATTCTCGCGCGACACGGCGTCTATACCTGCAAGGGCAACGGGCAGGCGTTGGCTAAAATCACCTGCGGTTCGTTGTCCACGTTGAGAGCCCCGGACACCCATCAGATGACAACGACGAGGTGACGATCATGGCACGAGTGCGCGCATTTCTTCTCGTACTGCCTTTGTTACTGCTCGCGACGGTGATCGCGGGATGCGGTGGCGAATCAGACGAAAAGTCGTTTCCCTCTGCCAGCGGCGGAGACGCCAGCGCTTCCCGGGATTTTGACACGTCCGATGACGAGTTCCGGCCTGACTCCCCTATGGACGCGGGCGCATTCGATCCAGCGCCGGCCCCGGACGCCCTCAGCGCGGGGCCCGCATCAGGCTCGCCAAGCCGGGGTGAATCGTTTGATCAGGATACGGCCAGCACCGTCGCCAACAGCCTGGACGGACAGGTGCAGGCGGTAGCGGCTCTTGATCGGATCATAGTCCGTACCGTAGACATGACGCTCATCGTTCAGGATGTCAGTAGCGCGGTGGACGATATCGCTGAACTCGCCACAACGTCAGGGGGCTGGGTCGTTTCATCGAGACGCGACGGACGGGACTCGGCGTTCATCTCGTTCAGAGTCCCCGCCGAAGGACTTGAGTCCGCGCTCGAGGAAGTGCGCGAACTGACCGTGGAAGTGGAATCAGAGAACTCCACGGCGGAGGACGTGACGGACGAGTTTACCGACCTCGAAGCGCGGATCCGCAGCCAGAAGGCAAGCGAAGACGCCCTGGTCGAACTGCTGGGCGAGGCCCGGACGGTTAGCAATACGCTCGAAGTCCAGACGGCGCTCGCGGTGGTACGGGAAGACATCGAGAGCATGGAAGGGCGCCTGAATCTGCTGGCCCAGACCTCGGCCTTTTCGCTGGTAAATGTCTACCTCAACGCCGAACCGATGGAGATGATTGTTGACGCAGGGAGCGACCGGGCGGTGGCCGTCGGCCAGCCGGTGGCGTTCACGGCAACACTCAACCCACCGGAAGGGATCGACGAATTTGAGATCGAATGGGATTTCGGGGATGGTTACGGACAGGCCAACATCTACCGAACGGCAGCCACACTGGTCGAAGGCCAGCGCATCACGTCAGCGGTAACCCACTTCTACCAGTCTGAGAAGAACTCGCCATTTGTCGTAACGGTCGAGATCAAGGGACGCGGTGATGCCGGAGCGGCTGAAGGTGAAGACACCCTGGTGGCCACGGTCAGCGAGATCCCGGTGCTGGACGTCTTCGCCGGGGAGTTCGTCACCGTGGAGGCAGGAAAGCGGGTCGGTTTCGCCGGCACCTTCACACGGCCCGAAGGATTGGATGACCTCACGTACCGGTGGGAGTTCGGCGACGGCTCCAGCGCGGTCGAGGGAGTACTGGAGCCGGGCGTAACCGTGGCCGAGGCCACTCACACGTACGCCAACAGCCGGCCGGTTCCCTACACGGCGACGCTGGTGATCTCCGGAACCGCGGACGTGGGAGAGATCGAAGGGCGCAGTTCGGTGGGTGTCAGGGTCGAGGAGGCCGAGAGCTGGGTGATCGCTGACTGGAATGTCGGAGACACCTTCAAAGACGGCGTACAGGCCCTGTCAGCGGTCGGCATTTACGGGGTTCGCGGGTTGATCTGGGCGGCTGCGCTGAGCCCGGTCTGGATTCCCCTCGTGGTCGTATTCGGCTTCGGGTGGTGGCGATGGCGGAAGAGGCGGGCGTGATCCGGGGTCCCGTGTAGCTGGAGAAACCGGCCCTTCGAGAGCCTCAGGGCGCTGGAACAACTCGAAGCAGGCCTCGTAGCACCAGCGATTCCGCTCGCGGTAGAAATCGTTCGGGTTAAGGAACGCAATTACACGCGTGAACGCCTCGCTGTCTACGAGCAACGAGCCGATAACGGCTTCTTCAGATTCGATGTCGTGGGGCGGAAGCCGATCGGCCTGCAATTGGGTTATTCCTTTACGCTCTCCGCTTCGTCGTCGGATTCAGATTCATCAGAGGTTTCCGAAACCGCAATAACCTTGGATGTCTAAGAGGCGGTTTACCGATAATAAGTACTCTGGTTGCCGCTAAAACTCCAAGGACCATCTCCACAGATGGAACCGTCGACTGCCTCCAAAGTCAGATGCAAACCATCCTCAGAAACAGACACAAGCATGGTCTTTGTCGGGTTGTCATGCTCGAACACATCACTAGATGGGCCTAGTTCCATGCAGTAAACGTTTCCTGCAACTACTTCATCCCACCGACGATTTACAAATCCATCATCGGCGACCTCGTATCTATAGCCCTGTTCAACATTTTCCAGACCGAATTGGAAATGCCCCGAAGTAACTGCATGTAGTCCACCATGGCTAAAACGAAAATCCTCGTACATCCAGATCGGATCCCATTCATTCTCATCTCGCCAGCGCGCCACATTAGGAATGGTTTCAGGTGAAGGGCTCGGATACCACAAGCCCATTGCCGTACCAGGAACATCTTGATTCATAGGGCCACAACTAAAATCTCCGAGCAAAGATAAATACTCAGATTTCATTGGTTCTTCAAACAAAAGTAGAGGACAAATAGTTTTACCTGCTCCGGATCTCCAGGGATTTATGGAATATCCATAAGTCGGTAAATCGCGAAGTTCATTTTCATCAAGACCGAAAAGATCTATACCAAAATCAAAATTTGCATAACCACTCGTTTTGAATAAAGGAGTACCAGCAGGAACCACAATTTCTCCATTGCTTTGAGAAAAATCCTCATCATATTCCCAGATCTCTACGCCGTTCTCAGATCGACTAAAGTTGAGTCTGCACGGATCTTTATCCAAATCAATAGGACAGTCTCCCTCCTTCATGCCAAGAATATATTTCAGTTCAACTGACGGTTCACCGACATGGCCAAAACTCACGCCATACCCGTCGCATGTATAAAAATACGCTCCCCATTCTTCATAAGAATTAGGTTCGGCACCTTTGAACTGCTGCCGAATATCAACGTAGTAAAAATCCGTGGGCGCATAAATCTGCCGAGTCTGTTTAACCTGACCTTCAAACGTCGGATCCTCTTCCAAGTTCGGAACTTCCCAGTAGACCATGTGGTTGTGAGGTGAAGCTTTATTAGGACCGGTCATCAAACCCCAACCATCGGTATCTGATATCAGAGGGTGAGTAAACTTCATCTCAGATGCACAGGCCGGTGTGCCCCCCCATCCCTGTAAGGGTTCATTCCAGAAACCGTTTTTTTTGTGTGCCGATTGGGAATTGGACGGTTGCTGCAGTTCCTCACCCTTACTGGAGGCTTCAAAATCTTCTTGGTCAGTACGTGTTTCAGTTTCAATAACTTGAGCTGTCGCAGTTGGAATGACGGTTGCAGTCGGTGTTGCAGTCGGTTCTGGAGTAGCAGTAGGAGCAGCGGTGGCTGCTTGATTTGCTTCCGGCGTTGCACTAACCGCTTTATCGATAGCAGCCTGATCTGAAGACGAGCAACCAACTGCAACCATTAGTAACAGCAGTGAAATGAGTGTCAGTTCCCGTAACTTCAACATGCCGAAATATTACACCCAAACTCACTACGCCCGGTGACCTGCCCCTCATAGCGAGTCCAGTTGAAAGTTGTAAGACGGGACGTTGTGAAGGAGGGGGCAGATCAAGTTACGAGCAGCGTGGTGGCGAGGGCAAGGCGCATGCGGACAGGTTAATCGTTGAGGGGGGTGCCAGTTGTTCTAGTGATTGTGGATCTGTGTCGGAAGAGACCCCCTAATAGATTCTCGGGCTTCGGTAAGTAAAGCCTTAGCGGCGCGCACCCGCGATGCCTCCTGCACGAGTGAACCGTTCGTGAGCGTGGAGGGGAATGTGTATCCATAGTTCCCAAAGCCTGGAGCGCGGGCGCGCGAGTCGGTCACTACTTAAGTCGCGTGTCCCTCTGCTCGGCTTGGTCGTCCGTGGGAGATAGGACGGAGGGAGGAAGGTGGCGTTTACGGTTCCTACGGCTTCGCGTATACGCCCTCGCCTTTAACGACCCGCTGAACACTTCGTCTGGACACGTCCTTGCCCCGGCGTCGCAACTCGGAAGTGATATACACCGAGTCCCGTGACCTAGGCGTGAGAGGCGCAAAACCTCGGCAGCGATCTCAGGAGGGCAAGCACGAGGGCGACCGGGATGTCGATGATTGACCATCACGTCGCACAGTAGCGGCACTGCATCGGCCAAGAAGGGATCACACTCGCCTCCATCCGCGTACACGCCTTGCCGTTGCAGCGCACGCTGCACCGTAGGTCGCGACACGCCCACACCCACCTTCTGAAGTTCTCATGCAATCTGTGCGCTCGCTCCGTGGACACTCGCTATCGAAAGATCACCTTAGTGCGGCGGCAATATTCCCGCCGTCAACCGTGGTGACGTTCGCAACGGTGCTTTCGGACAACGCCAACTGAGTGAACGCCCGGGCAACGTCTTCTGCGGTAACTTCTTTACCTAGAATATTGCCAGCAAGGTACTCAGCTTCGTCGAGGCCACGCGCTTGCGCCCGCGTACTAATCATCTCTTTTGTGAGTAAGCCGCTTTGAATTCGGTCGGCGTTGACTGCGTTTGCACGAATGCCATATTTGCCGGTTTCGAGTGCGTATTGACGCATCAGCGCCAGGGTGGCCGCTTTGGGTAGCCCGTAGGGGCCGGCGTCAACTCCAGGATTAACGGCCTGTTTCGAAACGTTGAACAGGAGGTTTCCGCCGACGTTCTGGAGCTTCATGACTTCGACTGCATATTGCATCACCGTTTGATGCGCAAAGAAATTTATCTCGAAGCTTTCCCGCAAAGTCTCATCACTGACGCTTTCCATGCTGCCTAGATGCATGGCTCCAGCGTTGGAAACCACGATGTCCAGTCCGCCATAGTGTTCACAGATCGTCTCAAAAGCCGATTTGACGCTTGCCTGCTCGGTCACATCGCACTCAAGTTGCAAGAATCGGTGATCTTCTTCAGGAAAGTTCAGGTCCAGAAGCGCTATCTGGGCGCCAAGTTTGTTGAACTCATTGGCAATAGCTGTGCCGATTGTTCCGCCGCCGCCGGTGATTGCTACAACATTCCCTAGCAGGGGTTGCGTACTGGCATTTGAAAGTTTCGATTGCTCGAGCGACCAGTACTCGACATCGAAGACATCAGCTTCGCCTAGCGTTTTGTATTCACCTATTGATTCGGCATTCGTGATGGTTTGGACGAAGCTTTCGGCGATATCGGCTGAGATCATTGCCTCTTTTCGGTCTCGCCCTATCCCAAACAATCCGTGCCCTGGTACCAGCACAACGCGCGGCGTCGAGTCCAACTTGGTCTTTTGCAGCTTCCTGCTATCTACCTGTCGCTGGAAGTAGGAGTTGTATCTGTGCTGGAATTCCTTCGTCAACTGCTCGGTTCGTTTCCGGAAATCTCCGGTTCCCGTAGCTTCCGGAAAAGGAAGGACCAGCGGCCAGTTTTTGGTCCTGATTACATGGTCTGGAGTTGCCACTCCGCCCTGACTGTATCGATCGACTTCTTTCCCGTTGACGAATTCAAGAATTTGATCGGACGATCGGAACTCCAGAATCAGCTTGTTTTGGGAAGCATTCGTTCCCTTTCCGAGTCTCTCATCCTGAGATATGCACACGCCTCTGATTATCGGTGCTACCGACGATAGCGATTGTAATTTCGGAGGGATTGTTGCGGGTACGAACACATGTTTTTTACCGTTTCCCATCCTATTTTCGACTGTCGAAATTGCGTCGATCATGTGTCGATACGAGGTCTCAGCATCATCGGAAAAAGTAAAAATCCCGTGATTCAGCAATATGAGACCACCAACTTCAGGATTTTCCTCAAATACTTCCGAGACATTTTTCGCAAGTCCAAATCCCGGCATGATGTACGGAACGATCCCCATGGTGCTGCCGAAAATTTCTCGGCAGAGGTCCTCACCGTTCGGTTGGTTGGTGATGCTTAAAATAGCCGAAGCATGACTGTGGTTGATGAATTTGTGCGGAAGGAACGCGTGACTCAGGGTTTCGACCGATGGAGTCGGTGACGCGGAATCGAGAAGGTTCGATCTGACATAACTCACCATCTCTTCATCAGAAAGGCTCTCTAGAGACTTCAAGCGTCGAAGCGGGGCCAACTTAACGGGGGGAAGTCCGGCTGGGAGTATCTCGCCCATGTCCCAGCCGCTGCCCTTTATGCACAACACCTCGACTTCGTTCCCGAAGAGATCTTTTTGCACGGTTTTTACAGATGCGTTCCCACCACCGTGGAGTACCAGATGTGGGTCTCCTCCAATTAACCTCGTGCAATAGACACTCAGCGAAATATCATTGTTGATTCCGCGTAGTGCGTCGCGAGATTTCAGCTCTTCCAGATCTGATTGTGACCACTTGCTATCCATCGGCTAAATCCGAAAACATCGACTTCATACTTTCTTCCGTGGCCTCGCAAATTCCACGTTCAGTTATCAGTGCAGTCACATATTTCGACGGTGTCACATCGAAGGCATAGTTTGAGACTTCACTGCCTTCGGGATAAATGTTCACGCTGACTATCTCACCGGACTCTTGAATTCCCTTGACCACTGAAAGTTCTTCAGGGGCTCTCTGTTCAATCTGAATGTCCTGGGCGCCGTCCGAGATTGTCCAGTCGATCGTTGAGCTGGGTAGCGCTACGTAGAAGGGAACGTTGTTGTCGTGTGCAGAAAGGGCCTTCAGGTATGTGCCAATCTTGTTGCACACATCGCCTGAAGCTGTAGTGCGGTCGCTGCCGACGATGCACAGATCGACCATGCCCTGCTGCATGAGATGGCCTCCGGCGTTATCGGCAATGATCGTGTGGGGCACGCCGTGCTGACCCAACTCCCACGCTGTGATGTTGGCACCCTGGTTTCTGGGCCTCGTCTCATCGACCAGTACGTGTACCGGAATGCCGGCGTCATGGGCCTTGTAAATAGGCGCCAGAGCGGTTCCCCAATCGACAGTCGCCAGCCATCCGGCGTTGCAGTGGGTCAATATGTTCAGCGGGCCTGCCCCTTCTCTTTTACTATCGATTTTCTGGAGAAGATCCAGGCCGTGGTCGCCGATAGATTCGTTCAGTTTCACATCGTCATCTGACATTCCGGATGCTGTCTGTTTCGCTATTTCAACCCGTTGTTCCACGGTTGTCGTATGCAATGTCTTTTTCATCTGATCCAACGCCCACCGTAGATTGACGGCCGTAGGCCGGGTTGCGATGAGCGATGCATGCGCAGCTTCAACGGCGTGGTCTGAGGGATCTTCAAGCATTGCCAGATACATTCCATATGCAGCCGCAACGCCTATAAGTGGTGCTCCGCGGACTTGCATTGATGTGATTGCGCTTGCGACTTCTTCTAAATTCGACAGCTGCCGGACTACAAATCTGTGAGGTAGCTCGGTCTGATCGATGATGCGAACCTCAAGGCCTGACTCATTCAGCCAGATGCTTCGGTACTGTTCGTTTTCGACTCTCATAGGTAACTTTCACGTACGAAGAAACACAATGCTGAACTTGAAACTTGCGAGCATGTCTGGAACTGGACATCTCGTCACTGTTCACTTGTGGGTTCCATTGGTTCGAGGGTCCGGCGAGGCCGTATCCAGTAGCTGTTGGAGCGATCCCATGCGGGAAGGATAACGCTGTCCCTACTTCGTCGCGTTAGAAACTCTCAATTTGGGGCGACCGGGACTCCGACTACCAAAGCCTCAGGTTTCCTCCCGAGTTGTCGTACTCCGTAACCGTTACAGCACCGCTTCAGCTCCGGTAGTCCGTCACCTGCCACAGCACCGCTAGCTCGCGACTGTCCGGTAGCCGCCAGACGACGGTTCCCGAAGGCGCAACTACCCGTCTAGACCGCGCTGCGTCCTCCAGGCTCACGTCGTGTTCGAGGACGACGTGAATTATCAGCATGTTCGGGAACTGCAGTGCGAAGGAAGTGTCGGCTATGGACGGGCAGAGGCCGCAGATCAGATGCGAGGGTCGCTGGCGTGCGCCGTACATAGCGGCACGGTACGGCGCGGCTTCCACGACCTTTACTTGACCCTCGGTGGTCAACCGCTGGAAAAACGACGACGCTATCAGGCTTTTAGATCATTTCGCTCGTTGGCGATGTAATCCGCTGTGCGAAGAGCGATCGCCTGAATAGTCGGTGTGGGATTGACTGCGCCCGCGGTAACGAAAACGCTCCCATCGACGATGAACAGGTTATCGATGTCGTGAGATTGACCGTAGTTGTCGACCACGGACCGCTTGGGGTCATCGCCCATGCGCGCCGTCCCCAGCAAGTGCCAGCCGGTCTCTCGTACTTGACGATTGACAATGACCTCGGACGCTCCGGCTTCTTGCATCACAATTCGTCCCTGTGCAATCCCGTGGTCCACCAAAGCGCGAGAGTTTTCACTGACGCTATAAGTGATCTTCGGCGCGGGTAATCCGGAACTGTCGGTTAATCGTTCATCGAGCGAGACGGAGTTGTGTTCATCGGGCAGGTCTTCGCCCATGATTCCGATTCCGACCGTATTTGTGAAACGGCGTTTCATCGTTTCGTGGTGGCCCGCTCCCCAGGGAACGCGTTCGACGGACCCTCCCCGGGCAATTGAAGCCGGACCTTGCGGTCGATTAACACGCAGCATGTATCCGCGCAGGAACCCACGAGCGGGATCAGTCTCGTAGAACTCTTGTGAGTTGATGATGTTTACTGCAGGCCCCATCCATGGGGACCGACGGTCTGGGAAGGCGCCGGAGACCTGTCCGAATACGTGAAACATCAGGTTCTTGCCGACCAGCTCCGATGAGTTAGCTAGACCGTTCGGGTGCCTATCGGAGTCAGATAGCAGCAACATGCGGGGAGTACCAACGCCGTTTGCAGCCATCACCACAGCCCGCGCTGATCGATGGTGATCAGTTCCTTCGGCGTCCAGGTAGTTCACACCTGTCACTCTGCCGGATGTGTCTGTGGTTATTTCCCGTACGCGAGCGTCGGTGACCAGTTCAGTTCCCTGGTCGATAGCTCGCGGCCAGTATGTGATGTCTGTCGAAGACTTCGCTCGTTGGTAGCAGCCCATCATGTTGTGTCCGCAGAAGTTACAAACGTCTCGCCCCTCTCCAAACCGAGTCGAGTTGATGTAATTTTCGGACGGCCACCAGTGCCAGCCGAGACGATCGAACGCGCCCGCCATCATCTCGCCATCTTTGCCAATTGGAATCGGAAGCATTGGCCTGCCGGCTCTTGGTGGATTGGCCGGGTCACCGGCAATACCGGCGCAGCCCATGACCTGGTCATTCAGGTCGTACCATGGCTCCAGATCTTCGTACGAGATTGGCCAATCATCTGCGACGCCGTCCAGTGATTTCACCCGGAAATCGGACGGGAGGAGTCGTGGGGTGTGTGCTGCCCACAGGATCGTGCTTCCACCGACGCCGTTGAACATCACAGGATCGACCGCTGAGTTGTCGACGTTGGTCGGATAATCCTCTGGTAGTCGGCGTTTGTTCGGGTTAATCGACCACGAACTCATCGCCTGCAACTCGTAATCGCGCTCCACTGTGGGGTACTTAAACGAGTCCTGCCAGTGGCCCTGTTCGATGCAAACCACGTCGAAACCGGCCTCTGAAAGTAGCGTGGCAACTGCGGCTCCGGAGGCACCAGCCCCGACGATTAATACATCCGCGGTGCGATCAGGATTGTGGTCGGTTGTGGTCATAAGGCGGCCAAGGCTAACAGTCCCAATTGTGCTGAAACAATGTGGTTCTTGAAAGGTTCGAGAGATCATGAATCACAGATCTAGTTAAGACGGCGGCGGTGACGAATGTAGGGACTGTTGACCTGCCCCCGATCAGGTTCCACGAGCTCCGCCATACAGCAGCAACGTTATTGCTAAACCAGGATGCCCATCCTGAGGTCGTCAGTGAAATGCTCGGCCATTCGCAGATAAGCATCACCCTCGACCTGTACAGTCGACCTGTACAGCCATGTGTCACCGACCATGCAGAAAACGGTAGTTGCCATCATGGACAAAGCGTTTGCATGATCCGCGTTCACCAATGCTTTGTATCGTAGGGACCCCAAATGAAAATCACTGATATCACACTCACTTTCCTCAAAATCGGCAAGGGTCTGCTCCGAGTTCAGACGGACGCCGGAGTAGAAGGCTGGGCCGAGGCTCCCGGTCGCAACCCCGACGCCCAGGGCGGGGAATACGGTTATTACTCCGGCCGCGTTTTCGAGGCCTATCTCGAGAGCATTATCAAGCCGGTTTTGATCGGTGAAGACCCGCTTCAGATTGAGCGTCACTGGGAGACTCTGGCGCTCGGAAAGGACGAAAAACTCTTCAAGCTGCCGTCCGATGTGGTCGGCGTGATTGACGTGGCGCTCTGGGATCTGATGGGCAAAGAGACTGGACTGCCGGTCTACGCCCTCATGGGAGGTGCGGCCCGTCGGGATATCGAGCTTTACTGGTCAACCGGTTCTGGGTGGATGCTGCAACCGGAGGAGATGCTGAATCTCGTCGAAAAAGGTTGGGACATGAACTTCCGATCTTTCAAGATTCGGATGGACTGGAAGGGCTGGAGGCAAGATGCCGACCCTGAAAAGGACTACCAGATGTTCAAGTTGGTCCGGGAGTTCCTGGCGGAAGGCAACTACCTGGGCTTCGATGCCAACAACGGCTACTCGGTCTCGACCGCGATCTGGCAGGGACGACGGTTTGAAGAGCTCGGAATCGACCATTTCGAGGAGCCCATTCCAAACTGGAATCTACCTGGACTGAAGCAGGTCTCGGATGCGTTGGATGTCGCCGTTGCGGCAGGTGAACAGGATGCCTTCAGATGGTGGTTCCAGAGCTTGGTATTGCTCGGCGATCCAGACATCCTGCAACCTGACATCCTCAGCGCTGGAGGCCCGTCTGAGGTGAAGCGGATCTTCGACATGGCCACTACGCTGGGCAAGCCGGTGATGCCGCACAGCCCCCAGGCTGGCATCAACAGCATGGCGTCGTTGCACGTGTTCTCGACGATCCAGAATGGCACCCGCCCGCACGAGTTCTCCACCGAGTTCTCGGGACCGTTGGATGACGTCGCAAACCTGTTCGGCGACGGCGTCATTCCAAAGGACGGCCACATGATCTTGAGCGATAAGCCCGGCCTAGGCATCGAGCTGAACGAAAAGGCGGTCGCCGATCTAACCCTGGCTTGATCTGTACGGTCACGTAACGCCGACCATGCAACGGAATGCTGTCGATGATTTGGACGCGGACCTTGCCTGAGACGCGAAAATCAAATGAGATAAGTAAAGCCAGAAAGGCACGTGGATGGGACTATCCACTATGAGGGTAACTTCGGTGACGGTCGACTCGAGTCGCGCACCCGTTGACAATACGAGCCTCTGATGATGTTTCCTATGCTGCCGCAGCTGGATGGACGCTTTCTAGTGGAACACCAACTCAAAAGTGGCTGACTTAGCACTATGGCGTCAGAGTGCCGCCTGTAGAGAAGGAATACGGAATTTGAGGACAAATGGCATGAGGGGATTAAACCCTCGAAGAAGTTCTTTGATTGGCTTCCTCTCCATTTGGCCAGTTTTCGTGATAACAATGGCGTGTGGCACTCCCACAGAGCCAACACCAACTCCCACAACGACCGCGGTGGCGACTGCAACCGCAACTCCCACCACCACTGCCGCCTCTGCACCTGTACCTCTACCGACTGAGACTCCCACAACAACGCCCACCGCAGTTCCAGATAGACAGCCAGATTCCGCCAAAGTCGAACCTACCGAAGCACGTGACTTCACACAACTCTGGTCTTACGGTTTAACCAGCATCCGCACAGGTGAACCCTTGATCGAAGAAGGTGGCGAACACAAGCTGGACGAGAGTGCGATTTCCTATGGCTACAACTTAGTCGTCGACAAAAACGGCACCGTGCTGAGGGCTCGGGCCACACCGCTACAGAACGGCGACCAACTAGTTCTCACGGAGGATTATCAGGGTGACCATAACATGCGTGAGTACGCCAGGATCTTCACGATTATGGCTCCCATCAGGGATACCATCCTGTATCACTTTGGTGCAACGACCAGAGACGAATGGCTAGCGTTCACCGAGATACTGACGATTAACAAAATCAAAACGGAAGATGCAGTCGAAATCAGTGGGCGAAACATCCTGTCGACCGAGCAAGTGTACGATTACATCACCAATGGAGAGGCCGAAGGCAGCGCCGTGATGCGCTATTTGGAAGAAGCGGGATTGGAACTGAAATGTCTGGCCTTCAAGGATTTTGACTTCACTAACCCTGAAGGTCGCAACCATTGCGAAGAGCATGACATCGGGGTTGGCTCGGGTATCGAATTGCCATAAGTACGATGTTGACCGGCTCCCAGAACCTGTACCACGCGTTATGTTAGTCCGACAGCCTGTTTCAGCCTGATTGTCTCCGGTGCTGGTGGACGATATCCGAGTGAGCTGTGTGGCCGGATGGTGTTGTACTCCGTTCTCCACTTTTCTGTCAGTACCTCGACCTCCTTCAACGAGTAAAAGATCTCGCCGTTCAGCAACTCGTCCCGTATCTTCCCGTTGAAGCTCTCGTTATGGCCGTTCTCCCAGGGATTCCCTGGTTGGATGAGCAGGGTCGTGAGTTCGATTCACACCCGGGGCACCAAACGTAAATCGTTCTTGAGAGAGGCATCCAGAAACGGGTGCCTCTTTTGCGTTTGACAGCAAATTTGACAGCAACCCGGGCGCACTTCCGCTCAACTCCGGTAGTCCGTCACCTGCCACAGCACCGCTAGTTCGCGCCTGTCCGGTAGCCGCCAGACAACTGTTCCAGACGGTGCAGTGACGCGCCGAGACCGCACTACGTCTTCTCCAGGGCCACGTCATGTTCGAGGACGGCGTGGATGATCAGCATGTGCGGGAAGCGCAGTGCGATGCTCGTGTCGGTGATGGACGGGCAGAGGCCGCAGATCAGGTGCGAGGGTCGCTGGCGTGCGCCGTACATAAAGGCACGGTACGGCGCGGCTTCCACTCCTCACAGGAGATGTGTCAGTCACGGTAGCGATGGCGGTGCACGGCGTCGGTAGCGGTGTCGTTACCTGAGCTTTCTATCGACCTCCCGATCGATCAGGAACATCCCGTATATCAATGCTCCCCAGAGAGCCAGCCCGGCGAAAGAGGTCGAGTAGACACTCACTCCGCCGACAATCAGCAAAATATTTATGACGAGCTACACAGTTACCAGGATCGCGCCGCGCCTCACATCCTGGCTCATGCGTAAATCTCGTGACTGTATCCGAGTCTCAGGGATTCCGACCTCGGCGCCACAATTCCCGAGATAATCCCTGATTACCGGCGATCCTCGCTAAACCTTAACGGAACCATCCGTTCTGATAGCTAAGAGCGTTTTCTGAAGGCAAGTATCCCGACAAAAGTACCAAGAGCAACTAAGTCCACGGGCACGTCACCGTTAGAACTGGTCTGATTGCAATTGGGCGCGGAGACACTAACCGATGGGGCAGGTGTTGTTGTTGGCCCTGGCTCGACTGTTGGGGGCGTTTCTTCCTCCACGATTTCTACGTATCCAGTTCCAGCACTTGTAAAGAGAGTTGTGCCAGCGAACAGGCAAGTTATGGCTGCCGGCTCATTCCGAGACAGGTTGGCCATAAATGAACCATCTGATTCTATTGTCACGATAGTCGGGTTCGGATTAAGACTCCCGTCTTCTCCAACCCCCTGGATCGCAGCTACAGGCGCTTGCTTGGGGTCATAGTATGTTTCGAAATTGTTGGCGTCTAATTGACCCGTCACACTTATCTCGTTACCAACGCGTACCGCTTCACATCCGATCTTCGTAGCGTGCAATACGGCGGATTCCACGCGCACCCCTCCCAAGACGTCGAATTCGTAATGCACATCGTCCGGGTTCTTATCACTGACGAGGGCGCGTTTACTAGCCGCCTCTATATCGAGACCGAACACCTGGCCGACGGTTGCAAGATCATCCGGGGCGATCTTCACGGGAATATCGTATGTTGCTCCAGGTGCCAGTTCGATTCCTAGATCTCCACCATTTATATCCAAGTACCAGGAGTCCGGAAGGTCAGTCTCATAGCTGAGGTTGTAGAACTTACTGTTGTCGTTGTCCTCATTGCGCAACTTGATCACACCCGCAAACGCCGACTCTCCTTCTTCTGGTGGGATCGCCTGGAAGTAGGAAAAATTCTCCTGCTCCCCATCCCCATCCTGGTTTCCGAATACCGTCTCACCGGTAACCTGATTGAGTTTGACGCGTACGCATGTATGGAAGTAGAACCGTCCGGCTTCCAGGTCTTCTTCTGTTACCGGGAAATCCGGGGTCCATTCCACGTAAACATCCGTAAACGCGCCCGGTGCAATGTTCGCCAGCGAAGCGAAGTCCGTCTGGTCAACCGTGCCGATGCTGGCCCATCCATCCGCCCCAGAGATTCCAAGTCCGGGTGGATCGGTCAACTCCCACGTCACTTCAACGCCGGTCGCGGGTAGCGTCCCCACGTTACGCACTCGAGCGTAGAGCCTGTTGACTTGACCTACCGCAGGATCGTCTCCGTTACCCCTGGGAACCGAGTTGCCGTCTAGATCATTCCACGTGCCATAGCGGTATGATCCGTAGCCATTTATCGGATTATCCACCCAGATGTCGGTGGTCTCCCAGGTGTTGCCCGGCGGCTGTGTCCACGCCTCCAACATTACATCTGGCTGGTTCGCGGAATTGTCATACGCGACACGGAAACAATAGTTATCGCTATCTGGCGACTTCGTGATCGTGATTGCTATTCCATCGGACACGCCGAACGTGTCCCCGGCCTTCCACAATTTGTCCCGGTCTCCGGACTCACCCTGCACCGTCACCCACGGGGACGAACCCTCGGACACCCGTTCAATCAGCACCCCTTCATCAGGGATGCCCGGAGGGCTAAAATCGCCGTTGAGATCATCTCCCAGGATTTTTCGGCGGACGCTAACCATGTAGTACAAGCTGCCCGTAATCTCGATTTTCGCAGCCTGGAGATTCGGACTGTCGGCCGGGTCGTATTCCATGGCCATGAGGCACACACTGTCACCACCGGACGTAGGCGTGATCGTGATGTACTTGGAAGGCGGCAACCAACCAGGGAAGCCCATATTGTCGAGTTTTTCGAACACGCCTGTCTGCCCGGGGTAGTTAGAGTCCATTAACTCAAACTCGTTGTTGTAATCGCTGGGATGGGCCGGGCCTTGGTCCTGGAACGCGTGTCCCACCTCGTGAGCCCAACGCCCCCAGACCTGGAGATCATTCTCTGTCGGGTTCTCACTGAATATCGCGCAACCAACATTCTTGTTGGTTCCACCGGGGCCCATCGCCGCCGTGCAGCTACCGGTCGCCTGCCCTCGATGGAACTGCGTCGGGTCAGTCTCCGCCATCACCACCATCACGGCCTGGATATCATTCCAGTCAAGGCCTGCGGGAGCATTCGCGATGGAGTCGTCTATTACCTTCTTGAACTTGCCGCCGTCCGAAAGATCACCGTCCCCGTAATCGTCGATGTAATCGGCTCTCTCATCAGGAAGCTGGTAAAGGTCGGTTACCTGATGGGAGATGTTGATCTTGTTGTAGGAGGTATCCCGCCAAAGCGTGTCCAGGTTGTTAAAGAATCCCGTGACTTCAGCTTGCGAGTACCGGCTGGTTTCCGTGTAATCATCAAAATAGACCCTGAGCACCATGACATTCTGTGTCCCGGTGATGGGTGCTGCGGACGCGCTGAACTGGAACGACGCCAACGCTACAACCACTCCGACCAGGGACAGTGCGATCGCTTGCCATTTGCCGATCTTGATCACGAATCTGGCTCCCGCGTCACGTGTTCTGTAAAGTTCAGTTGGCCCATACAACCATACCGCATGGTACCCCATCCGTCCCTAGGTACGCTTTGACCAGTCACATATGACGGAGCCTGAACGATCTGTGTACTTTAGAGCCGTCCTTGAGCTAGCGGCCAGGTCACTCGAAAACGCATCGACAAGTCGAGTTTGTGTTTCCGAGATATGCTCGAGTTGATTTCCCCATCCGACGCCCATGACCTCCACCTCCCTCACACTCCGTCGCCAGAAGTTCGTCTCCGAGTACGTCGAGACGGGCGAGGCTCAGCGGCCAGACCCTCTGGTGACGTACTGACCGGAACTGGCGAGCAAGTTAGCAAGGGGACGGACAACACGGTCGATCTCCTCAGGTGGCACGACAACGGCCTTCCAGGCACTGATTCCAGTCAGCCTGACGGTGAACATGGTGTCAATGTTGGTGCTCGGAGCCTTTAGATAAAGGGGGCTGATCACGCCCTCAAGCGCGCTGGAAGCCCCCTCAACGTCGCGGCCATCGGGCCGTTGAACACGAATTCCATCAGTCGAATACACGAGCAGGACGCCACCAATAGGAAACTCTAGGTCCACGTCGCCGCTGGAACCTGTAATGACCGGCAGGCCCAGTGAGTAGAGCTTCTCAATCTGCTCCTGCTCTCCGTGAGGCCGGAAATTCGGGTCAAGGCCAGCACCGAAAATGTCGAATATCTCGCGTTCCTTGTCGGTGATAATGATCTTCTCAGGGGTGAGACCCCATGCCTCCCATTCACCTGCTACGTCGGGTGTCATCGCCTCGAAGACCGACACCAGCCTGTTCTGGCGGGCGCATGTAGGACTGAACATGGTCGGTAGTGACCATACCAAGGGCTCTGTGCAGAAGGTCGGTAGGGGGTCAGCCCAGTCCGTGACCGTTAGGGCAATTTCACCCTCACCCGTACCTAGAAGGTCCCCGGCCTTTACAGCAAACGGAGGGTTGGTTGTCGGCAGGCCCAGCATAATCTTGAGGTTGTTCTCTAGGTCGAATCCCTCGCTCTTTATACCGAAGTGGGTCATAAGTTGGGTGGTCGGTTGGATGTGGAATAAGCGGATGCTCACGTTTGGTTGAACCGTCGGCCTAACCCACAGGTCATAGCCACCACTACCACCACCCCAACCACTCAGCAACTGGAATACCTCTCCATCGAATGGGGCGTACAACGGACCCGACGAGGTCTCACGCAACACGTAGTGCTTCATCGATGACACTGATCTGGTGGAGTCAGCGTAAGTGTGGCCGAACTGGGATCGAAACATGCTGACCATTGCGATCGTGTCAGGATCGGTGAAGTTGTGGGTCACCAGATTAGTGACATCGGTATCGACGTCGGCGTCAGTAAGTACATTAGAAGCCACGACCATGATCACAATACCGGTACCTAAGACTGTCATGACCGTGCCGACGGTGATGGAGGCGAGTGAACGGAAAAGTCCCCTCTGAGACTCCTCTTGATTCCGTCGTATCAGGGTGAAGGCACCCAGTCCAACAATCAGTGCAATAACGATCGCGACCTGTGTAGATGCCAACTGCTCCACAAACACGAGCGTTGCAATGGCTGCACCAACAGCCGTTGGATAAGCACCGCGCCGCCAACCGATGCCAAGGCCGATTACCACAATGGATCCAACCAGAACAGCCAACAGAAGTGGTAGGCCGACCCAACCAACGGCGCAGCCTGCCATCAGGGAAACCGCCAATGCAGCGGTGCCACCCGCGTACCTGCTAAGAGCACCATTAAATGCCGATTCAACGTGAAGGGCCGCAAGCCCCAGCCATGCAAACAGAACGCACAGCCCACCTAAGCCCGTTTCGCCGTGAATAACCGGCGAAGCAAGAGCAAAGACCGTAACAGCCACAACAATGGCATGGGTGGCGGCAAAACGTTTCGCTATCGCCGTACCGGCGGGTGGGAGCAGGCCCATCAGGAGCCTCTTGAACCAGTTCACCAGTGAACCTCCGCTGAAGTTTTGGTGTCGACAGCACCCTGTTCTGAAGAAGAACAACGACCTGCAACCGCCATT
>PVBE010756793.1_pt1 | contig 18905 bp, 15 predicted proteins | sample 1631181 | NCBI WGS metagenome assembly PVBE01 (sample SAMN08397723, study PRJNA350692) | Marine metagenome, whole genome shotgun sequencing project. | isolation source: water | place: Pacific Ocean | collected 2012-04 | reverse complement strand
TTCATTGTAGCGTTTCAAGGGTGAAATCGAGCTCTATCATCGCTCGATAAAAAAATATCCTGCGCCTTGAAAATTATTACAGCCCTGGTGAATTGACAGAACAGATCGATCTTTTTATCGAATATTACAACAATCATCGTTATCATGAAGCGTCGAACAACTTGACTCCAGCTGATGTATACTACGGCAAGGGACGTGAGATTCTGACAAGGCGTGAAAGAATCAAGAAAAATACGATTTGGCTTTATGCCTAAAGAATTATTGTCTCATTAGTAAGTAGCTCCACAAAAACAAGTTTTTATCTGTTTGTATTTGTTCTGTTTTAAAAATAGATATTTACTGACGTATAGTAAACATCCGGATAAAGTCCAAACTCATTTTCAGGTCTTGAAGGATCGGACGACTCATCTCCAAGCCCAACGCAGGTTCCTATATTCACGTAAACATCTGCAACCAAATTATACTCAAAGCCGGTTGAACCAAGGACTGACCGGTCTTCAACATTTATAAGAGCCCGCGCATTAAAAATTAAAAGTGGCGTAATCTCATAGATCAAGCCCGGCACTACGTAGTGCCTGCCGAAAAGATATACTGCGCCGTCTGTAAATGCGGTTTCAGCAATGGCATCAAAGTAGTTCTCAGGACTACCGGTGCCTGCACCGCTGTAATGATATTCAATATAAGTATAAAGCCCGTCTGTAAACCTGTAATCAGCACCAACTGAAAGCCTGAAATAGTTTTCCCCGGAAGCCCCTTCAGCAAGTGTCTGTGCTGCCTCCAGCCAGGCGCCTGCCCCGCCTATCGAGTGCGCTAGGTCAATGCCAAAAAGTATGTTTTCCCTGAATGCCATTGCCATAAATGATATGTCAGTCTGTAACTGGTATGTTTTCATACGGATGAAAGTCGCACTTTTTTCAGGTTTAAAATTGTCTCCAAACACCACCCCCATATCAAGCTCCCCCATCTCGGATAAAGGGGTCTTTACCCTAACCAAGTCGACACCAACAAGTTCTTCCTTGGCAATCGTGTCATACGTAAAAGGCGCTATTATGTCAGTCGGGTTTATAACATGCGCTGAACCGAAAGCAATTGGCTGGCGTCCTGCAGATATGTCCATAGAAGAAGTGCTCATCGTTAGCAACAGCCTGTCAAGATTCTGCATAAGCATAAAATCGTCTCCTGAATCTTTGTCATCAGGATAAATTTCTTCGTCGAGATCAAAAACCCGGTATGATAAAAGCGCAGGGCCTGGAAGAGGTATAGAGCTTATATCCTTATCCCTGAAACGCGGAAACAGCTCGTATGCAATTTCAAAAAAAGAAGACTCAGCAGGAATGATATTGAGCCTCAGTCTCAGATGGAACACAGCATCAAAAGCGGTATCCTGCTTTAACTCGTTGAGAATAAAAAAGTTCCTGATATATCCGCCTGCTTTGATTTCGGTTTCATCGGCATAAAGAAAAGTGCCGCAGAACTGAAATACGAAAAAGAGAATTGCAGCTACCGGAACTTTATTTCTCAATCCTTATCCCTCATCTCTTGTTCCTCGTCTATCATCCTTTCCGTCTCAGGCAGCATCCCTTATCCTCTCACTTCATCCTTGTCTATTTCTCCGTCTTTTAAAAGCACCAGTCTCTTTGCCCTCTCCATAATCATGGTGTCATGAGTAGAGAACACAAATGTCATCCCGTTTTTATCATTAAGCTCGCGCATCATGTCAAGAAGCGCTACACCTGTTGCAGAGTCAAGGTTAGCTGTTGGCTCGTCCGCAAGTATCATGTCAGGGTTTGAGACCATTGCCCTTGCAACTGCAACGCGTTGCTGCTGACCGCCTGAAAGCTGTTTGGGAAGCCTGTTCTCCATACCCTTAAGACCCACCTGCTGGAGAATGGCTGCAACACGCGAGCGTCTTTCACCTTCAGCAACACTCTGAAGGAGCATGATGTACTCAATGTTCTCTTTTACAGTAAGAACAGGAATGAGGTTATATGCTTGGAATATAAAGCCTATATGGTCCCGCCTGAAATCCGAAAGCTCACTGTCCTTCATCTCACTCATATATTTACCTGCCAGAAGTACACTGCCGGAGCTGGGGATATCAAGACCGCTCATTATGTTCAGAAGAGTTGTTTTACCTGCACCCGACGGGCCTGCAATTGCAATAAAAGCGCCTTTTTTGATGCCCAGGCTTAAAGACCTCAGCGCATGGACATCAATACCTTCTGTGCTGTAGATTTTTGATACATTATCAATTTTAATTACCTCCCCTGACATTGCCTTTATTTCTCCTCCCGGCTGCAAAGTAGCGCATAGTTAGATTTTATATTTTATCTCTCTGCTCTATACTTTATGTAAATCACATGCTTTTCTGCATTGCCCTTGCAGGCGTAAGCTTAGCCGCAAAAACAGCCGGGTAAATGGCAGCGATAAATGAAAAGATGAATATTAAAACCGGAAACACGGTAAACTGTCTGGGTCTCACCACAGGGTAGATAAGCTCTGTAATGGTGACACCCGCGAATTCTATGCCCTTATAATTAATCCCGTACACTGAAAAAATATACATAAAAACATAGCCAATTCCAAGACCAATGATTATACTTATTAAAGAAAGCGAAGTGGCCTCAAAAAAGATAATCAAGGCCATGTTTACGGGCCTTGTGCCGACTGCCCGCAGAACACCGAATTCAAATATCCTTTCATAGAGCGACATAAAAAGCGTATTCATTATTATCACCGCTACAATGGCAAAAACCAGGGATGTGATTATTAAATTTGATATGTCAGTCATTCCTATTACACTGTCAAGCTGGGGCACCAGGTCTTTCCATCCAAGAGCTTCGTTGTCCTGTTCAGAGTATTTTTCCCAGAACTCAAGCGAGCGGTCTCCTGCATCATTAATATCATTAAACTTAAGTGAAATCTCATGCACATCCCTGTCAAGTGCCAGAAGCTCTTGAGCCTGCTTTATGTTTATGAAAGCCATGTCGCTGTCTATCTCTCTTATGCCCATGTGAAAAATGCCTGTTACCCTGAACATATCCTGTGACAACTCTCCTGTGCCGGCCTGCGCCATTGTAAGTACCAGCCTGTCACCTGTCTCAACCTCAAGGGTTTCGGCTGCTTTGGAACCTATAAGTATCTGCCCCGTGCCGGGAGGCGTAAGGTAATTCCCCTGTCTTACAGCTTCGTCAATCATTGATATATGTCTCTCTGTATCGGGCTCTATGCCGTACAGAAGAACAGAGTTTACGCCTAAAGCAGAACTTAGCATGCCAAATGAAACTGTGCGCGGAGAAAAATCTGAAACCAGGTTCTCTGTTTCCAGGGACTTCATAAAAGCCTCTGAATTATTAATTGTTTTATCCACCTCAAGCGTATCGCGAAAGCCCTGAGCATGTACCTGGCCCTGTCCGAGGAATGTGTCAGTAGCTGTCCTTATCATGCTTTCAAGCATGCCAACATAAAGCCCGTCTACAAACATCAATGATGCCAGGCCAATACCAACTGCTATGCCGGACAGAACCGTCCTTCTTTTATTCCTTAAGACGTTTCGCCATGCAAGCTTAAAAAGAAGTTTCATCCTAACCCGTCCTTAATGCTTTCACAGGGATTACCCGCGCTGCCCTGCCTGCAGGCCATATACTTACCACTACAGCGGTTCCGAAGATAATCGCCGCGGGCATCAGAATAGATCTGATTGTAATTTGTGCGGTTATTTTGTCAAAGAGAAACCCGCCGAATTCCAGGGGGGTTGAAAGTGTTATGCCGTATACAGAAAACCACCAGTTGGCAAGCATTCCAGCCACTGTACCAACTATTATACTTATGATTGAGAGATATGTTGTTTCAAGCACTATTAGCATGAATACCTGGGAGGGCCTTGTGCCCAGCGCCCTTAATACGCCGAACTCGCGGGTTCTTTCAAGTATAACCATGAGCACGGTGTTAAGCACACCGATAGCCACTACTATTGTAAGCACTGCTATGGTCCACCGATTGCCTTTTACGTCTGCCTGCATCGCCCTGTAAAACTGGCTTTCCACAACTTGCCACGGCTCAACATCAAACGACGGTTCATCCAAAGCATCACTTATAAGTTCAACCGCCTTCATTGTTTTTGGATGATCTGTAAGCACAACGGCTATTTCGTGAACTCCTCTGTCAATTGAGAGGAATTTCTGTACAGTGATTATGTGCATATAGCATATTGAGGCGACGGAAGAGCCTTCTGACTTGCCCATAATGCCTGCAACTTTGAAAAGTCCGTTTGCAACTGAGCCGTCAACCCCCTGGGCTATTAAAGCAATTTCATTTCCAAGACCGACCCTGAGAACTCTGGCGAGGCCATTGCTTATGATTACTTCATCAAGAGGTGCATCGGATATAAAACGTCCTTTTTCAACCTTGTGCCTGAGCCTTGTTGTCCGGACTTCCCTTACAGGATGTATGCCTGCAACGCGTACGCCGGTAGTTTTTTTGCCTGCAAAGGCAAGCGCAGGTGTATAAACCCTGGGCGCCCACGATTCGACATGGGCGAGGTGCTCGATCTTATTGCCAATAAAATCAGGGTTATTCAGAATCTTATATATTGAGGGTCTGTCAAGATAACCGTTTTTGTGCACCTGGACATGCCCGGTGCGGTCTCTTGTAAACATGTCTATGAGGTCACCGTAGCTTCCGTCAATCATTCCTATGGTGACTGCGAACAGGGCGCACCCCCCGGCCATCATCATACCAGTGAGCAGGGAACGCCGCTTGCTGCGAAAAATATTACGAAATGCTATTTTGGAAATAATCATGTCAAACTAAACATTATAAAATGCCAAATTAGCAATTAGAATTTCAAATTTTAAATGATAATTTGTATGTGTCCAGGGGGCAGTTATTTCCCCTTCACTTCGGTGTCTCCGTCACTGGTAATTTCAGTTATTTAGTAGCGGTGACATTCCTGCCCCTCCGCATTACACCAACGCTGCGCTCTGGACGGCTGCGGTCTCCCCCACTACTAAATCAGTGAAAATACGAAGCGACTCCGCCAATAACGTTACGGGAAAACAACTGCCCTCTGAATAGTTACGATAATTTTGCATTGATAATTTTTAAATGGCTCATGTTACCTTTTTCTCTGCAAATTTCTCAGTGTAAATACATCCAGTTTTAGTTCTAAGTCGAACTGAATGTCTATATAACGTATAACCGTCTTTTTTCCGGGCTTATTTAACTGTCTCATTTCAAGCAAAGAGGGGATACTGCGATTATTGAATTTTTTTACTTCGCTGAATGTCATGACCCTCATCTTACGTCCCTTCTCGTCAAAATACGACTGCTCAACAGGAATGTAGTCTTTCTTTCGGACTACTATGATTATCCTGGCCCATACAATAGGAATGTCTTTTTTGGATACAAGCTCAATATAGTAGTTCTCCTGCTTTGCATCCCCAGGGTTTATAAGTCTTGCATTATAGTCACTGGTCATGGAGCTTTCCTTGACAAGGTCGTCGTTTGTGAAATCCGAGCCCATCCAGGAGCTCATCATCATGGAAGGGGGCACTTTCATTACCTTGTTTATCTTTGGGAAATAGTTCCACATCTCTGTTTTCTTGCGTAGGGTGGTAATGCCGGCATCTTTTTTAGGGCCTGTGATATGGATAAATGTTTTGTCCAGCCCCTCGCTCCAGATATTCATTCCAATCGTGCGCTTCCAGTTCTTTGTTACAATGGTCATCTCTATCCTGCCCTCGCTTGTGTCGCTGCGATAGAGTTTGTCCATCCTGTCCACTATTTCATTTACACCGAGCCTGTCCTGTGCGTACACGGGGAATACAAAGGCTGCAGCAAATACAATTGCGATTATTAATTTTCTCGTTTTCATAATATCTTTTTCACTTATTTACTTCTTTGTCCAATGTCAAGCCTACGCCGTGTCCCAGCATTTCGGGATTTACGGGGGTCTAACCCATAAGCGGTAAGTTGTTTTGTTTGACGGGAAAAATATGTGCTGAAAACACCTTAGAACTGCTTCACGCAGCGCAGGTGAATAACCTGCATGTTTTGAGGCATGCTCACATCAATACGGGCTTGCAGTTGACCAGACTCGCCATTACAATCCGGTTGAGTCTGTAAGCTTTGTAAGTCATAACGCTCCGGTAAAACCGGAGGTTTGATAGCCGTGAGCAGCTTCAAAGGCTGCCGTTGAGGTTACACCTCAAAATTTACCATCATCATCGTCGTCTTTGTTCCAGTCGGTCTGATTCTTGATATCTTTTTTCATTTCATCCAATTCGAAACCTACTGTGGAAACCGCATATTCACGAGTTCATAACTTTTAAAATTTTATTTCTTTCCAGCAAATTGTCGTGTAACTGCAATTGCGCTTTTTTCCTTTATATAACCGATTACTTGCGCGATCGAATGCTTTGGAGGAATGGATATACACATATGATCATGATCGTTCATCATATGCCCTTCAAGAATCTTACCGTCCTTCTGCCTTAACAATTCATGAAATACTGGGCCCAAATATCTTCGTATTCGATTAAACAGTTGCTTTTTTCGATATTTGGGGATAAAAACAATGTGGTATTTGCAATTAAAGGTCAAACCCTGTATTGTCACACTGGTCAAATCAGTGGCTTACCGATTTGAGTTATGACTTCTTTGTCCAGACAGTTGTTCGGCCGATAAGTGAAATACCGATATAACCCCTCAGTTTCAATTCATTATCTACCAGTTTTATCTTGCAGGAATAGGTCTTGCCGTTATTCGGATCGTAGATCTTGCCATGGGTCCATCTGTTCTTATCTTTATGCTTAAAGCCATAGACAATATCCAACCCAATAATCTTCCTGGTCTTTTTCGATTCATCCGGGTTATTTTTATCTATTTTATCTGTACCGTCATCATATTTAGGCTCCTTGAGCCATATTATTTTCCCACAGTACAAATCGTTACATTTATAGATTTTAACAAGAGACTTGCCTTCAGCTGTATACCATTCCCCGATAATATCATCAGCTTCCTGAGCAAGTGAGCTAGTAAACATAAACAGCAGCATGCACGCAATTAATATAAATAGTCGTTTCATCTTAAAGTCCTCCTCACAAAGAAATTAGTTAATGAAGCAATGGGATCAGTTCATGCCACGCTGAAATTCGCGGGATATGTTTACCGGGCAGCTCGCCCCCGCTGAAAAATTTTCCGGAGGTAAACGGCAACTTCCGATCCCTGGCATAGGTGATCCAAATCGGTATCAGGCCCGACCGTTCGGCCCCTTGAACATCGGCTTCCAGGTCATCTCCGATAAACAGGGTTTTTCCCCGTTCTGTTTTCAGATTATCCACAAACCGGTCAAAAATACGGGGATGAGGCTTTCGATAGCCCACGTCACCTGAAATGACGATCGTTTCAAAAAACGGCGTGAGATTGAGCTGGTCAATGATGGTCATCGCAGCCTGCGGATGTGTAAAATTGGAAAGAAGCCCGAGATGATACTGCCCTTTTAAGTCCGTCAGAATTTCCGTTACCCCTGGAATGAGCCGGCAGTTCGGGTAAAATGCCGAAAAATAGGCGTCCACGGCTTCTGCAATCCGGGAATCATCCGGTGACAGTCGGTCGCCGTGGTGGTTCAATGCATCGCATATCCAAAATCGGTTGTGGGTCTCCTTCCCGCTTTGGTGGGCTTTTTCAATATGAGAAACAGCAGCCTGTTCGTATGAAACCGTGATCGCGTTCGGATCTCCGGCTAACCCGTTTTTTTGCAGGCTTTGGATCAACCGATCCATGGCCTCATTCAACGCCCCTGCATTTGCCTCGATAAGCGTGTTAAACAGGTCAAATCCGATGGCGGCTACGTGATGCATGTGAGTCCCAAATTAAACGCCAAGAAAAACGATTTCATAACAGGATGGGAATGGCAGCATTCTCGGCCAATACTGAAACCGAAGGATAAGAATTCGTTTTTTGAAAACAGATCAACGGAAAAACAGAGTTGTGTAGCCACCGGAGATGAGTCACAACACATAGTATTGCAACGATGCGACACCAAGTCCCAGGCGGCTTCAGACAACCAAAATTCAAATACCGAGTGAAGTTCGTATTGTCAAGAAGAAAATTTGCTGCAAATTAACTGAAAATTCAGGATTTTGGGCACAGGAAGCCTGACTTCACGAGTGTGTGTTTTTAAAAACAGGCCTCTGCAAGGTAATCCGGATCAGTGATGGTGTCATCGATACTGGGTCCCGGCTCCTCATCATATGCGGGAAACACACCGATAGGCGGGGCATTGGCAACCGGGAGCGGCTTCCGTTTCACACTCCACAAGCTCCTGTTTCAACGTCTCGTACTGTTGCAGAGAAATGGTTTTACGATTTGCCCCAGGCCGATCCGCCAGCCGCTCGAGAGCGCCTTTATGTGTAGCTAAAATAATAACGAATTCTATGGTCTCTTGTCGTGATGTCTGTCAAGTTTCAAGACCTGACCCTGTTGTTTTAATGAGCACCCGTTTGACCAATGTGGTGTTGTCTTAGACGGTCAAATAGAGATGTTTATAGGCAACGAACGTAATAAACTTAATTCGAATGAGTCCTATTTCATACCTGCCGGCGAGCGTCATGGCTGGAAGATCTTTGGTAAACCGGTAAAGCTATTGGATGTTTTGGTAAAAAATTGAGTTAAGCGTTCAAGGGTTTTCATCAAACCCCTCTGTGTAGCCTGTAGTAGCCCCTATTCTTTTAAGAATTCCCGGATGGCCTGATCTCTCTCCCCATTGGGCTCAAAAACAATGGAGTAATGATTGGTGCCGGTCACGTCAACATGCCTGGAGTTAGCGATCTCCCGCACCATTCTTTGTGTCACATCTTCCGGGAGGAGGACGTCATCCCGCGCCAACATCCCTTCTGTGGCTCTCAGGACCAGCACAGGGCGAGAGATCTCACCGTAAAACCGGGATATATCCACTTTACCCAGATTGACGCGCTCCTCCTCAATATGGGCAGGATTAATGTTTGTGCGTACCCCATCCGAAACCTCTTCCACTTCGTACTGGTAATAGGTCTCTAATGCCTGAGACCAATTCTTTAGAAAAGGGGCCTTTTTCCTAAGATCCAGATATGCCTCAAATGAGGGGAACACTTGACCTAAACGGTCCAGTGATGGCTTGATCCCCGCAAAAACTTTGACCATTTGATCTTTTGAAAGTTTCCCTCCTCCATCCACCAGGATGATGCGATCAATCCGCTCCGGGTATTTGGCCCCAAAGACTACCGATATAAAGGCGCCTAAAGAATGACCCATGAGCACAACCCTCTCCAGCCCTAAATCATCCAAAACCGCTAAGATATCCCGGCAATGATGTTCCATGGAATAGCCAGTGGAAGGAGCCCCTGAGAGGCCTCTCCCCCGGAGATCCATGGCCAGCACCCCATAAGACGGGCTCAGCGCGTCGGCAATCACATCCCAGCATCTGCAATTGGCCGTGATACCGTGGATGCACAAGATGGCCTTTTTTTCCCCTTCCCATTGGGCAATCTGGATTTCTACCCCGTCTCCCATGGCCCTTTTCATTATCGGTTCAGTCACCATACCCCTCCTTGTCTTCACATTGAAATCAACAAAATTCTAGCGGTTAAACCTTCTCGCTTACGTCACAGTATTTTTTCAACACCCCCTATTTCTGTCTGCCAGTGAACTCTCGAACCGAACCAATAATCCCTTTGGGAAAAAATATGACCACCAGGATCAAGAGGACCCCTAAGACGAGATGCCAGCGTTCCAACACATTATGCAAAAGCACGGTGCTGGAGGAGAAGTCCTTTGCCAGATGCTGAAGGTCGGGCAGGAAGGTCTCGGTAATCATAAAAAAGGCCGCACCAACAACGCCTCCGTACAGGGTCCCCATCCCCCCTATGATGCACATGAGTAGAATAGCGAGCATGATCGACAAAACGCCCAGGCATGATTCCGGGTTCACATGTCCCACCCACAACCCATATGCTTTCGAGTTTTTCTCTCCCTGTCGCACTTCCTCTTGAATAGATTCCTTACCCCATTACCCCAGGAAGTAACATGATAAAATGTCTCCGGATAGCTTATTCGCAAGGGGCGAGCCATGTTTGATCCTTTTTATGTTAAGCTAAAATTATAACGGATTCTATGGTCTCTTGCCGTGATGCCTGTCAAGTTTCAAGGCCTGACCCTGTTGTTTTATTAAGTTTCTTTGATTCGAGTTTCTCAGTTTCTTTAATATTATTTAAAATGAATAGCCATTATTGATTATTCAATTAGATAGTACAGTTTCTGGATCTAGTTTAGTTTGAAACCAATTAAGCCTTACATCCAAATGTGCTCCAGTTGCTCTTCCAGTCGATCCGACGGTACCAATAACATCTCCCTGCTTTATTTTTTGTCCTTTTTTCACGAATATTTTTTGCATATGCATATACAATGTAGAAATACCATGTCCATGATCAAACATTAAGGTTCCGCCCGTGTAATATAAACCGGTCTCTGCTAAAGTTACCGTACCATCCAACATGGCTTTAATTTTTGTCCCTTCGTCTGCAGCGAAATCTAACCCATAGTGTGGCCGCTTAGGTTTGCCATTTAAGATTCTTTGGCTACCATAAACTCCGGTTATGATGATATTTTCAACAGGTACTGTAAATTTATTTTTAAAGTGTGTTAAATTACTATCTATATTCCTAGCACTACCTATCAATTTATTTTCTTTTTTAATTCTTGCGTACACTTTTTCTGGTGGAGTTACTTGTTCTTCAGGAAGTCCATCTATTCTTTGAATATTGTATTTTCTTTTAAAAACTTTTTTGACTATTTTTTGTCTGTCGCCATCTTTATTTAAAGTTATTACAATATTATATTTTCTGTCTCGACCAATACCAAACACAAAATATCCATCATTAGTGACTCTCACTTTTTTTTCGTTGATTAAAACTTTTGTATCGGGTTCCGTTTTCCCAATGATAAAATGACCTTGCATAAATTTTCCCTGAAATTCAACTGCAAGAACATTATTTGATAAAAAAAATAATAAAAGAATTAATATTTTTTTCATTGCGCTATTTTCGATCCTGAACAAACGGGTTGGTTTCTTGGGGTTTAATAAATTCTTTGATTCGCCGAATGTCTTATGAGTTAATCTTTCACTCGATGTGCAAAGTACTTATCCTTGATTATTATGTGTATAACGTCCCGCATCAGCGGCCAGTAAAGCGCGTAGCGGTTTGCAGGTCCGGCTGCATGGGTTTGTTGTAAGAGTGATTGAGTGCGCTACTTAATATATCCCTTCAAGTGTGGGGTTTGATTTCTAATGCTTGATAATGGGCTGTCGTGGAACGTGGGTTATTATTTCCGGCGCCCCATTTGTGATGATCGCCTGTTCAGCCACTGCCATTGACAAGCCGTTTCCCCTGTCGTTCAGTATCATATGGGTGAAGAAAGACATATTTTCTTCGAGTACAAGGGTATTTCCTTCATAAATCATGGGTTGTTCCATCCATGTTGGGGGCCAGGCAGCACCCATCGTGTATCCGCAAACTGTCAGCACAGCATCTTTTTCACCGTTATTTTCAAGTGTTCCTTTGTAGGTATCGTAGATTTCACCTACTGTAGTTCCCGGACGCAGAATCGACTGTACTGCATCCAGGGCAATAACACTGGTCTCGTGCATTTTCAAATGGCGCTCATTAATCTTTGGGCCAGTGAGGACAACACACATGCATGCTGCGTGATAGTGTCGATATGCGACACCTAGTTCCAATGTGACCTGATCATTTTCGAGAACATGTTTGCGCCCGGTGGTATAGCGAAGATTCAAGGCGGATTTGCCGCTGCCAAGCGGGGGGATATGGGCCGGCAAATCGGCATCCAGCCGGAAAAGCGAATCATAGAATGAGGCATAAATATCTCCTTCGAATACCCCGGCGAATGTTGCCTCGATGGCTTTATTCAGCGCGATGTCCATTATTTCACCAGCTTTGCGCATGTAGCTGAGTTCCTGGGGGCTTTTGACCAGTCGCAGTTCGCGAATGAAATCTGGGATAACGATCAGATCGCACCAACCGCCAAGTTCTTCTTGTATTTGCAGGAACAGCCGTGGCGTCAAGCCCATGGTATCAACCTGAATGCCAACTCTCTTACCCTGCATGCCTGAGGATGCCAGCATCTCCTTGATTTGTCCGGCTCGGGATGTTTTTTCGCTGTCGGGAGCTATCCTGACATCCTCACAGATCGAAGAATATGCCGCATTCCCAAGGTCAGCCGGGCGAGCCAGATGGATCAACTGCCCGCCTGTTCCAATAAACATACATCCGAAAATTGAAAAACCGTCCGAGTCATACCCCGTGAGCCAGTACATATCTTCTATCTTGAACAGCAAAGCGCCATCCAGGCTCTGGGCCTCCAGGCTCTCACGCACTTGGTACTGTCGGTGGGCAAACTCTTCTCTGCTGAAGTGAATGTTTAAATCAGTCATATCATTCATAACGACCAGGCTCACCTGCCGCAATGGAGCACAGTTCATTCTCAAGGGACGAGCTATGTTTGATCCTTTTTATGTTAAGCTAAAATTATAACGAATCCTATAGTCTCTTGTCATGATACCTGTCAAGTTTCAAGATCTGACCTTGTTGTTTTCAAAACTGTCTCAAATTTATATCCTAAATCTGTCCACTTTCCTTTGAAACGCTTCATTGGAAGGTGTATCGATTCAAAGGAAAGTGGACAGATCATAATTTAACCCGCATCATGAAAAGTATCAGAACCTTTCAATCTCATTTATTTATTAATATTAACAAGTTATGTAAAAAGTAATGGTTGACAAATAGCCTCTCCGTTGGTACCGGAGTCTCAACTGACACCGCAAAAGACGGGCTTTTGAGGCTTCGGTCCGATGGAAGAGTGTTGAAAAAAGACTTCGATCGATATGCCCGCCTGGCCCGGCTGGAAAAGCTGGGCGAAAAATACGGGGACGATGTCGATGATATCCCGGTCCAAAAAAGCAAAGCCAAACTGAAGAAACTGAGAGAACAGGTCAAGGATCTGCAGCTGGATATGAAGTTGCCGAAGAGAAGTGTGTTGAAAAGGCCACAGTCGAATTGGAACTGACATAGGAGAAGAACGTGGAAGATAGGGTCATCATCATTGGGGCAGGATTGGCAGGCATCGTGGCTGCTTTCGCAGCCCAGCGTAAAGGAGCGGAAGTCTTGGTGCTGGATCGCACCGGAGCAGGTCTGGGAACGAACTCGGCCATGGCCAACGCAATGTTCAACGGGCCGAGGTCTGATTACACTCCCCGGGAATACATGACCGACACCATAAAAACCGGAAAAAGTCTCAATGTTCCCTGGATGGTGGAATTTGCAGCAGCCAGTGCGGAAGATTCGTTTGAATTCGTCCGTCCCTTGGGCCTGGATCTCAAGCAACTGCCGACAATACGCGTCTTTCGGAGAGAACGTCAGGATATCATTCTGGGTGCCCAAATGATGCGGGCGCTGGCTAAAAAGCTGGCACGACAAGTGAAGATACGCATAGAACCGGGCTTTCAGGTCACTGAAATTCTGCAACGGGAAGGACGGGCGGTTGGGGTTTCCGGCTGGGATCGGTATGGCAAAGAGATCCGCCTCGGAGCAGGAGCCGTCATTCTGGCCACCGGCGGTGCCGGGGCTCTTTATCTGCGCAACGATAATCAAAAAAGCACCCTGGGTCAGGGCTATGTTTTGGCCGCACGGGCCGGAGTGGCACTATGGGATTTAGAATTCGTGCAGTTTTATCCTTTGGTTTTGGCCGGTGAACACATGCCCAAAGTGATGCTCTACCCCGGTTATCCTCCTGAATCCCGTGTCATTAATAAGCACGGCGAAGACGTGGCCAAAAAGTTCGGAATCGGAGATCTTAACCAAGCCATCCGGAACAAACGGGATGAATTCTCCGCCTGTTTATTTGCGGAAAACCAGAACGGACAGGTATTTATGGACTTTACCCATGTGCCCGACCCTGCCTGGACCCGCTATCCTCTGGCGATGTTAGGCAAATACAACTTCGATTTTCGCAATAAACCCGCCCCCATTGCGCCTGGATGTCACTTTTTTATGGGTGGTGTCCAAATCGATCGCGAAGGGCAGACCTCTTTGCCCGGACTGTTCGCTTGCGGTGAGGTGGTTTGGGGAATGCATGGCGCTAACCGCGAAGGCGGCAATGCGCTGACCGAATGCGTTGTTTTTGGTCGCCTTGCCGGCAACCATGCCGCCATCCATGCCCAAATAACAGACAATCCCCTATCGTTCCGCCATGAAATGTCCACCTCCCTCCCCGTATCGGCCGGCACCTCCCTTTGGCCACACAGAGAGTTACTCCAACGGTTGAGGGAAATTGCCTGGTATCGGGCCGGTATCAAGCGATCTCAGACCGAGCTGGAAAAAGGCCGCCAGGAGTTGGCCGCATGGGAGGCCGAACTTGGAAAGCTTAAACCTCAAAGCCTGCCCGCTGTGAGACTGAATGAAGATCTGCGCAGCGGCGCCATGATTCTCAAAGGAATCATCACCGCCAGCCTGGGAAGGCAGGAGAGCCGCGGCGCATTCCTGCTGGAGGAGTACCCGCACACAGACGAAAACAATTGGCTAAAAAACTCCCGGCTCGCCTATGATGCCAACAGCGGGGAGTTCAACCTTAGTTTTCACCCCGTGACCTGAGAAATGCAAATAAAAGCTGGCCTTGCCTGATTGGTGTCCGTTATCTTGAATTGAATATGGTCTCAATATATTATGGTATATTGCTGAAAAGCTTTAAGGAAAGGATGATTGATTTTAAAGAATGAGGATGCAATGGATTGAATGTAAAACCCCGTTTCTTAATTACCTCGAGAAAAAATACGGGGAACTGTACGGGATTTAGGCGGTTTCCTACACTTACCCGTCGCGGCCTGGATAGTTTTCGCCGAGAATTCCCAGGTTGGAGACAATGATATCGCCGGGTCTTTTTGGCTTTGATTATTTACTATTGGGGGGACAACATGTTTGCAGATAATAAGAATATTTTCGCGATTTCTGTTATCATTCTTGCACTGGTCGTTGTGGGCGGGTGCATCGGGACTGTGGGAGGGAAAGCAACAATTTATAAAGAACCGGTCACGGATTCAGACATTCAGGTCAATATTTATAAACCCGACAAAACATGGCAGGGTACGACGTTGCTGGCAGACAATCACCGACAGGAAAGATCGAGAATCATTGAGGTGGACATGAAGGGGCAGATTGTCTGGGAATATGAACTGCCAAGGCATTTGAAAGAATATACCAATCCCGGATTTGATGTTGAATGGCTACCGGACAACAACATTTTGTTTGTGTTGCCCCGCAAGGGTATCTACGAAATCAATCGGGCCGGCGATGTTGTATGGTCATACCTGGATAATAAAGTCTCCCATGACGCAGATCGACTGCCAAACGGCAATACACTCGTTGTTTTTGGTGGGGGGGATGGCATGAGTGACCCGCAGGTAAGGGAAATCAACCCGGAAGGAAAGATTGTTTGGGCCTGGTATGCAAAAGATCATTTCAACAGGGCCCCCTTTAAAGATATTTATAATGAAGGCTGGACCCATACGAACGCCGTCAGCAGATTACCGAACGGCAATACGCTGATAAGCCCCAGGAACTTTAACCTGTTGGTTGAAATTGACCCTGAGGGGTCCGTTGTCCGGACTATCGGGGAGGGGATCTTTCACCATCAGCACGACCCGGAAATGCTTCCGAACGGTCACATCCTGGTCGCAAACCACCGGAGACCTCACCGGGCAATAGAGGTCGATCCTAAGACGGATGAGGTTGTGTGGCGTTCTCCATGGTTTGAGCGGGATGCCGCACCCGTAAGAGATGCCGACAGATTGCCCAATGGTAATGCCCTGATTACCGCGTCAACGAAGATCGTTGAAATCACGATCGAGGGTGAAATCGTTTGGCAACTCGAACTGAAAGGTGTTAAATTCAGAAATCGGAAGGATAGGCCAAGATTGGGATTTTACAAAGCGGAAAGGATTGCCTCACATTGATCAAAGAAAAAGCTATTTTGGACAAGACTGAGCTGGGTCATTATTCCTTTACGGAAAAGCCGGAGATGGATTATATTTGGAGCTTTTATCCATATGGAAAATCATTATCATGACGAATAACGAATTTGACAAAAACTTGCTTGAAAATGGGGTTTCTCGCCTACAACATGCTGCACTTGATTCGCCGATTCTATTTGTGGGGTGAAGATGCGCGCCGGTCTGTAGAATGGATCATTACAAGATTAGTGAAAGCGGGTGCCCGGATCGTCTATCACGCCAGGCGTTGGCATGTTCATGTGGCGTCAGCTTTTCCGTTGTGCCACCATGATCGGGCTGTGCTCGGCTGGCAGTGCTGAGCAGCAGACACTGATTTTGGAACGATATGATGGTGTTTTGAGCTTTTCCAAAACAAATATCCACTTTGAAGGGAGAGAAGTTGACCGAAAATTGACAAATGTGCATGCGGAACTGGTTTTGGGGAAAAGTGCCGCATAATTCAGAATGAAAATATCGATGTTTTCAAGGTTTGTCTGAAAAATGGGAAATAGGCAGAGCAAATTACGGGGAAAGATGGATATTGTAAACACTATTATAAAGGAACAATAAAATGGCTTTAATGACCGGTCAACAATATAGAGACAGCATAAGAGATATGAAGATCAATGTTTATTGTTTTGGGAAAAAAATTGAAAACCAGCTTGAACATCCACTAACCGGCCCTGCAATTGAGGCTGTGGCACTGAGCTATGACCTTGCCAACGATCCTGATTATCAGGACAAAATAACCACGACTTCACACATAACAGGAGAGCGCATAAACTACTTCACTCATCTTTATCAAAATGCAGGCGATTTTGTAAAACGCTTGGACCTCATGCGCGACCTGATGCGCCATCATGGTATGTGTGTAGGAGCGCGTTGCGTTTCAGGAAACATTGCAAACGGGCTTGATTCAATTACGTATGAAATGGATAAAATCAACAATACGAACTACCACGAAAAGTTTCGTGCGTACTGGACGAGGGTCCAACGAGAGGACCTCGCAGTGGCCGGATACATCACCGACCCCAAGGGTGACCGTAGTAAGAGGCCCGCGGAACAGGAGAACTCTGATGCATATCTGCGAGTAGTTGAAGAAAAAAGGGATGGCATCGTGGTCCGTGGAGCCAAAGTGCTTATATCAGGGGCATCTATCGCACATGAAGCATTAATAATGCCCACTCGCGGCATGAATAAAGATGAGAAGGCATACGCAGTCTCATTTGCCATTCCTACGAACACAAAAGGATTAACGCTTTTGCATCAGTTCCCTTCACCTGATTTCCGAAGGTTTACGCCAGATGCCAAGGGGACAGATTTCGGGAATGCTCGTTATGGTGTCTATAACGCCTGCCAGATCTTTTTTGAAGATGTGTTTGTGCCCTGGGACAGGGTTTTTATGTGCGGGGAGTACGATTTTACTGCAAAGCTGGTTGGAAGACTTGGACCGTGTTTTCGTTGTGTGACTTCCGCCTGCAAGTGCGGTCACCGAGATCTTCTAATCGGTGGATCAGCGGTTATCGCGGATTTTAACGGAGTGGGCAAGGTCGGTCATATACGGGACAAGTTGTCAGAGATGAGCCATGAGAGCGAACTCTCATACGGATGTATTCTGGGAGCGGCCATGAAAGGATACAATTCCGAGTCGGGAAACTTTTTTCCTGATGGGTTATACGCCAACGTTGGTAAATATCAAGCAAGCAAAGCCCTCTGGTTCAGCGCCCGTATGGGAGTTGACATCTCCGGGGGGTTGGTAATGAGTATGCATTCAGAAAAAGATATGGAACATCCGAAACTCAGGCCTCTTATTGAAAAATATTTCAAGGCTAACCCTGATGTGCCAACTGAAAAAAGAATGAAAATGATGAGAATGATGGAATATCTCACAGGTATTGGGTGTATTCTGGTGGCCGAATCTTCACAGGGCGGAGCCCCTACCGCCAACCAGCAATTGGTTGTCAATGCCGATCTCAGAAAAAACCTGGAAGAGTATAAGGCACGTGTTCTTGAACTGGCCGGGATGGAGAATTAATGAAATTTTTGGAGAGGTCGCAATTCCTTCTTAAATCAGGTCATTTCCTTCAGACATGAATTGCGGTTGCTTCGGCAGATTACATAAAAAGTCGCAATCCCTTCTTAAATCAGGTCATTTCCTTCGTAATTCCATCTACACAATGATCGATCAGGGAGAGGGTCCCTGTAATGCGCTCGTTTTCCCGTGCTCGATTAAGCTTTTCCCAAAAATCAGACATAGGCAATCAAAGCATCAATGATTCTCGAACTTGCTGCCATTCAAGGCTTCCAGTCTAGTATCAGTTGGTTTCATAAAATAGAGAATTTATTTATATTTTTCAAGGTGTTATTCCTTTTTCTTCAATAGATACTTTAATTAAGATTATATTGCTAACTGCTTCCTTAATTATAGATAGAAGAAACATCCATGACACCGCAGCAGGGACTGCTCAGCTGGTAGATAAGAAAAGAACCCAAGTTTCGATTGAGAGAGGAATATGCATCTTACAATGTTAGTTGAGAATTATTTTTACGTGATGTCAGGAGTTAATTATGGAGCGTGCCAATTAAATATATAATGCATATCTTATTTTTGGATGATATTGAGGAGATGAAAATTCGAGCTGGCCTGTCAACACGCTGAGTTGCTATACAGAATGGATGGACGAAACCGCTTGCGACGGGAGCTTCTTCCAGGCAGCAGCTTCGGAGAACTGCGCATTACGTAAAATCACCACCGACGATGATTCAACGTAGGAGGTACAATTGCTCTTTAAAGGTTGCTTAATCG
>PVBE011344493.1_pt1 | contig 18908 bp, 18 predicted proteins | sample 1631181 | NCBI WGS metagenome assembly PVBE01 (sample SAMN08397723, study PRJNA350692) | Marine metagenome, whole genome shotgun sequencing project. | isolation source: water | place: Pacific Ocean | collected 2012-04 | reverse complement strand
GTCGATGCCGGCGTTGCTCCTCCTCGACGCACCTCTGGTGCGCCTTCGTCGTCACGCCTTGGCCTCCACGCCAGCGCCTCGCCACGCTGTGGTCGTTACTTCCGCCGCGGTCATCTAGTCTGGAGACATGCGCCTCCCACTCGCGCTCGCCGCCTTCCTTCTCGCGCCACCAGCGCTGGCGGGCGGGTACGGGCAGTTCGAGTGGGGCAGCACCGTCAAGCAGGTGAAGAAGAAGGTGCGCGTACGCGAGGCCACCGACGGCGAGCATGTCGCCTTCGAGCGTCAGGCGCTCGCCGAGATCCTGGCGTTCGAGCGCAAGGAAGCGAAGCGGAACGGCCGAAAGGCCTGGCGGACCTTCCGCCGCAGCAAGAAGCCGAAGCCGCGCCTGCGGGCGGTGCGTCACTGGGTCAAGCTCTACGGATTGCACGCCCGCGTGGAGCTGCGCTTCGCGGACAAGAAGCTCTACGGCGCGGTCGTGCGCGTGCTCTACGCCGCCGAGCAGAAGGTCACCGCCGGACGCCTGCTCGACCTCCTGGCCGAGAAGTACGGCGACCCCACGAGCACCGCGGTCGATCCCGACGGCAAGCGCACGCGGATGAGCTTCGACGCAGGGGACGGTCACCTCACCGTTTTCACCGAGACCGCGACCAAGAAGAAGCGCGGCATCCTCCGCTTCGGTTACCTCGCCACCAACATCGGGAGCACCGTCGAGCGCTACCTCGAGGGCATCCGCGGCCGGCTGATCCAGGTCGGCCGCGTCAAGGACAAGAGGCGTGCGGCGGACGCAGAGAAGCGGTCCAAGAAGGAGAAGTCGCTGCTCCTACGCCACCTCTGACGAAGCCTAGACGAGCGGGAAGAAGAGCTGCCCGATGATCACTGGCGTCAGCGCGAGCAGGCCGGTGGCGAACGTCGTCGCGTGGGCTGCGCGCATCCCACTGAGCACCAGCAGAACCGTGAACATCACGTTCACGTGCGGCCCCGCCTTCGGGATGATCAGGAACAGCGAGGCCACCTGCGCGTAGCAGAAGACCCGGAACGTCGCCTCGAACGGGCGCCGCGTCGCGCCGACCGCCGAGAGCAGCACGTGAGCCAGCCCCGACTGCATGAAGAGGACCAGCGTCAGCGTCAGCGGCAGCAGCGGCATCTGGACCAGCCGCGCCACCGTCGGGGGCAGCACGCCGAGCGGGCCGAGGGCGAAGGTGCTGCCGGGCGCCTGGGGGAGCGGGAAGACCGATCCCACCAACGTCATGCCCATGAAGCCCAGCACGCCACACAGCACCGCGAAGAGCAGCGGCGTCTGCAGATCGCCGCGCACCCACGGCACACGCGTCATGAACTGCATCGGGGCGAAGACCGCCTGGGTCACGGACATACGGAACGCCGCCGTGTCGCCAAAGCGCTCCGGATGCTCCCACGGGATCGGCGCAAGGCCGCTGACATCGACCGTGTCGGGCTCGGCCTCGACCGGCTCCGGCTCCGGCTCCGTGGCCACGGGTGCTTCCGAATCGAGGGCGGCCAGGCTGACACCCGGCTCGAGCGTCACCAGCGCGTCCGCCAGCTCTGACGGCTCTGGCTCGACCTGCGCATCGGGCTCATCGATGGCGCTGCACCCGGGGCACCGGCCCAGACCGTCCTCACCGACGCGGCGGCACGCGGCACAGACCAGGTCTCCGCATTCGGCACACGCGGCGATCGCGCCGGTGTCAGGATGGCGGGCGCATTCCAACGGCTACTTCTTCTTCTTCTTCTTCTTGCGGGCCTTGCGCGCCTGCTTGTTCTTCGCACGCGCCTTCGCCTTCGCCTTGTTGACCGAGGCGCCCGTGCGCCTCGCCCCACCGCGCGTCCCGGGCGGAAGGTAGCCGCGGGGCAGGCCAGGCAGCATCTCCTGGATCATCTCCGGGGTCGGCGCCATGCCGCCCCCGGGCATCATGCCGCCGAGGCCGGGCGGGCCACCGGGGTTGGCGACGCCGAACTGGTCGAAGACCTCGCCCATGTCCATGCCGCGCATCTGCTGCATCTGGGCGAACTGTTTGAAGCCCGGGATCTTGTAGAGGAGATTCCCGCCCCCCGGCGAACCGAGGGCGCCCATGATCTGGCGCATCCCCTTGAAGCGCCCGACCAGGTCGACCACCTCCTGCGGCTCGCAACCGCAGCCCTTGGCGATGCGCTCCGAGCGTCCCTTCTGCGTCTCGATGAGCTCGGGCTTCGAGCGCTCCTGCTTCGTCATCGAGCTGATCATCGCCTCGATGCGCACGAGCTGCTTGTCATCAAGGGCGCCTGCGGGCATCCCGTCGCCGAAGAAGGGCATCTTCTCGAAGAGGTCCGAGAGCGAGCCCATCTTCTTGATGGTGCGGATCTGCTCGACGAAGTCCCACATGTCGAAGTTGCCGCTGAGCAGCTTCTGGGCGTCGGCCTCCGCCTGCTCCTCGTCGACGACCTTCTCGAAGTCCTGAACCAGCCCGACAATGTCGCCGAAGCCCATGATGCGGCTCGCGAGACCCTCGGGGCGGAACTCCTCGAGGGCGTCGAGATCCTCGCCCATACCCAGGAATTTGATGGGCTTGCCGGTGACCGCCTTGATCGACAGCGCCGCGCCACCACGGGCGTCACCGTCGAGCTTCGTCATGATGAAGCCGCTGATGCCGATCATCTCGTCGAAGGTCTTCGCGGTGCGCACCGCGTCCTGACCGATCATCGAGTCGACCACGAGGATCGTGTTGTCGGGCCGGGTCTGCTCCTTGATCTTGTTGAGTTCGGCCATCAACTCTTCGTCGATGGCCAGCCGGCCCGCGGTGTCGAAGATGACGACGTCGCGCCCCTGGGCGCGGGCGTAGTTGACCCCCGCCTCACAGATGTCCGGCGGGCTCTTCCCCTCCTCGGAGTAGACCGGCACGTCGAGACGTTGGCCCAGCACCTTCAGCTGCTCGACGGCGGCCGGACGGTAGATGTCCGCCGCCACCAGGAGCGGGCGCCTGCCCTTCTCGAGCAAGTGCCGCGCGAGCTTGCCGGTCGTGGTCGTCTTACCGGAGCCCTGCAGCCCGATCATCATCACCTTGGTGACGCCGGACGCGAAGGCGAGGGACGTGTCGACCGGCCCCATCAGGGCCTCGAGCTCGTCCTGGCAGATCCGGATGAACTGGTCACCCGCGCTGACTCGGACCTTGTCCTTGCCTTTCTTGGCGACGACCTGGACGACTTCGCCCGCGGCCTTCTCCTTCACGGCGGCGATGAAGCCACGCACGACGGTGAAGTCGACGTCGGCCTCGAGCAGCGAGATGCGGATCTCGCGAAGCGCTTCGTCGATGACCTCCGCGGTGAGCTCACGCTTCCCCTGGAAGCGGTGCTTTACCGAGCGAAAGCCCTTGCTGATGGTCTCGAGCATCGTGGTTCTCGTCCCGAACGGGGGCGGCACATTATCGCGCCTCGGGCGCGCGTGCACTACGATGCCTCTCTTGACCGTGAGGTAACGTGGCTCAGTACGTCGTCGGCATCGACCTCGGCACCACCAATTCGTGCGCGGGGATCCTCATCGACGGTGAGGTTCACGTCGTCCCAAACGAGAACGGGACCCGTACACAATCGTCGGTCGTGGCGTTCCTGGACGACGGATCCGTAGTGGTTGGCAACGAGGCCCGCGCCGAGGCCGTCGTCGACCCCATGAACACCGTGTTCTCCGCCAAGCGCCTCATCGGGCGGCACTACCACTCCAAGGAGGTGAAGGCCGCCATCCAGCAGATGCCGTACAAGGTCGTGAAGGGGAAGAACCAGGTTCCCCTCGTCGAGATCCGCGGCGAGCGCTACGGCATCCCGGAGATCAGCGGCATGGTCCTGCGCCGCATGAAGGACATCTCGGAGCGATACGTCGGCCGCGAGGTCGAGAAGGCCGTGGTCACTGTGCCCGCGAACTTCAACGACACGCAGCGCCAGATGACCAAGCTCGCCGGTCAGCTCGCCGGTCTCGACGTCATCCGCGTCATCAACGAGCCCACCGCGGCCGCGCTCGCCTACGGATTCGGCCGCGACATCGACGCCCGCCTCGCGATCTACGACTTCGGCGGCGGCACCTTCGACATCACCATCCTCGACGTGAAGCGCAACGTCTTCGAGGTCGTCTCCACCGCAGGCGACACGTTCCTCGGCGGCGACGACTTCGACAACCGCCTCGCCGCCTACATGATGCTCGGCTTCAAGCAGCAGCACGGCTTCAGCATCGAGAACGACGAGTTCGCCAAGACGCGCCTCAAGCAGGTCGCCGAGAAGATGAAGTGCGAGCTCAGCCGCAAAGAGCGGGCGATCGTCAACGTGCACGAGATCGCGCAGGACGCGGCCGGCAACCCGCTCGACCTTCGCTTCCAGGTCGATCGCGACAGCATCAACGAGCGCTGCCAGGACATCGTCCAGCGCACCTTCCTCGTATGTGACGAAGCGCTCCAGGCCGCCAGCCTCAAGGCCCACGACGTCGACGGCGTGGTGCTCGTCGGCGGCTCGACTCGCATGCCGCTCGTGCGCGAGATGGTCGCCCACTACTTCAATCGCGAGCCGCTCACCGACATCAATCCCGAGGAGGTCGTCGCCGTCGGCGCCGCGATCCAGGGTGCTGCACTCGAGACCGACCCGTTCAGCGAAGGCGCGGCACGCCAGCCGCTCCTCCTCGACGTGACGCCGATGTCCCTCGGGGTCCAGACCGTGAGCGGCTATTTCGACGTCCTCATCGAGCGCAACGCGTCCATCCCGTGCGAGGAGACGCGGACATTCACCACCACGGTCGACGACCAGACGGCGGTGAAGCTCCAGATCTTCCAGGGCGAGAGCCGCGTCGCCGCCGAGAACACGAAGCTCGGCGAGGTCGAGCTCTACGGCCTGCGTTCCGCCGCGCGTGGCGAGGTCGAGATCGAGGTGATCTTCGAGATCGACACCGACGGCATCGACGTCGTCACCGCCCGCGACCGCGAAACCGGCATGATGCAGGCCGCCCGCATCGAGGTCAGCGCCGGCTACACCCCCGAGGAGGTGCAGGCGATGATGGAGCGGGCCATCTGATGACCGCGGCGAGAGCGGAGAGAGGAACGCGGCGAGGCGCCGGCGGCGCCGCCAAGACGCGACGACGAAGGCGCACGCGACGTGCGTCGAGGAGGAGCAACGCAGGCGGAGTCGTCAGCGACCGACGCGTTTCTCGCTCCGCTTTCGTCGAGGTCATCTAACTCGTGGAGCAGAAGCCGCCCGCCGGAACCGTCCCCGCCCTAGGACGTCTCAAGCTCAAGCGGGTGGCCGTCCCGGTCGGGAAGGCGCCCGACAAGAAGAAGCAGAAGCGCGTCGAAGCGGCGCCGGAGGTGGCCGAGGTCGCCCCGGTCATCCGGCGGACGGCGATGGTCGTCGCCCACAACGACAACGTCCGAAAAGCGGTGATGGCCCTGCTCCCGAAGGAGCGCTTCGACGTCACCGGCGTCGAGAACGGCGATCAGGGCTACGAGCACTACACCCAGAACGGCGTCGAGCTCGCCATCATCGGGCGTGACCTGCCCGGCATGAGCGGCACCGTGCTCTCGCAGCTCATCCGCAAGAGCCGGAAGGGGACCGCGGTGGCCATCGTGCTGATGAGCACGCGCTACACGGACCCCTACCTGGGCAGCCGCGATTGCAGCGCGTTCGGCGCCGACGCACCGCTCGCGCTGCCCGCCGCCCCGGAGAAGCTCTACGAGCGGGTCGAGCTCGCCCTGTCGATGCGCGAGCCGGTCGAGCGCCTCGACGTGCTCCCGAAGCCCGTCGCTCAGCGGGTGGACACGCTCTTCGAGAACTACGAGACGCTCAGCTACTACGAGCTGCTCGAGGTGCGCGACGACGCCGACCGCGCCTCGATTCAGCGGGCCTTCCACGAGCGCTCCCTCTCGCTGCACCCCGATCGTCACGCCCGCCTTCGCAACCGACACCCGCACGCCTGGGAGCGGATCAACACGGTCTACAAGCGCATCAGCGAGGCCTACAAGGTGTTGACCGACGAGTCGCGGCGGCGCAGCTACAACCTCGGACTGCGCAAACGCGGGGCCCTGCGCGCCGCCTCCGACGGATCCGGTCGTCAAGGCCGTGAGCAGCGCGAACTACGGATGTGCCAGACCGAGGGCGCGCGTCGCGAGGTCCTCGAGAGCCTCGAACTGCGCAGCCTGGGTGATCTCGAGGGCGCGGGCGAAGCGATGGAACGCGCCGCGCTGCTCGAGCCGCATAATGAGGACTTGAGGCTGCTGCTGACGTCTATCCGAAAGCTCGAAGCCATCGTGAATCGCCGCACTTGAGGATCGCGACATGATGACCCGTATCCTGTCCGGCCTCGCGATGGCCGGCGGTATCCTCGCCGTCCTGCTGTTCACCCCGTGGTGGGGTCTCGGCATCGTGGTGTTCGCGGCCTTGTTCGCCGCCGCCCACGAGTTCCAGGGGATGGCCCGCGGGGATGACGCGACCCGCACCGACTACGGGATCCTCGTGGCGGCGTGCATCGCGGTCGTCGCGTTCCCGGTCATCCAGCCGCACCTCGCCTTCTACGGCCACGGCGCGGCGATGCTGGTCGGGTTCTTCATCCTCACCATCGGCCGCCTGGCGCGCGTGGCCCCGATCGAGCGCAGCCTCGAGCGGCTGAGCGCGGACGGCTTCGGCTTCCTGTACATCGCGCTCACGTTTCCATTCGTCTTCCTGCTGCGCGGCGGCATCAATCTGCCCGCCGGGGAACCCGACGTGGGCGGCTACGTGTTGGTGCTCGTGATGGCGGTCACCTTCCTCGGCGACACCGGCGGCTACCTGGCCGGGCGCACGCTCGGCCGACACAAGCTCTACCCCGCGGTCAGCCCCAAAAAGACGATCGAGGGTGTCATGGGTGGTGTCGTACTCGGCATCGCCGGCGCCTTCGGGTGCCGCGCGCTGTGCCCGGGCCCCGTCTTCGAGGCGCTGACCACGGTCGATTTCATCATCATCGGCGCGGGCGGCGCCCTCTTCGGCGTCACCGGCGACCTCGTCGAGTCGATGATGAAGCGCGCCTTCGGCGTGAAGGACTCCGGTACGCTGATCCCGGGTCACGGCGGAGCACTCGACCGCATCGACGGCCTGCTCTTCTGCGGCCCATTCGTCTGGTTCTATCTGAAGGCGCGCGGTCTGTAAGTGCTGAGCCTGCTCTCGTTCATCGTCCTCGTCGGGGTGCTCATCACCGCCCACGAGTTCGGCCATTACCTGGTCGCGAAGCTCAGCGGCGTGAAGGTGCTGACCTTCTCGGTCGGATTCGGACCGGCCATCGTGTCGCGCCAGATCGGTGAGACCGAGTACCGCATCGCCTGGCTCCCGCTCGGCGGGTATGTGCGCATGCTCGGGCACTTCGCGGAGGACGCTGAGACCGGCGACGAAGGCCGCAGCCTGATGGACAAACCGCCGTCCATCCGCATCCTCATCGCCGCCGCCGGCCCTGCGATGAACCTGGTCCTGCCGTTCTTGATCCTGCTGCCCGTCGTCGCGTTCTCGAACAACTACGAGAAGGTGATCGACAACCAGGTCGGCGCCGTTGACAAGAGCCTGCCCGCGGGCCGCCAGGGGCTGCAGGAGGGCGATCGCATCGTCGCGATCGACGGCGACCCGACCGCGACCTTCTGGCAGATCGCCGAGAAGGTCGACGGGTACAGCGCGTCCCAGGGCCCGCTGAACATCAGGGTCGACCGCCCCGGCGTCGAGGCGCCCGTCGAACTCCAGATCACCCCCGAAGCCATCGAAGAGAACCTGCTCGGCTTCACGACGACCAATTACCGCATCGGTATCCAACCGGTGTCGCTGCGCAGCGACATCGCGGTGATCGATCCATCCGGCCCGCTCGCGCGCGCCGGGGTGCTCACCTTCGACCGCATCATCAAGGTCGGCGGCACGGCGACGCCGCGATACGTCGACGCCGAGACGGCGCTGAGCGCGGTCGCGCCCGGCAGCCGCGTGACCCTCGAGATCGGGCGGACGGAGGCGGTCTCCGCCGAGCTGCCCTTCATCCAGGCGCGCCGTCACTTCGAGGTCGAGTACGAGGGCGCGGCGGAGAACACGCCCCAGATTCGCCACGCCGGCGCGTGCATCACCTCGGTCGATCCGGCGGGCCCCGCCAAGGGTCTGCTGCGCCGCGGAGACTGCATCCTGGGCGTTGGTGGCGACGACAACACCCTCGGCCTCTTCGTCTACAACCGCCTCACCAACCGGCCGGAGACCCCGCGCATCCTGCGGATCCTGCGCGACGGCGTGCAGAGCGAGATGACGCTGACGCAGGTCGAGATCAAACAGGACGACCCGTTCCACGGCGAGCTGAAGGCCTGGCAGATGGGCTTCACCTTGCTCGACGCCCCTGCCGGTCGGATGCGCAGCGACGGGGTGATTCAGAGCGAGCCGGTCACCAACCCCAACCGCGTGGGGCACGCCTGGTACGAGACCAACCGCCGCGTCTGGCAGGGGGTCGAGATCATCCTGCGGACCCTCACGGGCATCCTGTCGGGAGAGGTCAGCGCCAGTCAGCTCAGCGGCCCGGTGACCATCGCCCACCTCGCCGGCGAGCAGGCCCGCCGCGGGTTGCAGGCCTTCCTCTACCTGATGGTGCTGCTGAGCCTGAACCTCGCACTCTTCAACCTGCTGCCCGTGCCGGTGCTCGACGGCGGGCAGATGATGGTCGCGTTCGCCGAGCTCGTGATGCGCCGCCCCCTGCCCGACCGCGTGCTGCAGGGTTTGCAGGTCGTGGGCGTGCTGATGGTGCTCGCGCTGATGGTCTTCGCGCTCGGGAACGACTTCGTACGTCAATGGCGAATGAGCCAACCCAGCTGACGCGCCTGCTCTGCGTCGACACCGCCACCCCGGTGGAGTCGGTGGCGCTGTGGGTCGACGGCGAGCTCGCGGTCGAACGCGCGGTGCGCCGCAAGCGCGGTCACGGCCCCGGTCTCATCGACGACATCGACGGTGTGCTGACTGATGCGGGGATCGCGCTCGCGGAGGTCGAGGCCTTCGTATGCGGGCTCGGGCCCGGCAGCTTCACCGGCCTGCGAATCGCGCTGGCGACGCTGAAGGGGCTCGCGATGGCCTGCGGCCGGCCGCTCTACGGCGCCCGCACGACCGCAGCGCTCATGGCGGCCATGCCCGGCCGGCGCGTGGTGGCGGCGCTCGACGCGCGCCGCGGCGAGATCTACGTCGAGGGTGGCGGCATCGAAGCGCCGCTGTGCGTAGCGCCTGACCAGCTGGAGTTGCCTGCTGGCGACGCGCCCGTGTTTCTCGGCGAGGGCGCCCGCATGTACGCAGCCGCGCTCTGCGACGCGATCCCGGGCGCGACCGTGCCGGAGGATCCGGCGCTCCATATTCCGCGCGCCGCGCTGCTGGCCCGCTGCGTCGACCTCCCGGCGCCGCCCGCGCTCGCGACCCTCGAGCCGGTCTACATCCGGCGACCCGACGCCGAGATTCACTGGCCCGACGGCTTCCCCGACGCGATGGGACGCCTCCCGTCGGCGCAAGCCCGAGCGGCGACTGAGCGGGAAGAGTGAAGCTCGCACTCCAGCCGCCGCGCAGCTACGGGCTGCGGGACGCTTACGACCGGCGGGTGTGGCGGACCGGCTTCGGCCAGCTCGCCCGCGACGTCGTCATGCTGGGGCTCGCGACGGCCGGCTCCGGCTTCGTCTACGACCTCGAGCTGTTGCTCTACCTCGGCGTGTTGCTCGCCGCGCTGTCCGCCGCCACCCACGTCGGCTGGAATCTGCGGGCCAACCTCCAACGCGCCCGACTCGTGCGCACGGCGCCTTCGGTCAGCGCCCGGCTCGGCCGCGCGAAGCGGGTCTTGCTGCTTCATGAGCTCTTCCGCGGCGAGCGCGAGAAGACGTGGCTTCTGCCATACACCTTCGAGCGCCCCGACGGCGGCAGCCAGCGGGGGCGCGTCTTCATCTGCGGGTGCGTCCGCGACCGCTTCCCCGAGGGAGCAACCGAGCCCGTCGCCTACGACCCGAAGCGGCCCAGGCGCAGCTTGCCCTTACGTCTGGCGGTGATGGTCGCGCCGCATTAGCCTCGGCTCATGTGCAGGCTCTACGCGTTCCGGTCGTCGCTGCGCAGCGCCGTCCACCAATCGTTGCTCGCGGCGGAGAACGCCCTCGCCCAGCAGAGCAAGGAGCACCCGGACGGGTGGGGCATCGGCTACTACGTCGACGACTACCCGCACCTGTACCGGAACCCGGCGCAGGCCCTCGAAGATGGGCTGTTCCAGGAGCTCGGTGGCGTGGTGAGCACGTACACGCTGCTCGGCCACATCCGGAAAGCGAGCGTCGGCCCGGTCAACCTGCTCAATTGCCACCCGTTCCAATTCGGCAATTGGCTGTTCGCCCACAACGGCGAGATCGCGGCCTACAACGAAAAGCCAGAGGTGCGGCGAGGGGTGTGCGACCTCGTCAGCCCACGCTTCAAGAGACACCTGCTCGGGAGCACCGACAGCGAGGTCATCTTCTACGTCTTCCTGTCGCGGCTCGCCGCGCGCTTCGAGGACTTCCACCTGCCAGGCCTGCCCTTCGACGCGGTCGCCGACGAGCTGCGCGCCACCGTCGACGACATCGTGGCCATCAGCGACACGCACGGTGAGCAGCTGACGAAGCTGACGCTCATCGTGACCAACGGCAACCTGATGGTCGGCCACCGCTTCCGCATGCCGCTGCACATGTCGACCTACAAGACGACGTGCCCGGAGAGCGACAGCTGCGCCTTCTACCGGCCGACGATGTGCGAGGCCGAGGTCAACGACGGCATCGTGCGCCACCTCGTGCTCACCAGCGAGAAGCCCGCGGAGAACCCGAACGTCTGGCGCGAGCTGGCGGACGGCGAGACCGTCGGGGTCGACTGGGGCATGCACTTCAGGCGCGTCCCTGCCGCGTAGCTCAGCGCCGGATCACGATCACGTTGCCGCCGTCGTCGCCTGGGCCCCCGCCCCACCGGTCGACGATGTAGTGGGCCAGCCGCCTGCGCAGCGGTGGAATCAGCAGGGCGAAGCCGAGGCTGTCGGTCACGAAACCCGGGAGCACCAGCATGGCCGCGGCGACCGCGAGGATCGGGCCCTCGAGCAGGTCTGCGTCCGCCGGGAGCTCGCGGCGCAGCCGGTCGAGCACGGCGAGCCCCTGCCCGCGCACCGCCGCGATCCCGACGGCGGCCGTCAAGAAGACGAGCACCACCGTGGGCACGCCCCCCAGCCGCGCGCCCACCTCGATCATGACGAGGAGCTCGACTGCGAGCAGCCCGATGGCGCCAAAGAGGAGCGGCGCGCACATCCCGACTACGGGAAGAGGGCGGTGTGGCTGAGGCCCGTCGTTTCGGGGAAGCCGGCCATGAGATTGAGGTTCTGCACCGCCTGGCCCGCCGCGCCCTTGCCGAGGTTGTCGATCGCAGATTGGACGACGAGCAGGTCGCCGTCGACGAAGAGCCCGAGATGGCAGCGGTTGGTGCCGCGCACGTGGCGCGTGTCGGGGTGGACGCCCTCGCCCACGACGTGCACGAAGGGCTCGTCGGCGTACGCGGCCCGGTAAGTGCGGCGCACATCGGCCGCTCTCACGCCCGCACGGAGGCGGAGATACACCGTCGCCAGGATGCCGCGGATCATGGGCACGAGGTGCGGGACGAAGCGGACGGTGGCGCCTTTCAGCGCGCGACCCATCTCGGGTGCGTGACGGTGCGCCAGCGTCTTGTAGGCCCGCATCCCGTCTGCCGTCTCCGGGAAATGCGCGCCGGGCCCTGGCGAGCGACCCGCGCCGCTGACTCCGGATTTGCAGTCGGCGATGATCTCGTCACCTTCCAGCAGGCCGCCGAAGCGCGCGGGGGCAGCCGCGAGGATCACGCTCGTCGGGTAGCAGCCGGGACAGCCCACCAGGCGCGATTCGCGGATGGCCTCTCGGTTGTGCTCCGCCAGGCCATAGACCGTGTGGGCGAGCGACTCCGGCCGCGCGTGCTCGCTGTACACCGCGGCATAGGCGTCCGCGTCGTCGAAGCGGTGGTCGGCGGAGAGGTCGATCACCCGGACACCGGCCTCGAGGAGGTCGGCCGCGGCGTGCTGCGCCGTCCCATGCGGCAGCGCCAACATCGCGAAGTCCGCGACCTCCGCCACCGCGGCTGCGTCGAAGCGCACCGGCATGGGGAGGTCGACGCCCGAAAAGGACGGCAGCGTCTCGGAGATCGGCTGGCCTGCGCGCCGGTTGGCGCACAGCATCGTCACCTGAGCCGAAGGATGCGCCGCGAGCAGACGTAGGGCCTCGGCCCCGGTGTAGCCCGTGGCGCCGGCGAGGGCGACGCGGATGTTCAAGAGGAGGGGCTAGGAGAGTGGGGCGGGCTGGCGACCGAGCCGAGGGGCGGGCCGGGCGTCGAGTTCAAGGAGCGAGGCCGCAGGAATACCCGATGGTATTCCGAGGTCGAGAGACGCCGAAATCGGCGCCTGGCGTGTCGCTCGGCGAAGCGTCGACATGCGCGCTCCAGGCTCCTTAGCGCTTCGAGAACTGGAAGCGCTTGCGGGCGCCGGCGAGACCGTACTTCTTCCGCTCGACGCGACGGGCGTCGCGAGTGACGAAGCCGGCCTTCTTGAGCGGGCCGCGGGTCTCGGGGTCGTACTCCATCAGGGCCCGGGTGAGGCCGTGACGGACCGCGCCGGCCTGGCCGCTGAGGCCACCGCCGCGCACGTTGATGAGGATGTCGAACTTGCCCATCGTCTCGGTGACGTCGAAGGGCTGCAGGATCTGCATCCGGCTGGTCGCGCGAGGGAAGTACTCCTCGAAGTCGCGGCCGTTGACCTTGATGGTCCCGGTTCCGGGACGGAGGTAGATGCGGGCCACGGACGCCTTGCGGCGGCCGGTCGCGATCCATTGCTCGGGCTGGGTAATCATCTTCTCTCCTGCGCGCGCGCCCGGCCTCCAGGGCCGTGTTTGAACTCGCGGTGCGAGCGGTTGTGCGAAAGCGCGTGCACTAAATGGCCGTCGGGGGTGCTGGGACTATCCCTGCGCCTTGCCGAGCAGCGTTTCCAGATTCAACTTCTTGGGCTGCTGCGCCGTGTGCGGGTGCTCCGCGCCGCCGTAGACCTTCAGCTTCCTGAGCTGGGCGCGACCGAGCGGCCCGCGGGGCAGCATGCCCTTGACGGCCTTCGTGATGACCCGGTCGGGGTGCAGCTCGCGCAGCTCCTCGGCCGTGGTCTGCTTGATGCCGCCGACGTAGCCGGTGTGCCGGTAGTACGTCTTCTGCTCCCACTTGCGTCCGGTGAGCTTCACCTTCTCCGCGTTGACGACCACGACGAAGTCACCGTCGTCGATGTGCGGCGTGAAGGTGGGCTTGTGCTTGCCCCGCAGAACGTGGGCGATGCGAGTCGCGGCGCGACCCAGGGTCTCGCCCTCCAGGTCGACGATCCACCACGCGGCGTCGGCGATGGCTTCGGCGACGGTTGTCGATGGCGTGTACATCCGCATCTCCAGGCAATCGGGCGCCGGTTTTTACACGACGCGGCAGCAGAGATCAAGCAAACGCGCGGCATGCGGGGCTGATTGCAGGGCGTGCGACGGGCGGGATACGCTGCGAACAATGAGCCCCATCCGCGGACGTCGCCGGCGCTTCGACCTGAGCAAGGCGATGTTCATCTTGCCGAACCTCTTCACGGTGAGCTCCATCTTCTGTGGGTTCTATGCCGCCGTGACGGCCGCTGGTGCGGTCGACGACCACGTCAGCGCCGACCTCTACCGCGCGTGCATCGCCGTGTTGTTCGCGATGGTGTTCGACTCGGTGGACGGGCGGGTCGCCCGGTTGACGCGCACCCAATCCGAGTTCGGCGTGCAGATGGACTCGCTCGCGGACGCCATCTCCTTCGGCGCCGCGCCCGCCCTCATCGCCTGGCATTGGGGGCTGCAGACGTTCGGAACCGCCGGCCTGTTGGTGTGCTTTGTCTACTGCGCCTGCGGGGTGATCCGTCTGGCGCGATTCAACGTGATGGCCGCGCAGAGCACCGGCCCCAGTCATTACTTCACTGGACTGCCGATCCCGGCGGCCGCCGGGCTGCTCGTGGCGGTCATCATCGCGTCGCTCCGCGCAGGCCGCTCGTTGGACGGAAGCGAGACGTGGGCGCTCGCGATGATGGTGGTCCTCGGCGCGCTGATGGTGAGCAACATCCGCTTCCGCACGTTCAAGGCCACGCGGATGACGAAGCGAGCGTTCGCGCTCATCATGCTCGTCTTCGCGACCACCGTGCTCGTGGCGGTGCAGGTGCGACCGTCGTTTGCGATCGTGACCCTGATGGCCAGCTACCTGGCGTTCGGGCTCGCTGAGGAGGTGACGCGGCAATTCCGGAGGCTGATGGCCCCGGAGGGCGCCGAGCTCGACGACGAGGAAGAGGACGAAGAGCCGCTGGACGAAGTTCCCCTCTTGGAAGAGGAGGAGCTGCTTGACTAGCACCGGGCCCACCGGCGGCACGACCTCGGGCCTCGCCTACCTCCCGCTCGATGTACGCCGGCTGGAGCCCGGCGAGCAGGTGCCCTTCGACCTCTTCGTCCTGACCGACAAGCGCTACGTGCTCTACCGCGCGGCCACGCTGCCGCTGAGCGTGAAGGACCTCGACGACCTCAAGCGACGCGGCCACGAGCGGTTCTACGTGGATGCCTCCGCGCGCAAGCACATGGCGCGTTACTTCGAGACGCGGCTGGCCAAGGAGCTGCGCAGCGAGGAGCGCTCCACCGAAGAGAAGGCGGAGTTCCTGGTCGAGGCGAGTCGCGTGATCATGGAGGACGTCTTCGAGAACCTCGAGGAGCCGAGCACGCTGGAGGGGGTGCGGCTCCTCGCCGAGCAGACCGTCGACTTCGTCGCCACCGGGCGCAGGGCCTTTCGCCGCCTCGTGCGCCTCGTCAGCCACGACTACTACACGTACACGCACTCGCTGCACGTCGGCATCTACACCATCGCCCTCGGGCGCCAGCTCGGGCTGTCGGCTGAGTTCCAGCGCAAGCTGGGCGAGGGCGCCCTCTTCCACGACATCGGGAAGGCGTTGGTGCCGCCGGAGATCCTCACCAAGCCGATGCCGCTCACGCCCGACGAGTGGCAGGTGATGAAGCAACACCCGCAGCTCGGCATCGACCTGCTTGGCGCCCACGGCCAGGTGGACGAGGTGACGCGTTGGGCGATCCTCGGCCACCACGAGCGGATGGACGGGCGCGGCTACCCATTCGGCTTGTCTGGCGAGGAGATCGCGTTGCCGGGGCGCATCGTGGCCCTGGCGGACGTCTACGACGCCTTGACCACCAATCGTCCCTACCAATCCGCGCAGAAGTCCTTCGACGCGCTCAACGTGATCAAAGACCACATGTTGACCGGCATCGACCGCGACTTGTTTCGCGAGCTGGTCGTGCTGCTGGCCCGCGACGGCGACCTCTGGTGAGGTCCAAGCACCCGCAGCCCGGAGTTCTGACCCGGATCGGCGGCTGGCACCGTCGAACCACGTCTGAACTTCGAGATGCGGGTACCTGAGTGCGCCAGATCGAGCCGGCTTGACCGTCAATCGGGCGCGTCGTATAGCAGTCGTCGCATGCATCCGGGCGAGGATTCGGCATGAAGTTCACCCTCGGTGCCCTCTGCGTTTTGGTGCTCTTTGCTTGCGACGCGGGCAAAGAGAAGCACATCGCGCTTGGTCGCAAGGCGGCCAAGAACCAGGCGTACGACGAGGCGCTGAAGCACTTCGACGAGGCACTGGCCCTCGACGGCAACGATTTCAATGCGTTGTGGGGTAAAGCGGACGTTCATCGCCGCGACAACAACCTCGGCGAACAGGCCAAGGCGCTCGAGAAGATCATAGGCATGGCGAAGATCGCCGAGAAGCACGGTGCCGTCGTGCGCCCTGCGCTCGAGACGAATTACCGCATGCAGGCCGAGGCGGTCATGGGCAGCCTGCCCGACAAGGCCGAAGAGTACCTCCGCAAAGCCATCGCCTTGCGGAAGAAGAGCGACGCCAACCTCGTCCTGGCCCAGCTGCTGATGCGGCGCGGTGACGACGCGCTCAAGAAGCTCGACTTCGGCGGGGCGGAGAAGGCGTATCAGACGGCGCTCAAGCTGCGGCTCAACCGCCGCCTGCGCGCCCAGTTGAAGGGCAAGGCCGAGATCTCCAGCTTCATGACGTTCCGCTCGGCGTTCATGCCTCGCTTCGACCGCGTGAAGGCCGAGCTGGTCGAGGCGGGCGTCTACGACGAGAAGAAGCAGGAATTTGTGGTCACCGGTGAGGCCGACCTCGCCGATTTCGACAAGAAGTCGGAGACGTTCGAGAAGGACGCAGACCAGGCCGGCCTCGTCGCCGTCACCGACGCCATCATCGATCTGACCTTCAAGGTCGCCGGCAAGGTGAAGCCCGAAGGCGCGCGCATCGCGTACGGCGCGTCGCTCGTCACCGTCGTTGAGAAGGGCTTCGGCACCAAGCGGAAGACGTTCCAGTACAAGATCAGCATCCCCGAGGACGCCGTCTTCGAGAAGGTGCAGGTCATCGACAAGAACGAGTTCGAGATCAAGAAGCCCGAGCCGAAGGAAGGCGAGGGCGCTCCCGACGAGAAGAAGCCCGACGAGAAGAAGCCCGAAGAGAAGAAGAAGTAAGGGTCCGCGCAGGAATGACTTCCCAGTTTCGCGCCGCGAGCGTGCGTCAGATTCGTTCGCGGCGACTGAGCTCAACCGCAGGCGTACCAGAGGTACGTCGAGGATTGGGCGACCGAGGCGCGGGCGAAGATGGCGTGCGCTCGTGGATGCGAAACCGGAAGTTATTGTTGCGCGGGCCCTAAGAGCAGTCGGGCTCGGCCGGCGTCTCCCTACAAGGACGCCTGCAGCACCAGCGGGTATTCGACCGGGATCGCTTCTCCGGAGAACCGCGGGAAGCGCCAGCGCCCCACCAGGGCCGTCAAACACGTCTTCAGCACCGTCCCGTCGTAGCGCCTGGCCAGGCGGGTATTCGAGGTGCGACCGCTCCCCTGGATGGAGAAGCGAAGCATGATCTTCGCGCTGCGCAGCGAGTCGTCGCGCTTGAGCTGACGCTCGTAGCAGCTGCGGACGCCGCGTTGGTGCCGCTTGATGACGGACAGGATCTGCCCTTGCGTGATGGTGTCGGGCAGGTGCTCGCTCACCGGCACGGTCGGCGCGACCACTGCGACCTGGGTCTTGCCCTGGTCGAGGGCCCCGAAGCGGCCCGCAGGCTTCTTGGGGCGCGTCGCAGGTTTGGGGCGAGGCTTGCCCACCACCGGGCGCGGGCGCGGCTTCGCAGCGCCATTGCCGTTGTTGGCGACAGGCGCAGGCCGAGCGTCCTTCGCAGGCGCAGCGGCCACGGCTGCGTCCGGCTTCGTGGCGGGCTTTGCCACCGGCTTCGCGACGGGCTTTGCCACCGGCCTGGCGACCGGGCCGGGACCCGCCGGGGTGATGGGCGGCGCGTCGCCGGTCGGGGCAGGTCCACCGCCGCCGCCCGGCGCGGGCATGATGCCCAGCCCGACGCCGGCCCCCAGCAGGAGGATGCCGACGGCGATCGGGACGATGTTCCGCTTCGGAGGCTGAGTCAGCGCCCGCAGCTCGGAAGTTCGCAGCACCTCGTGGCCCGCTGCCGGCGCAGCAGGCGTTGCGGGCGCCGCGGCGGGCGCGGAGACCGCAGCAGCAGCCGCGACCGAAATGGCGGGCGACGACTGCTCGCCGCTCACCTGCTCCGGGAAGAAGGGCCGGTGGGGCTCACCGACCGGTGGCCCCAGCGCGGGCATCGCCTCGGTGTCGCTGGGCGCTGGCGAGGCCGCTTGCTCGAAGATGCCGCTGCCGAAGAGCGGCTCGAGCGGCACTGGGGCCGCTGAAGGCTCTTCGATGGGCTTCGCCTCTGCACTCGGGGGCGGCGCACTGAGGTCGAGCCCGAAACCACCCGGGGCCGAAGGCGCTGCGCTCAGATCGAGCCCGAGCCCGGGAGCCGGCGTCGCCGCGCTGACGGGCGCGAGCAGGCCCACATCACCGCCGACCGACCCGCTGGGTGGCGGAGGCGGACGGCGCACCGACGACGGGATCGGCGGGGGCGGCGGATGCCGGTCGCGGAGCAGCTGCGCGAGCTCCGGAACGTCGCGAATCGCCGTCCAGTCGCCCATCGTCTCGTTCCAGACGACGTCGTCGCCGGTGATCTCGGCGCGCTTGATCTTGTCGCGAAGCCGCTCGAACGGCATCGGGCCGATCTGTTCACCGCCGGGCGCCGCGTACCACTCGACATCGAGCAGCGGGCCCAGGGGATCTGTGATGACGGTGCGGTCTTCGACGTCGCCCGAGACCGAGCCACCGGTGTCAAAGAGCCCGGCTATCCGGGGGCCCGGCGTCGCCGCCGCTACACCGCCCGCACCTGGGTCGCGCACGATGATGACGTGCTCACAGATCTTGCATCTGATCTTCAGCACCTTCCTGCGGATCTTCTCGTCCGCGATGGTGTAGCGGGTGCTGCACTTCTCGCACTTGAACTTCATTCAGCGCTTTCGAATTGGCCGCCGGGCGCGGCAGAGGGTAGCAACGCGCTGCTCTGCGGGCAATTTGAGGTGTGCATCATCCGTATTAGACATCGGCCGACGCGGTACGGTTCTGGAGCCCATGATCCCTTGACGCGGCTTCTGCACCACAACTAATGTCCGCCAGTTTTTTTGCGGGGCAAGCCCGCGACATACAGCCGTTTTTTCCGGGGAGGCAATGATGGCTCGGTTGTGGTTGGTGCTCTTTCTCGCATTCAGCGTGGGAACGCTGGGTTGTCAAGAAGGCAGCGGAAGCAAGGATGACGCCCCAGACGGTGGCGAGGGTGAGGGCGAAGGAGAAGGTGAGGGCGAAGGCGAAGGCGAGGGCGAGGGCGAGGGCGAGGGCGAAGGTGAGGGCGAAGGCGAAGGCGAGGGCGAAGGCGAGGG
>PVBE010831687.1_pt1 | contig 18908 bp, 17 predicted proteins | sample 1631181 | NCBI WGS metagenome assembly PVBE01 (sample SAMN08397723, study PRJNA350692) | Marine metagenome, whole genome shotgun sequencing project. | isolation source: water | place: Pacific Ocean | collected 2012-04 | reverse complement strand
GTCCGTGTCCGTGTCCGTGTCGGTGTCGGTGTCCGTGTCCGTGTCGGTGTCGGTGTAGGTGTCGGTGTCGGCGTCGGTGTCAGTGTCGGTGTCGGTGTCGGTATCCGTGTCGGTGTCCGCATCCGCCACCGCTGATGTGTCCTTGGAATCAGACCCACAGCCCACACTGAGCACACCCACCAATGGCCAGAACATTACGCGCATGACTCCCTCCAGAGGCAGGAACATAGCTGATTTCCACCTGCTGTCTCGCGTTGCAGACACCTCAGGCCAAGGGTGATTCCACCGGAGGGCTGGAGCGCGGCCTCAGTCTTCGCAGGGAAGCGGGCCGAGGTGGAAGGCAAGGTCATTGAAGCCGCTGCCCAGGTCGAAGTCTCCGATGGTGGTCAGCGCCCCTGAGGTGGGGTCCATCCGGAACAGCCTGGGTCCGTTGGTCATCAGAAGCGAGCTATCGGCAGGATCGAACTCCAGGCCCACCGATGCCATATGGGAGAGGGCGAAGTCGACCGGAGGGCCTGCAGCCCCGGTGGTGTGGTCCACGGTGAACAGCTGGCCGGACTCGCCGTCGATGCCGTACAGGGTGCCGGAGATGCAGTCGAGGGTCAGGCCGCAGTTGCCCACACTCCGCCCGAGCGGCCCGATGGCCGTGCCTGCACCGGTGGACTGGTCGAGCTGGACCAGGGTCTCGGAGAGGCTGTCGATTCCGTAGAGCTGGCCGTCGGATCCGTAGCTGATGCCGCAGAGGTGGCCAAAGCCCGTGGGACCCACGGTCCAGACCTCCTCCTCGCAGACATCGAGCACCATCAGTCGATTCTCACCGCTATCGCTCACCCAGGCTCGCCCGCGGGGCGCAAAGGCAGCGGAGTTGGGGTCGGACGGGCGGCCAGGGTGGCTCGAGTAGTCGGCGATCTCCTCGACGTGGGCCGTGGTGAGGTCGATGGAGTAGGTCCGGCCCGAGTTGACCGTGAGAAGCTGCGAGTCGGAGTAGAAGGCCGAGCAGTCCCAGGGGGTGTCGGGCTCGCCGGTGGCGGTGTCGGTGTCCGTGTCGGTGTCGGTGTCCGTGTCGGTGTCGGTGTCGGTGTCGGCATCCGCGTCCGCGTCTCGATCCTCGAGGACCTTGCTGTGGCAGCCCAGGTCGACCAGGAGCGAGAGCACCAAACACCAGCGCAGAGAGGACATCACAACCTCCGGTGAGTCAACTATGTAAGGAGTCTACACCTGGTTTTCCCTGAGAGCGCGACCGATAATCTCCAACGCCTCCAGTAGCTCTCCGGCCCGCAGGTACCGAAGCAGCCGACATGGCTTCGAATGAAAGCCGTCGGGAGTCGTCCCTTGGCTCCATGTGGTACTCATCGATGGCTGGGCAACCACCCGGCACCTGGAGAGGAGGAAGGACAATGCGGATCATCTGGTGGATAGGAATCGCCAGCAGCCTCGGCTGCGCCGGGCACCTGCGCATCGACGTCATGGAGCCCGCTGAGATCAAGGTCAAGCAGGATGTCACCACGCTGGCCCTCGTGGACCGACAGCCCAGCCGACACTCCTTCAAGGCACTCTACGCCCTCCGCGAGGCCGTCGCAGACGCACCCCGCTTCAAGGTGGTGAGCAATGAGTCTGCCCAGGCAGCACTCAACGGTGCTGCCCCCACGTCCGGAAAGCCGCTCACCAAGAGCAATGCACGGTCCATCTGCAGGGCCACAGGGGCCAGCGGTATTGCCTCTGTCGAGCGGTTCGTGGTCCACGACGAGTGGGTCTACAGCGAGCGGGAGGAGGAAGTCACCGAGACCCAGACCGTCACGCTGAAGAACGGCGACCAGGAAGATGTGGAGGTGACCCGGGATGTCACCATCCACGAGGCCCGCTTCTCTCTCAATGTCGACTCAAGCTGGACGCTGTATGACTGCGACGGAGATGTGCTCGACACCCATGCCGTCGCACTCGGCCAGACCTGGACGGGTGAAGCCGAGAGCAAGGCGGACGCCCGCCTCGATGTGGGCGAGCCCAAGAAGCTCCGCGCCACCATGATGGGCTCCGCTGGCCGGGTCTACCGAAACCACATCTCCCCCTGGGCACGGCAGGTCGACCGCAAGTACTTCCGGGGCGGAAGCTCCCATGTCCGCGCCGGGCGAAAGCTCGCAGAGGCCAACGCCTGGGACAAGGCCTACAAGGAGTGGAAGAAGGGCGCCAAGGTGGACCGCAACAAGGCCGCCGCCAAGGCCTGGCACAACCTGGCCGTGTACCACGAGCAGAAGGGAAACCTGAAGCTCGCCCTGAGGTACGCCAAGCGCGCATCCAAGGTGCTCGGCCGCGGCTGGGTCGATGACTACCCCGACGCGCTCGAGGAGCGAATCGCCAACAAGATTCGCCTGGGTGAGCAGCTGGGTCTCGAGGAAGAGGAGGACTGATTCCAATGACCACCCCCAGCATGAAGTCCACACTCCTCGCAGCGATGCTGCTTTCCACCGGCTGTGGCGGCCAGGAAGAGACCACCGCACAGAGCCACACCAAGGCCAAGAAGGCCAAGAAGGCCAAGCGAGGCAAGAAGGCCAAGAAGGGCAAGAAGGGCAAGCGAGGCAAGAAGGCCAAGCGGTCCGCCTCCAAGGCTCCCACCTACTCCCGAGCCACCCAGTGCGAAAACCCCTGCCTGTTCTTGATGGATCACTCCTACAAGGAGGTCCAGGACAGGCTGTGTGAGTGGTGCCCAGGGATCGAGCCCGGCTGCGAGCTCGACTGGCCGTCGAGCGATGTGCTCAGCTGTGAGAGCTACGCCGAGCTGAGGAACTGCATCTACGCAGGCCACGGCTACACCTTCAAGAAGAAGAAGTGGAACAAGCACTTCCGTACCAAGAGTTGGTACAAGGCCGACCCCGCCTTCGATGCCTCGCGCCTCTCGCCCGTCGAGAAGAGAAACGTGAAGACGATCAAGAAGGAAGCCAATGTGGGCACCCGGGTCTGTCCCTAGGTCAGCCCAGTCGCGCCCGCACCGCGTCCAGCTCGCTGACCGGTACGTCCGCCTCCACCTTTCCGTCCATCATCAAGACGATCCGGTCCGCCACCTTCTCGAGCGTGTCCAGCACATGAGTGCTCAGGAGCACCGCAGTCCCAGCTGCACGAAGCTCGTCCAGCACACCGATCACCCGCGCAGCACTGCTGGGGTCCAGGCCATTGAGCGCCTCGTCCAGCACCAACACCGGCGGTCGAGAGACCAGCGCACAGGCAAGCGCCGTCTTCCGCCGCATGCCCTGGGAGTACTCCCGGATCAGACGGTCGGCATGCGGCCCCAGGCCCGCGACCTCCAGCGCCCAGTCCAGGTCGCCCCCGCCCCTGAGCTCCGTCACAAAGGTGATCATCTCTCGAGCGGAGAGGTAGTCATATAGGTCTGGAAATTCAGGCACATAGCCTATGGCCTCTCGAGCCTTTGCCGGGTCTGCGACCACGTCCACGCCGTTGACCTGCACCGCACCCTCGGTGGGAATGAGCTGTCCGGTCAGGATCTTGATGGTGGTGCTCTTGCCCGCACCATTGGGTCCCACCAGCCCCACGAACTCCCCGGGCGCCACGGCAAAGCCAACCCCGTCCACCGCCCGCAGACGACCGTAGGCCTTGACCAGTCCCTGGACCTCGATGGCCGCCACACTCATCCCACAATCCTCACAAAGCCAGCCCACACCAGGAGCCCCGCAGGCCCATATGCCCAGACCGCCCGACTGCGCCACCACCCAGCACTCAATGCACCCAGCACAGCTCCGAGGAAGGCTACCACCTCCAGACCCAGGATCAGTGGCCATGCGCCCAGACCCTCGTGGAGGATCAGCGCACCCGCCATGGGAAGCACCACTCCCTGAGCGTAGAGGAAGGCCACCAGCCCACGGGCCCGCGCCACTGCCGCCGGGCGGACGCCCAGCGCATGATCCAGCCAGGCCGGATCCCCCTCACCCATTCGCGCCGCCACCGCCGTGATCACCAGCACCGCTGCTGCACCCACCAGGCCCGAGCGTCCCATCGGACCGCTCGACCAGGCCATCGCACCCGCAAAGATGCCCAAGACCCACGCCCCGGTCCCGTAGGTCCGAAGCCGGCGCCAGCCATGGCGCAGCGCACGGAGCAGCTCTGGCCGACCCGCACCCACACCCTCCAGGTAGACCTCAAGCGCCTCCTCTGGTTCCTCCTGGCCGCCCCACTCCGAGGCGATCTCCGCGAGCACCAGGCTGGCCCGCACATAGTGGCGCTCCGCCAGCAGGCCGACCCGACTCCAAGCCACAAACCCCGCAGCCGGAGGCACGAGGAGCATCGCCCAGCCCGGCGCCCACCCGAGCAGTGCTGCCTCCAGGCCCACCGATGCAATCGCGAGTGCCACCCCCACCACCGCGAGACCTACACCCGGCCCGTAGATGAGGGCAGCCTGCATCCGGGGATTGTCCCCCCGAATCAGGTCGAGCAGCCGAGACATGCCCGGGCTCGTGGCCGCCCAGACCCCGCCGAGGTGCACCGCAAAGCCCACCCCCAGCGCGCCCAGCCAGCCAGAGAGGACAAGCCCAGCACCCGTGGCCCACGCCACCCAGTACCCAGCGAGGCCCACCGGCAGCAGCAGGACCGCACCGACCAGCGGCAGGTAGATCGTCTCTGCCGTGGTGCGACGGGCAATAGCGCTCACCAGCGCCCGAGGCTGAACAGGGTGCACATCGAGCACGGATCGATCCGGGCCGCGGACCAGATCGCTGTAGCTCCGCAGCAGCACCGCACCCGCCACCACCGCGGCCAGCCGGAAGCCGACTGCCGACAGCCCACGGGCCAGCCCATCGCTGGACACCGCTCCATCTGCCGGAAGAAACCACAGCAGCGTGGGCCCCACCAGGGGCACCGCGAGAGCCGCCGCAATCACCGGCAGCAGCCCCCTGGGACGCCATCCCTGGTTCTGGCGAATCCGCCTGTGGACCTTCACATAGGGGTTGGACAACTGAACTCCTTGACTTGACAGTGCGCTTCGACCCCGTAAATAACTGAGATGTAGGACGTTTCCAGTCTGGAGGTCCCGATGACACGATTGATTCTCCTGGCCGCGCTTTGGTTGGCACTCCCTTCGACTGCAGTAGCGGACGATAAGGACGACAAGGACGACATGGACTTCCTGGACCTGGAAGCCGGTGAGGCCAACCGCAAGGCCCGCATCGCCGACCGTGCACCCGACGGTGTTCTCTTCCTGGAGGACGAGGAAGAGCCGCTGCCCCAGTGGAAGACCGACAAGCCCAAACAGGGCCCCGTGGGAAACCTGCCCGTGACGCCCAGGGAAGAGATCGACAACCCGACCCCGCCGATCCAGACCGCCTTGGTCCTGGACCCGGACGATCGGGAAGAAGAAGACCCGGAGGACGACCTCAGCCCGAGGGACCGGATCTCGATCATGAAGCCCCTTAGCGACAACTTCCCCCTCACCCTGGTCAATAAGGCCCAGGGCCAGATCACAGTGGAGCTTCCCGTGCTCGTCGCACAGGACTCCAGTGACTTCAGCGGAGAGGACTACTGGCTGGTGGCCCAGGTCGTCGTCAACGGCACTCCCATCTCCGAGGGCCGACACCTCATCACCCCCAGCGCCATCTCGCCAACCGGACCCACCAAGGTCTGGTTCAAGCTCGCGGCACCTGTGGACGGGCCAGAGGCCGATGTGAAGGTGAAGATCCTCCAGGCCCCTGCCCGAGGCGGCAGCGCGCAGCCGCTGTTCTCGCGATCCCTGACCGTCCGCATGTAAGATCCTCATGTAGGAGGCGTGCGTGTTGAAGGAGAAGACCTGGCTCTGCTGCCTGCTGCTGGTGTGTGGCTCCGCTCTGGCCGACGATCCGCCAGAGGAAGAGGAGGAGAAGCCTCCGCCCGTCGAGCGACCGCTGCTGTGGGACAAGGAGAAGGCACCCAGGCCCGGCAGCTTCACCGATGAGGAGAAGCCTCCGCCCCTCGTGGAAGGACCAGGGCCGTGGGACCTCCACCCCAAAGAAACACCCGTGATCGTAGGACCCTGGGCTGTGGACCGACGGGGCTCCGCCCCGACCGATGTGGAGCGAGATGGCTCCGCTCGTCCGCAGGTCATCCCGCCCGCCCGCTGGGGAAACCAGGGCATGGATCCCGATGTTGTGGAGGCGTCCCCCTGGGCCCAGGACCGAAAGAGCGATGGAAAGGGGAAGGACCGGCTCGCACCCCTCGGAGATCACTTTCAGGTGCGCATCCTCGGCCACGAGCCAGATGCGCTCCTCATCGAGCTGCCCATCCTGGTGGCCAAGTCTCCATCGTCCTTTGAGGGCTCGAGCTACTGGCTGGTCGTAGAGATCTTCGCAGGCCAGAAGAAGGTAGGAGACCATCGAGTGATGGTGAGCCGCGAGACCCTGGCGACCATGGGACCCACCCACGTCTGGGTGAAGGCCATGGTTCCCACCCCCAAGCCTCAGGGCGAGCTGACCATCCGTGTCCTGCGCATCGATCCCGGCGCCACCGAGGTGCGTCCCATCTTCGAGCGGAAGCTCAAGTACGGGAAGTGATCTCCCCCCGAAGTGAGTTCGTAAATGCGCGGGTCACCTCAACCGGAATGGTCTGCCCCACAAGCCCAAGGTCTCCTGGGAAGTTGATCATCTTGAAGGTGGAGGTCCGTCCACAGATGACGCCCTCGTCGTGCCGGCTGGGTCCCTCCACGAGCACCGGATAGCTCTGGCCCTCCATGGACTGATGCGCCGCAAGCGACATCTCACGCTGCCTATCCTGCAGCCGGAGCAGGCGGGCCTGGGCCACATCTGGCGGCACCTCCTCGGTGAGCAGGCGAAGCGCGGGTGTTCCCGGTCGGGGAGAGTACTTGAAGGAGAAGGAGCCCTCAAAGGCTGCTTCCTCCAGCAGGGTCATGGTCTCCTCGAAGTCCTCATCCGTCTCTCCGGGGAAGCCCACGATGAAGTCTGTGGTGAGCACGATGTCCGGACGCGCCTCTGAGAGCTGACCCACCAGGTCCAGGAAGTGAGCCCGCGTGTAGAACCGCTTCATGCGCCGGAGCACACGGTCGCTGCCTGACTGCACAGGCAGGTGCAGGTGACTGGTGAGCTGTGGCAGGTCCCGGTAGGCCTGCACCACATCCGGGCCCATGTCCCGAGGGTGGCTGGTGGTGTAGCGAATGCGCTCCACCCCTGGCACCGCAGCCACCGCATAGAGCAGCTCGGCGAAGGTCTTCTCACCATCCACCTTGAGGCCATAGGAGTTCACGTTCTGACCGATGAGCGTGATCTCCCGGGTCCCTCCCGCCGCTAGTGCCTGCACCTCCGCGAGAATCTCCGATGAGGGCCTGGAGACCTCTGCTCCCCGAGTGGTCGGCACGATGCAGAAGGTGCACTTGTTGTCGCAGCCCTTCTGGATGGTCACAAAGGAGCCCACCTGACCCTCGGCCGCAGGATCAAGGTCCGTGGCAAAGGCGTAGGTCTCCAGATCGATGAAGTCAGTGTCGAGCACCTGTCGGGTGCCGGTCCCTACCGCTGGGCGGGCTGCTGTGAGCAGCTCTCGGACCCTAGGCACCGCGTCCGGACCAAAGACCAGGTCCAGCTCTCGGTACCGCTTGAGGAGCTTGCCGCCCTCCTGCTGCGCCACACATCCTGCGACCGCCACGGTGATCTGCCGGTCGGTCTCCCGCTTTAGCTTGAGCGCATCGCCCAGAAAGCTGTGGAGCTTGTGCTCGGGCTTCTCGCGGACAGAGCAGGTGTTCACGATGATGACGTCCGCATCAGAAATGTCCTGGGTGGCCGTGAACCCATCCTTGCCCAGCTGCGCCAGGATCTTGCCCGTGTCATACACGTTCATCTGGCAGCCGAAGGTCTGGATGTAGACGCGCTTCATGTGTCCTTGCCTTGGACCTCTCTGCCGACTTGCACACATAGGGGTGTGGGTTCAGGTCCTCGCCGAGCACTGCATTACCCGGAAAGGGCAACAGCGCGCCACTTTTCAGGGCGGCCACAGTCAACAGCGACGGAGCACAAGGCTCCGCCCCAGTGCAGACCGACAACGCTGCGCATCCGCCTGACGCCCAGCCTCCCGCCCGCGGGTGGATAATTGGTACACTCTGGGCCCCCCTGGAGGGCCCATGCGATCCGTTCTTCTCCCGATGCTCCTCGTGCTCTCGTGCAGCACGGATACGGACAAAGACACCGCCGCGTCCTCAGGCAGCACGCCTGTGGACGACACCTCAGCAGACACCGACGAGACGCCAGCGGACGACTCCTCGGCACCCACCGATGACTCGGGGATCCCGGAGGACGACCCTGAAGACCTCGATGCGGACGGGTACCTCTCGGATGAGGACTGCGATGACACAGACGCCGCCGTCCACCCTGACGCCACTGAGGTCTGCGATGGCATCGACAACGACTGCGATTCGCTGATCGATGATGCGGATGACAGCCTGGATACAAGCACGCAGGTCACCTCATACGCCGATGCGGACGGGGATGGATACGGAAACGAGTCCTACCCGTTTTCCTCGTGCACACCCCCCGATGGCTATGCCCCCGATGCCCACGGGGTCTTTGACTGCGATGACGAGGATGCCAGCTACCACCCCGGCGCCCCCGAGTCCGACTGCACCGACCCCGCCGACTACAACTGCGACGGCTCGGTGGGCTTTATCGATGCCGACGGGGATGGCTGGGCCGCCTGCGAGGAGTGCCACGATAGCGACCCGGACATCCACCCCGATGCCACCGAGGTCTGCGACTACCTCGACAATGACTGCGACGGCCTCGTGGACGACGAGGATGACACCCTGGACCCCGACTCACGCAGCACCTTCTACACGGATGCCGATGAAGACGGCTTCGGCAACCCGGCCCTGCCGGTCCGGGCCTGCACCCTGCCCGATGACGCAGCCGATGGTGAGGATGGCTTTGACTGCGATGATGATGATGAGCTTGTCCACCCCGATGCCCCCGAGGTCTGCGACGAAGTCGACAATGACTGCGATGATGAGATCGATGATGAGGACTCCGACCTCACCGGCGGCACCACCTGGTTCATCGACTACGACGGCGATGGCTACGGCTCTCCGACCTACACGACCAGCGCCTGCGAGGCACCCGAGGGCTACGTCTCGTGGTGGGATGACTGCGGCGATATGAGTGCGGCCATCTCGCCGGGGGCCAGCGAGGTCTGCGACGGGATCGACAACAACTGCGATGGCCTGACCGATGACGCCACCTCCATCGACACCGAGACCTGGTACGTCGACGCAGACTCAGATGGCTTCGGCGATCCGACTGCACCCATCGCCTCGTGCACCGCACCGGCAGGGGCTGTGGCCGACAGCAGCGACTGCAATGATGCCGACTCCGCCACCTCACCAACAGCCACCGAGACCTGTGACGGGGCCGACAATGACTGCGATGGCGAAATTGACGAGGCAGGGTCCACGGGCAGCACCACCTTCTACGCCGACACAGATGGCGATGGGTACGGCGATGGTTCTGTGAGCACCACCGCCTGCGAGGCACCTGAAGGGTACGTCTCCAATGATGGCGACTGCGATGACACGGACGCCGACATCTCGCCGGATGCCGAGGAAGTCGACGATGACATCGACAACAACTGCGATGGCCACGTGGACGAGGGCTTTGCTCCCGACGTGTCCGTACCCGGATTCTCCGGAGAGCCCGGTCCAGACATGACGGGCGATGGGCTCTCGCAGTGTGGCGGCATCGCATCATCCGCCTACGGCACCAGCGGCGCCACGTTCTACGCGCTGTGCGACGGGTACTCGGAGATCGTCTTTGCCTGCTCAACAGGATCCGACACAACCGCGGAGTACGTCTCTCCGGCCTTCTCGCTGAGCGGGGTGAGCCTCACGGATCGCTCCTGTGACGACTGGGTCGGGGCCTCAAACTCCAACTACGGCAGCGACTATATTCTCTCGGTGGACAGCAGCGATCCGGGATGCGGCTCCTACAATGTCCACTACGATATGTACGTGCACTTCGGCGTCCAGTGGGGCTGTGCCGGAACCATCAATACCCACGGAACCGGCGGAAGGATGTGGGCATACGTGCGGTAGGGCTTTGCCCCGGCTCACAAGCCCGCTCTGAGCGGAATGTACAGGCGCGGCTTCCGCTCCTCAGAACGCCTTACTGAGGGCCACATCTGCGACGAATAGCGTTCGCCAGCTGGCCTCGGGGCTCCTCATCACCATCCGGGACGGACCGAATATACGGGTCCCCACATCCAGGCTGACCAGGTACGGATCCAGCCGACGACCCAAGCTCAGGCCCGCCTCCAGCTCCGGGGCCACCGTCTCGATGGGGTCCCTCATCTTTCCGTTGATGACCATCCCCTCTCCGCGAGGGTTCAGGCGCGCCGCAATAGGATCGAGCGCCTTGAAGAAGCCCGTCATGTGGAGCTCCTCCTCTCCCCGGTACAGGCCCGCGTGAAGCTGTGCACCAAAGTGCACGGCTGAGAGAGGACCCCAGTACAGATTGTGCTCTCGTATGAGGTACTTCTGGGTCTTGGGTCCCACATGCTGGGTCCGCTGGAGGAGCCAGCCGCCCTGCATCCCGAAGTGACTCTCCTGCTTGTGGGGGCGCACGAACTTGGTGAGGCTGGAGACGACCATCCGGCCCGACCAGTAGCTCTGCACACCCTCCTTTACGCCATGTCCAGCCAGACGATGCTCAGTGGACTGGGTAGGTGCGCGCCAGGTCCTGTGGGTGAGGCGCAGCGTATGGGACACCACCTTTCCGTGCGCGAGCCACGAGAAGTCCAGCCCAGCGCCACCGGGCACACCACCGTGGGTCTGCGCCTGTGTGCCCCAGTTGATCCCAAGGCCCAGCCAGGCCCTTGGCGGCGGCGCCACCGGTGCCTTCTCCCACTCCATGGTCACTGGACCCGGCGTGCCACCAGGTGCGCCATCCGCTTGAGATGGAATCAGCGCACACCCAAGTGCCAGGATCAGGGGGATGATTCGGTTCACGCCAGCCTCTGGCGTGCGTCTAACCCGCAGCGACAGGACCGGGGATACCAAGAGGGATGCGGTCGAGAGGAAATGACCGCCATCCAGTGGCCAGACGTGGCTCAAAGCCCAGCGCCCGGGCTGCCTTCCCAAACTCCCGGACCTCCGCTGGCTCCAGGCCCCGCCCAAGAGAGTACGGGCTGGATCGACCGCTCAGTGCCAGCACCAGGGGCTCGATCAGGCACGCAAAAGCCTGAGATGGGCCGTACCCAGCCAGCACATGGTACAGCCAGCCCCAGACACCGCGCTGCCACTCAGGCGGGAGTGTGACCGCCTCGCCAGCCAGGATTCGAACCCCAGGCGGAATGCGTCCCACCACCGTGCCCGGGATGGCCACGTCGATCACCACCGCGTCAGAAGCCAGCGCGTTGGCCTGGAGCATTCCGCCCGTGGTGGCAGCACCCACCACGACTCGGCACCCCGCCACCGCATCCTCCGGACTGGACGCTCGCTGCACATCAAGGCCGCGCCCCGCACGGGGATGGTCCACCCGCACCTGCACACCGTCCGCCGCGAGCAGGGCTGCCACAGCCCCACCCACCGGACCACGCGCGCCCAGGACCGCCACAGGTCGGTCGCGGCCCACCCGGGCCAGGACAGCACTGGTGTTCTCCAGCAGCGCCCACGCCGTAGCCGCACCGCCATTGCTCACCGGAACCTGAACCCGCTCGGCCAGGCCCTCGCCTCGACCTGCCACCACCGCGCAGAGGCTGCCCAGCCCCACGGCATGCAGCGGCCCTGCTGCCTCCACAGCCGCAGCCATGCAGTCCAGCGCCCTCTCCTGGTCACTGAGAAGATCTGCCGGCGCCATGGGAACGCCCATGACCACACCCTCGATCGTAGATCCCAAGGAGAGATCACAGATCTTCAGTACATCCTCAGGTCGAGTCCCGTCCCGCCAACCAAAGAGGAGGCCAGGTTGTACAGACCGCACCGCCATCACCCGCCGATGCAGCGGGCTCAGCGCGTGAACCACGAATGCAAATCGGGGGTGTCCCGCCTGAAGCTCAGACGACGGCACGCTCCTCAGAAGTCACAGCCAGTGGTGCTACGTCTTCCTGCGCCTTCTGCGCAATCAGCACCATCACGATGTTGTAGAACGTCGCGACACGGAAGAGATCCGGTATCTCGCTGACCCGCAGGCCCTCGCGAAACTCCTCGGCCGGCACCTCGGGCATCACCTCAGCGAGCTTGACCAGCCCCATCTCAGTGAGCACCCCGTCCACCTCATAGACACCCGCATCCATTCCCTCACGGGCCTCGGCATCAATGCCGCCACGAGGAATCTTGATGTCGAAGGCACGCTCCAGCCGAAACACGATGTCCAGAAAGTCGAGGCTCTCCGCCCCGAGATCCTCGATCAATCGAGCCTCCGGGACGACCTCGTCCTCTTCCAGCCCCAGCGCGACCGCAAACGCATCTTGGACCTTGGCCCAGATCTGCGGATCCACCTCGGTGGCTCGTGTCATCGGTCTTCTCCGCGGTGCGCAGTCCAAACGTAGCGCCACAATTGTACGCTCGCGACAAGAATCCTACCCACGGTTTGCCCACCGTGGTCCCCCCGTCACAAAAACGTCACAAATGCTCTTGGCCATACGGCCCTTGTAGCGTTCAGGTCCCGCGGCCATCCCGGCCCGCTGAAAGCCAGGTCCTCGCAAGTGCAACCGGCCAGGTCGCTGAGCCGAGAAAACCCAGGTCTGCCGCCGACTCCGGCGCATCCATCGCCTCGATTTCCGAGCGTACGCAGGGCCCTCCGGACCGAAGCAGAAAGAAGGCCGCACCATCCCCACAGGGCCGGCCACCCAGGAGAGGCTCCGCCCCCGCCCAGGCATCCGATCCTCCAGCCAGCACCAGGTCCGCCCGACCCTCTGCGATTGCCAGTGCCCCCTCCATCAGCGCTGTACGCCCCCCCAGGACGCCGTCGCAGTAGTTCATGTTCACGCCCTGTAGGTCGTGCACGGCGCTGGCAAAGCCAATGATGTTGTTGGAGAGCCCCCGCACCAGCCAGAGAGGATGGATGAGGGGGTAGCCGTCCCGGGAGAAGCGCCCCATGTCAAAGGTCCCCTCCTCGCCGAGTGCGGCCTCCAGCGCGGGCGTGAGGTCCGCTGGATCCCCGGGCTGGGGACTGGCACCTACAAAGAGACCCCGCCGGTCCGGCGGTACCTCTGCCCAGCCCGGGTCCCCCTTCAGCGCCAGCTCAATAGCCGCCAGGCCCAGGCGCACCGCTGTGGTCATGAGCTTCAGCGACTTCCGGTCGGCGACATAGTCCCGAGCCCTGAAGCCCGGCACCGGACCCGGACCCGGGCCGCTCGCACCGTCCCGCCCGATCCCAGCAGGGCACAGCAGCCCGATCCCCGCCAGGCGCACCTCGCGAAGCTCAGCCACGAACACCATCCATGTGGCCCAGCACCAGCGCAGCATTCTGTCCGCCGAAGCCAAAAGAGTTGGAGACCACCACCTCCAGATCTGCCTCTCTTGGGGTGGCGACCACCTGCACCGGGCAGTCCGGATCCTGATCCGTGAATCCCGCAGTCCCTGGCATCCAGCCCCCCTGAAGACCCGCCACACAAGCGGCGGCTTCAATAGCACCTGCAGCCGCAATCGTATGACCCAGTGCTCCCTTGATCGAGGAAACCGGTACCGACCCGATGATCCTGGACACCGCCAGGGCCTCCGCCACGTCCCCCACCGGGGTGCCCGTGGCGTGCGCGTTGACGTAATCAACCACCTCAGCGGGGATCCCCGCATCCCGCAAGGCACGCTCAATGGCCAGTGCTGCCCCTGCACCATCCGGGTGAGGAGCAGTGGCAGCGTGCGCATCCGCAGAGGACCCCGCACCGAGCAATCGGGCACGTCCCACATGCCCGCGGGCATGGGCCAGATCCGCACGCTCGAGAATCAGTACCGCGGCCCCCTCACCGATCAAGAAGCCATCCCGCTGACGATCAAAGGGCCGACATGCAGTCGGGGAGAGCGCCCCGAGCACGATGAAGGAGAGCATACCCAGTGGATGGATCATGCTGTCGTGACCACCCACCACAGCAACATCCGCCTCCCCACGCTGAATCGTCCGAAGACCCTCAGCGATGGCCTGAGCAGAGGCAGCACAGGCCGAGAAACTGGTGCCCACAGGCCCCGTGGCCCCGAGTCTGCGAACAAACTCCGCCGTCACCCGGCTCGGATTGTGCCGGCGTGGCGCTGCCCGATTGCACGCCAGATCGCGACGCATGGCCTCCACGTCAAAGCCCGACCCATCCGCCAACAGGTGCGGGTAGGCATCCTCCTCAAGCTCCCCCGGCGTCACGCTGGAGAGCCCGGTTCCCAGGAACACAGCCGTCCTGGCAGGCTCCAGACACCCGATGATGCCCGCATCCGATATCGCCTCATCCAGCGCAATCATCGCCAGCCAGGCCTTGCGATCATCCGGGAAGTCGGGATGGGGCAGGACGTCCGAGGCTACCGATGCAACCGCCGAGACCGGCAGTGCTGTGTCCACCTTCCGAGTGCAGTCCCGCCCCTCCGCGAGAGCACTCGCCAGAGCAGCAAAGCCGACCCCCGCCGCGCTCACCGTTCCCAGCCCGCTGATGACGACATCGGGCCTGCTCACTTCCGGGTGCACTCCGTCAGACCACCTACAAAGCACAGATAGGTGCCAATGGTGGCGTCACGCACCACAGCTACCTTCCGGCTCATGTCAGCCTGGATCGCCGTGACATCGCACCGGGCGGCCTTGTCCGCAGCCACCATCGCAGAGGTCCCACCTCGGCCTGAGGCCTCACCGCAACGGACCTTGAGCTTGGTGGTGCCCGCCCACCGGGACTCGAAGCGAATCCCTCCACCCTCAGCCATCGCCTCCGTGACCGCCTCATTCCCTCTCGAGGCCCTCTTTTCCTCCACCTGTGCAGGTGCTTCTCGACCGAGCACTCCTCCGATGCGACCACGGATTCCACCTACATCCAGCACGACGAGCACCACACCCGCACTGAGGGCAAGTACCAGCGGCAGCAGCCCACCCATGACCAGAAAGAGCGCCGGTGATCGCCGACGTGGAGGCTCCAGGCCGTCCATGGTGGTCAGATCCGGACGGACCTGCTCGATCTTCGGCAGTGTAGTGGCCTCCAATTTGGGTGCTGTGGCGTCCTCCTCGAAGTCCCTGCACAGGACCTCATCGGTCTTCATTCCGACATCATCATCGCTGTGCGGAGCGCTGAGCCTTCCCGTCGGAGTCAGCTCACGCGGTGCCTCAGGCACGTCGACACCAGCAAGGTCGAGCCCCGCCGGCAAGGTGGTCTCGCCTGGGAGTACCAGCGGCGGTGGCTGTGCCTCATGAACCGGGATGTGGCCGGCCGTAGCGTCGTTCCAGCCGACCCCGTCCGTGGGCTCGTGCACATCCGGCCCGCCGCCTCCCCGACCGTCTGCGGCTGGGGCGCCAGTAGCAGGCTGGACCTGAACATCTCCGGATGCCTCCAGCTCCGCAAGAGCCCCCTTACGCAGCGCCTCAGCCCGCTCCTCCTCCCGCGCACGCATGGCACCCACATCATCGAGCGCCGCGTCCAGCGCAGACACTCCACCCTCGTCCCAACTCCGGAACGCCTGAGAGTCCTCGGTCAGAACCGAATTGGAGATGGGGCTTGCTTCCTGGGGACGTGACTGAGCTGCCTCGATGATCGGCGGAAGCTCAATCTCTGCCCAGCTGGCAAGATCCTCGTCATCCGTGAGGCGCGCAAGGGCCTTGGCACGCTGGTGGAAGCCCGCCGCAGTGGGCCGCTTCTCGTGCTCGAAGTCCAGGGACTCCCGAAGAAGGAGCTCAAGTTCCGTGGCCACGGTTCCCTTGGCGGAGATCCGAGAGCGCAGGAAGCTGAGGCGATCCGCAAGGTGGGCAGCGTGGCGATCTGGCCGCCCGCGCGCCTTGCCCAGTCGCTCCTGCGCAAGGATCTCATAGAGGGATGCTCCCAGTGAGTAGACATCCGAGGCAGGTGTCTCCGGCTCGAAGAACAACCGCTCCGGCGCCATGTACTCCACGCTGCCGAACTGGAGCTCCTGGGTGTTGGCCTCCCGGGACTCGATCTCCGACTGGGCCACGCCAAAGTCCAGGACCTTGGACACGCCGTGTGCATCCAGCATGATGTTGCTGGGCTTGATGTCCCGGTGGATGACCCGCAGGGGCTTGTCCCCAGGCATCGGAGGTCGGTTGTATGCGGCATCCAGTGCGTGAGCAGCCTGTGCCATCAGCTCCAGGGCCACCCGCACAGGCATCTGCCGCTCCGCCTCTCTCAGCGCTGCGGTCAGGAATCGAAGATCCACCGCCTCGAGGTACTCCATCACCACGGCAGTGCGACCATCGATACTCGTGAGATCGATCACATCCACGATGTGCCGATGGCGGAGCAAGCCGAGCAGTCTCGCCTCGTCCCGGATCCGACTGGTCACGTCCTGGTTGTCGGACCACTGGGCATTGAGCAGCTTGACCGCAACGATGCGCGAGAAACCATCGGCGTGCATCACCTTGCACAGGTACACGGTACCGAACCCGCCGGTCGCAACCTGGCGGATGAAGTGGAACCGGCGCGCAGTCTCACGAGACGTCAAGCGTTCTCCCCATGCCGTGACGGAGTGTAGCAGGACGAGCCCACATCGACAGATATCTGAACAGGCAGGAAGGGATGATCCTCGTCACCCGCAGTCAAGACAGTCCTCTCCTCTCGTCGCAGGATGGCCAATGCCACGGCCAGCACACCGTCTGCGGCACCGCAATCCCCCAGGGAGAGATGGTGGCGCGGTCCTCGCCCAGTCGTGCCCAGCGGTGGGAGTGAGATCCACCCGTACACCTCGGCGGACCGCGCGCGTGCGACATCCTCAGGCTCCACCAGCAGCATGACACCCGCCTCGCCCACGGCAGTCGAGGGGGCCACAGGCCGACGATATCGGTCTCGGATGGTCCCGCCATTGGCCAGGCTATCCGCCGCCCCCACCAGAGCAGCGGGGCAGCGTCCCTCGAGCACCGACCAGCAGCCTGCACGAACTGCCGCCATTCCTGCACCCGCCCCTCCCGCCCAGGCACCGTTCTCGCCGCACACATCCAGGTGGATGGAGATGTGGGCCAGCGCCATATTGGGGAGGGTCTTCAGGGGCAGAAGCGGTGGATACAGGTCGCGGCAAGGGCCCGCCACAGCCGCCACATCCACGCGCCCCCCCCTGTGGGCGGCCAGGAGCGCAGCCTCAGACTCACCCTCATCACCTTGCTCGCGCCCCACCCCCAGATACAGCCCGAGGTCCCGCCGGTCCCCCGGCCAGCCCTCCAGCGCCGGACCTGCTGAGGCAAGCGCCAGCTGAGCCGGCCTCGCCATGAGCTTCACGTCCTTGCGGCGCTTCAGCCAGGGACGAAGATCGATGCGCTCCAGCCTGGCGGAGCGGTCATCCGGAAGTCCAGCGAGATCCGCGCGCGTCCGCACAGCAGTCTCCCCCCTGGCGATGGCCTGCGTCGGATCCGGACCCAGCGCTGTGTTGAGACCGATACCGGTGACAGCCAGGCGCGAGGGAGTCATGCCCACCGGGAGATCACCAGGCTTCCATTGGACCCACCGAATCCAAATGCATTGGTCATTGCGTGATCGATCCGCGCAGCTTCGGCACGGTGGGGCACATGGCGAAGGTCGCAGCGTGGGTCCGGGTTGTCCAGGTTGATGGTCGGAGGCAGCAGACCCTCACGGATGGCGAGCACGGAGAGGATGGCCTCTACCGCCCCGCAGGCCGCCACAAGGTGTCCCATCATGCTCTTGGTGCTGCTGACCGGCACCGGGTGATCACCGAAGGTCCTGTGAATGCCCGCCGTCTCGCTGGGATCATTCATCGGGGTGGAGGTCCCGTGCGCATTGATGTAGCCGATCTCCTCTGGCCCAAGTCCCGCATCCTTGAGCGCGAGGGACATGGACTGGTGCGCACCTCGCCCGTCCGGCGGGGAGTCTGTGATGCGGTAGGCATTGCAGGAACACCCAAAGCCCGAGACCTCTGCCAGTACACTGGCCCCTCGTCGTGAGGCCGTCTCCTCGGACTCGAGCACCAGGAAGCCCGCACCCTCCCCGAGGACGAACCCGTCCCTCTCCAGGTCGAAGGGCCGGCTGGCAGCCTGCGGATCATCGTTGCGCTCGGAGAGGGCTCCGAGCTTCGCAAAGCCCGTGATCATGAGCGGGTCGACCAGCACGTCCACACCGCCCACCACCATCGCATCCGCATCTCCCCGGCGAACACGAAGGAGTCCCTCACCCACCGCCTGTGAGGAGCTTGTACAGGCCGTGGAGATGGTGCTCATCGGTCCCCGAGCGCCCGCCAACGAGGCCGCCAGCCGCGTCGGAGCCGCAGGGTCCATAGAAGAGATCTCCTCGGACGTGGGGAGCTCGCCGGTCCGTAGCCGCTCGGCCACCACGCGGAGGTCTGGGCGACCGATCTCTGAGCCCACGCACACCCCGGTACGCTCCCCGTCGAGCGGTCCAGACATCTCCAATGCCTCCTGGATCGCAGCTGCAGCCAGACGAAGCTTGAGGTCCAAGGAAGCATCACCTCCCGGGTCGGGCGCCTCTGCAGCAAAGGTCACCGGCAGCGTGCTCGCATCAAAGCGGCGCACAGGCCCCACCCCGCTCCGGCCTTCAGCGACTCCTTTCCAGGTGCTTGCCACTCCCACACCCAGCGGAGTCACCATGCCCAGTCCGGTCACAACGACACGACGCCTCACTCATCCTCCGGGTAGCCCGCCCACAGCTTCTTCAGCTGAGCACGCTCCAGGCGCTCCACCGTGGCTCGATCCGCATCGTTTTCCAATGCACCAAAAATACAGGCCTTGGGCGAGCCCCGCGCGTCAATTTATCATCCGTCCAGAAAAACACGACTGTTTAAGGTTTTGGAG
>PVBE012783809.1_pt1 | contig 18909 bp, 19 predicted proteins | sample 1631181 | NCBI WGS metagenome assembly PVBE01 (sample SAMN08397723, study PRJNA350692) | Marine metagenome, whole genome shotgun sequencing project. | isolation source: water | place: Pacific Ocean | collected 2012-04 | reverse complement strand
TTTGCGAACGAATTGAGGGCGCCAAGCTCTGCGTTGAGGGTGTGAGGGTGTGAGGAAGTAAGGCTTTGGGTTTGCCGCTCCCTCACCCCCTCACCACTTCACTTCCTCACCGGGCGATCTACCCATTTGCATTTCGCTCTAGTAGCCGTCGATGGTGTCGAAGAGGATGCCGTCGTCGTCGTCGTGGCGCTCGTCTTCTTCGAGCTCCTCGAGCAGGATCTCGTCGAGCATGTTGTCCACTGACTCGTAGAGGCAGTCCAGCTTCCGCAGCTCGCGGTGCTCGAAGTCATTAAAGGAACTGTAGGCGCGTGCGAATTGGCTAGGCATCAGTCTCTCCTTGATTAAGCGGGCATCAGGCCGGTCGCCACGGCGACGGACCGCATCCAGTGCAGAACCCGCTCCCATTGGGCAGGCTCATCGATCTCCAGCTCCTCCTTGGAGTTGACGATCTGTTCTCCCTCCTCGAACCAGTCCTCGATGAACTCCGTGTTGCGGCCCCAGGACTCGGCGTGGTGGGACTGCCAGCTGTTCGTGATCGGCTCGATGATCCTCTCGCTCTTCATGATCTCCTCCTCGTTTCCTGCCTCCGCCGCGGCCAGCTCGTCAAAAAACCCCGCGAAGGGGAGACAGGAGGAATCGTCGCTGGCCAGGATGGCCCGCCAGCGCAGGGGCGCGTATGCAGCTTCCGGGGAGGCCTTGATGGATTCTTTCGTTGCCATGTGCTGCTCCTCTTTCCGTTTGCCGCCGGGTGGCTCGCGCCGGCCCGGTAGGTTCCAGCCTTACATGAAGGTAATTGTCCTACATGTACCCACAGAGAGTAAGTGCCACGGCGGGAGGTGTCAAAAAAGTCGTACGTCAGCCGACCAAGGGAGTGGAATGGATAGCGTTTTCCTGCCCTGCCCTTGCCAGGGCGCCTCGATTTGGCGCTTGCGAACCGGGGGGACAACCGTTAAAAGGGGTACAAATGGCGCGAATCATCACGGTGGCCAACCAGAAGGGCGGCGTTGGCAAGACCACCACGACGGTAAACCTGTCCGCTTCCCTTGCGGTGGCAGAGCACAAGGTGCTCGCGGTGGACCTCGACCCCCAGGGCAACCTCAGCTCGGGTCTGGGCTTCACCAAGAACACTCTGGAGCAGCACCTCTACCACGTGCTCGCCGGCGGTCAGACCATGGCCGACGTGCGGCGCAAGACCGACCTGGACTTCCTTGATCTCATCCCCTCCAACCCGGATCTGACCGGCGCTGAGCTGGAGCTGATCGACGAGCCGGACCGGCACCGCAAGCTGATCGACGCCTTGCGGCTGGTGGAGGATGAGTACGAGTTCATCATCATCGACTGCCCGCCGTCGCTGGGTCTGCTGACGCTCAACGGGCTCGTGGCCGCGTCCACCGTGCTCATCCCGCTGCAGTGCGAGTACTACGCGCTGGAGGGCATGAGCCACCTGATGGAGACCCTGGAACGGGTCAAGGGGGCGTACAACCCCACGCTGGCGCTGGAGGGCATCCTGCTCTGCATGTACGACGGACGCATGAACCTCACGCGGCAGGTGGCGGCCGAAGTGCGTGAGCACTTCAAGGGCCAGGTCTTCGAGACCGTGATCCCGCGCAACGTGCGCCTCGGCGAGAGCCCGTCCTTCGGCAAGCCGATCCTGCTGTACGACATCAAATCGACTGGCGCGAGAAGCTACCTGGCCCTGGCCAAGGAGCTTTTGGCCCGGCTGGAAGCGTGAGGGATACAGGAATGGCCAAACGAAAGGCGCTGGGGCGCGGACTGTCAGCCCTGATCCCCCAGAGCAAAGAGGAGCCGAAGGCCGGCCCCCGCGAGTACTTCCTCTGCCCGATCCACAAGATCGTGCCCGGCGCCAACCAGCCGCGGAAGACCTTCAACGACCGGCGCCTGGCCGAGCTGGCCGACTCCATCAGCGAGCAGGGGGTCATCGAGCCGCTCATCGTGCGCACGGTGAGCGACGGCAACTTCCAGCTCATCGCCGGCGAGCGGCGTTGGCGCGCGGCCCAGAAGGCCGGCGTGCACGACGTACCGGTCGTGATCCGCGAGGTCAGCGACGTCGAGGCCATCGAGTTGGCCCTGGTGGAGAACATCCAGCGCGAGGACCTCAACCCCCTGGAGGAGGCCGCGGCGTACTCCGGCCTGATGGAGGAGTGCGGCTACACCCAGGAGCAGCTGGCCAAGCGGCTGGGCAAGGAGCGCTCGACGGTGGCCAACACCCTGCGCCTGCTCAAGCTGCCGGACGAGGCCGGCGAGGCCCTGGTGGCGGGCTACATCAAGGCCGGCCACGCCCGCGCCCTGCTCGGCCTCGACGACCACGACCTGATCCGCAAGGCCCTGGCGCTGGTGCTGGCCAAGGAGCTGTCCGTGCGCCAGACCGAGGCCCTGGTCAAGAAGCTGCGCGAGGGACCGCCGGAAAAACCGGAGCCCACGGACGACCCGCAGACGCCCAACGTGCGCGACCTGCAGGAGCGGCTGTGCCAGTCGCTCAAGACGCCGGTGAAGCTGGTCTCGCGCAAGAACAACAAGGGGCGCATCGAGATCGCCTACAGCTCGCTGGACGAGCTGGACCGCCTGCTGGAGATCCTGTTCAAGTAGGCCCTACCCTCCCCCGGCCCGTTGACCATTCCCCGCGAGCAACGGAAGATCGAGGCAACCCCGGGGAGGACACATGTCGAGGGGCTGGGTCGAGCATCTGCGGGACGGAAGACGGTGGCGTCGCTGGGCGCTGATCTGGGCACCGGGCGCCCTGGTGAAGGCCAAACCTGGCGCGGGGATGGTGGCCCACCGCTTCGTCGTGCCGCAGAAGTTCCGCGACCGGGGCTACCGCACTGTCCGCGTCATGCCGCTAAAGGGCGACGGGCGGTTCAGCGTGGGGCACCTCAAGCTGCACAAGTACTGAGCGACTTGCTCTACGCGCCGGCCAGCCGCGCGGCCTTGATCGTGTTGGCCAGCAACATGGCGATGGTCATGGGCCCCACGCCGCCCGGCACCGGGGTGATGGCCGCCGCCCGGGGCGCCGCCTCGTCGAAGGCCACGTCGCCCACCAACTTGTCGTCCACGCGGTTGATGCCCACGTCGATGACCGTGGCGCCCTCCTTGATCCAGTCCCCCTTGACCAGCCGCGCCACGCCCACTGCCGCCACCACGATGTCGGCCCGGCGCACCACGCCGGCCAGGTCGCGGGTGCGCGAGTGGCAGATGGTCACGGTGCAGTGCTCGGCCAGCAGCAGCTGGGCCATGGGCTTGCCCACGATGTTGCTGCGCCCCACCACCACGGCCTCGGCGCCCTTGAGCTCGGTGCCGGCCTCACGCAACATGCGCATGATGCCCAGCGGAGTACAGGGGACGAACTGGGGATCGCCCGCCAGCAGGCGGCCCATGTTCACGGGATGGAAGCCGTCCACGTCCTTGGCCGGGTCGATGGTCTCGAGGATCGCTTTTTCGTCCAAACCGCGCGGGAGCGGCAGCTGCACCAGGATGCCGTGCACCGCGGCATCGTCGTTGAGCTGCTGGACCAGCGCCAGCAGATCGCCCTGGCTGGTGGTCTCCGGCAGCCGGTGGTCCCGGGCCTCGATGCCCACCCTGCGGCAGGATCGCGCCTTGTTGCGTACGTAGATCGCGGATGCCGGATCCTCCCCCACCAGCACCACGGCGAGGCAGGGCTTGATACCCTGCTCTGCCAGCGCTGCGACTTCCTGCTTCAGCTCCCGGCGCACCTGCTTGGCCAGGGGCTTGCCCTTGATCAGGTTGTTCGTCTCGGACGCCTCGGTGGTCATCGGTCTCTCCTGAAGTTTCGTGGAAGGTACATGCAGCCGGGGCGGCGGGGCAAGGGGGATTGCGAGACGCCGCTGTACTGCGCGTTTGACTTCGAGACGGAGCGCTGCCTAATATGCGCGGACTTTTCTGGGGGGTGAACCTATATGAGGAAGAAATCATGCACGTTGTCTTTGTAACTCCGGAAGTGGCACCCTACTCCAACAGCGGAGACCTGGGCGAGGCGGTGGGCTCTCTGGCCTCCGCGCTGAGCGAGCTGGACGTGGAGGTCACTGTCTTCAGCCCGTTCTATGAGGGAATCCAGCCGGAGCGTTTCAACCTGGCCCGGCGCATCATCAAGGTGCAGGTACCGGTGGGTGAGGAGACGGTTGAGGTGGGTCTGCTGGAAGGCAAGTTCCCCTCGGCCAACGTCTCGGTGGTGCTGGTGGACCACGCCGGGAGCTACCAGCGCCCCGGGTTCTACGGCGAAGACGGCGAGGACTACGCCGACAATCACCGCCGCTTTCACCTGCTCAGCGCCGCCGTGCCGCGCCTCTGCGAGGCCCTGGACATCACCCCGGACGTGGTCCACTGCAACGACTGGCAGACGGCGCTGACGCCGCTGCTGCTCGAGGGCGAGGACGCGCCGAAGACGGTGTTCACGACCCACGACCCGGCCAACGCCGGGCTGTTCGAGTCGGAGACCCTCGAGGAGCTGGGCATCGGCTACGACAGCTACCACCCCGAGGGCATCGAGTTCCACGGCAAGGTGAGCTGGCTCAAGGCCGGCCTGACTCAGGCCGGTCACGTCACCACCCACAGCGGCGTCTACGCCCGTGAGTTGATGACCGAGGAGCACGGCTTCGGCCACCAGGGCGTGTTCGAGGCGATCAAGGACCGGCTGACCGGCGTCGTTCCCGGCGTGGACTACGACACCTGGGATCCGGCCAAGGACCACCGGCTCGAGGCGCACTACACCGCCGACGAGCTGGACGGCAAGGCCCAGTGTAAGCGGGCCCTGCTCGGGCGCCTCGAGCTGCGCGCGCGGCCCGACGTGCCGCTGCTGGTGATGCCCGGCCCCCTGGACGAGGACCGCGGCGCGGCGCTGATGCTCGAGACCCTGCCCCGGCTGCCGCTGGACCGCATGCAGGTGGTCTTCTGGGGCGAGGCCACGCCGGAGATGGCCGAGCGCCTGCGTGAGGCTCAGAACAACACCTCCGGGGTCATCGTCCACCGCCCGGTGCTGGACACCGAGACCACGCACAACCTGCTGGCCGGCGCCGACGGCCTGCTGCTGCCGGCGCGCTACGAGCCGTCCGGGCTGCTGCTGCTCAAGGCCTTGCGCTACGGCGCCGTGCCCGTGGGCCGCGCCGTGGGCGTGTTCAAGGAGGCGGTCGTGGACTTCGACCGCCACAGCCGCACCGGCACCGGTTTCTGCTTCGACGCCTGGGAGGCCCAGGCCCTCGACGCCGCCGTGCTGCGCTTCCTCGAGGTCTTCCGCAAGCCCGAGCTGATGCAGAGCCTGGTGCGCAACGCCATGGCCCAGCAGTACCCCTGGCGCCAGAGCGCCTTGCTGTACAAGACAATCTACGAAGGGCTCTGCGGCTAGATACCCGCCGAGGTCACGGCACCTTCACCGCCACCTCCACCTCCGAGACCATCAGAAGCTCCACGCAGCCGGCCGTGACGTTGGCCGAGTCGGCCGTGCGCCTCGACACCTTCAGGGTGGGGTTGCCCGACTTTGCCGCGGACAGCAGGTCGTTGATCATCATCGCCGGGATGGTGGTGGAGCCGCTGTCTTTGCGTATACAGCGGACCCAGGTCGGCCGCTTGCCCTGGCTGTCGAGGTGCAGCTCGAGCTGGATGCGCGCGGCCTGCTCCAACTGCACCGGGGCGTCCCAGGTCACCCCGAGGGCCACCTCTTTTTTTAGCTCCAGGATCTTGCTGTTGACTTTGAGGCGCTCGATGCCGCGGCCGCGCAGCGACAGCGCCTTGAAGGCGCCGCCGGTGGTCTCGAGGCTCACCGCGGTGCCCGGCGCCACCCCCGGGTGGGGCAGCTTGCCGTCGTCGGCGTAGAGGTACTTGGGCGCCTGGGCGGTGACGCTGACCGGCGCCTTGAGCCCGGTGACGGTGACCGTGCCCACGTCCTGTGCCGTGGGGGCGGCCTCGCAGGTGCTGGAGAGGCCGCAGACCTTGCCCGCGGCGCAGGGGGGCGTGCAGGACAGGGCCGGGGCGCGCAGCAGCTCGCAGTCGGCGATGCTCTTGACCACCTGGGGCACGGCCGAGGGCAGCACTCCCGAAAAGACCTGGCCCGAGATCTGGGTCTTGCTGGCGCCGATCAGCACCGCGAAGCCGCCCAGCCGGGCCGAGTCGGTGCAGGGATCGAAGCCGGTCATGGGCGGCGGTGGGCCCGAATCGGGCGTGGTCTTCCCGGGGTCCTCGGTGTCGTCGCTGCAGGCAGCCGCGGTCAGGGCCGCCAGGGCCAGCGCGGCAAGAAGTCCTTTCATCTCAACCTCCTCGGATCGTTTCCAGCATAGCATCGAGGCGACCATGGGGCGCGCCCCTTTGCGGCGGCGACGAAAAAATTGCCCTGGGTGGTCGCGGCACATACACTATCCTACATGTAAGCCGCAATTCAAGGAGGTAGACCATGGGCTTCGCAAACCGCCGTCAGGACGATCACCGTGTCCCGCTGCAGATGTTCCTCAACGAATACGTAAACGACGATCCGTACCGCTGCATGTCGTTCAATCTGAGCCCCAACGGCATCTACCTCAACCACCTTCGCCAGCCGGTGGAGCGCATGCTCCAGCCCGTGCCGGAGCAGCAGGTGGTGGGACTGGAGTTCGAGTTGCCCGGCACCTCCGAGGTGGTCTGGGCCTCCGGCGAGGTGCGCTTCGACGCCATGGACGACTACTTCCACGGCACCGGCGTGCAGTTCAAGGGCATGGCCCGCAAGCACAAGAACCTGGTGCATGACTACGTCGTCGAGAGCCGCAGCAGGCGCCTGCGTCAGCTGCTGGCCTCCATTCGCCGCAACCGCATGCATTGAGAAGCTGTTAGCTATTAGCCTTTAGCTATTAGCGTCTTCCATTGACGGTCAGAGAAAACCCCAGCACCAGCATGTGGGCCGACCTCCGCCCCACCCTGCTGGCCTTCCTGCACTTCTTCCTGGTCATCTCGTCCTACTACATCATCAAGCCGGTGCGCGATTCGCTGTTCGTCAAGTCCATCGGCCCGGACCGCATGCCCTACTTCTACCTGCTGGTGGCGGCGGTGGTCTTCTGCTTGGTGTGGGTCTACAACGCCGTGCTGCAGCGGGTGGACAGCCGCCGCTTCGTCGTCGCCCTGCAGGCGGTGGTGGTGCTCAACCTGGTCGGCTTCTGGTGGCTCAAGGCCCAGGGGTACGCGGTGTCGGCGCCGTTCTACGTCTGGGCCTCGGTCTACAACATCCTCGTGGTGACGCTCTTTTGGTCCCTGACCAACGACCTGTGCGACGCCAGCGAAGGCCGGCGGACCTACGGCATCATCGGCGGCGGCGGCATCGTGGGCGGCATCGCGGGCAGCGTGGTGGCGCGCTACCTGCCGCTGTCCGTCGGCACCAACAACTGCCTGCTGGTGGCGGCGGCGCTCATGGTGCTGGCCGTGCTGGTCACCCTGCTGCGGCTGCGCGGCGCCCCGCCCCGGGCCCACGGCGACTCCGACGGTGAGCCCTCCAGCACCTGGCGTGACATGGCGCTGGTGATCACCGATCCCCAGGCCCGCTTCATCGGGGCCATCGTGCTCTTCGTCACCATCGGCAAGACCACCTTCAACTACCACTACTACCACCTCATCGACGCTGTGGTCAGCGGCACCGACCGGGCGACCTCATTCTTCGGCACGGTCAACGCGGCCACCAACATCTGCTCCGCGGTGCTGCAGTTCGTGGTCACCACCTGGGTCCTGCGGCGGCTCGGGGCGCGGGCGGGCCTGTTGTTTTTACCCGGGGCGTTGATGGCCGCCATGAGCGCCATGTTGCTGGCGCCGGCGCTGACTCTGGCCGCGGCCCTCAACGTGGGCCAGCAGTCGATCACCTACTCCATCAACCAGTCGAGCAAGGAGCTGCTCTACACGCCCTGCTCCGAGGCCATCAAGTACAGAGCCAAGGCCGTCATCGACATGTTCGTCTTCCGCCTGGGCGACGCCACCGCGGCCGTCGCCCTGCTGCTGCTCCACGTCTCCCTCGGGCTGCCGATGTGGACGTCCCTGGCCCTGGGGCTGGTCTGCACCCTCGGCTGGCTGGTCATGGTGCTGCGATATCGCGACCCCACGGTGTGAGCCCGCGAGGGGGTGCTGGGCGGGAAAGATCCGTACTCCGTAGTACGTACTCTGTTATATTCAGGACAGTATGCACAGACAGATCATCATAGGCGCGGTGCTGGCCTGCACCCTGCTGCCAGCGCTGGCCGCGGCCCAGGGCGACCCGTGGGCGGTGAAGCGCTCCGAGTTCGATCCGAGGGTGGTGGCGCGCTACAAGGCCATGCTCAACCGGCGCCCCACGGACTCCCACGCCTTCAAGCGGCTGGTGCGGCTCTACCGCAAACACCGCAGCATGGGCCAGCTCATCGGCGAGTACCAGAAACTGGCCCGTGCCAAGCCGGGCAGCTACGCCTTCCAGCTGATCCTCGGCCACCTCAACCGCCGCGCGGGCAGTAACAAGGCGGCGGTGGTCCACTACAAGAAGGCGGCAAAGCTCCGCCCCAAGAGCCCGGTGCCGCACGCGGCGATGGGCGGCATCCACGCCCGGTTCAACGAGAGCAAGCAGGCCACCGCGGCCTATAAAAAGGCCCTGGAGCTCACCCGCCCCCGGGCCAGGAAGCGGAAGATGCGCTACCTCAAGCGCCTGGCCCAGATCGCCGTCAACAATCGACAGAACAAGGAGGCCAGCAAGTACTACCAACAGCTGCTGGCCCTGGCGCCGAAGAACATGCGCCTGCGCCTGGAGATGGCCCGGGCCATGGCTCGCGGCGGTATGGAAAAGGAGGCGCTCAAGCACCTCGCCGTGGTGCTCAAGCGCACCGGCGACTCGGCGCGCAAGGCGCAGCTCTACAAGGAGATCGGCGACGTCCACGACAAGCTCAACGACGTCAAGTCGGCGGTGGCGACCTACCGCAAGGCCATGGCGCTGACCACCCGCGGCCACTGGCTGCGCCGCGAGCTCACCGAGCGCATCATCGAGATTTACCGCAAGAAGGAGATGCTGGGGAAGCTCATCGCCGAGTACGAAAAACGCTGGAAGGTGCGCGGGCAGTTCGAGTGGGAGGTGCTGGGGCGCCTCTACTACGAGACCGGCAACGAGACCAAGGCCCTGGCCGCCTACCGCGCCGCCCTGAAGAAGGCGCCCTACGCCGTGCGCACGCGGCTGCGGCTCATCGGGCTGCTCGACCGCTCGGGCAAGCCCGAGGAGGTGCTGCAGGAGTACCGCAAGCTGGCCCGCTACGCGCCGGGCGAGCCCCGCTACCGCATCGAGCTGGCCAAGCGCCTCTACGAGGCGGGCAAGCACAAGGAGGCGGTGGCCACCCTGGAGCGCTGCGGCCGCGCCTTCCCGGGCGACGCCTCGGTGCACTCCATCCTCAGGGACCTGTACAACGGCTGGGGCTACTACAAGCGCGCCAAGGCCGAGGCCCACAAGCTGGTGCGCATAGAGCCCAAGGACCCGGTCTACCTCATCGCCCTGGGCGAGCAGTACTACACCGAGGGGAAAAAGCGAAAGGCGCTGGCGGTGTGGAAGCGCCTGCTGCGCGTGATCCCGGTGCGCCACAAGGCCTACGCCAAGCTGGCCGAGGTCTACGCCCAGCACAAGATGGACCAGCAGGCCATCGCCCTCTTCCGCAAGGCGATCAAGCTCAGCCCCAAGACCATCGACTACCACCAGGGCCTGGCGCACCTCTTCGAGAGCAAGCGCATGCACGGCGACGCGGTCAAGTCCTGGGAGGCGGTGATGAAGCTGGCCAAGGCGGCCAAGAACCGGCGCGTGCTGCGCAAGTCCCGCCGCAAGCTGATCAACGTCATGCGGCGCAGCTACTCGCTGCGCGGCCGCATCCGGCTGGTCTCGCGGCGGTTCCAGGGTGCGTCCCCGGACCTCGACGACGGGTTCTTCCTCGCCCTGGGCTACCTCAAGCTCAACGACCTCAAGAGCGCCACGCGCATCTACCAGCGGATCATCGAGCTGTGGCCCGGCAACATCGAGGCCATGGGCGACCTGGTGAAGGTCTACGTCAGCCAGCGTAAGCTGAAGCAGGCCGTGGCCCTGCTGCGCGTATTGGCGGTCAAGGACAAGGCGGGCCGGCGGGACCACTTCCTCAAAATATCGAACCTGCTGATCTATCTCGGCAAGGACTCCGAAGCCCTGGCCTACGCCAACCGGGCCAAGGATCCCAAGGACCCGGGCTCCTTCGAAAAGATGGGGCGCGTCTACGAGATGAAGGGCGACTACAAGGCGGCCCGCAAGGAGTACGAGGCAGCGATCAAGCTCAACAAGCGCCAGTTCAAGTCCATGTTCGCCCTGGCCCGGCTGGAGTCCCGCGAGGGGCGCCCGGAGCTGGCCGAGAAGCACTACCGCCTGATCATCAAGACCGCCTCCAACCCCGACGTCATCGACAAGGCCTTCGACCTGGTGGTCAACATCAGCAGCTACCTCGGCACGCTCACCTCGCTGGAGAAGGAGCTCAGCCCGCTGGCCGTGACCTCCACCAACGCCAAGGCCTACCGCAAGCTGCTGGTGCGCATCTACAAGCGGCACGTTCCGGTGCTCATCGACCAGGCGCGCCGGGGCGACCCGACCACCCGCGCCGCCGCCCGCAAGGAGCTGTCGCGCATCGGCGCCCGGGGCATGTCGCCGCTGCTGGAGGAGCTGGCCGTGGCCACCGGGACCAACATGATTCGCTACCTCGGATACCTCGGCAACCCCAACGCGGTGAACCCGCTGCTGCGCATCGCGGAGCGGAAGCACGAGAAGGTGATCACGATCTACGCCCAGCGCCGCTACGGGCGCAGCCGCCGCTATCGCCACCGCCACTTCCGCCGCCGCCGCTACGGCTACCCGCGGTGGAAAATCTCCCGGGCCAGCACCGGCACCATCAGCCGGCGGGTGCAGGCCACCGTGGCCCTGGGGCGCGTGGCCAGCCCCCGCGCCGCCGAGGGGCTGATCCGGCTGCTGGACAACAAGGAGACGCGGCTGCGCGACGCCGCCGCCTGGGCCCTGAGCCGCGTGGCCCCGCACAGCGACAAGGGCACCCGGCAGAAGGTGTCCAAGGCGATGTACCTCGGGCTGGGCGACTCCGACTCCACGGTGCAGATGATGTCCTGCGCGGGGCTGGCCATGCTCGGCGATGCCAAACTGCGGCCGGTGCTCGAGGAGGTGATGAAGGACGACCGCCGCCACACCCGCGTGCGGGCCGCCTGCGCCTGGGGCCTCGGCGTCCAGGGCGACGTCCGCTCGGTGCCGGCGCTGGTGGAGGTCCTGGGGGGCGGCGACGGCGAGCTGCAGCGCTGCGCTGCCTGGTCCCTGGGGGCTCTGGGCGACGCCAAGGCTGTGGAACCGCTGGTGCGCTCGCTGTGGACCAAGCGCGACCGCGTGCGCCTGGCCATCCTCTGGGCCCTGGGGCGGATCACCGCCGGGTCGGGCCACCTCAAGGGTGCGCGCGTCCCCGACGTGGTGCTCAAGCACAACCGCATGGACGCCGACGACTTCCTGCGGCGGCTCACGGCCAGCCTCGACGACCTGGGCGGCGCGGCCCGGGCGCGGAACATGGTGCGCGTCATCGAAGCCCGCGGCGAGGCCATCGCCCGGGGCGTGCGCCTGGCTCTCAACCGGCACCGCGACGTGGTGCTGCGGGTGCTGCGGGACCTGGACGCCGGCGGCGACCGGGTGTCGCTGGGGCCGCTGACCTCCGGCCGCGGGCTGCTCTCCGCCCAGGAGCAGGCGCGCCTCGACCGCGCCGTGAAGAAGACGTGCGCCACGCTGGAGCCCGCCCTGGGTCGCCTGCGCGGCCACCGGGATCCGCTGGTGCGGACCCGCGCCGTGGCGGTGCTGACCCGCCTGGGCCGGCCGGGGCTGGAGCTGCACCTGCGCCACGCGCTCAAGGACTCCTCCTGGTCCGTGCGCGTGGGTGTGCTCGGGGCGACGGCGCGCGCTCACCGACGCAAGACGATCACCACGGCGCAGGCGCTGAACCTGGTCCAGCCGAGCCTGCGCTCCGCTCACTGGCGTGAGCGGGAGGCCGCGGCCAACACCCTGGCCGTTCTGGGCCACCCCACCGTGGTCTCCGCCCTGGCCGTGGCGGCCAGAGACGCCAACGCCTTTGTGCGTGAGGCCGCCACAAAGGGGCTGGGGCGGGCCGGCGGCGCGCGCGCAGTGGCCCTGCTGCAGAAGGCCCGCAAGGACGACGTCCGCCAGGTTCGAACGGCCGCCTGCCGCGCCCTGCTCAAGCTCCGCGCGCCGGGCAGCGGCGGCTGCGCCCCCTCGGGCGCGTCGCGCTAACAAATATCCCCTGCACTGCTCAATTCATTGAAAAAATCCGGCGACCCCTGGTAGACTCTGCCCCTGGTAGTCTGTGGTACCGACTACCGTGTGCTAACCGACAAGTACTGGAGTGGACCAGGAGGTCATAATGAGCAACTGCCCCCAGTGTCAGGCGGAGATACCCGAAGGATTCCGCTTCTGCGGCAACTGTGGCGCGAAGCTGGAGGCGCCGGAGCAAGACGGCGCCCAGACCATGTACTTCGGGGCGATGCAGGCTCCCAACCGGGCCAAGCTGACCCTGATCAAGGGTGAGGGAACGGACGGGGTGACCTATCACCTCAACGGCACGGAGCACGTCGCCGGCCGGGAAGAGGGCGACATCGTCTTCCCCGACGATCCCTTCCTCTCACCCAAGCACGCCTGCTTTTTCTACGAGGACAACAAGCTGATCGTGCGGGACGAGGGTAGCGCCAACGGGCTCTTCGTCAGGATCCGCAAGCCCATGTCCCTGGCTCCCACCACCCGCTTTCTCGTGGGCGAGCAGCTCATCCGCTTCGAGCCCAACACCGAGGACGACATCCCCTTCCAGCCCGACGAGGAGGGGACCTTCTTCTACAGCAGCCCTCGGCGAGGGTGCATCTTCAAGCTGGTGCAGATCCTCCAGGGCGGTGACGTGGGGATGATTTATCGAGCCCCGGGCGACGAGGTGGTGCTGGGACGAGAGGGCAACGACATCAACTTTCCGGACGATCCCTACATCTCCGGTCAGCACGCCAAGGTCTCGTCAACCCGGGAGGGGAGCTACCTCACCGACCTGGGTTCCAAAAACGGCACCTTCCTCATGATAAACGAGCCCTACTCCCTGGCCCATGGTGACTACGTCTTCATGGGGCAGCAGCTGCTGAAGGTCGAGATTTCCTGAACGAGGGGATACAAGTGATCGTCTGCAACAAATGCGGTAAAGACAACCAAGACCATTACAAGTTCTGCCTCGGCTGCGGTTCCGAGTTCACCGTGCCGGCGGCGCCTCCGCCGCCCACGGCGCCGGCCATGGATCCGCCCCCCGTGGCGCCTCCGCCGCCGGCCGCGCCCCCCGTGGAGCCCGCGCCGCCCCCGGTAATGGAGCCTCCGCCGGCCGTGGATCCCACGCCGCCCGCGGATCCGGCTCCGCCGCCTGTGGCCGATCCGGCTCCGCCGCCTGTGGCCGATCCGGCCCCGCCTCCAGTGGCTGACATGGCACCGCCGCAGCCGGCAGTGCCTCCTGGCCCCCTGGAGCAGCCCCCCACGTCGGTGGGCATCGGCGAGGCCCCGGATACGCCGCCCATTTCGCCCACGCCTCCCGTGGCGCCCGCGCCTCCCCTGCCGCCCGCGCCTCACGTGGCGCCCGCGCCTCCACTGGTGCCGACGTCGACCACCGCCGGAGCCGGCGGTCCCCTGGATCAGCCGGGCTTGAGCCAGGAAGACGCGCTCAGCCCCACGCCCCCCGCGGGGATGGCGTCCTACGTTGGCGACGAGGCGCCCACCATCCAGCCCGAGGGCGTCGACGAGGTAACCCCGGCGGTACCTCCCGCCGATGGCGCCAAGGGTGAGGGCGAAACCGCCAACTGCTCCAACTGCGGCACGCCGAACCCTGTTGCCTTCGTGTTCTGCGGCAACTGCGGCAACCGCCTCAAGGTCCAGGCCCAGGCCACCATGTACTACGGCAAGGGCCAGCAGGAGGAGGAGTCTTCGTGGGGCAAGTTGTTCCTCATCCGGCCCGACGGCACCGAGGGTGGCTTCTTCCCGCTGGCGGACAAGGAGGTCATCATCGGCCGCAATGCCGGTGAGCTCTTCGAAAACGACGGCTACCTCAGCCCGGAGCACGCCCGCCTGGAGTTCGAGGAGGGAACGCTCATCATCGGTGACATGGGAAGCCTCAACGGTGTCTTCATCAAGATCACCGAGGAGGAGGCGGTCCACGCCGGCGATATCTTCCGCATCGGCCAGGAGCTGCTGCGCTTCGATCCGATCTGGGATCCGGAGCCCATGGACGACGGCACGCAGATCATGGGCAGCCCGAACCCCGGCTACTGGGGTCGCCTGAGCCTCATCTCGGGGCCCGGGGTGGACGGCAACGCCTTCCCCTGCATGGGCGACGAGATCGTACTCGGCCGCGAGCGCGGCGATATCCTCTTCCCCGACGACGGCTACATCTCGGGGGCCCACGCCAAGATCATGTCAACGGACGATGGCTTCGTGCTGGCGGACCTGCAGAGCTCCAACGGCACCTTAGTCAAGCTCAACGAGCCCCGCGAAGTGCCGACGAAGACCTTCATCCTGCTGGGCCAGCAGCTGTTCAGGATCGACCTGAGCTAGCAATAAGGAGAACCCATGCGCGCTCTGTCGACATTGGCACTCGCCATCCTGGCCACGCTGGCCCTCGCGGCCTGCGACGCGGCGCCGGGCATCAAGTCCCTGGAGCCCAACTTCGGTAATGTCTCCGGCGGCGACACCGTGGTGGTCCACGGCGGCGGCTTTCAGACCGGCATGTCGGTGCAGTTCGGCAAGCACGAGGTCAAGCACGTCACCGTGCAGCCGCCCTCTCGTCTGCGCGTCAAGACCCCCTCGGGCGCCGAGGGGTGGGTGGACGTGGTCGTCACCCGCGACGACGGCAAGACTTTCATGTTGAAGAAGGGCTTCGAGTATCGCCGGGACGCCCCCTCGGCCAAGTAGCCGCCCACGTCAGATAATCAGATGACGTCTCGCTGGCGCAGGGCCAGGCGGATCTTGCCCAGAGCCTGCTCCTGAATCTGGCGGATCCGCTCGCGGGAGAGCTTGTAGGTGTCGCCGATCTCCTTGAGGGTCTGCTCCCGCGTCCCCTCCAGGCCGAACCGCTTGCGCAGCACGTCGGACTCGATGGGTTTGAGGTCACCCATGATCCGGGTCACCTGGTCGGAGACCGACCGCTCCTGCAGCCAATCGTGCGCCGAGGTCGCCTCCGGATCCGTCAGCATCTCCACGAAGCGGCGATCGTCGCCCTCGGAGATGGTGCGATCCAGCGAGAGGCTCTGATCGGACATGTAGCCGAGGATCTTTTCCACCTTCTCTGTGCCGATCTTGGTGTAGCTACCCATCTCCTCGATGGTGGGCGGCCGGCTCAGGCGGGAGCTGAGCTCGCGGTAGGCCCGGGACACCTTCTGGTAGGCGTCCAGCATGTGTACTGGCAGCCGCACCGCCCTGCCCTTGTCGGCCAGGGCGCGGCTGATGGCGTGGCGGATCCACCAGCTGGCGTAAGTGCTGAAGCGGTAGCCGCGGTGATAGTCGTAGCGCTCCACCGCCTTGATCAGCCCGATGTTGCCCTCCTGGATCAGGTCGTTGAGGGGCATGCGCCCATGGTTGAATCGGCGGGCGATGCTGACCACAAGGCGGAGGTTGGCCTTGACGAAATCGTTACGAGCGCGCTGCGCGCGGTTGAACAGCGTGTGGGCGCGACGACAGTAGCCGAGGAACGATTTGCTGCGGATGTTCACCGGCGCGCGGCCATGGTCGAACAGCCTGCGGTCGCCGCGGGAGATCCGCTTGAGCTCGCCCAGCATCATGATCAGCAGCTGACGATCCTTGTCCATACCGTGCAGCAGCTCTCCGCAGGATTGACACAGCGCGTCGAACCGCTCCCGGCTCTTTACCGTGGAGTGGGAGGCCACCTCCTTGCCGCGTGTCCGCAGGCGCGCCAGCTCATTGGGCGCCTCGTCCAGCTTGGCGCTGAGCAGCTTCACCAGCGCGGGGAGCAGGCGGGGGTGGCTGAGCATGTGCGACCAGAGGGCGTGCTCCAGGGCCTCAATCTGTTGCGCAGCCCGGAATTCTTCCTCGGGTTTGAGCACCGAAAGTGCAGCCATCTCGCGGAAATAGAGCGCGAGAAAGTTCTCGGCCGACTTCTTCTTTGCTGGATCTCGACCTCCGGTCTGATCCGCGGCGTCCGCGATGATCTCGGTGTTTTTCTTTTTGCGCGGTCGTCCCCGCCTGCGCTTCTTGGCAGGGGCCGCCTTTTTGGTCCTGGAGCCTTTGGCCATGAAATTACTACTCCTAAGCTATATATGGTTAGGGCTGCGAATTCCTTCCTTCATCAAGATCAACCGTTGTGATAGTTCTCCTATTCCGTTGAAATATTTTCGGTATCTCCTCACAGCACGAGTTCGGATCCTAAACTACATATCTATTAGTGTATTATCGGCCGTTTTTCATTGATCCGAATCACCATTTTTTTTCGGCGGGACCTTCCAGCGACGGTGCAACCAGAGCCACTGTTCGGGCTGGCGACAGATCTGGCGCTCGAGGACCTGCAAAAATCTCCCTGTATTTTCTAGCACATCAGCACCCTGGTCGCCGGTTCGGGCCAGATCGATGGGCTCGCCGAGCTCCAGTTTGTAGCCATCTTTGCAGCGAATAAAAAATGCGGGGACCACCGGCGCGCCCCTGCTCAGGGCGATCCGGGCCAGGGCGGCGTTGGTGGCGGCGGGTCGCCCGAGGAAGGGGAGCACGAGGCCGCCTGGCTGGTGTTGGTCCAGCACCAGGGCCACCAGCTCGTTGTTGCGCAGGGCGCGCAGCACCGCGGTGGCGCTGCCCTCGGCCAGCAGGCGGACGCCGCAGGCCTCACGCTGCCTCATCCAGTGGCCGTTGAGCCAGGAGGCCTTGATCTGACGGGTGACCACGTTCAGCGGCAGGCCGCTCAGCGCCGCACAGCAGGCCAGCATGTCCCAGTGTCCCAGGTGGGCGGTGAGCACCAACACCCCGCTGCCCTGGCGCAGGTCGTCCAGGCGGGCCAGGGTGTCAGGCCCCATGAACTCTCTGGCCCGCCCCGGCGTGAGCAACCCCAGGCGCAAAAACTCCAGGGCGCCGGTGCACAGGTGATTGTAGATTTGCCTCCCCAGGGCACGCCGCTTCGGGGCTGACAGGTCGAGGCTGCTGCGTCGCAGGTTCTCCAGGGTGACCCCGCGGCGCACGCGCAGCACTGAAAAAGCCAGCCACCCCAGAGAGCGGCCCAGGCGCGGGATCCAGGCCGCGGGCAGCAGACAGGCGAGCCAGGCCACGAAGCTCAAGGTCGCGGGCTCATGCCAGGCGGATGATGCCGGAGGGCGAGATCTGGAAGCTCTGCTGCTGGTCCGAGTCGAGGAAGCGCTGGGCCGCCACGGCCAGCTGGGCCGCGACCAGGGCGAACATCGGCAGCTGCTGGCCGTCCTCACAGGTGGCCTGGCCGGGCTCCCCCTCCTCATCGGCGGTGAAGTGCTCGTCCCAGATGACCCTGCCGAAGGTGCCGTCGGCGGACAGGGCGCCGTGGAGACACGGGGTCCCCTCGGCCTGCACCTGGCGCTGGATCACGCGGCGCGCCTCGGCGTTGTCCGTGCAGTCGAGCACCAGCGCTGCGCCGCCCAACAAGGCGGCAGCGTTGTCGTCGGTGAGCCGGTGTGGCACCGCCTCGAGGCGGCGGCCAAAGAGCCCGCTCAGCGCCTTCTGCAGGGCCTGGGCCTTGTTCTGCCGCAGCCCCATCCTGGAGTGGAATTGCGCCAGGGTGTTTTTCTGCTCCACCCGGTCAAAATCCACCACCTTGAGCTCGACTTCCCAGTTGCGAGCCAGGAGCACCAGGTGAGATCCCAGCGCTCCGGCTCCAATGACGACCACAAGTCCGCTCATTTACTGGGCCTTTCACCAGATCGTAACACCGCCCCAAAAAAGCGCAAGATCGTAGGACCGTCCCCGAACGGGACCTTTGGCCGGATGAAGATGCGGTTCGGCTGGTCTCCCTTGGCCGGGAAGCGATCCACGACGAAGTCGGAGAGGTCCACTCGCGGGTCCTGGTCCACGCCTGGGATGTAGCCGGTGCGGATGGCCTCGGAGGCCACCTGCTTGAGGTCGGCGTCGCTGCTGTCGTAGGACACGGCGTCCGGCAGATCGCCGTTGTTGCCGGCCCAGGTCACGTTGAGGGTTGCCTGATCAATCCTGATGTTCATCGTCATCCTCCTTTCCGGACAGTCTCCGGAGCTTCTCGATTCCCCCCACCCGGATTCGGCGCCGCGCGGGGGAAGCGTAGTCGTGTTTGCCCGGCCCGGCGTGCTCCAGGTAGGTCACCTCGTCGAAGGTGACCACCAGCCAGAGCAGGCGCCGGCCCAGGGCCGCCTCCACCGCGGCGAAGGTGGTCACGTCGGTCTGCGAGGGGCCTGACGGGCCGTACCAGGGGTGGGTGTGGGCCACACCGCCCAACTGTTCCCGCTGCTCCCACAGCACCTCCCACAGGTCCCGGGAGTCCGGGATCGCGCCGCCGGTGCGTCCCGGCGGCAGGTGCCAGTACAGCGGCTCGCCGCGCCGGTCAAAGACCATGGCCACTTCGATCATGCGTGCCTCCAGACCACCAGCCGGCCCTCGTCGATGGCCTGCCCCACCACCGGCGGCAGGGACTCCAGCGTCAGCTCGCGGTCGCCCTTCTCGCCGGTGTCGTGGTCCTCGAGGCAGACGCCTGCGTCCACCACCCGCAGGGTGTGCCGCTCGACCACGCACTCCAGCCGCTGCTGGCGAAAGCGGTACTGCACAACCATCTCCCGCCGGCGGCGCGAGGGGCGGCAGTCCAGCAGCTCGGCGCCGGAGATGACCAGCGCCGCCCGGGCGGC
>PVBE011942440.1_pt1 | contig 18913 bp, 16 predicted proteins | sample 1631181 | NCBI WGS metagenome assembly PVBE01 (sample SAMN08397723, study PRJNA350692) | Marine metagenome, whole genome shotgun sequencing project. | isolation source: water | place: Pacific Ocean | collected 2012-04 | reverse complement strand
TCAATCACACGGTCGCGTAAATCCTGTGAACAAGCTCTTCCCATTCCATGCCAGCCTCCTTCTCCAGCTAACATCTTGAATCACAAATTATGACTCTTGGGAATCCCCTTGGTCGATTCGGCCTATTCACAGAACGCTCTAGTGTTGGCACCGGCCGTTGCCATTCGCCCTCCATTCGTCTTGCGGCCCTATGGCCCTGAGCAGTCAGCTTCCGTGTCCGGGCCGGGGGCTGTCAAGCATCGGGCGAAAACGCGCTATGCTGCGGCCCTCGTAGCTGCCAGTACAAGGATCGGCCGTACCATGACCAGTAACTTCGAAACCTTGACCCTCGAACGCGATGATCGAGGCGTTGCCCGCCTGACCTTCAACCGTCCCGACAAACACAATGCCCTAAATGACGTGATGATTTTGGACCTGCGCCGGGCCGCTGCCGAACTGGCGGAGGACGACGAGGTGCGGCTGGTGGTGCTGACAGGTGCCGGCAAAAGCTTCTGCGCGGGCGGCGACATTCAATGGTTCACCCGCACCCTGAAGAAGTCACGGGCCGGGCGGATGGGGGAAGCCACCGAACTGGCGCACATGCTTTATGACCTCAATCATCTGCCCAAGCCGCTGATCGGCCGCGTCCAGGGTCCCGCTTATGGCGGCGGTGTCGGCATGATCTCGGTCTGCGACGTCACCATCGGGACACTGGGCAGCCGCTTCGGTCTGACCGAAGTTCGCCTGGGATTGATTGCGGCCACCATCTCGCCCTACGTGGTCAGGCGCATGGGCGAGGCCAATGCCCGCGCCACCATGCTCTCGGGAGCGCTGTTCGATGCCGAACGGGCCTTGGAGATCGGTCTCTTGAGCCGCTTGGTCGCGGCGGACGAACTGGACGATGCCGTCGAGGCGGTGATCGCCGACCACCTGGAGGCGGCGCCCGGTGCGGTGGCCGAGACCAAGCGCCTGATCGACTACGTCGCCACCCATGCCATTGCCGACAGCATGATATATACCGCTGACCGCATTTCGGACGCCTGGGAATCCGAAGAAGGCGGCGCCGGTATCGATGGGTTCCTGAACAAACGCTTGCCGCCCTGGCGCTCGGGCGCCTGACTCAGTCCGGGTTCGACGTCCCCGGGTGCTGTGGCAGGCCGTCGTCGAGATGGATCCAGGGCAGTTTTTCGGCGCAGTAGACGTGGGCCTGGGGCTCCAGCGCCTCAGGCGCGTCGGCTGTTGCGATCAGGATATGGACCTCGTCGGGCCAGCGATCGGACTGATAGGTCAGAGAGGAGCCGCAGCGAGCGCAGAAGCCGCGGTGCACCCCGGGCGAGGATTCGAATAATGCGGGCTGGCCGCTCAGGTACACGAGGCTTTGGCGGGCGAAGCCAGCGAACGTAGTGAAGGCAGCGCCGCTGGCCAAGCGGCAGCTTCGGCAGTGGCAATGCGCCACCCACAGCGGCTCCTCGGCCCGGTAGCGCACTGCGCTGCAGAGGCAGCCGCCCGAAATGCTAGCGGGGTTGTTCATGGCTCAGACCTCCGGATGCACTTGGTGCAGGAAGGGTTTGTTCGCCATCAGGCGCTCGATGTTATCAGCCACGATGGCGAAGCGCCGGGGCATCAGCCCTTCGGTCCAGCCGCAACAATGCGGCGTCATAACGACGTTGTCCAATTGCTCGAAAGCATGGCGTGATGGCTTCACGTCCTCGTTGCCGACGTCGGCGTAGTGGTACCAGACGTCGATCACGGCGCCGCCGATGCGGTGCTGGCTCAGCGCCTGAAATAGCGCATCCTCGTCGACGATGGAGCCACGAGCGACGTTGAGCAGCACTGCCTCGGGTTTCATCAGGGCCAGGCGGCGGGCATCGATCAGGCCGATGGTGCTAGGCTCCTCGGGGCAGCAGATCAGCACGTAGTCGGCACCCGGCAGCATCTCGTCGAGTTCGTCGATGGAGCCTAGCCAGTCCGGCGCCGGGTCGAAGGCACGGGGCCGGCGGGTTACGGCGTGGACGGTCATACCGAAAGCCTGGGCCCGCTTGGCCACGGCGCGGCCGATGTTGCCGTAGCCCACGGTGGCGATGGTGCGGCCGGCCAATTCGGGGCGGAAAGGGCCCATCAGCCGCGGGCTGTCGGACCAGTCACCAGCACGGAATTTGGCGTCGCGCCCGGGCAGGTCGACGATGCCCTGCAGGATCGCCGACATGACGTATTCACTGATGCCGATCTCGTGCTCGAAGCTGTTGCACACCACGCAGCCCTCGGGCACCGCCGTCATGTCCACCGCATCGAGGCCCGAGTTGGGCAACTGGATGAGCCGGGCCTGAGGCGCCGGCGGCTCGCTAGCGTCGAAGCGCACCGCGACGATGACCTCCGCTTCGGCAAAGCGGGCGGCTTGTTCTTCGGCCGGGTCACTGGCCAGCGTGCCGGAGATCTCTATGCGATCGCCGAAATGATCGTGCAGAAACTCCCGTCCCCGCTCAGCGATGGGGCCGTAGAGCAGGACCTTCACAGCGCTTGGTCGTCGGTCTCGCCGGTGCGGATGCGTACTGCCTGTTCCAGGTCGAGTGCGAAGATTTTGCCGTCACCGATCTGACCCGATTGGGCGGCCTCGCGGATGCACTCGATGACCCGTTCAGTCAGCCCTGTCTCGACCACGATCTCGATCTTGACCTTAGGCACGAAATGGACGGTGTACTCGGCGCCGCGGTAGATCTCGGTGTGACCCTTTTGGCGGCCGAATCCCTTGACCTCGCTGACCGTCATGCCCTGGACGCCAAGCTCGGTTAGGCCTTCGCGCACGTCGTCGAGCTTGTGCGGCTTGATGATGGCCATGATCAGTTTCATTGCTGTTCCCTTTCGGGCTGTCGCTGACGCAGGGGTTTCAGATTTCGTAGCCCCGTTCGCCGTGAGAGGTGATGTCGAGGCCTTCGATCTCGTCTTCGCGGTCGACCCTGAGCCCCACCAGAGCGAGGCAGACCTTGACCAGCACCCAGCTTACGCCGCCGGCCCAGACCACGGTGGCGACGATACCGAGAAGCTGGACGCCGAGCGCTTTGCCCACCGTCATGCCTTCGGCCAGGCCCATGCCGCCGAGTGCCGGCAGCACCAGAATTGCCACCAGCATGGTTCCCATCATGCCGCCGACGCCGTGAACGGCGAAGACGTCTAGGGAATCGTCGATCTTGAGCTTCTGCTTGACCACCTGCACGGCGACGAAGCAGATCAATCCGGCGGCGGCGCCGATGACCAGCGCCCCGAAGGGGCCGACAAAACCCGAAGCCGGCGTGATGGTGGCCAGGCCGGCGATGGTGCCGGTGACCGTACCGATTAGGCTTGGCTTGCCGAAGCGCACCCATTCCGTAATCATCCAGACCAGCGAAGCGGTGGCGGCCGAGATGTGGGTTACGGCCATGGCCATGCCGGCGCTTTGGTCGGCGGCCAGGGCGCTGCCGGCGTTGAAGCCGAACCAGCCGACCCACAGCATGGCGGCGCCGATCATGGTCATGCCGGGATTGTGTGGTGGCTTGACCTCGCCGGGAAAGCCGTTGCGGCCGCCCAGCGCCATGGCGATGACCAGGGCCGAGACGCCGGCCGTGGTGTGCACCACGATACCACCGGCAAAATCCATCACGCCCAGTTCGGCGAGCCAGCCGTCGCCCCAGACCCAGTGGGTAATCGGGGCGTAGACGATAATCAGCCATAGTGCGCTGAAGAGCATCACCGCGCCGAACTTGATGCGTTCGACGTAGGCGCCGACGATCAACGCCGGCGTGATGATGGCAAACGTCATCTGGAACATGAAAAAGACGGATTCGGGAATGCTACCCGAAACCGAATCGGTTCCGACGCCGGCCAGGAACGCCTTGTTCAGTCCGCCGACCAAGGCGTTAGCAGGGCCACCGTCACCGAAGGCCAGGCTGTAGACGCCGACATACCAGAGCACCGAGGCCAGGCAGGCGATGACGTAGCAGTGCATCAGCACCGAAAGCACGTTCTGGGCCCGCACCAGGCCACCGTAAAAGAGCGCCAGCCCGGGCAGAGTCATGAACAGCACCAAGGCGGTAGCTGTAATCAGCCAGGCCGTGTCGCCAGTGTCGGTGGCGTTTGCCGCCAGAGCCTGGCCCGGCATCAACAAAGCCGTTGCGGCGCCCCCTAGTGCCAGCCACCGGCATCGAATCAAGAATTTCTGCATGGTCTCTTGCCTCCCGCGTTGACCACCGGCGGAGATTGAAACAGAAATAGCCGGCCGACTCAATCGCGTAGTAGTAGCGCCCGCACCGCACCAACCAAGTTGCCCTCTTCCAGATACCTTATTCCCAGCACGCCGCCAGCCATGATGGCCAGCCAGGCCAGCAGAGATCCCAGCGCCAGCGTCGACATGCCGGTGATGCCCTGGCCGATGGTGCAACCCAGCGCCAGGATGCCGCCCACCCCCATTAGCGCTGCACCGATCAGGTGACGCAACATGTCGTCGGCCCTGCTGAAGGCTTCGAGGCGAAACTCGCGGCCCAACAATGAGGCCAGCAGGGCCCCGGCAATGACACCGCCGATCAGGCCGATACCGAAATTGATGGTGGCGCCGGTGAAGGTCATCAGATACTGCACGCCGTCGGCCGTTGACGAGACGAAGGTGATCGAAAAGAGCGGCACCGGATCGAACTCGTCATTGCCGATGACACCGGTGATGAGCCAGCCTGCCGGCACCGTCAGTCCGACGATCAGGCCGGCCGTCAGGTCGCGCGGCGAGCGCCGAAAAGAGGCATCCTTGAAGCACCACCAGGTCAGGGCTCCGGCCACTACCAGGGTGACAGCGGTACGCAGGGCGTTGCCATTCATGCCGCTGGCTGCCGACAGCAGATCGACGATGCCTTGCGAAGGCAGGCCCGCCGCCGCCAGGTCGATGTTCGTTGCCGCCCCGAGCTCGACCCGAGCCACGCCGATCAGGCCGCGCAGCGTCATGTAAGCGAAGACTCCCATGACCAGGGCGACGACCAGCGATTTGAGATTGCCGGCCCCCAGCCGTACCAAGGTGCGGTTGCCGCAGCCGCCGGCCAGGGTCATACCGAAGCCGAACATCAGCCCTCCCAGGATGGCACTCAGCCAACCCAGGTTGGGTGTCAGATAGATCGATTTGCCCAGGTCGACAAGGCCGGCGCCGTGCAGCGCCTGGCTGGTCACCATGGCCGTGGCGATGGCCAGCAGCCAGGCTCGCATGCGGCTGTGGCTGCCCATCAGCACGGCGTCCGAGATCGCCCCCATGGTGCAGAAGTTGGTGCGTTGAACGGTGGCGCCCAGGATCATGCCAAGCGCCAGGCCCCAGGCCGCCACGATGGTGGTGACGGGAATCTCGTCCATGCTGGCCCTCCCCCCGCGGCGGATCTAGTTCGCACATGGCGATCCGCTGATGAACTTATAGGGAGGGCAGCGCCGATGACAAGGTAGCGCAGTGTTGTTGCCGGAAATGCGCGGGGAGGGCATTTGAGAACTGGGCCGAAGGCGCAATACTGTTGCTCGCGATGTCGTGACTATCCCTCAATATTCTATTTTGCTAATATTATTGTCGGACCCACATGCCATGACGCGGTCGGCGCCGATGGTGCCGGCCTCACTCGCACACCGGGGAGGAGATCGAAACGATGACCGACACGACCTTGGAAAACGCCAAGAGCATGTCCCTGATCGTCACCAAGGGCAGCCTGGATTGGGCCTATCCGCCCTTCATTCTGGCCACCACGGCAGCCGCCATGGGGCTCAACGTCTCGATGTTCTTCACCTTCTACGGCCTCACTCTGCTCAAGAAAAAGCTCGAGCTGGGGGTTACGGCGCTAGGCAATCCGGGTATGAAAATGCCCATGGCCGGCATGCACATAGGCATGCCGAACGTCATGGGAATGATTCCCGGTGTCGATGCTGCGGCCACGGGCATGATGAAGAATCTGATCAAGAAGAAGGGCGTCGCCTCGATCGAGGATCTGCGCGAGGCGGCCATCGAATCCGACGTAACCATGATCGCCTGCCAGATGACCATGGACCTCTTCGAATACGATCTCGACGACCTCATCGAAGGGCCCGAGCTGGGCGGCGCGGCAACCTACATCGAGGTGGCCACCCAATCCGACATCAATCTTTTCACCTGATTGGTATTGCTTTAGACCTTGCGGAACACGGTTCCGGCCAGCCAGCCGGCGGCCAGGGCGATGAGGACGGCAGCCAGGCCGTAGGTCGCTGGTTGGCGGTGGGCGAAATCGAAAACGGCGCGTTCGACGCCGGTCTTGCGCACAAAAAGTGGCGTAATCAGCGCGCTGACGATGTGGCCGTCGCGGACCACGTAGATTTCCGCCGTATAGGATCCCACCGGAGTTTTGGCGGGAAACTGCACCTTGGTCCGGAACAGGCGGTTGCCGAGGAAGGCGACCTTGCCGCTTTCCTCGCGGAAGAGTCCCTGCTTCTGGTGGTCACGGATCAGGGCCTCGCGAAATGGCATCGCTTCGAGGGTGTCGATGTCCTCGGCCTCGAGGATCAGGTTTTCGACGCCGATTTGCTGGCGGGCGAGCACGCTGGCCGAGGCTATGTCGGCCAGGATGCGGTTGGCATGAACGGCGTAGTAGCCGGGAACCTCCACGAAGGCGGCGGAATCGCGATTGATCCAGATGCCGCCGATGCGCCGCTTCTGACGCACCATCACACGCTGGGGCGGCCCGCGCACCACGACGATGACGTCGCCGCCCTCTTCGCGGGCGCCAAACAGCAAAAGCTCGGCCCCGGCGTAGCTGGAAGTAATGGCGATCAGGTGCGACGAGAGATCGGCCACCAGGTCCTGCGCCGCCGCGGGGCGCAAAGGTAGGGCCAACAGCAGGCACACCAGGCTGATCCGGACCGACATCATTCGATTCTGCCGAGCGGCAACACGGTGTAAAGATCATCGGGCGTGACGATCAGGTCGAAGGCCAGCTTGGCGCAAACCGCCAGCACCATCAGCGCCAGCAGGCCGCGCAACTGCTCGCCGCGCAACAACGCGCCCACCCGCGTTCCGACCTGGGCCCCGACCACTGCGCCGGCCAGCAGCAGCATGGCCAACATCACGTCCACGGTCTGGTTGTTGATCGAGTGCAGCAGCGTCACGTTGGCGGTGACGAAGATGATCTGGAAGAGCGATGTGCCGACCACCACCGAAGTTGGCATACCGATCAGGTAGATCATCGCCGGCACCATGATGAAGCCGCCACCGACGCCCATGATGGCAGCCAGCAGACCGACCACGGCGCCGACCAGCAGCGGCATGATGATGCTGATATAGAGGCGCGATTTGTGAAAGCGCATCTTGAAGGGCAGGCCGTGCATCCAGTGGTGCTGATGGGCTTTGCCCCGCCTGCCGCCACTGCGCCGCCGCAGCAGGGTACGGGTGCTCTCGACGGCCATCAGCGCGCCGATGGTGCCGAGGAAAACGACGAAGGCCAGCGAGATGACCAGATCGATCTGGCCCAACTGGCGCAAGGCCTTGAAAATAAAGGCACCCGCTGTCGAGCCCACGGCGCCGCCAACCAGCAAGACCATGCCCATCTTGAGGTCGACGTTGCCCCGCCGCCAGTGCGCCAACGCACCCGAGACCGAGGCGGCGACGATCTGGTTGGCCTCGGTGCCCACGGCCACGGCCGGCGGCACACCGATGAAAATCAGCAACGGCGTCATGAGAAAACCGCCGCCGACACCGAACATGCCGGAAAGAAAGCCCACTCCCGCACCCATGCCCAGCAGCAGGAAAATGCTGACGGACATTTCGGCAATGGGAAGGTAGATCTGCATCCTAGCTGTCTATAGCGGTACTGACGCTGCCAACGTCGCTGTCGGGCCGAACGCGGCGTCCGGACGGATGGCCTCTCGCGCCGACCGCCATCACGCATGCGCACGAAAGATTTTCGTGTGGCGGCGTCCCCGTCTCGGATCCCCACCGCTCGGCCGCCGCCAGCCGGGAAGCAGGTTGCAGGATGTCTACTCGGCGGCGATGCCGGGGTCAAGCGGGCCGTCTTCGTCGCTCTCGACTCCGGTCTCGCAAAACAGGCCATAGAGAGTTTCGATGACTGCCGTCGCCTCGTTGCCGACCAGCGAATAGTGGATGGTCTGGGCCTGGCGGCGGGTGGTCACCAGATTGTCGTTTCGCAGCCGGGCCAGGTGTTGGGACATGGCCGATTGGCTGAGGCCGATCAGGGCTTCGAGCTCGCTGACGCTTTTTTCGCCATCCGCGAGTTGACAGAGAATCAGCAGGCGGTGTTCGTTGCTCAACGCCTTCAGCAAGCGGCTGGCGCGCCGGGCATTTTCCTGCATGTCGTCGATCTGCATGGCTCTAGTTTTGATAAATCGAGCGCTCAAGTCAATCGGCCGTTGTTCCGGCCGGGTGGCGATTTAGTGATTTCTTGGCAATTTTCTTTGTGCTCTAGCGCTGGTTATTTTTTTGCTGCGAATATTCCCGAGGCCTTGTAGTCGGTTCCGCTGAGTTGGAAGTGGCAGCCCATCTTGGCGGCATCGTCACTGCTACTTTTCATGAACGAGCCCTTGAAGGAGTCCGAATGGCGCTGCCGCTTTTTGCGAACGCAGGTGGAGATCCAAGCAAAAGCGCTGCCAGGAATATCGCCAACGATATTCGAAGCCGGCCAAACCGCCAAAATCTGAAAATGCACACGCACAGCCACATGTCGTAAAGTACCCTCCAAAAAGGGACACTTTTGACACCGGCGCACGATGGCGCCGGGCGCCCGTCGTTGCTGTACAGGAAAGTATTGGCGTCGGGTATTCCCGTGTCAACTTCGGCAGCGCCTCTGAGGATCCGTCTCAGGCCCGCCAAGGCGCCTTGACGTTAACGTAAACGTCAAGTTATACAGAAGATCTTCGCCGAGGCGCTGTTCGGGTTGCCGCGAGGGTCCGTTCGGTCAAGATGCCCGGGTCCAAATCGCGGAGTAAACAATCCCAATCCGTGGGGGATATGCAGTGGAACAAACCGAAAAAACGTACAGTATCGGTGAATTGGCCCAGGAGTTCAGCACCACGCCCCGGACCATCCGCTTCTACGAGGAAAAGAAGCTGATCAAGCCGCGGCGCAACGGTCAGGGCCGCATCTACGGGCGACGCGAACGGGCTCGGCTGCTGCTGATCATGCGCGGCAAACGGCTCGGCTTCAGGCTCGATGACATCAAGGAGATGCTCGACCTCTACGACATCGGCGACGGCCAGGAAGCCCAGCTCAGGTTGTTGCACGAGAAATGCCTGGAGCGCATCGCCAACTTACAAAGCCAACGCCAGGATATCGACGAGGCCCTCGGGGAACTCGACGAAAGTTGCGCCATGATCATCCGCTACCTGGAAGACAAAGGCTGCGACACCCGGGATCTCGAGCGAAGGCCAAGCCAGGCGTGAAGGTCCCAGGTGCCGGACCAACTCGACCTCGTTTGAGCCAAATTGACCATCAATCGACTGTGAAAGAACAATCTCATGTCATCATCCTATCCTCATCTGTTGGCCCCTCTCGATCTCGGCTTCACCAGCCTGAAGAACCGCGTACTGATGGGTTCCATGCATACCGGCCTCGAAGAGACGCCGGGCGGTTATCCCCGCATGGCACGCTTTTTCGGATTGCGCGCCCGGGGCGGCGCCGGCCTCATCGTGACCGGCGGCATCGCCCCCAATCTGGCCGGCAGCATCGTACCCGGCGGCAACATATTGAACGAGGAGGGGCAGGTTGCCGACCACCGGTTGATCGCCGATGCCGTCCACGCCGAGGACGGCAAGATCATCATGCAGATCCTCCACGTCGGCCGCTATGCCCACCACGATGGGGCCGTGGCACCGTCGGAGATCCGGGCGCCGATCAACGCCAATACGCCGCGCGCCATGACCGGTGACGAGATCGAGCAGACCTTCGTCGACTTCGCCGACTGCGCGGCCCTTGCCCAGGCGGCCGGTTACGATGGCGTCGAGATCATGGGCTCGGAAGGCTACCTCTTGAACCAATTCGTGGTCAGCCGCACCAACAAACGCGATGACGAATGGGGCGGCACTTTCGAGAACCGCATCCGCTTCCCCCTCGAGGTCGTGCGCCGGGTGCGTGAGCGCGTGGGCCTCAACTTCATCATCATGTTCCGCCTCAGCCTGATCGATCTGGTGGACGACGGCTCTACCTGGGACGAGGTGGTGGCGCTGGCCAAAGAGATCGAGGCCGCCGGGGTGACGTTGATCAACACCGGCATTGGTTGGCACGAGGCTCGCGTGCCGACCATTGCCCACATGGTGCCCCGCGCCGGTTGGACCTGGGTGACGAAGCGCCTGATGGGCGAAGTTGGCATCCCTCTCGTGACTTCAAACCGTATCAACACGCCGGAAGTGGGGGAGCAGGTCCTGGCCGAGGGCCATGCCGACATGGTGTCAATGGCCCGACCCTTCTTGGCCGATGCAGATTTCGTCAACAAGGCAGCCCAAGGCAGGGGTGATGAAATCAACACCTGCATCGGCTGCAATCAGGCCTGCCTCGATTTCATCTTCCAGCGCCGCATCTGTAGTTGTCTGGTCAACCCGCAGGCCTGCCACGAAACCGAGATTGAAGTGGCGCCGGCAGTTGCGCCCAAGCGCCTGGCGGTAGTCGGGGCCGGACCGGCGGGCTGCGCTTACGCCATCGCCGCGGCCGAGCGTGGCCATCGGGTGACGCTGTTCGAGGCGTCGAAACGCATCGGCGGTCAGTTCAACATGGCGCTGAAGGTGCCTGGCAAGGCCGACTACGCCGAGACGTTGCGCTATTTCGAGCGGCAATTGGCACTTCACCAAGTGGAACTGAGATTGGGCCAGCGCGCCACGGCCGCGGACCTGACAGGCGGCGATTTCGACGAAGTCGTCATTGCCACCGGCGTCACGCCGCGCCAGCCCGACCTTCCCGGCATTGATCACGAAAAGGTGCTTAGCTACGTCGATGTGCTCGACGGCGGCCGGCCGGTGGGCCGGCGCGTGGCCATCATCGGGGCCGGCGGCATCGGCTTCGACGTGGCCGAGTTCCTGACCCAGGATGGTGATCCCGAGATCCCGGAATTCATGGCCGAATGGGGCGTCGATCAGGACTATGCCGAGCGCGGCGGCTTGCTGGCGGCCCCGGTACCGGCCGCTCCGGCCCGCGAGATCACGCTCTTGCAGCGCAAGGCGGGCAAGCCGGGCGCCTCGCTGGGCAAGACCACGGGTTGGATCCATCGCAGTGCGCTCCAGCAAAAGAACGTCACCATGATTCCCGGCGTCAGCTATCACGGCATTGATGACGCGGGGCTGCATTTTTCGGCTGGCGAAGAGCGCCATGTGCTCGACGTCGACACCATCGTGGTGTGCGCCGGGCAAGAACCCTTGCGCGATCTCTACGATGCCGTTGAAGCTGCCGGCATCAAAGCCCATCTTATCGGTGGAGCCGACGTGGCTGCTGAACTCGACGCCCGGCGGGCCATCGAGCAAGGCTTCAAACTGGCGATCGTCGCCTGAGCGGCACCGCCCCACCGAGCAAGAAAACAAAAACATCACTCCCACGAGTCGGAGGACACAAGCAATGAACAACGTGATCATCGCGGGTTATGCCCGCTCGCCGTTCGCCCCCGCCAAGAAAGGCGAACTGGCCAAGGTGCGTCCCGACGAGCTGGCGGCCCAGGTCGTCAAGGCGCTGATCGAGCGCAGCGGAGTCAATGTTGACGATATCGAGGACGTCATCATGGGCTGCGCCATGCCCGAGGGTGAACAGGGCTTCAATATCGCCCGCATGGTCGGCTTCCTGGCCAAGCTGCCGCTCAGCGCCGCCGGCACCACGGTCAACCGCTTCTGCGGCTCGTCCATGCAGTCGATCCATATGGCGGCCGGGGCCATCAGCATGAACGCCGGCCAGGCTTTCGTCTGCGCCGGTGTCGAATCGATGACCCGCGTTCCCATGGGCGGCTTCAATCCCTCGCCCCACCCCGGGCTTTACGGGGATTATCCCGAGGCCTACATCGGCATGGGCATCACAGCCGAGAACTTGGCCAAGAAATACGACCTCTCACGCCAGGAACAGCAGGAGTTCGCCGTCTCGAGCCACCAAAAGGCGGCGGCAGCGCGCGACGGGGGCAAGCTCAGCGACGAAATCGTCACAATCGTCGATGGCAACCTTCGCGTCGAACAGGACGGCTGCATCCGGCCCGAAACCACCGCAGAGGGGCTCGACGGCTTGGATCCGGCTTTCGATCAGGCCGGCACGGTGACCGCCGGCACCTCGTCGCCGCTGACCGACGGCGCCGCAGCCGTGCTGGTCTGCAGCGAGGACTACGCCGACGCCCAGGGCTTGGATAAGCTGGCCCGTATCAAGTCGATTGCGGTATCTGGTTGTGCCCCGGAGATCATGGGCATCGGCCCCGTGGGCGCCACCGAGAAGGCGCTGGAGCGCGCCGGTATCGGGCTCGGCGACGTCGACGTCATCGAGCTCAACGAAGCTTTCGCGGCGCAGGCCCTGGCGGTGATCAAGGAAGCCGGCATGGACCAACAGCGCATCAACCTGGACGGCGGCGCCATCGCGCTCGGTCATCCCCTGGGTGCCAGCGGTGCCCGCATCACCGGCAAGGCGGCCCAGCTCATGAAGCGCGAGGGCAAGGGTCTGGCGCTGGCCACCCAGTGCATCGGCGGCGGCCAGGGTATCGCTACGCTTTTGGAAGCCTGCTAGCGGCCGGCCCGGAGGACCACATCATGACCGAGATCGAAAAAGTTGGTGTTCTCGGCGCCGGCGTCATGGGCGCGGCCATCGCCGCCCACGTCGCCAATGCCGGAGTGCCGGTGGTGCTGCTAGACATCGTCCCCGAAGGGGCGGAAAACAGAAACACAGTGGCCGAAGGCGCTGTTGCACGCATGTTGAAGGACAATCCCGCGCCCTTCATGCACCGGCGCAACGCCCGCCTCATCGAGAGCGGCAATTTCGAGGATGATCTCGACAAGCTTGCCGACTGCGACTGGATCTGCGAGGCGGTGATCGAAAACCTGGAGATCAAGCACGACATCTACAAACGCGTGGACGCCGTTCGAAGCCCGGGATCGATCGTCAGCTCCAACACTTCGACCATCCCACTGGCCGAACTCACGCGCGGCATGTCGGACCAATTCTGCGCCGACTTCGCCATCACCCACTTCTTCAATCCACCGCGTTACATGCGGCTTTTGGAACTGGTTGGAGGTGCCGCCACGCGGCCCGACGCGCTGGCGGCGCTGGAGGCCTTCTGCGATGTACGGCTGGGGAAAGAGGTCGTCGGCGCCAAGGACACGCCCGGATTCATCGGCAACCGCATCGGCATCTACTGGAGCTCGACGGCCATGAGCCAGGCCATCGAATTGGGCCTCAGCATCGAAGAAGCCGATGCCATCGTGGGCCAGCCCATGGGCATCCCGCGTACCGGCATCTTCGGCCTCATCGACCTCACCGGTGTCGACTTGGCGCCCCACGTCAACGAAAGCATGTTGAGATTGCTGCCGGCCGACGACGCCTTCTGCCAGGAATTCGATCCCGAGGGCAAGCTGGCCACCACCATCGGCCGCATGATCGCCGAGGGCTACACCGGGCGCAAAGGCAAGGGCGGCTTTTATCGCCGCACAAAGCTCGACGGCAAGCGGGTGAAAGAGGTCCTCGACTTCGAAAGCGGCGATTACCGCCCAGTGCAAAAGGCCAGGCTCGCAAGTGTGCGGGCGGCCAAGAAGGGCTTGCGGGCCCTGGTCGAGCACGAGGATCGCGGCGGCCAGTACGCCTGGCGGGTGCTCAGCCGGGTGCTTGCCTATGCCGCTTCGCTGGTGCCGGAAATCGCCGGCAGCATCCGCGACGTCGATCTCGCCATGAAGACAGGCTATGCCTGGAAGTACGGCCCCTTCGAACAGATCGACCAGCTTGGCGCCAAGTGGTTTGCCGAACGCCTGCAGGCCGAAGGCCTCGAAGTCCCCGAGCTCTTGCAGAAGGTCGGTGACGGCCCGCTCTACAAGGAAGAGGGCGACAAGGCGTTGCAGTTCACGCCGGCCGGCGACTATGTCGAGATAGCGGTGCCCGATGATGCCTGGCGCCTGGCTGACAAGAAGCGCGGTCGCGAGCCCATCGCCGGCAACCGGGGTGCCAGTCTTTGGGACGTCGGCGACGGCGTCGCCTGCCTCGAGATCCACACCAAGATGAACGCCATCGACGCCGACGTGGTGGCCATGATCGGCAAGGCCGCAGGGTTGCACAAGGAAGGCTGGAAGGCAGTGATCGTGGGCAACGATGCCGACAATTTCTCGGTCGGCGCCAACGTCGGCGTGGCGCTCTTTGCCGCCAATGCGGCCATGTGGCCGATGCTCGAACAAGGCGTCAAGGCCGGTCAGGACGCCATGATGGCACTGAAGTACGCGCCGCTTCCGGTGGTCGCGGCGCCAGCCGGCATGGCGCTGGGTGGCGGCTGCGAGATCGTGCTGCATGCCGATGCCGTGCAGGCCCACGCCGAAAGCTACGTCGGACTGGTCGAAGTTGGCGTCGGCATCATCCCGTCGTGGGGCGGCAGCAAAGAGCTGATCACACGGGCGGCCCTCAACAAGAAGCGTCCGGCAGGTCCCATGCCGCCGGTGGGCCAGGCCTTCGAGACCATCTCGACGGCCAAGGTGGCGCGTTCGGCGGCCGAGGCCCGGGATCTTCTGTTCCTGCGCCCGGAAGACGCCATTACGCCCAACCGCAACCGCCTGCTTGCCGATGCCAAAGCCCGGGCGCTGGCCTTGGTCGACGGATACCAGCCGCCCGAGCCGGTCGAGATCGTGCTGCCCGGAGCCCCGGGCAGGGCCGCCGTCGACCTGGCGGTCGAGGGCTTCGTGCTGCAAGGCAAGGCCACGGCCTACGACCGCGTGGTGGCAACCGAGCTTGCCAACGTCGTCACCGGAGGCGACACCGACATTACCGAGAGCGTCAGCGAAAAGGATCTGCTGGCGCTCGAACGCAGCGCCTTCCTGGCGTTGATCCGCAACGGCAAGACGCTGGCCCGCATCGAGCACATGCTCGAGACCGGCCGGCCGCTACGCAACTGAGGAAGATCCAAATGCCCACCTACCACGCCCCACTTCGCGATTTCCGCTTTGTGCTGCACGAATTGCTGCAGGTCGGCAAGTACCAGAACCTGCCGGCCTTCGCCGAGGCCCCGCCCGACATCATCGATGCCGTGCTCGAAGAGGGCGCCAAGGTCTGCGAGGAGATCATCTTCCCGCTCAACCAGTCGGGCGACGAGGAGGGCTGCCACTTCGAAAACGGCGAAGTGCGCACGCCGCAGGGCTTCAAAGAGGCCTTCGAGCTCTATCGCCAGGGCGGCTGGATCGGCCTCTCGTCCGATCCCGAATACGGCGGCCAGGGCCTGCCCCAGGTGCTGGGCACCGCCATGACCGAGATGATGTGTTCGGCCAATCTTTCTTTCGAGACCTATGGGGGGCTGACCTCGGGCGCGGCGCTGGCCATAAACAGCCACGGCACCGAGGATCAGAAGCGCCAGTTCCTGCCACCCATGTACGGCGGGCAGTGGACCGGCACCATGAACCTGACCGAGCCCCATTGCGGTACCGATCTCGGGCTCATGCGCACCAAGGCCGAGCCCCAGGCCGACGGCAGCTATCGCATCACCGGCACCAAGATCTTCACTACCGGCGGCGAGCACGACATGGTGGAAAACATCATCCACCTGGTGCTGGCCAAGATCCCCGGTGGACCGTCCGGCATCGGCGGCGTCAGCCTGTTCATCGTGCCGAAGTTTCTGGTGAACGACGACGGTACGCTGGGCCAGCGCAATGGTGTCCTCTGCGGCTCCATCGAAAAGAAGATGGGCATCAAAGCCTCGTCGACCTGCGTCATGAATTTCGACGATGCCGAAGGGTATCTTTTGGGTGAGCCCCACAAGGGCATGCGGGCCATGTTCACGATGATGAACGCGGCCCGGCTGGGCGTCGGCCTGCAAGGCCTGAGCCTGGCCGAGGTCTCCTACCAGAGCGCCGTGACCTACGCCAACGACCGCCTGCAGGGGCGCTCGCTGGCCGGCACCCAGGCCCCCGACAAGGCGGCCGACCCGATCATCGTGCACCCCGACGTGCGACGCATGCTGATGCAGATGAAGGCTTTCACCGAGGGTGCCCGGGCGTTTGGGCTGTGGATCGGGCTCAACATCGATTTCCTGAGCGGTCATCCAGACGCCGAGATGCGCGAGGAGGCCGAGGCCCTGCTCGCCGTGTCCACGCCTGTGCTCAAGGCCTACTTCACTGATTCTGGTTTCGAAGCCACCAACATCGGCATGCAATGCTACGGCGGTCACGGCTACATCCGCGAATGGGGCATGGAGCAGTTCGTGAGGGATTCCCGCATCGCGCAGCTCTACGAGGGCGCCAACGGCATCCAGGCGCTCGACCTGGTGGGTCGCAAGCTGCCGGCCCATATGGGGCGGAACCTGCGCGCCTTCTTCCATCCCGTCGACCGCTTCATCCAGGAAAACATGGCGGATCCGGGCGTTGGCAACCTGGTGATGGCGTTGGCCAAGTCTTTCGGGCGTTTGCAAAGCGCCACCGCCTGGATTGCCGAGAATGGTCTCACCGACCCCGAGCAGGCCGGCGCTGCAGCCACCGACTACGCCCGGCTCTTTGGCCTGGTGGCGCTCGGCTTCATGTGGGCCCAGATGGCCAAAGTGGCCAGGGAGACGCTGGACGCGGGCACCGACGAAGCCGCCTTCTACGAAGCCAAGCTGATTACCGCTCGTTTCTACATGGAGCGCGTTCTGCCTGAAACGTCGTCGCTGCTGTCCAAGCTGGCGGCAGGCAAGGAATCGCTGATGGCGCTCGACGCCGAGGCCTTCGCCCGCGCGCAATAGGGAAAATCGATGCTTTTTGATCGGGAGATTTTCGACGAAGACCATGACATATTTCGCCAGTCCGCGCGCAAGTTCATGGAACGCGAGGTGGTGCCGCATCACGAGCGCTGGGAAAAGCAGGGCCAGGTCGACCGTGAGGCCTGGGCGAAGGCCGGTCAGGCCGGGCTCCTGTGCCCCAACCTGCCCGAGGAGTACGGAGGCCCCGGCGCGGATTTTCTCTACAGCGCCATCATCATCGAGGAGCTGGCGTACGTCGGCGCTACGGGGCCGGGTTTCTCACTGCACTCCGACATTGTGGCGCCATACATTTTGCACCACGGCTCCGAGGACCTGAAACGAAAGTGGCTGCCCAAGTTCGTGTCCGGCGAGACCATAGGCGCCATCGCCATGACCGAGCCCGGCACCGGATCCGACTTGCAGGGCGTCAAGACCACCGCCGTCAAAGATGGCAACCACCTGGTCATCAACGGCTCCAAGACCTTCATCACCAACGGCCAACTCGCCGATCTGGTCGTCGTGGTAACCAAAACCGACGAGCAAGCCGGGGCCAAGGGCATCAGCCTGGTGCTGGTCGAGACCGACCGTGAGGGCTTTTCGCGCGGGCGCAATCTGGACAAGATTGGCCTCAAAGCCCAGGACACGTCGGAGTTATTTTTCGACGACGTAAAGGTGCCGGCAACCAATATGCTGGGCGACGAGGGTCAGGGTTTTGCCTATCTCATGCAGGAGCTACCGCAGGAGCGCCTGCAGGTCAGCATCGCGGCCGTGGCCGCCTGCGAGGCGGCGCTCAAGTGGACCATCGAATACACCAAGGAACGCCAGGCCTTCGGCAAGCCCATCGCCGAGTTTCAGAACAGCCGCTTCAAGCTAGCCGAGATGAAGACCGAAAGCCGCATTGCCCGGGTTTTCCTCGATGACTGCCTGACAAAGCACACGAATGGCGGCCTCGACGTTGAAACCGCCGCCATGGCCAAATGGTGGACCACGGACCTGCAATGCAAGGTCATCGACCAGTGCCTGCAGCTCTTCGGCGGCTACGGTTACATGTGGGAATACCCCATCGCACGGGCCTACGCCGATGCTCGGGTGCAGCGCATCTACGCCGGCACCAACGAAATCATGAAGGAGCTGATCGGGCGCGGGCTTTAAGTTTTTTTGGCGGGCGGCGGCTGTGGCTCCGACGAGAGCTCGGCCGCGTCGTTCTGTTGCCGTCGCACTGCCCGCTGCTGCTGCTTGCGTCGGCGCAGGTTGTCACGCAGCGCTTGGGCCTGGCGCTGACGGCGCTGCGCAGCAGGAGGCGAGGAATTGTCCTTGGCGGCCATGGCTGATGGTCTTGCCAAGTGGTGGCCGCAGTCAAGGCGGCGGTCGCAATGCTTGAATTCAGCCCCGCGCCTGTGGCAATGTCGCGCCGCTCCCGGCGCCCACATAGCTCAGGGGTAGAGCACTCCCTTGGTAAGGGAGAGGTCGAAAGTTCGAATCTTTCTGTGGGCACCAGGATTTCTGCGAGTTTCAATCCGCCGACCCGATCCAGACCAATCAATACCCCACTCTATCCCCACTTTTTCATCCGCCAATTAGCTTGCATGGTGGGGAATGCCACCAACTCTCCCGACAACACAAATCCTAGGCTTTGCCCCTGTTCCGATGGTTCCGCACCGGGGATGTGGGGGAAATGCAGGGATGTTTGTGCTCGCTGCCGTCCATTGAAGCCGGTGCAAGTGATCAACAACCAGGCTGCGAGTTCCGGCCCTGGGACGGCTTTTTTCCACGTGATAGACTAAAGCGCACTCCTGGCCCTCGAAGACACCTAGTCTCGACAATTGGCGATGTCCTGTGCCGCTGCCGCATGGGTCACCTGTGAGCACCCTAGTCAAATCGCTGATTGGTTCGTTGCCGCCGATCAAGCCCACTGACCAAGATTTCCCATACCTGTCCAGCCAGCGATTATCGCCAATCCTTGGAATCGATCTTTCGGCCACCGCCATTCCAGTTACTCCAAACAAGGCTGGTCGCGCCTGTTCGGGCTATGCCCCAGGTTGCGGTCGCATTGGATG
>PVBE010607440.1_pt1 | contig 18913 bp, 19 predicted proteins | sample 1631181 | NCBI WGS metagenome assembly PVBE01 (sample SAMN08397723, study PRJNA350692) | Marine metagenome, whole genome shotgun sequencing project. | isolation source: water | place: Pacific Ocean | collected 2012-04 | reverse complement strand
GTGAAACACCTATATTATGATGTTGTAACTATATGGAATTAAACGATTATTCTACTACCCCTATCAATCCAAAAATGCTCAAAGTTGTTCGCAAATAACCTTTCACGCGACTGTCGATATTGACCAAAAGAACAAAAATATCAGAAATAGGGAACCAAGGAGGATCAGTTGATGGCAAAACAGTTATTTGAATGGGATTATTCATCCTATTCCGGAGCGAAAATCTATCCCCATCTGTTTAAACCGATTCAGATTGGAAATCTCATTGTTCCAAACCGGTGGAAAGACGATCAGGGCGGCGTCAACCGGTTGCGTGAGGCAATCGCCTGCGATTTAGGTCCCACAACAGCATTTAACGAAACCCGGGTGACCATCCATAAACATGTTGATTGAACTGACAGCAGTTGTCCAAAAACCCAGCATTTCGGACTGTTTACAAGAAAATTCCTTCTTGACAATACCACCGGTATCCGATATCTGAATCTAAGTCGTCTGTTGCCGCAGTATGGCTAACGTTTTAACATATATACCGGAAGACCAGGCGCCCGAACAGGAGATAAAAAGGGGAGATTGTCATGAAGGTAAATAAGGTTGATCATATATGTATTGCAGTGAAAAATCTGGAGAAAGCCAAAAAAGTTTGGAAACCGGTGCTGGGCAAGTCTGAACCCGACGATGTCTACATCGATGAATCGGAAAAAATCAAGGTGGCCAGATACTGGGTGGGCGAAGTGGGTTTCGAACTGATGGAGTCAACCTCGCCGGATGGGGAGGTCGCAAAGTTTATAGAGAAAAGAGGAGAAGGGGTGATGCTCATCAGTTTTAACGTAAACCATACCCGGGATGCCATGGACGAGTTGAAAAAGAAGGATTATCCCTTTATCGGTGGGGCCAGGCCGTTTCGTGACTGTGAGTTTGCCTTTGTTCATCCAAAGAAGATGAACGGAGTGCTGCTTGAGCTGATCGACTACAAGTGGGAAGAGCTCAAAGGTCGATAAGAAAATTTTTAAGAAAGAAATTGCAACCATGCCGAAGCAACTGAGAGACTTTGAAGTCTATCTCGTCCATGTCGATTCCGACAAGTGTGATGGATGTGAGAAGTGTGTCAAGCTTTGTCCGGGGGCGCGGCGCAAGCAGCGTCTAGCCGGTTCCAATTCATTCTGTCTGGACGAAAAGCAGATTTTTTGTTAATAACAGTAAAGGAAGTCGTTCTGAAGCGGTTAGAAAATGTGCCTGGAGACAAAAAGGAGGTTACTTAATGGAAAAAAAAATCGTTACATCATGTACCCGGGATTGCCCGGACTGTTGCGGGATCATTGCAACGGTAAAGAATGGAAAAATTGTGTCCCACCGGGCGAATCCGAGCAATTCATATACCCGAAATTTTTTATGCACCAAGGGCAACAATTATCTGAAACGCTTTTACAGCCCCGAGCGGCTGTTGAAACCGATGATACGCAAGGACGGCGATTTCGAACCGGTTTCCTGGGATGACGCCCTGGATCTAATTGCGGAAAAACTGACTCAAACCCGAAAAGAGTACGGCCCACTATCTTCCCTGTGGGCCCAGTATTCGGGCTCTCTTTCCTTTTTAAATATACTTATGCCGCGGATATTCTGGATCTACCTCGGGGGCAGCACCATCAACACCGGCGGGCTTTCCGTTGATGCGTTGCAGGCGGCCCAAAATAACGATTTTGGTGCCTGTCTCTTGCATAGTCCCGATGATCTGCTCAACTCGAAAAATATCGTATTCTGGGGGAAAAATCCGGTGGTCACAAACGTGCACCTCAGCCCATTTATCAAGAAAGCCAAAAAAAACGGAGCCAGGATAACCGTAGTTGATCCGCGTTATTCTCAAACCACGCAAATTGCGGACAGACACATTGCTCTGGCGCCCGGGGGAGACGGATATCTGGCCATTGCAGTGGCAAGAGAAGTTCGACGCCGCCAGGGCAAAGAACCTGACTTTGTTCGAAGTCTTGGCACGGGATGGGACGAATACAAGGCGATGCTGGATCGCTATGACGACCAGGACCTGCTCAAACGGGCTGATGTAACCGCCGATGAGGTTTCGCATCTGGCCTCCGTCTATTGGGACGACCAACCGGCAGCAACCTACCTCGGGCTGGGTATGAACTGGTATAAACAGGGAGGTGCCCACAGCCGTTTGATTCATTCGTTGATTTTTTTCAGTGGAAACGTGGGGGTTCCCGGCGGCGGAGCTAATTTTTTCACAATGGGCTTGCCTTTTGACACCAAAATCATGCGGGAAGAAATGGCCAAAGCCAAAGAAAGAGGAGTAGAGCTTGTTAAACCGCGCCGGATCCTCAACCCGTATCTGGCCCGGGAAATCGAAAAAGCTGAAAATCCGCCGATCAAGCTTGCCTGGGTTTCCATGATGAATCCGGTGGCTTCGGCTCCTGATTCTCAACACCTGACGAAGGTGCTGCAGAACCTGGATTTTGTTATCGTAACCGAGCAGTTCATGACGGCTACGGCCAGGTGCGCGAATGTGGTGCTTCCGGTCACCACATATCTGGAAGAAGATGATGTGATTGCCAGCCACGGTCATCCTTACGTGGGGCCGGTGAATGCCGCTGTTCCCCCTCTAGGAGAGGCTCGCAGCAATCTATGGATTTTCAGCAAGGTGCTCGACAGGATGGGGCTTGAAGGGGCCATGCCGGTATCCCCCTGGGAATGGATATCCCGTTCCTTTGGATCTCTCAACGAACAGGGCATCACCCTTGAAGACGTGAAAAAGGGACCGGTCAGGCGCAATCTGCCGGACATCCCGTACCAGGACGGTAAATTCCCCACCCCGGACGGCAAGTTTCAGTTTATTCCCGATTACGAGGGAAGACCGGCACCGGAAGCCGGTCTTACCCTTCTGATGGTGAAAGTGAGGTCTCTCCTCAATTCTCAACTTCTTTCAGAGGAAGCAAAGTCCATACCGACGGTATATCTGAACCCCGGCACCATGGGCGATCTGGGAGTTGTTGAGGGTGAGCGCGTGTGGGTACAAAACAAGCTCGACCGTCTGGAAGCCTTGGCAGCTGCCTCAGATAAAACAAGGCCCGATATCGTCGAGATGGTTCCCTGCCATTGGAAAGACGATCAGGGCGGCGTCAACCGGCTGCGTGAGGCAATTGCCAGCGATTTAGGTCCCACAACGGCATTTAACGAAACCCGGGTGACTATCCATAAACATGTTGATTGAACTGACAGCAGTTGCCCAAAATCCCAGCATTTCGGCCTGTTTACAGGAAAATGCCTTTTTGACAATACCACCGGTATCCGATATCTGAATCCAAGTCGTCTGTTGCCGCAGCATGGCTGCTGTTTGATATCCGTCCCTACTGCATATTGGGATACATCCTGAATGAGATTTATGTACCGCAATGTAATCTACTGAAAATAAAGACAATTAACTGTTGACATCACGTATAAATAATTCTATGATTAAAAAAATACAGACTTCGAGATTCTGAAAAGTCAAGGAGGTCTCGAACATGTAACAGCGGGATCACTGGCAGCTTTCCTATAAGCAATTTTTGGTTCGCAATTACTTAAAAAGATAACGATGCGGTCCATTCAAACCATCACCGGAGTCATGCTGTTTTTATTGTTAATTATCCTCGACATCGGGTTGGTCTATCGGTCGCCCTTATCGTTCCGTTATGTTATCAATCGCTGCCATGCGTTCTCATTTGCCCAACAAAGACGAACAGATGGTTCGCTTAGGAGTTTATCCACCTAGGCGGATTGATACAAATTTAACGCTCATCTATGGACTTCATTTCCCTTTTTTGGATCCTTTGGCCTGTTCGATCAGATCCAACAGAAAAAGCGTTTTCTGCTTCGGTCTGTTCATAAACACCGTCTTCCACTGTTCCGACGTCAGTTCTTCCCTTAAATATTCCGCAACCGAAAAATGGGGATTCCAGCAATCGAGGGTTTTAAAGCAGGGGAGTCCCTGATTCTCTCAACGGCAGTATGAAGTCGAGGTGTTTTTCAAGATCATACGCCCGATAAAGAGGCGCCGGTTGCCAGATCAAGTTTTTGATAGGGATTTTGTGAGTTCCATCAACCCACTGCTGCGTTCCAAAAAAATTTGACTGTGCGGAAAGGGTATCTCTATGCCGGCACCATCTAAAGCGCGCTTGCAGAGTTCAGTATATTCCCATTTGAGAGAATACTGCATCAGTGGATCTTGCGTCCAGAAACGAAGCTGAAGGTTGATGCTGCTGTCCCCGAGCCCCGCGACAATCACGATGGGTGCGGGTGTCGCGAGAATTCGCTGATCGTCTTTTATCGTAGTCAAGATTATCTCTCGAGCTGTCTGAATATTTTCCTTATAGGCGATTCCAATCGGTACTTTTACCCGGATGCGGGGGGTCAGAGTGAAATTTCGAATTCGTTCCTGGGCGAGAATTTTGTTCGGCACGACGATTGTCTCATTGTCAAACGATGTCAACACGGTGGTACGCAGTTTCACTTCGGTCACTAACGCATGCAGATCACCGAAGCTAATCCAGTCGCCTTTCTTAAACGGGCGGTCTATGAGCAGAGTGATCCCTGATATCACATTCCCAACCGTATCCTGGGCAGCAAATGATATGGCTAAGCCGGCGATACCGAGTCCAGCGATCAGTGATGTGATTTTGATGCCGAGTTGACTGGCGATGGTCAGCATCGCAACGATGCCTACAAAATATCCGGAGAAGCGAACAACAATATCACTGGCCTCTTCGGGCACTTTTATCCTGCGCATAGCGGTTGACAACATCCGTTTCGTCAGTTTGAGGATAATCCAGAAAATACATGCCAGAATTACAACAGCTATGAGGTTGGGTACATAAGCAAATAGCTTTGTCATTATCGCGCTTACATTGAGCTTTTGTACAAGTTGATCAAACATCATAATCCTCCTTTTTATTCAGAGATCAGTTGATCATACAGAAGTATTTCAATACAGACCTATTAATGGAATTTCACTTATTTCCCAATCTGAACCTGCTGACTATCAATTCGATCGGTGATATATTTCTCATTATCGGAAACGAATACCTTGTTATTTAGTGTCGCTTTTTAAAAGATAAGACATTGCTTTTACGAAGGAGAAATATAGTGGAATCAGCTTTGTACGTCAAGAAATAATGGGGCGCAATATACGGAATTTCAGGAATGCGGTATGGCAGAAAGGCCGTTGTTTGTCAATAATCAGTACTTGTGTACCGCTGGTACCTTTGTCAATGGCCATAATGTGTTGCGCGGACATATTGTGCAGACCTCCTCTGGTGCATTTCTTTTCTGTTTTACCCGCTATAAATTGATCGGATAATAACCAAACTCTTCTACGGCATCTCTCATGGCAACTAGATTTTCAGGAGAGACATCTCCTTGAACGTTATGCACCGGTGCGCAGATATATCCACCTCCAGGAGCTAAGGCTTTGATGTATTTCCTGGTATGCTCACGAACCTCTTCTGTTGTACCGAAGGGCAACACATACTGGGCATCAATGCCCCCGTGAAAGGTCAATTTGTCGCCAAATGCGGCTTTTAACTCAAAAGGATCCATACCCTTAGCCTTTGGCTGAATCGGATCCAAAACATCTATCTTCATGTCGATCCAGTCCGGAAGGAACGGACTCACAGCCCCGCAAGAGTGCAGCATTATTTTGGCGTTCTGGTTCTTTTTCAACAATTTCTCTTTGGCATAAGCCCACAACTTTTCTAAATGAGGCCTGACCATGCGACGAAACATCGGAAGAGAGATGATAGGATTTTCCTGGGTTCCCATGTCTTCCCCACTGAGGCGCAGAATATCGACATACTCACCGGCGGCCTCTATCAGTACTCCGTCAAGGGCCATCTGGATCTTGCCGATTTTTGCCAATAGTGCCTCAACAAATTCCGAATTTTCTACCAAGTCTAATAAAAATTTTTCCATGCCCCGCAAATACCAAGCTTGCTCAAATACAGCGCCGCCAAACCTAGTTAAAATCGCAAATTCAGTGTCATTGTGGATATGTCTGTAATATTCTCTTACACCCTCTACGATACCCGGATCAAAAGGGTCCGGCCAGTCAAAATCTTCCAAATCCTGGACAGTAGCATCCTCCAACGGAGGGCAGGTCATCTCGTTATAGTATCCTCCGTTAATTAAAGGTATTTTCGTCCATTCTACACCCCATTCGTCATACCATTTGTTTGGATCGTCAGATTGCCTTGGCTTTTTGTGTGCCTTTCCGATAGACAGCCATATGACATCCAGCCCAAACCTCTCAGCTACTAAAGGGTGTATGGACACTTCTGTCCAACGGCCTGGGTTCAGATCCTCTTCTAAATCCATTCCAAGATAATGCTTTAGGTTGTCATATGCGTTAATGGTAATGGACATACTCAAGGGTACACGATCCGGCTCCTTGTGGTCCAGAGCCGCAACCACCCGTTCCCGCCGAGTCATCGATCTTTTGCTTTTATTCATATATCTTTACCTTAACAAAATTTTATTAAGATAACTTTAACAGTTCTTTAGCCTTGGTTACCGCTTTCGGAGCATCTTCGGCATATCCGTCAGCACCTATTTCGTCAGCAAATTTAGAAGTGATGGGCGCTCCTCCAACTAAAACCTTGACCCGATCTTTGATACCGGATTTCGCTACGACCCCAATGGTTTCTTGCATTGAAGGCATCGTCGTTGTCAGAAGCGCAGACAGGGCGAGAATATCAGCATTTTTTTCATAAATGACTTCTACAAAACGTTCAGTCGGCACATCAACACCTAAATCAACTACATTAAATCCGGCACCCTTCATAATCATGCCAACAATATTCTTTCCAATATCATGAAGGTCGCCCTTGACAGTCCCAATCACAACTGTAGCTAGAGAATTTGAGCCGCTTGTGGAAAGAATGGGCTCAAGGTGTTCCAGACCGCCAGTCATGGCTTTCGCCGAATAGAGCATCTCGGGCAGAAAATATTTCCCCTGGTGGAAAAGTTCACCAACCGTAGACATGCCGGGTGTCAGTCCTTCTGATAAAATGGTCGCTGCTTCCAAGCCTTCATCCAATCCTTGAACAACAAGACGACTCACGAAGGGAGCATTTCCTTCAATTACAGCCTTAACTAACTCCTCCATTTTCATATCAATTTCTCCTGTAACTTGATCCCCTAACTTCATGCCTTCTTCCCATTAGGGTACATTTCCCGTAATCCATATGACCGAATATGCGCTTGCCGTAAATATATTTCATATCGTTTGTAAAAAAACTTGCAATTTCTTCATAGGCGACCAATTCATCGGAACCCCCAGTCCCATATCAAGAGCCTCTCAGAGGCCTCATGAACATTCACTGCAAGCTGGGATGGGTCAGTCGGCCAAATATAGACCGCTAATGCGATGGAAGGCCTTGACTTGTTCGTTTCTCCATTCTTGATTGCGCCCCAATTCTTTCTACTGGTAAATAAAACCATAGGGGCTTTTTCCCCCTTTTTTTTAAATAGCATTTTGGATCAACTAATGCGTTTTCGCACGGCCGCAGAAATGAACTCGCTGACAACGACCACGCCAAATACGGAAAGAAGGATCAGGGCAACTTCCCGCCACAGAAATTGATTGAGTGAGGAATAAAGAAGGATACCGATACCGCCGGCACCGACGAAGCCGAGTACTGTGGATTCGCGAATGTTGATATCCCAGCGGTAAATAGTGGTACCAAAGATTACGGGCAAAACCTTGGGCAGAATACCGTAAAGGAGGACCTGAAGACGTGAGGCCCCAGTGGCTTCGATGGCCTCCACAACGCCCTCATCGATTTCTTCGATGGCCTCAGCCACGAGCTTGCCCATGAAACCTATGGATCGGGCTGCGATCGCCCATATACCCGCCATGGGTCCGGGACCAAAGATGGCAACAAACAAAAGTCCCCACACCACCGTATTTACCGAACGCGATGTGACCAGGATGAAGCGTCCGATAAACCAGGTAATCGAGTTAAAGGTCGTGTTGCGGGCGGCCAGAAATGACACGGGGAATGCAATCAAAACGGTTACTGCGGTACCCAGGGTGGCAATATGGATGGTCTCGATTAATGGCCCGAGCAGCTTATCGACATATTCCCAATCCGGCGGCCACATACGGGTGACCAGATCGCCTGCCTGAACGTGAGCGTCCAGAAAATAAAACCATGGAATGTCTAAATTCCTGATCGACCAGACTGCCAGACAAACGACTACCAGATACCAGGTATAGCGTAACAATGTTTGCCGGGGATTGAACCGGCGCCACACTTCGGGGTATTTGATGGCGTGTTCGTCAGGCGTCATCTCAAGTGCCCCCGCACCCAATTGGAGAAAAATTCGCCGAGGAAAACAAGAGCGATGATGGTTAACAGGATGGCCAGACTGAAATCGTAGTCGTAACGGCTGAAAGAAGCAGCCAGTACCTGACCAATGCCGCCGGCACCGACAATGCCGACCACTGTTGAGTGGCGGATGTTAGCATCCAGGCGATAGATAGACACGCCGATGTACCGGGGCAGGACCTGGGGTAAGATGCAGTAAATCAGAAGTTTGGGAAAGCTGGCCCCGGTGGCGCGAATAGCCTCGAGATGACCCGGCAGCATGTTTTCTATGTCTTCTGCCAACATTTTCGAAATAAAGCTGATGCTGGCGATGATCAGCGTCAATAAACCGGACAGCGGTCCGAAGCCGAATATTTTTACAAATAGTATGGCAATGACAATTTCATGGAAGGTGCGCGACAGGATGATGATTGTGCGTGCCACAAGGTAAACCGGCCTGGGAACCAGGTTGGAGGCCCCGCAAAGTCCCAGTGGGATGCCCAGAAGCATGCCGAAAAAACTGGCCGCCAGGGCCATCTGAACACTTTCCAGCATGCCTCTGAGCAGCAAGCTCCAGCGGCTGAAATCCGGCGGCACCATACGAGCAAGCATGTTTGCGGCCCGGGGGATTCCGTTGGCTATGCGGGGCCAGTTTATTTCAAGCGTACTTGCAGACCAGACCAAATAGGCAAGTGCCAGCAGAATCAGGCTGTAGCGGAACAACGGGTTTTCAATGATTCGGATTCTGTGCCACTGAAGATTGGAGGTGGTCTGGGATTGACCTGATGGCATCATCCGGTTGTGGTCTCTCTCACCAAACCATTATCCTTGCTGGATTTCTTTTTAGGATCATCAACAGGTCCGTCGTCATCGGCTTTGCGGATGGTGGTACTCCAGTCTTCCTCGCCGTAGATTTCGGTGAGAACATCGGCACTTATATTTTCAGAGGTACCGTGGAATACAATCTCGCCGTCGCGCAGACCAATGATGCGGTCGGAAAAAGATTGGGCGAGCCCCACGTCATGAATGTTAACCAGCGCCGGCGTACCCCTTTCATAGGCCAGCTCTACAATAATCCGCATAATCTGACGTGAGGTTTTGGGGTCAAGACTGGCCGTCGGCTCGTCCACTAGCAAAAGATCGGGCTGCTGCATCAGGGCACGGGCGATGCCGACTCGCTGGCGTTGGCCGCCGGAAATTTCATCGGCCCTTGTATCCTGATAGCCATCCAGCCCGACACGATCCAGTAATTTAAACGCAGCCACGATGTCTTCGGATGGAAATTTACGCCGGTAGGCCTTCCAGAAGCTGACATAACCCAGGCGACCGGAGAGCAGGTTTTCCATGACCGTAAGGCGATCGACCAGGTTGTACTCTTGAAATATCATGCCGATGCGCCGGCGTGCCTTCCTTAGTTCGCAACGGCTCAAGGTCACAACATTGGTTCCGTCCAACATTACCTGTCCGGATGATGGTTCAACCAGCCGGTTGATGCAACGTATCAGGGTACTCTTCCCCGCCCCGGACGGACCGATGATGGCCACCACCTGGGGTAGATCAATCTTAAAGCTGACGCCCTTCAAAGCCTTGGCACCGGTACGGTACTCTTTTGTCAAATCGATGATTTTCAGCACTGCAAAATTATTTTTTCTTCTTTTTCTTCTTTTTCTTCTTTTTGACCTTCATGCCTTTCAGGGCTTCGTCACTGTATACAATTCCGTTAGCTTTTTGAATCGTACGGATGACCTTCCAGGTATCTTGATAGGTAATGGGAGAAAATTTGTCCCATGGAATGACCCCCCATTCCTTTTCTAATCCTGTCCCGCTCCAGTCAAAGCTGTAAAAGGCGTACATGATGTTACGGGCCAGATCGGGATGCAGGTTGTAAACATACCCGTAGGAGGTGCCAGGAAATGGATCCGATTCCCAGATAAACCGAAGATCGTCCCGATTAACGACGCCTTTGGCTGCCATCCGGTCAAGGATGGTGGAAGCGATCGGAGCGGCATCATAATCCTTGTTGGCCACGCCCATGATCGAGTTGTCATGTTTGCCGGAATAGATTACCTTGTAGTCTTTGTCCGGTATGATCCCCAGATCCTTGAACAGGGCCCGGGGTGCCAGGTTTCCTGAATTTGAGGACGGGGTTACATGGGCGACATTTCTGTCTTTTAGATCCGAGACTTTCTTGATGCCCGAGTCTTTGTGGGTGATTAGCTGCAATGTGTATCCAAAACCCTTGGGGCCATCCATGATGCCAAATGGTACAAATCCGGCCAGATTCACCCCAAAGGGGGTCGGGCCGGTTGAAATTCCGGCAACATGCAGCCGGCCAGATCGCATGGCTTCCACCTGGGCGGCATAGGATTCAGCACCATACCATTTGACCTTTTTGCCCGTTTTCTCTGCTAGATAGGCCATGAACTCGGTAAATACATTTTCGTAAACCGACGGGTCCGTCACTGGGGTGTATGAGAATACCAGGGTATCCGGATCAAGCCACTGGTCGGGATCTCTGGGGGTGTCGGCCACGAGATCCCCATTGTCATCGCAGTAGCGGGTATCCAGGTCGCCACGGTTTTTGCAGTCGGCAGCAGCCACCGCCGTGCTAAAATTCCCCAGAAGCAGTGACAGCGCAAATAGACAAACGATTCCGGCCATTGAAGAACGGCGAAAAAATGATGAAAAAAACATACTTGCCTCCTTTACGGTTAGTATATAATTAATTGTGTGAAATTTAAAACAGGTTGAAAAAAAGCGCTTTTCCTTCTCAATAAGATTTTACCCCAAAAGATTTTAAAATCAATCTCCTCTATGTAATGACTCAAGTTAGACATATTAAGGGTGTTGAAAAGTAAAACAATTTATAAATGTTTGTCAAGGAAATAATCAATTTGTTTTAGAATTATCGTCGACCTTTTGCATCTCGATCGCCACCAATTCCGAAAGGTTGGGCAGTACGTACCGGAATCCGCATACCGCAAATGAATAGAGGTTATTTGGTAAATGAGGAAATCAGGGTCGTATCGACAAAAAAAGAATCCCGAATCACTGTGGATGGGAAAGGAGTGGGGGCTGGAAATTTTATTCCTATTTAACATGGCCCTTTATCTCTTTAGACGCAGTTTTTCTTTTTTTCTCCATGTAAATTTCCCACTTTTGACATAAGTCAATTCAACTTCTATACGATGGGTTATAATATACTGGAGTTTGACTTGATCATATTTTATCAGTTTTAACTGTGTTTCAAAGAGGAAAAGAAAATGAGTAAGAGAGTATATATCAATGAAGAAGAATGTATCGGCTGCGGGTCATGTGAGGAGATCTGCCCTGAAGTTTTCAAGCTCAATGAAGAGACAGACAAGGCGGAGGTCATTAAACCGGAAGGCGGTCCGGAAGAGCTTATCGAAGAAGCAATAGAGATATGCCCGGTGGATTGTATCTATTGGGCTGATTAATCAAAAACGAAATTTTATATACCGAGGTCTATCAGAAGATTGCCACAGGAAAATTTGAGTAGGTCATTAATTCTGAAAAGTCCTACAAGGAGGCAAACCGAAGCAGCGATAGGGGTGAAATGAAATCTAAAAAAGTATCATCAATCAGAAATAGGTTTGAGGGATTGCAATGAGTATAAAAGATGAATTCAAAAAGATGGTCACGGAATTAACGATAAAATTTTCGCTTCCGCCAATATCAAATATTTTCTTTCCGCCTTTTTATAAAGGCGGCCAACCAAAGGACGCCCAGTTTATGGCCATCTGTCTAGAAGGCGGAGCGACCGGCGTCAGCTTTGTTCTCCTGTCTGATGAAAAAATGGAAGAATACACTGCTTTGCAGCCGTCGGATTTTGCCGAGAAAAACCCACGAGAATTTGCGCTTGCATTCGGCGATGACAATCCTGTTAAAGAGATGATCAGTCTGGCGGCCATCAATGCAATTTGTCAGCATGTGATGAGGGAGACCAATTTTGCGGTTGATTATGCTACCGATTCACTGGGGCTGTTGTCGGCCTCCGAAGGAGACAGGGTCGGCATGGTCGGGTTGTTCTTCGGACTGATTAAGACCATCAAGAAAGCCAACGCGGAACTGGTCGTCATTGAAAAAAATGAACAATTGGTTCAAAAATTTCCCAATCTGCCAATCACTGTGGACGCGACGAAATTGAGCACATGCAATAAGATCCTATGCACCAGTACTACCATATTGAACAATTCACTGGATGAGATCCTTGCCCACTGTTCACCGGATGCATTTGTCTCAATTATCGGTCCTACGGCGGGATATTTCCCGGACCCACTTTTTGCCCGCGGTGTCGATGTTGTGGGTGGAAGGATAGTAAAGAACGGTGAATTGTTTTTGCAGCTGCTTGCAGAAAGAAAACGCTGGGGAGACGCTACACAAAGGACCTGTTTCCAGAAGCAGACCTACGCCGGTATAATTTAATTGCTGAATTAGAAAGTTTCGAGCTCTTCCACAGCCACTTTTACCACATTTTTGACCTCCATGTTTTTCTCAGCATACTCGGCGGTTAATTGATCGAAGAGTTCACCTGAGTTGAGGATACTGCCTTTCCCCCAAATGCGGCAACCCTTTCGTGCTGCAGCATCTAAACAGATGACGGCCACCTGGGGATTCTCCCTGATGTTACCGACAGTGCGGGGAGAGGCGATGTCTGCAAATACAACATGATCATCATCAAGAATGCGCAGCGATCCCTTGGCAGAGACATTTGGCTTTCCGGTCCTGCTTGCGGTAGCCAACAACGCCGGGCGTATTTCTCCGACTGCCTTTTTGGCTTCGTTCGTGAGCTTTGTCATGATAACCTCCTTATTTTCATTTTTTAAATTTCCTTTTGGGCAAAGGAAACATAGGACAAAGCTGATAATGTGTCAATAACGGGGCCCATATTTTGTAATATACTTTATACCGGCTTGACAATTACCACAATGTGGCATAGTTTAGATCAAATGTTTTCTGGATGTATTGGGAAAGGGGGCCATATTTTTTAACGCTGGGTTTTGGAATATGAAAAAGGTCACCCCCCCCACTTTGGATTCTAACCTATTAGAGAAAAAGGAGAAAATGCAATGATAGAAAAGATCGAAAAGGCTTTAAAAGAAATCAGACCATCTCTTCAAGCAGATGGTGGAGATGTTGAATTTGTTAGCGTTGAAAATGGAATTGTCAAAGTCAGATTAACCGGTGCGTGCGGTGGGTGCCCAATGTCACAGATGACATTAAAGCAGGGAATCGAGAAATTTGTAAAAAAGGCGGTTCCAGAAATTCTGAGTGTTGAGGCGGTGTAACTTTCCTGAAAATTCAACCTTCCCTAGCTTCTATGCTCCATTGACATACAATAGCCGATGCCCTATACTTTTGCTCTGCAAACGGGACCTCTGATATAATCGTCCACCAAGCGATCCTTTTCGAGTTTATCATAAGGAGCTTCTCAATGGAGCTGAACGGCAAGACAAAGATCAATGATCTGTTAAATCATTACCCCTTCTTGTTTGATTTTTTAATCACCCTGTCCCCTGCCTTTAAGAATCTCAAAAATCCGGTGATACTTAAAACCATGGGGAGGGTCGCCACCATCGAAAAGGCCGCGAACATCGGCGGGCTGAAAGTCGAGAGCCTGATTTCGTCCCTTAAAGTCGAAATTGAAAGGCAAACCGGCACCCGGCCGGCGACCGGGATGTCCGGCACCACTTCTGGGGGAAAAACGTTAACAGATCCCGGAGAAAGACAGGAGGCGCTCAAGGGGATCATCAAAGACCTCCATGATGGTGGAGACATGGAAGAGCTCAAACAGAGGTTTCGAACGCTTGTCACCGGAGTGGAGGCCTCGGAGATCGGTCAGATGGAACAGGTCCTGATGGACGAAGGGTTGCCCCCCGAAGAAATAAAACGTCTTTGTGATGTCCATGTGGAAATCTTCAAAGAGGCTTTAGAAGAACAGGACCGACTTGAGCCCCCCCCCGGTCACCCGATACACACCTTTATGAAGGAAAACCGGGCTTCTGAGAAGATCATGAGTGAAACAAGCATGCTCCTGGGACGCATCAAACAGACGCCCGAGCAGGATATTTTCAAGGAGCATGGCCGGGCGCTGGAGGGCCTCATCAAACGGCTGTTTGAAATCGATATCCATTACACCCGCAAGGAAAATCAGCTGTTTCCAATGTTGGAGTCCCGCCATTTTACCGGGCCTTCCCAGGTGATGTGGTCTATCCATGACGATATCAGGGCCTATCTGAAAAAGACCCGGGAAGCGTTTGCCCGAAAAGATTTTCTATAGACTGAAAAATCCCTAAAGGAAGCAATACAGACCATACGGGATATGATTTATAAGGAAGAACACATTCTCTTCCCAGCCAGCCTGGATATGCTTACTCAAAAGGAATGGATCAAGGTAAAAGAAGGGGAAGCCGACATCGGATTTTCCTGGGTAGTGCCGGATAAAGGCTGGCCCCAGGAGATCATTGAAGAGGTTGAGAAAGGAGTGCCGGGCAAACCTGTAGAAGTTCTCAAAGATGTGACCGGGGCGCTGGGACTAAATACCGGGCAGATGACGCTGGATCAGATAAACCTGATGTTGACCCATTTGCCGGTGGATTTAACGTTTGTTGATGAAAACGATCGGGTGGCCTACTACTCCGAAGGACTGGAGAGAATTTTCCCGCGGAGCCCTGCGATCATCGGCCGGGAGGTTCGAAACTGTCATCCACCAAAAAGTGTTCATCTGGTCAACAACATCCTCGATGCATTTAAGTCCGGCGCCAGGGACAAAGCTGAATTCTGGATCGAGTTGGGGGGACGGTTTATCTACATTCGCTACTTTGCAGTGAGGGATACCAAAGGATACTACAGGGGGACACTGGAGGTGAGCCAGGATCTGACTGAAATCCGGAAACTGGAAGGGCAACGGCGATTGCTTGACTGGGAATAGCCGGCCCGGTATTGACCACGCCCAAAAAAGGCATGGAGGAAATATGACCATTGAAATGGCAGTCTTTTATGACTATTTATGACCCTTTGCTTACCGGGTAGTTACTTGGTTGGTGAGCATCAAGGCTGAGATTCCTGGGAGTCTTGCTATTCGGTGGAAGACATTCTCGCTGGATCAACAGAAAAGCAAGAAAGGCCCTGATTTTATGATGTGGGCGCACCCGGATTATCCCAGTCAGGGCATTCCGGCCCTTGTGGCAGCAAAAGCGGCGAAAAATCAGGGAGAGCCGGCATTTATGAGGTACCATCTGGCTGCTTTTGAGGCCAGGCACGAAAAGGGAAATGATATAGCCGACCGGGAGGTACTTAGAGCAATAGCCACAACCGCGAGGCTCGATTTGGTTGAGTTTGAACAGGATATGGCAAACGACAAAACCTGGCAGGCCGTGGGAGAGGATCACACTGAATCCAAGAGTGAATATGGCGTATTTGGCGTTCCAACAATGGCCTTTGGAAAGGGACAGGCCGTTTTTGTAAAGCTTGCGGCGATCCCGGAATCCAAAGAAGAGAGAATCTCCTTGTTTGAATTGATTTTTAATATGGGGGTAAAAAGACCTTACCTTCATGAATTGAAGCGGGTCGAAGAAACAGGAGACATTGGAATCCAACTCAAATGAAAAAAACTCTGTTAGAGCATATTCGGCATCCGTATGACTCTGCTGGATCTGCGTCTGCGGATGGGCTCTTTTTGTAATGAAGATCAGCATTAGTCAATTAATTTTCTTTCAAATCCAGCCTGGAAAATCCCTTCCCCTAGTTCAACACCCTTAAAACCGGTCGAATGGATGCCAGACAGTGAAGAAATTGTTATCTGGGCGGCCACCAGTTTTACATTGATATCATTTCACCTATTTTTATATTGTTTGCGGCACGTTCACCTTCTATTTGCATAAGTAACATCGCAATATCATACCAACGATGGCTATTCAAAAAGCACAAAATAGAAAATTACCCACACTGATTTTTCTGTTTTGGACCTGGTTTCAAACCGATTTCATCGGCCTTGCCCGTGAAATGCGGATGAGCTACCTGCCGCCGCTTATGGTTTATCTCGCAGCCGGTGTCTCCGGGTTTACCGGTATTATTGAAAGTTTTTTTGTAAAAGATGAGATCGGTTTGTCAGCAGCGTTTCTGGCCGGTTTGGGGTTTTGGGCCGGGCTGCCATGGGCTTTAAAAATGCCCCTGGGTCACCTGGTTGACCTGTTTTGGCGCAGAAAATCGATGTTTGTATATGTCGGGGCCACGCTGATGGCACTGAGCCTGCTGGTTATGGTGGGGCTAACCGGATACAAAGACCAAATGGCAACTTGGTTACCTGTGGAGGTCTGGTATATTATTTCGGTGCTGGTCTCTCCCATCGGCTTTGTCCTTCAGGATGTTGTTGCGGACGCCATGACCGTGGAGGCTGTCCCGACGGTTGATGAGAACGGATCTTCGTTTGATGAAAAAGCGCTTCAACGAATGCATGTCAACGTCCAGACATTGGGTCGCATCGCCATCATCGGCGGTAGTGCCTTGGTGGCGGGCCTCGGCGGCTGGCTGGCCAAGGTGCTCTCCTACAAAATAATGTACAGTGTTTCCCTTATTATTCCGGTCATTTCGGTGCTCGGGGTTTTCTACGGCAACTGGATGCTAAAGCGACGCCGTAAACAGATGCAGGGCCCTGAATCCGCTGAAGGTGAGAACCACTCGATCCCTAGAGAAACAGATCATCGCCTTCAACCCAACTGGTATATCTTGGGGGGTAGTGGTATATTTGTGGTTATGACACTGATTTTAGGCTTCTCTGATTTTTTGCTGAAAAAGGAAGTGATATTTTTAGGCTCTCTTGGCATCATTATTTATCTGATGACAAATATCTTACAGGAAATGGAGCCAATCAAACGTCGTGAGATATTGGGTATTGCGGTTATTATTTTTGTTTTCCGGGCAATGCCGACGATGGGGGCAGGTTCCAGTTGGTGGCAAATAGATGTCCTCGGTTTTGACGAGGCTTTTTTCGGCACATTGCGTCAGATTTCAGCGATCCTGGCAATTGCAGGTATGTTTGCCCTGCGCGGCTGGATGGGCCGGCGACCGGTCCCCTATCTCGTGATTTTTTTGTCTGTCTATAGTACGGTGATGATACTGCCGTTTCTCGGCATGTTTTACGGGCTTCATCTGTGGACGGAGACAACATTCGGATTCGGCGCGCATACGATCGCTATTATCGATACGATGGCTGACTCTCCATTGGGACAGGTCGCCATGGTTCCGATGCTCGCCTGGATCGCCAAGGAGGCGCCGAAACACCAGAAGGCTACTTATTTTGCGGTGATGGCGGCTTTTACCAATCTGGCCCTTTCGGCGAGCAATCTCGGAACGAAGTATCTGAATAAAATTTTTATCATTGAACGGGGTCGATATGATGAATTGGGAATGCTTATGGTCGCCGTAACAGTATTGGGACTGGTGTTGCCTGTTGTGACGGTGATCCTGGTGAACACCGCGGGAAGGAGAGCAAAAATAAGAAATGGTCAGACATAAAATTTAATTGTCATGGCTCAAAAAAATCGTCTCAAACCTTACGATGGATTGGTTGAGTGGAAAACCGGAAATCAGGCTGAAAAGGATGATAACAGGCCGATCGGTCTGTGCATGTCTTGTGGCGACCGACTCCCCCGACGCAAAAGAAAGTATTGCTCCGTTGAATGCCCCCAGGAACTCAGACGGACACTGAGTGCCAGGACCGGTTTACTCAGAGCGTTAAATGCCCGTTATGCGACCTTTTATTTTACAAACCTGATGGTCATTATGGATATACTCCCATTTGATTTAAAAGAAATTTTCAGTTTTATTCTCCAGCGCGCCGATCGCGCCAGCCCGGCCGAAGATTACCAACGGATGGCTAATCTTCTGGGAAATGTGTGGTGGGCTGAAAGAAAACGAACCAATAAAAAATATCTCGCTTCACAGCTTGTTCTGGGACAGGCCAGCCGAAATGGAGTATCTGTCGATTCAATCAAGCCGCTTCAGACCAAAACACCAGCGGTTAAGGACACTTTTTTACTCCAGTTGAAACTCGGCAAATCGGATCTGGAATCATCTAATTTACAAAAGGTGATTAAACAGGCGTATCGCCGGCAGGCAAAAAAATATCATCCGGACCTGGGCGGTGAAGCAAAGGCCTTTAGAAAAATCCATAATGCCTATCAGGAACTCATCGACTGGGCCGATAGCCCGGTTTTCGTCAATCGTCGCGGATTTCCGGACAAATGGTTCTATGATGGAAACCGAAACCGGTGGGTTCAGCCGATTTCCGTGAGGTAAAGGACTCAATTGTCAATTCGCCCCGGGGAAAGGGGAATTTTCGTTGAATAAAAGGAGCGCAACTTGAGTAAAGACGGCTTGATGGAGAAGAGTCTGTTCGAATTACCAGGCAGCCAAATCAGAATCCGATATGATCTTCTTTTTTCGTTTATCGATATAGGATGAAAGCTCTTTTTCAAGCTGTGGATCAATATCGGGTTTGACATAACTATCCAGACGGTTTTTCAGGACCATTGTTACTT
>PVBE010341358.1_pt1 | contig 18915 bp, 12 predicted proteins | sample 1631181 | NCBI WGS metagenome assembly PVBE01 (sample SAMN08397723, study PRJNA350692) | Marine metagenome, whole genome shotgun sequencing project. | isolation source: water | place: Pacific Ocean | collected 2012-04 | reverse complement strand
CTCCTCCGCCACGTCCGCCGCGAAGGTTTCGTGCGCGTAAGGATCGACGGAGAGATAGTAGACCTTCGCGAAATGACCGAGATCAAGGGCAACAAGAACAAGAAACACTCGATCGACGTGGTCGTCGACCGCCTGATGCTGAAGGAAACGGTGCGTATTCGTCTGTCCGACAGTTTGGAAACGGCGTTAAACCTGGCTGGCGGTCTGGTGAACATCTCCCACGAACCGCAGCCCGACGATCCGCCGAAGAAATCGAAAAAAGCCCCCGACCCCGACAATCCGTACGCCGATTGGACCGATCGTCTGTTCAGCGCGACGTACGCATGTCCAAAGCATCCCGAAGCCAACCTGCCCGAACTTGCCCCGCGCATGTTCAGCTTCAACAGCCCCTACGGAGCCTGCGAAGCATGCGACGGGCTGGGCACGATCCTGGAGTTCGACGCCGAACTGATAATACCGGACAAGACCGTATCGCTCAGCCAGGGCGCCATAGACGCATGGCGACACGGCGGCAAGCGGATGAACATACTCTACAACCGCATGGTGCGGAGGTTCTGCAGGCGCTACGGAGCGCCGCCGAACGTTCCGTGGGAAAGTCTGTCCGACGAAATACGCGACCTGCTGCTCAATGGCGATCCGAATGGAAAGTTCGAGGGCGTGATACCCAACCTTACGCGAAGGTGGCAGAACACTGACAGCGAGTTCGTGAAAGCAAAACTCCATTCATACCTGTCCGAACATCCGTGCACACAATGCGGCGGAGCCAGGCTGCGGGCGGCCTCGCTTGCGGTCACTATCGCCGGAAAGAACATTCACGACGTAACGTCAATGAGCATCGCCGACGCCAAGGAGTTCTTCGAGACACTCACGCTGGACGAGGAAAAAGCCCAGATCGCCGAAATGGTCGTACGCGAAATACGCCACCGTCTGGACTTCCTGGCCGGCGTGGGGCTCGAGTACATCTCGCTCAGCAGAAAATCGGCGACCCTGTCGGGCGGAGAGGCCCAGCGCATTCGCCTGGCGACCCAGGTCGGCAGCGGGCTGGTGGGCGTGTGCTACGTGCTGGACGAACCGACCATCGGGCTGCACCAGAAAGACAACCAACGCCTGATCGGAACGCTGGAGCATCTTCGCGACATCGGAAACACGGTTATAGTTGTCGAACATGACGAAGAGACGATTCGCTGCGCCGACGAGGTGATCGACATCGGACCGGCCGCCGGAAGACACGGCGGAAAGATCGTGGCGCAGGGAACCGTAGAAGATATATGCCAAACCGACGAGTCGGTCACGGGCAAGTACCTATCCGGTCAGATGGAGATCGAGGCTCCGGCCCGCAGGCGGCGCCTTGCGAAGAAACGCAGCATCGAGCTGCGGGGCTGCCGCGAGAACAACCTGAAGAACCTCAGCGTAATGTTCCCGCTAGGCGGAATTATCTGCGTCACCGGCGTAAGCGGGTCGGGCAAGAGCACGCTGGTGAACCTTACGATGCTGCCGGCGTTGAAACGAAGAGTGCAGGGAAGCAAGGAGCGTCCCGGTCAGTTCGACAATATCCTCGGCACGGGCAAGATCGACAAGGTCATCCAGATAGACCAGTCGCCGATCGGACGGACGCCTCGCAGCAACCCGGCCACTTACACCGGCGTGTTCGACGCGATCAGGCAGCTTTTCACCAAAACCCGAGAGGCCAAGATCCGCGGATACAAGCCCGGACGGTTCAGTTTCAACGTCAAGGGCGGACGCTGCGAAGCCTGCCAGGGCCAGGGAACAAAACGCATCGAAATGCATTTTCTTCCCGACGTTTACGTAACCTGCCAGGAATGCAAAGGCGCCCGCTACAACCGCGAGACGCTCGAAGTTCGCTACAAGGGCAAGAACATCGCCGATGTGCTGGCGATGCGGATCGAAGAGGCTCTTGGCTTCTTCGACTCATTCCCCAAGATCAAACAACTGCTCAAGGCCCTTAACGACGTGGGCCTGAGCTACGTGGAGCTCGGACAGAGCTCAACTACGCTGTCCGGCGGTGAGGCCCAGCGTGTCAAGCTGGCCAGCGAATTGGGCAAAACTGCAACCGGTCACACGCTTTACGTACTGGACGAGCCGACCACAGGCCTGCACTTCGCCGACATTCACAACCTCTTGAATGTGCTCAACCGCCTGGCGGACATGGGTAATACGATCATCGTTATCGAGCACAATCTCGATGTGGTCAAGTGCGCCGACTGGATCATCGATCTGGGGCCCGAGGGAGGCGAGGCCGGAGGACGAATTGTCGCCCAGGGGACCCCGGAGAAGGTCGCCCAATGCCCTGAATCTTACACAGGGCAGTTCCTGGCGGCGCACCTTCCGGCTGTCAAACGCAAGAGTTAGCGACAAATCGGCCGCGGCGCCCGGAAGTTTTGCTTGCTCTTGACCGCCCAACGGTTATCATGTTCCGTTCCGTTTTGCATACTAATCGGGCTGCAATAAGCATAACGCCAGCAAAGCTCGGTTGGTCCGATTTTGACTACTAAATACAGAACCCCTTCGGGAGGCAAACTATGCCGGCGTCAAAAGCAGAAAACATTAGAAACATCGTACTCATGGGTCACGGCGGGTCAGGCAAGACCACCCTTGGCGAAGCCATGCTCCATCAGGCCAAGGTCACCAGCCGACTCGGTTCAGTAGACGACGGCACGAGCCATCTGGACTACAGCGACATCGAGAAAGATCGCAAGCACACGATAGATCCGTCGATGGCGTTCTTCGATCACGCCGGAATCACGATCAATGTTATCGACGCCCCGGGCTATCCGGACTTCATCGGCGGAGCGATCAGTGCCTCGGGCGGAGCCGATATCGCAACGATCGTAATCTCGGCGCCGGCGGGCATCGAGGTAAACACCCGCCGAATGTTCAAACTCGCCCAGACCAACAACATGTCGATCGCCCTGATAATCAACAAGATCGACGCAGAGAATGTAGACATCGAATCGCTCCTCGCCCAGATCACCGAAACGTTCGGACAGGCCTGCAAGCCCATGAACCTGCCCACCGGCGAAAACACCGGCGTTATCGACTGCTTTGCAAACGATCAGGGCGACAGCGATCTGGGAGACGTAGCCGACGCCAGAACCGAACTTATCGAGAATATCGTTGAAGCCGACGAAGAACTGATGGAAGCGTATCTCGGCGGCGAAGAACTCACTGCGACACAACTGTCGGTCGCCATGTCAAAAGCTATGGTCGAAGGCACGGTAATCCCAATCCTGTTCACCGGAGCCAAAGCCGATATCGGCGTTACCGAGGCCATGGACGCAATCGCGAAGTACTTCCCTTCACCGGCGATCAGCACATTGCGACCGGTCATGAACGATGAAGGCGAAGAAGCCGAAGAAATTGCGGTCCAGGTCGATCCCGACAAGCCGTTGATCGCACAAGCGTTCAAGATCACAACCGACCCGTTCGTCGGAAAACTCGCGTGGATCCGAATAATGCAGGGCTCGCTTACGCCCGATTCAACCTACTACCTCGGCGACGCGAAAAAGGCCGCCAAGGTTGGACATCTCTACAAGATACTCGGCAAGGAAAGCAAGGACGTAAAACTGGCCGTCGCCGGCGACATTATCGCACTGGCGAAGGTCGAAGAGATCACCCCCGGAGCGATGCTGCACGCCGAACACGAACTGATGTACTGCTCGATCCCGCAGGCGCCCACGCCGATGTTCTCGCTGGCGGTGACGCCCAAGAAACGCGGCGACGAACAGAAAATATCAGAAGCCCTGACAAAACTCAGCCAGGAAGACCCGACCTTCGGATACGCTCGCGATAACCAGACTCACGAGACTGTCATCTCGGGCATCGGCGATCTGCACCTGAGGATTCTCCTGACCAAGATGAAGGAGCGCTTCGACCTCGAAGTGGAAACCAAGCCCCCGAAGATTCCGTACAAGGAAACGATCACCGGAAAAGCCGAGGGACACCACCGACACAAGAAGCAGACCGGCGGATCGGGACAATTCGGCGAGGTATATCTCCGCGTCGAGCCGATGGAACGCGGTGAGGGCTTTGAGTTCGTCAACGACCTGTTCGGCGAGTCTATCCCGCGCCAATACCTGCCCGCGATCGAAAAAGGCGTCAAGGACGTACTGGTCCACGGAGCAGTAGCCGGATACCCGATGCAGGACATCAGAGTCAGCGTCTACGACGGAAAGCACCACCCGGTCGACTCAAAGGAAGTCGCGTTCCGAGCCGCCGGCAAGTGGGCGTTCATCAATGCAGTCAAGAACGCCAAACCCGCCATCCTCGAACCGATCGTGGACCTGGAAATAGCCGTACCGGCCAACTTTATGGGCGACATCGCCTCTGACCTGTCCGGACGCCGCGGACGAATCATCGGCCAGGACATGCTCCCGGGCAACCAGGTGGTCGTAAAGGCCCAGGCCCCGCTGTCGGAAGTGATGCAGTACAACAGCCAACTCCGCTCAGTAACCGGCGGACAAGGCTCGTACACCATGGAGCTCAGTCACTACGAACCGGTGCCCGGAAACGTCCAGCAACAACTGGTCGCAGCCCTGGAAAAAGAAAAAGAAGAAGACAAGTAGCACCGCCAACCAAACTATCGAAAAAAATCTCGGCGGCGGACTTGTCATAAAGACCATAAAGTGATATAGTACGCGACTCGATTTTAGGATACTTAGAAGTTACTGGAGCACGACATGCCTCGCGTATGCCCCTTTACTGGAAAAAAGACGACATCCGGACGAACCTACACCCACCGCGGTAAGGCCAAATACCTCGGCGGCGTCGGACGGAAGATCACCGGAAAGACCAAACGCAAGTTCAAAGCGAACATGCAGCGAGTGCGTGCGGTCATCGACGGTAAGGTCGTAAAGATCAACGTATCAGCCAAAGCTATCCGCAACGGCATGATTGTAAAGCCTCCCAAACGCACCTGGAAGGCGCCGATCGAAGCGACTGACTCGGCCGAATAGAAATCCGGACACGACATTAAAAAACGCGCGACTGCAACCGCAGCCGCGCGTTTTCATGCGCCTCTTCAAAAAGCCCTGGTCAGGGGATGATTCGCACTGGGGTGTTCAGGGGCAGTCTTCTGTAGAGTTCCATAACATCCGAGTCGTCCAGGGCTACGCAGCCCAGCGTTCCGGTCCTGCCCTCCCGCTTACCGTGGATCATGATCGCCCCGCCGAGTTTCGTTTGCCATGGCGGTTTGCTCTTATTCGTTATGGCGGTGGCGATGTCGTTGTACTGCGAGGCGGTTATAAGGCCCTGGCGCCGCCCCCTGCGTGCGTCTTCGATATTAGGATAGCTCAGGCCCATCGATCGGGTGTAAGGCGTTTGACCGGTGGTTTTGCGAATGCATATGTAGAAGTCGCCTTCGGGCGTCTTGCGGTCGCCCTCAACCTGCTTGTCTCCGCGAACGGCTCCGGCCGCGATGCGGTACGATTTCACGCCGGCGTCTCCGTCGAAAACAGTAAGCCGCAAAGCGCTTTTCTCAACAAGAATGCTCGGCGAGATAAGCGGACCAAGCGGGGTGTCTTTCGAATCGACCGGGCCGGGCTTGAGCCACGTAGTTCCGAACGCCTGGACAGACAAGGCCGGTCGGGGCGTTGAAACGGGTGCCGCCGCCGATTGTCCGGGGGCCTGCGACGTCGAGCGATTGGGACCATCGACCAGACCGGCTTCGGGTGGATTCATCTGATAATTCTCCGCCGGACTGGCAGTAGGTATTGCGGGCGCGAGATCGCCGTCGGGCTGTACGACCGGAGCGATCTGATCTGCCGATTGGGACATAAGTGATCTGGCCAGGAGAACAACACCAAGGGCCAGAAGCATTCCCACCCCACCGGCAATTACGTAACGCGACGTTCTTTTATTCATTATCAATAAGTCCCTGAGTACGCTGAAGTATCCGTACAATAACGCCTCAACGGAGGTATTATCGACAGATGAACCAAATTTCGCAAATCATTCTACGGGCGCTACTGGTAACGGCGGGCAATTGGTTTTTGGCAATTGTCCACTCGTTGCGTTAAACTCCCTCCCAAGGAGCAGGCATATATGAACATTAACAGAACGCTTATCGCTGATGTATTGGCCGATGTCGAGGTCGGCGCCGAGGTTACTATCGGCGGATGGATCCGGACTGTCCGGGCGTCCAAGGGCGGTTTCAGCTTCATTACGCTAAACGACGGTTCATGCATGGACTGCATCCAGATCGTCGCCGACAAGGAGTTGGCGAACTACGACAGCGAAATAACGCACCTAACAGCCGGCTGCTCGCTGCTGATCGACGGACTGGTCGTCGAGAGCCCCGGCAAGGGTCAGCGAGTGGAAATGCAGGCCAAAGAGGTTCGAGTGATCGGATTGGCCGACGCGGAGAAATATCCCATCCAGCCCAAGTGGCACACATTTGAGTTCCTGCGCACCCAGGCGCATCTGCGAGCCAGGACCAATACGTTCGGCGCGGTGGCTCGCGTGCGGTCGGCGATGGCCGGGCTCATACACGAATACTACCAGTCCCGCGGATTCCTCTACGTCCACACGCCGGTGATAACCGCCAGCGACTGCGAAGGCGCCGGCGAACTGTTCCGCGTATCGACGCTCGACCCCGACGCCCCGCCGCGTGACGACGCCGGCGAGATCGACTATTCCGAAGACTTCTTCTCAAGGCCCACATACCTCACCGTCTCCGGCCAACTTGAAGCCGAAACGTACTCCTGCGCGTTGGGAAACATCTACACGTTCGGGCCGACGTTCCGCGCTGAAAACTCAAACACCCCCCGCCACCTGGCCGAGTTCTGGATGATCGAGCCGGAGATGGCATTCTGCGATCTCCAGGGCGACGCGGACTTGGCCGAAGATTTCCTGAAGAACATCTTCGCCGGAATCCTGAACAAGTGTCCCGATGACATGGAGTTCTTCAACAAGCGGATCGACAAGAAGGTTATCGAGACGCTGACTCACATCGCCGAGAGCCCGTTCGAGCGGATCACGTACACCGAGGCGATCGCACTGCTCGAAAAAGCCGACTGCAAATGGCAGTTCCCCGTATCCTGGGGCATAGATCTGCAGACCGAACACGAACGCTACCTGACTGATGAAACGTTCAAGAAACCGGTGATAATCACCGACTACCCGTCCAGCATCAAACCGTTCTACATGCGGTTGAGCGACGACGAAAAAACAGTCGCCGCCATGGACGTGCTCGTACCGAAGATCGGCGAGATCATCGGCGGAGCCCAGCGAGAAGAGCGGATCGACGTGCTGACCCGGCGTATGGAAGCCCAGTCGATGAACGTCGACGATTACTGGTGGTACACCGATCTCCGCAAATACGGAACGGTCCCCCACGCCGGATTCGGACTGGGCTTTGAGCGTACGATCCAGTTCGCAACAGGAATGACCAACATCCGCGACGTAATCCCCTACCCCAGAACGCCGAGATCCGCGGATTTCTAAACGACCTGGCCGCCCGACTGCAACGGACAAGCACCTTAACACTCGAAAGCACTGTAATGATGCGTTCAGGTTTCATATTGACGGTCTGTCTTGTTGTCTCAGCGTCGGTGAGTTTCTCCCAGGTCGCCGATACGCCTCGGGCACAAACGCTTGCGGTAAGGACCCAGTGGCCCCAAGCCGTGGCGTTCATTTCCAGGGATTGCTCACTTAAATCGAATAGCCTATCCATCTTCCGAATCGGAAACACCCGAGCGTACACTCAGTTTGATCTGCCCACGCCATCCAAGATCGGACGGCGACTCTATATCATCAAACCGGCCCGGCCGGGCGTTGAACCGAAACTGCTGCTGGATATGCCGAAAGGGTGCATTGGTTCGCCCAGCGCATCGCTGGACGGCAAGACTATCTATGCGTCCCTGGCCATGGAAAGCAAGTCCTTTTACCACATATACATAATACCTGCCGACGGCGGCAAGCCAAAAAGACTGACGAACGGGCCTTTTCACGATCTTGATCCTGCGGAACTGCCCGACGGACGCATCGTGTTCTCGTCGACACGTATCGGAACTTTCGAGGAATATCACAGTTCGCCTTCGCGCGGGCTGTTCGTGATGAATCACGACGGATCAGAAATCAAGCCCATCACCTTCACAAGCATCTTCGACAACGAACCGAAAGTGATGGCGGACGGCAGTATCGTGTTCATCCGCTCCGACAACTTCATGGAGCGGGCCAAGGTCGAAACGCGACTCCACGCGATTCGTCCTGATGGAACAGGCGGACGTTCCATAGCCTCCGCCGACCAGGGCCCGCGCTACGGGGCGCGACTCCGCAAGTTCGGTTTCGGCAGTCCGGCCCCCCTCCCGGATGGTCGATTGGCGTTCATTTCATCACAGGGAAACCTGCTGATCAATCCGGGCGCCCCAAGAGCCCGGGCCCACCGGCTGCCGGGAGATCTTCAAGATCTGGCGCCCCTGCCCGACGGCAGACTGCTCTGCACGATTAATCGCAAAAGCCAGGCGATCTCCAATCCCGCCGTTGAGTTCGTCTTCGAATTGGCTGGGAAGAGAGCCCAACTCCAGCGCGTGGTGATTGAAAACTACGGCCAGGCCGAGGAAAAAGGAAACTACTACGCCAAGGATTTCTCCATCGCCGCTTCGTCAAACTCTCGCGACCCCAAAGCGTTCAAGACGATCTGCACCGGCAGACTCAAACCCAAACTCGGCGCCCAGACGTTCAAGATTAAGCCTATAGAGGCGAAGTACATAAAACTGTTGATCACCTCCGGCTACAGGCAGGATTATATCGAGTTGGGAGAACTGGGGATATATGACTCGAAAGGCCGAAACGTCGCGGCCGCCGCCAACGGCGGAAAAGTCCTGAGCTGCACGTCGGCCTATGAGAAAGCCCCGGACGCCTGGGCTCCTGAGTATCTCATTGACGGAAAAAAGAACGGAAAAGGCGGAAGCTGGTGCAGCAGGAAGTTCGGTCCTACAAAGAAGACCGGGGGGCACTACAATACCATCGCCATTATTGACCCGGACCAGGCGAACCGGTTAACGACATTGTTCCAGTCGACCGACGGAGCTATTCATTCAGCCGTGTACGCCGGCGCCTCGCCCAGGCGGAAGACAGCGACTGTCGATACCCTCAAGATAAAGAAAACACCCCCAGGCTGCGCCACAGGCTACTTCCTCTGCCAGAACGCTCGAATCACTCGAAAAACAGCCGCCGACTGGCCTCTGATACGATCTGTCCGGGTGATTGGCGGAAAGGCTTCCACTCTTCGGTCCTCGAATTTCGAAGCGGTGCACGCTGGACTTGAGGCCGTCGAACTGGGAACCGCCCCGCTGGCTCCTGACGGTTCGTTCTTTGTCGAAGTCCCCGCCGACATCCCTATCGCTTTCCAGATGCTTGACGGAGAAGGCAGACCGCAACTCAATGAAATGTCCTGGATATTCGTGCGTCCCGGAGAAACCAAATCCTGCATCGGATGCCACGAGCCCCGCGGAGTTGCGCCGCGACCGACAGACAGACGCATCGAGGCGAGCAAGGCTCGCCCGGTGAAGTTGGTCGGGCAAGGCCAGCCGGTTCGATTCCGCGGTCAAAACCCCTGGGTCAACGGACTGATGGACATGCAGTTCGAGCGAATCCGAGAGATCGCATCCATAGGCCAGCGCGGGTTCGGCAAAGATCCGAATGCAACTGGCGCCGCCGAATGGAAGATCGTCGAGTCATGGCTGAGGAGCAAGGATGTCGATCTAAGAATCTCCGCGTGCCAGCGCCTCGGGGCCACGCGCGGGCGCCGTTATTCCGGTTCGCTGGCCCAGCTCCTGAAAGATCCCGATCGCGAGGTGCGCATTGCCGCAGGGCTGGCGCTGTCGGCCTGCGGAAACCGCGAGTCCCTGCCGCACCTGCTTGCGTCGCTGGACGATCCGGACCCAGTCGGCGCACAGACCGCCGCGATGGCTCTGGAGAACGTGACGGCTCACGCAGCAGAGTTCAACCCCTTCGTTTCGGCCAAACAGAGGCGCCTCCAGGCCGACCAGTGGCGCAGTTGGTTCAAGTCACTGTCCTGGGAATCACACGAAAAGGCTCTCATCACGCAGTTGAAGGGAACTGATCGCGTGTTGAGGCACAAGGCTGTCGTCGCGCTGGGCCACATTGGCGGTGACAATGCAAAGAAGGCGTTGCGGCAGTTCCTGATCCGCCAGAGCAAGACAAACCCCTACAAACAGCGCGGGCCGGGAGAGGGAATCACGTTCGCCGCGGATTCAAAGCTGAACCCGCGAACCGGTCAGGAAGCGGCTCGGGCGTTGGGCTATCTTCGAGACACAGATGCGATCCCGGTCCTGAAGGATATCCTGGGTCGGAATCTGTCGTCGAGAAAGTCCAACCTGTTTCTGGCCGAAGCCTGCCTGGAGGCATTGCCGGTAATCGGCGACGAGCAGTTGGAAGCCTACATGACAAAGACGTTCGCACGCCTGGAGGAATTCCACGAATACTACAACTGGTACGGCGGCGGACATCCGTACAACGAGGTCTCCATGCCTCACTTCCGGATACTGGATGTGCTGGACAGAATCGGATCGACGAAAACAGCGTCGCTCGTCCCCGCCGTCATCCGTTCACTTCCAATAGACGTCGACAGACAGCTTCTTTTCGAGTTGGACGATTACGAACTGATGGCCAGCCGACTGGTCAAACGCTCCGGGTGCGAGGACAAAGTGGTGGAAACGTGCCTGGCTCTGCTTGGCGACGCCAAGGCGGTTACCGACAACTCGATCAAACCTTCGGTTTCGAAATTGTATCGGGCTTTCGCCGGCAGACCACAGTTGCAGAATCGAGCGGCCCAGGTGCTGTCGATCCTGTGCACGGACCGAAAACATGCCCCGCGCATTGTCGCCGTATTCAATCGTTACCGCGCCAAGAAACGAGACCGTCTGTTCAGGACAAGGACGATACGCTCGCCGGTTCCGGACAGACCGTGGGTGCTGTTTTACATAGCGCGCCTGCTCGGAAAACTCGCGGACCCGAGTTCTTACGATTGTCTTATATCCGCGTTGGAGAATGACCCTGCCGAAGCTGCATCCGGCCGGCCCGCCCCGGACACCGTATGGGTCGGCATGCTTCAGGAGAGCAACACCCCATGTTACAGAGCGGCCGCGGCGTATGCGTTGGGGCGGATTGGCAAGCGATCAGCGGCGGATGTTCTAATCAAGACCTTGGTCAACATGGACAACGCTCTGGAGGTACGACACGCCTCAGCGATCGCACTGAAGCGCATCGCCGACGACAGAACGGCCCGGGCCGTCGCCAAACTTGCCGCCGATTACCCGGAAGTTTCGGTAAGAAATGTGTTGCTGTCCATTTACCAGGAATGCGCTGGAAAAAGGGAGTCAAACGATGAAGCGAACCAAGGATGATAATCAGCAGCTTGAACCGCATGGATTGAGCCGCCGCGACATGCTGGCGGGCCTGGGAGGTTCAGCGGCCGCGTTGTCCATGACACAACTGGCCGCGGCGGAAACGCCTGCTCAAGACGCCAATGCCGCCGCAGGCGCCAAGTCCGGCGAGAACCTCCTGGACGATCGCTATAAGTCAAAGTCCGGTAACCAATTCGGATCGCAGGTCATTCATCACGGTGAGATGGCCGGCTACAACGTCACCCCAATCAGCCAGGACAAAGCCTCGCCCGGTTATCAAAGGCCCGGGAACATGAGCAACCCGACAGTGGCGCCGCTCCTGAAGAAAATGATGGAAGCCGAAGGCACGGAATCCGCTGTCGGCGCCCCTTGCGGTATGGGCGCCATCTCGCAAACATACCTGGCGCTGCTCAAGCCGGGCGATCGCCTGGTGACCCACCGGTGCAACTACGATTGGGTCATGACCCTCTTTGGACAATACCTGAGGTCTTTGGGCATCAAAGTTGAATTCCTGGACTTCACCAAGCCGGAAAATCTGGCCGCAGCGCTCAAGGCCAAGCCCGCGAAGATCGTTCACTGGGAGCCGTACGTCAATCCGACGATGGAGGTTCTGGATTCGCCAACGCTGATTGATATCGCCAAAAAAGCCGGCGCCCTGGTCATCCTCGACAACACATGGTTAACGCCCTACCTGTTCCAGCCGGCCCGACTCGGCGCGGATCTGGTCATTCACAGCGTCACCAAATACGTTGGCGGCCATGGCAATGCGATGGGCGGTGTCGTATCAGGCCGAAAAAACCTGATCGGAAAGATCGGCAGAGCCCAGTCGTGGCTTGGCGGACTGATGCGGCCGATGGACGCGTTCCTGATTACGCAAGGAATAAAGACCTTGCCGATACGGATGCGTCAGCATTGCCAATCCGCCCAGCAGGTCGCCGAGTTTCTTCAATCCCATCCGGCCGTAGCGCGGGTGCGTTACGGTGGGCTGTCGTCATGGAACAAGCTCGACTTCCTCAAAGGCTTCGGCGGCATGCTTGGAGTTGAATGGAAAAAAGCGTCGGTCCACAAACAATTTGGCAGGCACGTCAAGCTGATCATCAATAAGACCAGTCTCGGCGATCCCGTGACGCGCATCACAAACAGAAGCCGGGAGGAAAACCGGGGCATACCGGGGAACTATACGCGGGTTTCAATCGGGCTGGAGGAGCCGGAAGACATCATTGCCGACTTCCGCCAGGCGATCGCAAAGTGCCGTTGAAACCACAATGTTCGCCAGCGATCGTAGTCGGCCTCAGGCTCCGCGGTGAGCATGAGCAACAGTTGACATCGATACGCCCCGCAGGGATATTGTAGACTTGTCGCATACCGGCGCAAACCTCAACCGCAAAGAGCTGCGAGTGAAGATCAATTTCGTATGTGTTGAAGATTCGTTGATCGCTGTCGGTTATCGAAAGATGGCCGCGGTCATGAAATCCGTCAACCCTGACACGAACCTCTTCTACGTCAGGCCGTCGAGACGCTCGTTCCTTAATCGAATCACTTCAAAGCAGCAGGAGCGTAACTTCGAGACGTGGGTTTCCGATATCGCCCGCGAGATCGCCGGAGCCGATATCGTCGCATTTTCGTCGATGAGCGACTATTCCGAACTGGTGGCGACAATCATCGGTGAGGTTAAACGCATAAACCCCGGCGCGTTTGTCGTCTGGGGCGGGTGCCATCCGATAATCGCCCCGCAAGACGCCATCGCATCCCATACCGACGCCATATGCGCCGGCGAAGGCGAGCACGCATTTCCGGAACTGCTCGATCGACTCAAGCGAGGACAGGACTACGCCGACGTGCGGAACTTCTGGTTCAACAGAGACGGTGAAGTTATTGCAAATCCGTTCCGTCCGTTGAGCACGAACCGGCAGTTGACCGAACTCCCGCTTCTGGACTACGCCTCGCCCGGTGAGAACATTTTCCACCCGGGCAAGGGCTTCGTCGAGATGACGAAGAAGCACTATCTCCGCTGCTCGGGGCTCGGTTACACGACTGTATGGTCGATCGGATGCCCATTTCGATGCAGCTACTGCGGCAACTCAAAGTTCATCGAAAACGATCCGCTCTACAGGCAACTTCGACACCCAAGCGCCGACTACATCATTAGTGAGATCCAGCAGGCCGTCGATCGCCACCCGCATATCAGCTCAATCGTATTCCAGGACGACAGTTTCATGGCCCTGGACAAACCGCTACTCGAAGAGTTCGCCAAAAAGTACAAGAGCCGCATCGATCTCCCGTTCGCGGTCGCGGGCCTGGTCCCGAACTGCGTCCAGGACGACAAGTTCCGGATACTGCTGGCCGCAGGCATGGACCGAGTGCGGATGGGAATCCAGTCCGGCAGCCGCAAGATCCTGGACTTCTACCGACGTCCCAGCCAGCCAGACACGATTATCCGGGCGACGTCCATTATCGGGGAATATCGCCGCTACATGATCCCGCCGGCGTACGACATAATCGTCGACAATCCGATCGAAACCAAACAGGACATCAAAGACACTCTGCGCATGGTGTACGATCTTCCGCGTCCCTTCACGCTCAACCTTTTCTCGCTGCGGGTCATGCCCAATACAGAGCTGGCCGACCAGTTTGAACAGCTTGGTATAGATCGCGACGCCTACGATATGGCGTCGGTCGGCTACCACACGCTGGAGCCCACTTTCGCCAACGCCATGCTCTACCTCCTGTGCATCATCAAACCGCCGCGATTTCTCTTCGAGCGATGGCTCGAAAAGTGCAAACCGTCGGCCGACCAGCAGAAGAATCATCGTCTGCTGAATCTGCAGCTTCGAATCGGCTGGCTGGTCCGTCGCGGTCTTGGGCACCTGAAACGGATGGATTTCGCGCTGATTCCGGGCCGACTCGGTTATTTTTTGTGGAAGATCGGGTTCATTTCGTTCTGGCGAAGGCGGATAAATCGCAAGTACACGCCCGAACCGGCGCACCGGAATAAGACGCCGTAACGCCATAACTCTTGCCCGAAAGCCCCCCAGAAGCGATACTAGCGACTTCAAGCCTTTGAGTAAGGATACGAATTGGCAAAATGAAAGTTGAACTGCACCTTCACACCAATCGTTACAGCGCGTGCTCGATCGACACGCCCGAAGCGCTGATGCGCGAACTAATCGATACGGGCTACGAGGCGGTCTATATCACCGAGCACGATGCGATCTGGTCACAGGCCGAACTGGATGAACTCCAGGCCGAGTTCTCCGAGATCCGTATCTTCCCCGGCGTGGAGCTCTCGCTGGGCATTCACGCTTCGATGCACCTGGTCGTGCTGGGCACAACCGACCCGGACTACGCGAACTTGCGTTACGACCAGGGCACAGCACTGGAAAAAGCTCAATCGCACGGAAACCTTACGATATTGGCCCATCCGTTTCGCTGGGCGGGCGGCGCCGGGCTGCTGGACAGGTGGCACGTTCCGGACGCGATCGAGTTCAGGACCTGCAATCACAGCCCTGAGATGGGCGAGAAGTCGCGATGCGAATCAAAGAGGCTGGGTATAAGACTTGTCAACTCTGGAGACGTACACGCCCGCCGGATGATAAACAGATACTGGATAGAAACTCACGTTCCGATAGTCGAGCCCAACGACATACACGATATCGTAGTTAACGGGCTGTACGACCTGTGCATAGGCGGACCCTAAACCAAGAGCAATAATCGGAGATAACCGCAACCAAACGCCCCGCGTTCGCCGTAGTCCGTCGGCCCCTACCGCTGACGATAGATTATGCGCCCCTTGGTCAGATCGTAGGGACTCATTTCAACCAGGACCTTGTCGCCGGGAGTGATGCGAATGTAGTGACGACGCATCTTACCGGAAATGTGACCGATGATTTCGTGCGTGGACTCGCCTATTTCGATCTCAAGGCGGAACATCGCATTAGGCAACGCCTGCTTGACAACGGCTTCAACTTCTATAACGCCTTCTTTGGCCATAAACTTTCCTTATTGTGTACTGTATGAGTCCAACTATACTAACGCCGCGCCGCCTGTCAACGAAGTAAATGTTGTATTTCTCGCCGCAAACCGACGACCGGCCTGACCCTGCATATTGACACCGCTGGTCGAAATGCCAATCATAGCGTACTAATCGCACCCAGAGGAGCCTCAAGAAACATGAGCAACACCATAGATATCGAGCAGGTCCGGCATATTGGCGTTCTAAGCCGGATCGAACTGAGTGACGAAGAGGCCGGCGATCTGGCCGGTCGACTCGGAGCCATCGTGGAATACTTCGGTAAACTGAACGAACTGGACACAGACGGCGTTGAGCCGATGGCCCACGCGGTCGGAACGCACAATGTGCTGGCCGACGACGTACCGGCCGATTCGCTGAGCCCCGACCAGGCCCTCGCCAACGCACCGGCTCGCGACGGTGATTTTTTCAAGGTGCCCAAGGTCATCGGCGACAGTTGATCGCCTGACAACCATCACCCCCGCACGGAGACAATAACGTGAGCAGCATAGTCGAACTTTCCGCAGTCCAACTCGCCGGCGCCATCGCCTCGGGCGACGTATCGGCGACAGAGGCCCTGGAGGCCTATCTCGCGGCGATCGAAAAGACCGAACCGCAGGTAGGCGCATACAACGAGGTGCTTGCGGACCATGCACGGTCAACCGCGGCGGATATTGACGCGGCGCGAACCGCCGGCAAACCGCTCGGACCGCTGGCCGGACTTCCAATCGCCGTAAAAGACAACATGTGCACGGCATACGGCAAGACCACCTGTTCCTCGAAAATACTGGCGGATTTCAAGGCGCCCTACACCGCCACCGCGGTTGAAAAACTCCAGGCGGCCGGAGCCGTGGTGATTGGAAAGACGAATCTCGACGAGTTTGCAATGGGCTCATCCACCGAAAACAGCGCTACGAAAGTCACACACAATCCGTGGGACCTCGATCGCGTACCCGGCGGTTCGTCGGGAGGGTCCGGAGCCTGCGTGTCGGCCCGCCTGGCCGCCGCGGCGCTGGGAAGCGACACCGGCGGATCGATCCGCCAACCAGCCGCCTTCTGCGGAGTGGTAGGCCTCAAGCCCACCTACGGCCGCGTCAGCCGATACGGACTGGTCGCCTACGGCTCGTCCCTGGACCAGATAGGCCCAATGACCGTAGACGTGCCCGATGCGGCGCTGCTGACCGGAGTCATATCCGGACACGACCCGCACGATTCCACTTCCGCCGACCGGCCTATAGAAGACTATCTGGCCCAGGTCGACACACCGATAGAAAACCTGAGGATCGGGCTGCCCGATGAATTCTTCACCGACGCGCTCGACCCGGAAATAGCACGAACAATAACCCAAGCCGCCGATCTGTACAAAGGCGCCGGGGCCGAAATTGTCCACGTGTCACTGCCCCACTCACGAATCGACGCCGACGACCAGGGTAATCTCAGCTCGTACGCGGTGGCGTGCTACTACATCGTTGCGATGTCGGAAGCCTCCAGCAACCTGGCCCGATACGACGGAGTCCATTACGGACATCGCACCGACCTGGACGTCGACGGGATCGTCGAACTGTTCTCCCGAAGCCGGGCCGAGGGATTCGGAGACGAGGTCAAGCGGAGAATCATGCTGGGGACATACACCCTTTCCAGCGGATACTACGACGCCTACTACAACAAAGCTTTGAAGGTCAGGCGGCTGATCAAGAACGATTTCGATCAGGCATTCGACAAGTGCGACGTACTGCTGTGCCCCACCAGCCCGACAACCGCTTTTGGGATCGGCGAGAAGACCGCCGACCCGCTTACAATGTACCTGGCCGACATATATACGATCTCCCTGAACCTCGCCGGACTGCCCGGGGTTTCAATACCCGCCGGGCTCGACGCGTCCGGAATGCCGGTGGGCATGCAGTTGATCGGACCGGAATTCAGCGAATCAAGGATCCTTCGGGCCGCGAGAATGTACGAAAACATCTCGGGTGTTACGCATTTGATTCCGCAAATCGCACAATCCTGACAACAATCCGGGAATAACGAAAATCCAATGACTGACAATAACGACATCATAAAACCGATCATCGGCCTGGAAATACACGTCGAACTGGCGACCGAAACGAAAATGTTCTGCCGATGCCGCAACCATTTCGGCGACCCGCCGAACACAAACGTATGCCCGGTATGCATCGGAATGCCCGGAGCCCTTCCGGTAATGAACGCCCTGGCGGTCGAGTACTCACTGCAGGTGGGAATGGCCCTGGGCTGCCAGGCGCCCGACTTCACCAAATGGGACCGCAAGAGCTACTACTACCCCGATCTGCCCAAGGGATACCAACTCAGCCAGTACGATCTGCCGCTGACGATCAACGGCGTGCTGGAGGCAGTGCTGGAGGACGGATCGACTAAGGCGATACGAGTGCTCAGGGCCCACCTCGAAGAGGATGCGGGCAAGAACATCCACGACAACCCGGCCCACACCAGAGTGGATCTGAACCGGGCTGGCGTACCGCTGTTGGAGATCGTGTCCGAACCGGACATGAATTCAGCCGAAGAGGCCCTGGCGTACGGACGAGCAATGCAGCGACTTGTCCGATGGCTCGGAGCAAGCCACGCCAACATGCAGATGGGCCACATGCGGTTCGAACCGAATATCAATCTCCACATCACCCGCGACGGCGTGACGTACAAGACCCCGATAATCGAGGTCAAGAACCTCAACAGTTTCCGCGCCCTGGAAAACTCCATAACCTTCGAAATCGATCGCCAATACGCCCAGTGGAGCCAGGACAACTCCTACACGATGGAGAACTTCCCAAAGCAGAACCGCGGATACAACGACGCAACCGAACAGACCGTTTTCCAGCGAGGCAAGGAGGAGGCGCACGACTACCGCTACTTCCCCGACCCAGATCTGGTTCCTGTCCTGGTCGACGATAAGTGGCGGGCTTGTATTTCAGAATCCATCGGCGAACTGCCCCTGGCCCGCCGAAAACGCTATATCGACCAGTACGGCCTGACATTTAAAGACGCTGACGCGCTGACAATGGACCCTGCCACCGGAGATCTGCTGGACGCAGCCGTCCAGGACGGGGCCGACGCCAAAAGATGCGTAAAACTGCTTCTGGGTCGCGGAGCGGCGATCGCCAACGAAAAGCGATGCACGATCGCCGAGACAGGCGTAACTGCCCCCCAGCTAAGCGGCCTGGTGCAAATGCTTAGCAAAGACGAGGTTAACGCAACATCAGCGTCCAAGATATTCGACATGCTCACAGACTCCGACCTCAGCGCCCAAGACATAGCCAAGCAGGAAGATCTACTGGCCGTTACCGACTCGGGCGCTATTGAAACATGGGTTCAAGAGGCGATTGACGCCAACCCGCAGGCCGTAGAGGAGATTCGCTCCGGCGGGAAGAAGGCCCAGAAGTCTTTCGGGTTCCTTTATGGGAATCCCTGATCCTACAATCGCGAGCCCTACACACACAATGTGAAGAATGCATATACTATGGATCACATTCCCGGATCTCACTGGAT